>Ga0302325_10000560_pt1 | contig 102578 bp, 101 predicted proteins | sample Palsa_T0_2_FD_201948 | JGI IMG/M metagenome (GOLD analysis project Ga0302325, IMG submission 201948) | Peat permafrost microbial communities from Stordalen Mire near Abisko, Sweden - Palsa_T0_2 | ecosystem: Environmental > Terrestrial > Soil > Palsa > Peat permafrost | place: Sweden: Abisko...
GCCCAGCAGAACCGCCGAAACCGAAGCGCACGACCAGCCCGCAACGCTCCCGGCCACGAACAACGCGACCACCGCACCACCACCCCGATTCACACTCCCCAACCCACCCCACCGGTGGATCCAGGCTTAGGCCCCTCGACGCGTTCTTTCCGCAGACACCAGGCTGCGAAGCCGACGACGACGGGACCCGCCTCGTCGTCGTCCTTGTCCGCATCGAACGCCAGGATGGTCCCTTCTCCGATCGGGCTCATCGGTTTGCGGTCGGATTCCCAGAACCATTCGGTCAGCCACCGCCCGGGGTAGGTCCAATAGCCGCTTCCGATGTCGAATGCTTCGCAGGCTTTCCTCGCGACCTCGTCGTCGAGCTCGAGAGCCTGCCAGCGCAGCGAAACAGGCAGGACTACGTGTGGGGATGAGGATTGGCCAAGGGGGGAGCGAACCCGCTGGTCGCGTCCTCATAGGCCTCTGCGTCGGTCTCGTCATCGATCAGCGGCAGCTCCTGCATTCGAAGTAGATCGTCGAAGGCAGCCCTGTCGCGCACGCGGAGACGCTCCGCCGCGAGCTGCTCAATCTCAGCTTCATCTGCCGCTGGCTCGGCAAGCACCGCCATGCTCGGCGCCTTTGGCCGGCTCTTCTCGCTTACGGACCTCGTGGCCAGGAACTCGATCAGTGAGGCCTCGAGATCCACCTCGAGATCAACCCACGGCAAGTCGTCCAAGGCGCTAGGCCTCTCGGCTACACATGTGTTGCTCATACGAATGCCACCTTTCCACCAGTTCTAGCGCTCAATCGTGATGTTCTCATAAAGATGATCGACGAACCGGCCGGCCTGCTCCTTGGTCGCGTCGAGGTATTCGCGTACGTCTGCGAGGCTCTCGACCCCGGCCGGACTGACGTGCTGCGGCCAAGTCGAGTCCGCGAACAGCGCGACCGCCGGAAACGTCGTGCTCTCCCATCGTGATCCTGGAAGCTGAGATTGCTGCATCCGCGAAGTCGTTCGGCTGCCCACCCGACTCAGGCGCATTCGCGCTTCGCCCTCGTTGATTATGCCGAACTCCACGCTCGGACCGCGGTTCGCAGGCATGTTCCCGAGCCCTCCTGGCAGGTTGACGATGACCGCCCAGTCGACGATTTCGTTAGCGAGGGGCGGGAGGTAGCTTGCCGTGGCAGCCGCGATAGCCGCGTCGTAGGGCATGTCGATCGGCGCTATGTGCTGGAACTGCGTGGCGGCACCGCCCATCTGCGCGGGTGCAACTTTCCGAACCGCCTGATCGACGTAGGCCCACACCTCGTCTACGTCGGCGTCAGGGCCGAAAACCTCAAGCGACAAGCCGTTCTGAGAGACCGATAGCTCGTGGCCGGCAAGGATTCGGGCGTCAATCTGCTCATCCCCCACGCGGAATGCTCGCAGCACTTTGGCGTTGTCGAGCTCTTCGAGGATCGCGATACGAGTCGCGTAGAAGCTCAGCGCCGGTCGCCAACGCAGCGAGAGCGATTGCGTCCACGGAGTCGCCACGGTTCGGACTCTATCCGTCGGCGGTTGCGGTCGTGAGCACGTCTCCTGGCAGCCGATCGGCGTCGAGCGATGATTCGGCGCCCTCGACCAGGCTCCGCAGGAGCGCCTTTTCGTCGTGACCGCGCCGCATCGCCTGTCGGTAGACCCGCAGCGCGAGCGCCGGGTCGGTGTGGCCCATTTCGTCCATTACCGTGCCCGGGTCCTCGCCGAGCGCGTACAGCAGCGAGCAGAACGTGCGACGCAGGCTGTGCGGCGTCAGCTTCTCGGGCAGCGGCGGCGACTTCGCCTCGGCCAGGTTCGTGTTGGCGCGCTTCATGGCCGTGGCGAGCACCCGGGTGCGGAAGTTCTCAGGGCTCGCCTGGCGGCCTGTGCTTGTCGGGAACACCAGACCGTCGCCCCGGCCAACGCGTGCCCGCAGCGCCGCCAGGTCGTCGCGTAGCGCACCCCTGAGCTTCACCCGGCGCCGGCCTGCGTCCGTCTTGGACTGGCCGACCGTCAGCCATCCCGTGGCGAGGTCGACGTCGCGCCAGCGCAGCGCGAGCAGCTCCCCGATCCGCAGGCCGGCGAACGTGAGGACCGCGAGCATCACGCGACGCTCGACATGGCGACGGTGACACGGCGCCTTGGCGTCGAGCTCGCCGGCGGCGTCGAGCAGCGCCTGGATCTGGCCGGCTGTCTCCAGATAGGAGCGCTCCGGTGCGCGTTCCCGGGCCCGGCAGCCCTTCGCCGGGTTGCGGTCGATCAGCTCGTGCTTGACCGCCCGCTCGAGGATCGCGCCCAGCAGAATCACCGTCATGTTGATCGACCTGGCCGAGAGCGGGTCATCCTCGGCGAGCTTCGCCGCGATGTAGGCCTCGACCGTCGCCGCCTTGATCGAATCGAGCGGCATCTCGCCGAAGTACCCGAGGAGGTGCTTCTCCAGCCGCCAGCGATAGTCGGCCTGCGTGTTCGCCGACAGCTGGCCCTCGCTCAGCAGCCACCACTGCTCGGCGTAGGCATGGAACGTCGAGACATCGGCCCGTGGCGAGTCCGGCGGCGCCACAGGCGGCTCCCACCCGCCATCGCGCACGCGCGCCAGTTCGACCGTCAGACGATCCTCCGCCTCCGCTCTGGTGACGCGCCCGAGCGCCACGGCGCGCTTGCGGCCGTTCACGGTAAAGCGGAGCGTACGGAGGGTGACGCCCCGCCGCGTTACGCCGCTCGATGATCGTGCCCGTAGCTGGCCTGGCCATCACGCATCGTCTCCCAGCGCTCGCCTCCGTACGTCGTCATCGACGCCCTGGTGCTGGTGCTCGTCGTAGGGAAGCGCGACGTCGATCCCATGCTGCCGGAGGAGGTCGGCGGCGTCGATCATCTCAGCGCGTAGATCGTCCGATTGGGTCTCGGGTTCAGTGCCCAGGCAGTCGATCACGATGCGCGCGACACGGGTGCCGGCGCCGGGCAGCTCGATCAGGTCGGCGTAAACGGGATACCGGCCGTCCCCGAGCCCAGTGGACACAAAGACCCCGATGTGATCCATGCCCGGCGGCAGGTTGTCATCGTCACAGTCGAGAGTCGCGCCGGTCGACGCATCGATCACACGGTCCCTGTCGCCATCGCTGAGCTCCGCATATTCGGGGTCGAGGACCACAACGCCGCCGTGATCGACGAATACGTGCCCTACGAACTCGCGTCTCATTCCACTCGCCATCACCCACCGCCTCCGTTCTCGTGTTGAAGATCGGCCATCACGCATCACCCACTGGTGCCTGTTCGATCGTGAGCTTGCCGTCCCGCAGGCTGCTGAACAGCGAATCGCTCATAAGGCGGATGCGCGTTCGCGTCGCGCGCTGGGTTGCCGAGCTCACCGTAACCCGCTGATCACGCTCGGCGCTCGGCGTCGACCAGCCGACCTCGTCAAGTCGCGCGCGAAGGTCGGCGATGCGCGTCATCGACTCCTCGATCGCTCCGCGCAGCGCATCCGGCTCGCGTGTCGCGTGCAGGAACGCCATCCGGCAGAACTCCTCGCCGAGATCGTGATAGAACGCCGCGCGCAAGCGCGGCACCTGCTGAGCCGGGACCGCCATGTCGCTCATCGCCACAACCTCCTCCACACGCCGGCGCGCCCGAGCACACGCCCGACCGCGACGTTCTTCGCACGGCGAGCGACCCGCTTGGGGTTGCCGGACGCCGCTGCGCCGATGTTGTTCGAGATCCGCGCAGCCCTGTAGAGCTGGTTCGTGAAGCTCCTACGACGTGCCATCACGCATCGCCCCCTCGCGCTCTGCGACGATCCACCGGCCGGCCACCTGCCGAGAGGAGAAGTCGTGAAGTCAATCGTTGTAGCAATCGCTGTGCTGATGACGGTGGCGCTCCCGTCAGCAGCTCCAGCGCAGCCGTCGGCGCGTGCCGCGGAGACCTGCAGCCATGACGTCCATGCAGTGATCGCAGGCGAAGAAAAGTGCCTCGGACCGGGCGAGTACTGCAAAGCCCGCGACGCACGCCAGTACCTCCGCTACGGGTTTGAATGCGTCGGATCGCCGGCGAGGCTGAGGCGCCGGCGGTAGGTTCACGCCTCGCCATGCTCGACCCCGTCCGCTCTCGCAGCGAGCCGCACCACATTGTCCGGCGGTGGGGGCTCAACGAAAGCAACGTGCCCTCTGCCCGCCAGGATCTCAGCCGAGCGGAGCTGACGTAGCAGGGCCCCGCGCTCGTCCTCGTCGAGCCCAGGCACCTGCAGTGCCGCGTGGTAGCCGTCCGCGACGACGCCCCAGGCCACCAGGTCGGCACTCTGTTTGCCGTCCGTCGCGGTCCTCATGCCGTCACCGGCCCGAGCAGACGTTCGGTAGCGGCCCGGCCAGCTGCCTGGATCTGGTCGTGAACGCGAGCCCAGGCGGCCGCTGTGGCTTCGTCCCTGTCGATCAAGGCCCTGTCCCCGGCGTCTTCGTACGCTGCGCACAGGTGGGCTTCGTTGCGCCACTGGTGCGCGAGCAGAATCAGCTGGCCGTTGTGCGGCAGCTCGGTGCGGTCTCCGAGAGCAAGGTCAAAGAGCATCACCGCGGCTTTGAGCTGCTCGGCAGCAGGCGCCACATCCTCTCCCCCGCGCAACGAGTGCCCAGTCGGCGCCCGCCGGCGTCAGTCGCCCGGACTCGCGCGCGCGGTCGATGGCGAAGCGGATGCTGTCGATTGCGATCGCCTGGCGCAGACCGAAATATCCCCAAGCGAAGCTGAGCGTGGCCAGCCGGTAGGGGCGCCGATCGCCGGTCCGGGCTATCGCAGCCAACTCGGCGGCAACCGTCCTGCTATTGGCACCGTGACGCCAGTGAGGGTAGGCGCGACGGTAGGCGTGTGCATCAGCGTTGGCGAGGATGCGCGCCTCGCGCGCTACATCGTCCCCGAAGCGCTCGAGCAGACGGCGCTGGTTATAGAGGTGGCTGCGCCATAGCGAATCCTTAAGCTTCTCCCGCGACGGCGGCATCTCAACCGTCGCGACCAGGCAGCGCGCGACGAGGGCGGCGAAGCTCTGGACGTCGTTACCAACGACCCGGTGCCCGGTGCGCGCGACTGCGCCGCCAACCGAGCACAGACCACAGAAGACGTCCAGGAAGGGTCTATCGCCACGTCGCCGTCGCACGAGCTCGGCCACGACAGGTGCAACGTCGTGCTTGTTGCCCATGTAACGGATGCGTGTCGCCACGGAGCGATCGTAGAGAAGGTCGCGGAAGTCAGCGGATCAGGCCCCGCGGAGAAGCGCAGCGACTGGGTCACGTGTGCTGAAGTAGCTGGAGTGGGTGCGCTTGATGGTCGCCAGCGAGTCGGCGATGAGCAGCACAACGTCGAGGTCGGTACGGTCGCGCGCCTCCCACTCGTCCTGTGCGTATGCCTTCTGCGCCGTGTCGTAGTCGGTCCCAAATTCGCGGACCTCGGCGCGGCGGGCCGCGATGTCGTAGATGACAAGGAAATGCCCGATGTCGGCGGGGATCAGTGGGCTCATCCTTGTGCGCTTCTCTCTCGTTGATGGTTGGAGGTCAAACCTGCTCCTTCTCGCCTTCAGTAGGACGTTTTGAGTAGAAGGAGCGTGTTTAGCCCCGTCCGTCGGACTGTGCCGCAGATCAGTTGCCGCTGAGGCGCCTCCAGTGTGCGCCCCGGCCCATGCCCACGGGCTCTATCTTCCCGTCTTTCTTGAGTTCGCCGAGCAGCTTGTTGATGTAGCCGGTGCTGACCCCCGGCGCGGCTTGGCGAACATCGGCGATCGTGAACTCGGGCACGATTAGCGAGTCGATGAACGTCATGATGAGTGCCTTCTTGGAGCCACGACCGCCGATCGCACCGGTGCGGCTCTCGAACTCCTTGTATGCGGCGATCAGGATGCCGAGGAAGTAGTTGGTCCACGGACGAAGATCGTGTTGGCTCTCATGCCAGCCGGATGTGGACTGGGCAAGTGCCTCGTAGTAGGTCTCCTTGCTGCTGTCGATGACCTTCTCGAGACTGATGTAGCGCCCGACGTCGTGGCCGACTATGTAGAGCAGCCAGAGGGTGATGAGGCGCGACATCCGGCCGTTGCCGTCGCGGAACGGGTGTATCACGGTGAAGTCGAGGATGTATGCGGCGCAAAGAAGTAGCGGTTCGTAGATACGAGCGTCGAGCGCGGTCTGGAACTCTCGATGGAGATCCTGCATGGCCTGGGGAGTAAGAGCAGCGGAGACCGGCGTAAACCGCACGACTCGCGTGCCGTCCGGGCGTTTTTCTTCGACCTCGTTGTCCATCCCCTTCCAGTGGCCAGCATCGCGGTTGCCGACGTATTTGTAGAGGTTGCCGTGAAGCTGCTCGACATACTTAGGCTCGAATGGGATGTCGGCGCCGTTCGCGTGTATTGTCGCGAGCACGTCACGGTAGCCGGCAATCTCTTGCTCGGACCGGTTCTTCGGCGTCGTCTTCTCAGCGACGAGATAGTGGAGGTTCTTCCGGACCACCTCCTGACGGCATATAGCGACCCCGGCCCTAAAGCGAGACAGCGGCTATGCGCACAATCGTTTGGGCCACTGCCGCCCTTCCGTGCCCGAACCCACCCAAATCATCCCACATCCACGGGTATCAGCCACTCGGCGACGGCGGCGCATCTGGCTTGCCAGAGCCATTTCTGCGCCTCTTTCGCTTCCTGCGCGTCGTACCTCCGGAGCGAGAGGTCGTAGGTTCGACTCCTACCGGGCGCGCTAGCAAACAGCCTGCTGAGCGGGGGAGCGGCGGTGGCGGCCCAAGCGAAAGCTCCAGCTATCTGGCGGTACGCACAAATCCGGCTGCGAAGGCGCCCGCGGAAGGTCCGTAGCACTCAGCATCAGCTGGGCGCTACAGGCCACGCAGGGCCTGCCCGCAGAGCCTAGGATCTGCGGATGTCCGGGTCGACGGCTTGCTGGCTCTTCGTCGCGATCGCACTCGCGGGCGCCGTGACGCTCGCGGCGACCCCGCCGGCGGCATACACCGCGATGCCGGAAGGTGGTCCAGGAATCATCTGCTACGACCAGACTTCCAGCAGCTTCCGCGTCATGGAATCCTGGCTGACCCCCCCTGATGACGCGACGGTGACCGCCGGCACCCCGGTGACCTTCTCGACCCGCTCCGAGGCACCGGTGACGTTTGTGGTTGCGTCATCACCAGCCCTCATATCCAGCCCCGACATCGACAGCGGCACCGCGACCCGTGTGCCGTTCAGCGAAGAGCCGGGGCCACAGACGTCGTTCACCTACACCTACACGTCTGCGGTAGCGGCAAACACACCCGGGACCGTCTACTGGCAAGCGTCCATCTCCAGCGCTGACATCGAACCCTGCGCGGGCCTCACACCCGTCATCTGGCGGACAGGTGTCTATTCTCTGCACGTCCTCCCGGCACCAGTGCAGGTGAGTATCGACAGCCCCTATGCCTTCCGCAGCGCGGACCCCACCGTCACCTACCAAGTCGACTGCTCGACCGACTGCACCGGCGACACCTACTACGAAGCGTCCGAACTACAGCGAACGCTCACAGCCCGTCGGGTCCCGAGCCTCGACCTCGGCCCAACAGCCGTCTCCATCACGGCCGCGACGGGCGGCAGCTAGCTCTTCACCCACCGGTACAGCGGACCAGCGCTACGCACGCTCGACAAGATCATCCGCGCAGGCCACATCGTGCAGATCGAGATCATCGTCAAGGTGACCGACACCAACGGCAACACTGTCCGCGCCCACTACACAGATCTCCTGCTCCGATAAGCTCAGGGACAGTACGCTTGCCTGAGCATGCGCCGTGGCACCGCACTTCTCGGCCTGACCGTGCTGCTCGCGGGCTGTGGGAAGGCGAACTCGAAGACCGTCGTGTTGGTCGTCCCCACAACCCCGTCGAGCCAAGCGCCGTTCAGATCGCTGTACCGCGTCCCGTCCGAGTCGATGGCGCCGACGCTCACTGTTGGCACTCGCGTCGTTGTCAGACCATCAGCGCCGAAGGTCGGCGATATCGTCGTGTTCCACCCGCCCGAAGGGGCCGAGCAGGAGGAGTGCGGACCTACACCCCACGTGGTCAGGCTTGGCGGTGCCGCCTGTTCGGAACCGCTGCCGACGAGATCGGTCGTCAAGTTCGTCAAGCGGATCGTCGCCGGCCCCGGCGACGAAATCTACGTCTCCGAAGGTCACGTGTATCGGAAGGCTGTCGGGACGAGCACATTCGCCCGCGAGCCGGACTCGTACATCCGCGCATGCGGCATGAGTCCCGAGTGCAACTTCCCGGACCTGATCAGGATCCCCGCCGACCATTGGTTCATGTTGGGCGACAACCGCGGAGAATCAGACGACAGCCGGTTCTGGGGCCCTGTGCCCACTTCGTGGATCGTCGGGGTCGTGCAACTCACAACGCAGGCGGGCACGGAGGAATGAAACCGGCCGCTCTGGGCGCGTAACCCGTCTGCCCGATCTCGCCGTCGCCGCAAGCCCGCCCGATTGGCACACAACCACCCCTCCGGCGGTCAGGGCCTGCCGAAGCTTTCACGGGCTGGGTCGTTGGCACCGACCGTGCGGCGCTCTATACCGCGTTCGACCAAACGGAGCACCACCGGCATCGACGCGGTGTACAGGACCACAAGCACCAGGGCGACAGTCAGCAAGTGAGGCCTGAGTAGCGCGATCACGATGACAAGCACCCACATCTGTGCGACCGCCATCGACAGGCCCCTGCGGATCGCGCGGCGCCCCTTGATCGCCTGCTCCGGTGTCAGCGGTCCCCCCCGCTCGGACGTCTGTCGTGCCATGCCAGTGAATCGGCGCAACGCCCGGCCAGCTTGAGGAACCCTCCTTGGCGAGAGCTTCGTTTAGCCTCTCCGCGAGCGCGCGGCAGGGAGCTCCGCTGAAGAGCACCCGCAAAACGCAGACCCACACTCGCGATGAGCGCCAACACCGAACCCCCCCACCCCGTCGATCCCCTCGGCGTAGTCGCGGAGGCGATCGGACGCGCGGACGAGACGCTGGATCTGGCGGCACGCCATCTCGACCCCTCGCTGGTCGACGTGCTGCGAATCCTCGGCTTCGACAAGCAGTACACCTCCGCGCAGGGGTCCTACCTCTACGACGCGGACGGTCGCGCCTATCTCGACTTCCACACGGGCGAGGGCTTCGCCAGCCTCGGCCACAACCACCCCGACGTTCGCGCGGTCCTGCAGGCGACGCTCGCCGCGGACCTGGTGGACGGCGTGCAGATCCACTACTCGGCGCTCGCCGGGATGCTCGCGCAGGCGCTCGCCCAGCGTCTCCCGGGCGAGCTCGAGGCGGTGTTCTTCGCGAGCACGGGCGCCGAGGCGGTGGACACGGCGATGAAGTTCGCCCGGGCGGCGACCGGCCGGCCCCGCCTGCTCTCCTGCGAGAGCAGCTTTCACGGGGTCACGCTCGGGCCGCTGTCGCTGGTGGGGGACGACTTCTTCAAGGAGGAGTTCGGTCCGCTGCTCCCGGGTTGCGCCCGCGTCCCGTTCGGCGACCTGCGACGCCTCGAGATGGAGCTGCGCACGAAGGACGTGGCGGCGTTCATCGTCGAGCCCATCCAGGGACGGATGGTGACGCTGCCGCCGGCGGGCTATCTCCGGGGCGCACAGGAGCTGTGCCGGCGCTACGGCACGATGTTCGTCATCGACGAGATCCAGACCGGGCTCGGGCGGACCGGCAGGTGGTTCGCGCTCGAGCAGTGGGACCTCGAGCCGGACTTCGTGCTCGTCGGCAAGGCGCTCAGCGGCGGCTACATGCCGGTCGCCGCCACGGTCACCACCCGGGAGATCTTCCAGCGGGCCGTGGGCACGCTCGAGCGCAGCTACGTCCATCAGTCGACCTTCGGGCGCAACCGCATGTCCATGGCGGCGGGTCTGGCCACGATGCGCATCATCGAGCGCGACTCCCTCGCCGAGCACGCAGCACGCATGGGCGCGATCCTGAGCGAGGGCCTCGCCGAGCTCCAGCAGCGCTACGAGATGGTCAAGGAGGTTCGCGCGAGCGGGCTGATGCTCGGGATCGAGCTGTGCGCGCCCAGCTCCCGCGTCGCCCGCCTCAACTGGCATTTGATCCACAAGGCGAGCGAGGGTCTGTTTCCTCAGTTGATCGTGATCCCGCTCCATCGCGACCACGGTGTGATCACGATGGCGGCCGGCAAGAACGACGTGATCAAGCTGCTGCCCCCCCTGACGCTCTCCGAGGCGCAGGCGCAGGACTTCCTGGACGCGCTCGACGCCGTGCTCGCCGACTGTCACGGCCCCGCCGGCAAGAACTGGTCGGTCGTGCGCGACATCGCCAAGGCGACCCTCACACGCCGGGGCACGCGGGAGACGCGCCCGAGCGCCAGCGCCCGCGTCAACACCGCGCCCCGCGGCAGGCCGTTCGATTCCTCGCGTGAGGACGTCTGCCTGGTGACCGGTGCGAGCGGGTTCATCGGCGGGCACCTGGCCAGGCGCTTGGTGCAGGAGGGCCATCCCGTGCGCTGCCTCGTACGCGCGAGCAGTGACACATCGCAGCTGAGCGACCTGGATGTCGACATCGCCGTAGGCGACCTCACGAGCGCGCGTTCACTCGCGAGTGCAGTGCAGGGCTGCAACTACGTGTTTCACTGCGGCGCGCTGGTCTCCGACTGGGCCACCAAGCAGGAGATCGTCCGCACCAATGTCGCGGGCACGCGGCATCTGCTCGAGGCCTGCGTCGAGGCGTCAGTGGAGCGGGTCGTTCATTTCAGCACCACCGACGTGTACGGCTTCCCCGACGGCGCGGCGATCGACGAGACGTGCACGGCCGAGCGGTTTCGCAACTGGTACGCCCAGACGAAGCTCGACGCCGAGGCCGAGGTGCGCCGCGCGGAGCGCGAGCACTCACTCGACGCCGTCATCCTGCGCCCAGCGACCGTGTACGGCCCCGGCTCGACCGACGTCGTCGGCGAGATCGCCCGTGCCATCCGTGCCCGCAACATGCTCCTGGTTGACGGTGGTCGCGCGGTCGCCGGTCTGTGTTATGTCGAGAACCTGATCGACGCCGCGGTGCTCGCGCGCGACCATGGGGCGGCACGCGGCCACGCCTTCAACGTCAGCGACGGGCTCGACGTGACCTGGAAGCAGTTCACCGATGGCCTGGCCGACGGTCTCGGCTGCGCGACGGTCCGCTGGAGCGTTCCCTATTGGATGGCGAGCGCGGTCGGCTTCTCGCTCGAGCACGGCTACCGGCTGTTGCGCAGGACCACCGGTCTGAGCGCCCCGCCGCTGCTCTCGCGCCAGGCCGTGCAGGTGCTCGGCCTCAACCAGGACTTCAGCAACCGCAGGGCGCGCGAGATGCTGGGCTGGGAACCCCGCGTCGACTATCCGGCGGGGCTCGAGGCGACGCTCGCGTGGCTGCGGAGCGAGTACCTCGCGCACGCCTGACCCGGCGCACTCCAGACGCGTGCGCCCCGGCACGCTGGCCGGCACGCGCGAATGCGCAGGCAACGCTCGCCACGGCGCGCTTGCCGCTACCGCGGTTGCGCTATCCGCCCGGGCGATGCGGAACTAAGGACCCCGTGGCGCGTTAGCAGCAATGGGGTATGGAGAGGGACCCCCCAAGGCACGACTTTCGCCATGTCGTGCCACGCAGCGAGAGCGGAGGCATGGAAGCCTTCGCTCCGCTCACCGGGCCTCTGCCGTCTCCCCGCCCGCCGCGCCGAGCAGCGCCGTGCCACTCCCCATCAGGGCCTCGGCGACCGGCGTGCCGGGCGTTGCCGCGGACGGCTCGGCCCCCTCGGGCTCGCGGCGCTCCACAGTTGGCGTGTGCGCCCGGCGTCGATCGGCCACGCCATACCAGCCGCGGGCCACGAAGCCTGCGAGCAGCATCCCGAACTGCGCCCCCCAGTAGAGCGGCGGCAGCAGCTCGACCGGACGCGGGACGGTGTGGTTGCGAAGCGCGTACGCGACGGCGCCCACGAGGATCACGATGGTCGCGGCCTGGGGCACCGTATGGCTCCAGTACCAGCGGGGATCGTTGTGCTTGCGGGTGACCTTGTACACGGGCTTCTCGCGGGGACCCCCGATGATCGCCTTGAGCGACGCCTTGATGTACACGGGCGCCATGCCGCTCCAGATGGTCCGCACGCGCCACAGTTCGCGGTACGGGCGGCGCTGGCGTTTGCGGCGGTCGTTGTACGGGCGGTTCATCGCCAGCAGCCACGCCTCGCCGGCGACCATCAGCGGCAGCATGTGGATGGCAAAGCCCTCGGCCGTGGTCGTGAACGGCGGGTAGCCCAGGAACGAGAGCAGGATGCTCGGGATGTACACGATGGCGGTCAGCGAATGCAGGTAGAACATGAGCATCTCGTAGAACTGAGAACGCTGGCTCACACGCAGGCCGCGTTTGTCGCCCCAGATCATCAGCCGCACCGTGTCGATCGCCCACGTCCCGCGCTGCTTGTAGTAGTTGGGCAGGTCCTCCGGCGAGTGCTGGGCGACCGCGCCGACAATCGGCAGGTAGCACGAGTCCCAGCCGCGCCGCAGGGCCTCCACCCCCGACTGCAGGTCCTCGACCAGGTTCCAGGCTGGGAACAGGTCGATGTCTTCCAGAGCCTCCCTGCGCCACAACAATCCGGAGCCGCAGGGGAAGATCGCGTTGGCGGAGTTGCGCGAGAGCGCCTGGCCGCGGTAGAACATCTGCTCGCGGTTGTTGAACGGGTCCCCTGGCCCGACCTGCGATTCCTTGATCGTCTGCACGTATGCGAGACGCTCGTTGCGCTCGAGCTGACCCATCGTCTGCCGTAGGAACGCGGACGTGCCGAGCTCGTCGTCGCAGTCGCGGGTCTCCACATAACGCACCTCTGGATGCTCCGCGAACAGCATCGTCACCGCGGAGTTGAGGTTGCCGGCCTTGGCGGCGCCGTCGCGGCCGGGCGCGAATCGCGGCGGTGGCGAGTGGTAGACGACCGGCCAGGAGCTGAGCGCGCTCGCGAGCGCCGGATCGTGACCGTCGTCGCTGACCACGATCACCATCTTCTCGCGCGGCCAGTCCTGCTCGAGCACGGAGGTGATCGTGCGCAGCACCATCGGCACGGGCTCGCCGCAGCAGGGGATGATGATGCCCACGGGCTGCTCGGCGCCGTGCGCCAGCGGGTGCGGCTCCGGGACCGACCGCCACCACTGGTTCACGACGGCCAGCAGGGCAAGGGCAAGGGTGGACAGGTTGGCGATCAGGAACGGCCACGCCAGCCACAGCGCGTGCCTGTTGATGATCGGGATCAGCCAGGGCACATATATGGCCGTGGCGATGACGAAGCCCACGCACGATGCCCGCAGCAGCCACTGGCGGCTGACCGGCGGGTAATCGTCCCCGAACCTGCGGGCCGCGCCGGCGATCGGGCTGGACGGAGCAACGTCCGCGCCCGCAGGGAGCGCCGGCGGCAGCGGCTTGGCGTCGTCGGCCGCAGATGGAAACACCAGATGAGATCGGCGTCAAGCCACCCGAGCTTTAGCACCCGCGAGCTCGCCGGCACACGCGCGGGCGCGTGGTTGCAACGCCCTCCGAGCTTGACTAATGGCGCCAGATCCGGCTGTCGATGAGATCCCAGCTCGACACGCGACGGGGCTACGACGATCTTGGCTTCAGCGACAGACACATCCCGCAGGCTGGGCCTGCTCGCCACGGTTGTAGGCACGGCCATGCTGTTGAGTGCCCCGGCAGCCCAGGCGAGCGCCCTGCCAGCGCAGGCGAGCCCCCCGATCGCCCAGGCGAGCGCCCTACCGCCGCCGGCGAGCTCCCCCACACCCCAGGGGAGCTCCCCGACACCCCAGGCGAGCTCCCCGACACCGCAGGCGAGCTCCCCGGCAGCCCGGGCGAGTGCCCCGGAGATCGCCGTTGAAATCCACCGGGGGTCCTTCACGACCGGCGCCTCGTACTTCCAGGTTCAGGCCGAGCCCGGGGCGCTTGCGCCCGTCGGCGTCATCGAGCTGCTCAATCGCACAAGCCGTCCCGTGACGGTGACGCTGGAGCCAGTGGACGGGACGACCGGGGACGCGCTCGGCTGGCAGTTCAGTCCCGCGAGCGAACCTGCGCGCGGCTCTGCCCAGTGGCTGCGACTGGCGAGCACCCGTGTCCTGGTGAGCGCACATGCGAGCAGCACGGTGCCCGTGACGGTCGAGGCACGCGAGTCCGCCGCGCCCGGCGACTACCTCAGCGGGGTGTCGCTGCAGAGCGCACCGGACGCGCCCGCGTCAGCATCGAGCGGGCAGGTGATCCCGGTCGAGTCCTTGGTGCCCGGCCCCCGCACCCCCCACGTGAGCGTTAGCGGCGCGAGCGTCGAGCGCACCGGCTCCTCGCTCCTGTTCTCGCTGCGGGCGAGCAACGACGGCAACGTCATCCTCAAAGACGTCCGCGGCCGCGTGACCGTCACCGAAGGTGCCAGGGTGCTCCTCTCGACACCGATCGGTCCCGGCACCTTCGTTGCCCACACGAGCATCGAGATCCCGCTCGAGGCACCCGGTCGACCGGCACCCGGCGGGGCCAGCTACCGCGTCCAGGCACAGCTCTTCTACAAACACGACGAGGCAACCCTCGACACGCTCGTGGCGCTGCCCGCCCTGCCCGCCCGCTCGCCCGCTCGTGGGAACACGGGCGCGCTCCGGAGGAGCTCCGGGGCGCCCGCGAGCAAGCGGGGGGCCACCCGCACGAAGGCTGGCGCGACCTGGCTGAGCGCCCACGTGTCCGGGACCGCGCTGGTCGCGATCGGCGCCCTGTTGGCGACGCTGCTGGCCGCCGCCGTTCGCAGACGCCGCCGCCGACGCCTGCTGCCCCGCCAGGCCATGCTCAAGAGGCTCGAACGCACGCTCGCGCGAGTCGATCTGGGCGATCGGCCGCTGAGCTTCATCCACATCGCGGTGAGCTCTCCGAGCAGGGCCACCAACCGCCGTCTCGCCGCGGCGCTCAGGCGCGGGCTGAGGCGGAGCGACGTGGTCGGTGACCTGTGGAAACGCGGCCTGCTGATCATGCTCCCGAACACCGCGGGCGCAGCGGCCGAGGACATCTGCGTGAAGCTCAAAGGCCGGCTCGCAGACGCCTGCACGCTGCACCTCGTCAGCGCGATCGAGATCGGGGCGGGGGAACGCGAAGAGGACCTCGAGGCGCTTCTCCAATGGCTCAGGACCCGCGGACTCGGCGTGCTCGGCCGCGGTCGCGAGCTGGGTCGGGCGCACCACTCCGCCGGCGACTGGCGATCCGCCCCCTACACCGCGGCGCCGGGATCCGGCTGGACGGTGCGGCTGGAAGAGCTGTTCGGCGGGTCGCTCGCGGACATTCGCCGCGAGCAGGTGGAGAGCATCGCGCGCGCGGGGGCCGGCGCGGACGCCGACCTGCAGTTCAGGGCGGCGCTGTATCGCAACAGCAAGGACGGCGGGCGCGAGCTGTGCAGGGACATCGCGGCCATGCGCAACGGCCGCGGGGGCGTGATCGTGCTCGGTGTCGCCGACAGGGAGGGCGTCGCCGTCGCCTGCCCCGAAGTTGCGTTGCGTCATCGTGAGGAGCAGCGCATGCAGCGGACGGTCGCCGCCGGCACCTCGCCGCCGGCCTCGTTCCACGTGCGAGCCATCGGCGGCAGCTCCCGCGGCAAGGGCTTCTACCTGTTGATCGCCGAGCCAAGCCCCCTGCGCCCCCACGCGGTCGTGCACGACTGCGGACTGCTCTACCCAGGGCGCGACGGACCGCAAACCCGCTACCTCGGCGAGGTCGAGGTCGCCGACCTCTACCGTGACCGGTTCAGGGGCGAGCGAGAGCAGATCGATCGGCTGCGGGCGATCACATCCGATGCGCTCGAGACGGTAGCGCCGGCCGGGAGCGTGAACGCGGTACCAACAGCCTGGATCGTCGCGTCGCTCGTCCCCAACTACCGGGGGGCGCTTGCGATCACCGCGGCGGGGAGCAAGGACATCCACGAGTGGGCCCTGAGCGAGCACCTCGGCGCGGATCCGATCGGCGGCTTCTTCGAGGGCCCTCCCGCGGTCGGGGTGGGCGTCGGGCGCTACACGCTCGCGCAGCCGCTCGCCGGGACGGCCGTGCCGCTGCCCGCACGCTATCTGGAGGCGCACACCGACGGAGCCACTAGCGCGGCGCGCACGTTCCAGGCGGAGCTGCCCGGCCAGGCGGGCGCCGGCGGTGAACAGCTCCCCGCGAGCTCCGCGGCGGAGGTCGTGCGCAACACGCTGCCCGCGCTGCGCATCGCCGCCCGCAATGCGATGCTGAACTGCGGCTCGCGGGGCGACGCGATCGTCGAACTGCGCCTCGTCGCAGACGGGCTGAACCTCGCCAGCCAAGACGGCGAGCTCCCCGACGACGCCGCTCGGGCTAGCCGCGTGGAGCTGGCGCGCTCGCATCACACCGTCCCCTTGGCGGCGCTCGCCGGCGACACCGGCGAGTTCCTGCAGGCGGCGAGGATGATGCTCGCCGACATCCTCCAGGCCTTCGGCCTCGCCGAGGTGCCGAGCCTGACCCCACGCGGAGAGCTGTGCGCGGAACGCCTCCAAGAGCCGGAGCCGGAACCCTTGGCGCCTGAGCAAGGGCCCACGGGCGCGGCTGCGGCGCTGCCTCGCTGACGCGGCCCGATGGCGCCACGCCCGCGCGGTGGCGCCCACACGGCGCGACCTTCCGCACGGGCTGCTACTGATCTACCGATGGGCGCACAGCTCGACGTGGACATCGCCGGCAGGGCGCGGCGCGCAGGCGCCTTCGCCCAGGTGGCCGGCGAGTACGAGCGCGGGCGCCCGGGCTATCCGCGCGAGGCGATCGCATGGCTGCTCGGGGCGCAGGCGCTCGACGTGCTCGACCTCGGCGCGGGCACCGGCAAGCTGACCGGCGCGCTGCTCGACGCCGGCCACCGCGTCATCGCCGTCGAGCCGCTGGAGCAGATGCGCGCGATCCTCGCCGACGCGCTGCCCGCGGCCCACACGCTGGCGGGCTCGGCGGAGCGGCTGCCGCTCGCGGACCACAGCGTCGATGCGGTCGCCGTGGGGGCGGCCTTTCACTGGTTTGACCGGCGCGCAGCGCTCTCCGAGATCAGGCGGGTCCTGCGCGCCCCCGGCGTGCTCGGACTGCTCGGCAACGCCTTCGACACGACGCTCCCGTGGGTCGCCCGCGTACGCGAGCTCCTCGGCCCGCCCGCGCTCGAGCGCCCCGGTCACTGGCCCTCGGGCGAAGAGCTCGGCCGGGAGTTCGAGGACGTCGAGGATCGCCGCTTCCCGCACGAGCAGCTCCTCGACCCCGCCCGCCTACGCGACCTGGCCCGCTCCAGAAGCGCTGTGGCGCTGATGCCCGCGCCCGAGCGCGAGCGCCTGCTCGCAGACCTCGACCGCCTGTGGGAGCGGGAGCCCGCGCTGCTCGGGCATACCGAGGTGCTGATGCCCTGGCGGGCACACGTGCGACGCTGTGTGGGCCTGCGGGCGAGCTCCCCCGCCAACGCGACTCGGTAAACCTCGTGCTGCCCATCCACCTGCCCGGCGCCTTCATCCCGAGCCCGGCCCAGAACGGCTTCTACGTGGGACCCCTGTTCTTCCACGCCTACGGCATCGCCTACGTGTTCGCGGTGATCGCGGCGGTGGCGATCACGGTGCGCCGCTGGGAGGCCCAGGGCGGCGATCGCCAGCTCGTGTATGACGTGGCGCTGTGGGGCTTTCCCGCCGGCGTGATCGGCGGGCGCCTGTACTTCCTGGCCACGAGCTGGAACGAAGTCCCGCCCCACTGGTGGGGGCCGTTTGCGATCTGGAAGGGCGGACTGGGGATCTGGGGCGGTATCGCGCTCGGCACGCTCGTCGGCATCCTCGTGCTCCGCCGCCGTGGCGCCGACGTGGCGCTGTTCATGGATGCGGCCGCCCCCGCGCTGCTGGTCGCCCAGGCGATCGGCCGCATCGGCAACTACTTCAACCAGGAGCTCTTCGGCCTGCCCAGCAAGCTGCCGTGGGCGCTCGAGATCTCGCCGGCCCACCGCCCCGCAGCCTACGCCCACTACGCCACCTTCCAGCCGACGTTCCTGTACGAGCTGATCTGGAACCTGGCGCTCGCGGCGGCGCTCGTGTGGCTCGGCCGGCACCGCACGATCAAGCCGCCGGGCCTGTTCGCCCTGTACGTCGCGGGCTACTCGTTCGCGCGGATCGGCGAGGAGCTCGTGCGCGTCGATCCCGCGCATCACATCCTCGGGCTGCGGCTGAACCTGTACGTCGCGGTCATCCTGTGCCTCACCGGACTGGCCTGGTTCGTGCGCACGCAGCGTCCGGATGCGCGCACCCCCAGCCCGCCCCAGGAGGCTCAGCCGCCGCCTATGGTTCGTTCCCCGTGAATTCGATCACCTGCTGGAAGGTCGAGCGGTTGGTCCAGCTCATCGTGAACCCGAACAGCGCGGCGACCGGCGGGAATTCGATCCGCACTTCCGGCGCACGCCAGGCGGACGGGTTCGACCCCTGGGAGGCTTCCAGGCCTTCGGCCGCTTTCTGGATCGCCGCCCACAGTGAGGCCCGGCAGGCCGTCAGGCTGCCGCCGCCGCAGTACTCGCGGCTGTAGGGACCCTGCACGGGCAGCCCGAGCTCGGTGCGCAGATCCTTGTACACGTAGCTGTACCAGCCGTTGTCGAAGGACGAGCCGCCCGAGTTGGGGGGATTGTCGGTCCCCGCGATCGACTCGAATTCCGGCATCAGTTCGCCGAGCACGGGACCGAGCACGGCTTCGGCGAGCGGCGTCCAGGCGGCATCCATGACGGCGGCGGCCGGGCTTTCCGGGCGGTTTTCCCCGTACAGGCTGGCGCCTTCTTCCACCCAGTTGTCGATGAGGCCGGCCGCCTGTTCGGCGAGTTTGCTCGGCGCGGGGCCGCCCGCGAGCACCTGCTCGATCGTCGGCCACACCTTCACCGCGCGCAGGTCCTGCGTCGCCGCCCGGTTCATGATCGAGACCTGCTTGGCCTCGTTCATGCCCTTCTTGAAGCCCGTGAACAGCTGCACGCGCTGGACGGGGCCATAGGAGTAGTTGTCCGAGCCCGCGCCCCATTCGGGCGCGGGCTTGTTGTTCCAGCTCGTGAACACGTGGCTCGCCGGGTCCACTTCGTGGGGATGCTGTTCGAGCGTGAGGAACCCCTGCCAGTTGTATTCGCCGTTGCCCAGCGTCGGCAGGCTCGGATCGGTTCCCGGGGCGAGCACAGGCAGACGCCCGGTCGAGAAGTAGGCGATGTGTTCGCTGTTGATGTAGGCCATGTTGAACGTCGTCTCGAGCTTGTTGGCCGCTTCGAAGAACTCTTCGGGGTTGTGCACGCGCTCGGAGTCGAAATCGCTGAAGGCGAGCTCGCCCGCGGGCTCGCGGCCACGGGTCGTGCGGTCGGTGGCCACCGCGTAGGGCTCGCCTTTGACCATCACCGTGCCGCCGACCGGCCCGTACACGCTTTCTTTGAAGTACACCTCGTGTTCGGGTTCCGAGTTGCCGGCCCCGATGAGTCCCGCGTTGAACGTCGTCATCGGGATGCATTCGCCTTTGTATTCGTAGTCTTCGGATTCCCGCGTCGGCGGGCTGTGGTCGGGGTTGCACAGCTTCAGCAGGAACTGCTGGACGTTCTCGCTGTCGGCGCTCGTCAGGCTCCAGGCGAAGCCGCTGCCCCGGCCGATGAACACGTACGGCGAGATCGGCGCCACGATCCCCTCCGCTTCGATGCCCGGACCGGAGAGCTGGGCCTGCATGACGATCTCCGGGTAGTAGTAGCCGAGCTGCGGACCCATCACGGCGATCGGGTGTTTGCCCTTGGTGAGCGCTCCTCCCGACAGCAGGAAGTTCGAGGCCTTGCGCCGCGACGCGCGGGTCGCCGCGAGGGCTTTCTCGACGGATGGGCTGAGCGATTCGGGTTCGACCACCATCGCGCCGGGCGTCGGCCCGGTGGGCACCTGGTCGTAGGGGAACGCCTTGGCCGCGGTGGTCGGCGCTTCGGGGTCGTTGACCTCCCGCAGGTCGCGGAAGATCTTGAGCCCTTCGCCTTCGCCGTACTTGGCCTGCAGGCGGGCGAGGAAGTTCGAGTTGGCGACTTCGCCGCCGCCGCCGTTGCCGAAGATCGAGCCGATGAACGCGAAGCCGGCGATCGCGTCAGCGAGCCCGACTTTCGGCAGGCGCTGGGCTTCGGGCAGCGTCTGCTCGTAGCCGTTGATCCCTTCCGCCCATTCTTCGAGGTCTTCGATCACCTGTTCGCCTTCGGGCCCCGCTTCGACCAGCACTTTCTTCTGTTCTTCGACCCACGTCACCGCCTGCGGGCTCGGTGTGAACGAGCGCCCTTCGAGCAGCAGGCCGAAGGGGTTGATGCCCGGGATGCCCAGTGCGGCCGTGAACGCCGGCCCGAGGCCCAGCTCCAGCAGCAGACCGCGGTCCTGTGCGGCCACCCAGCCGGAGCCGTACATGACGTCGCCGCGGGTGGCGCCGAAGATGTGCGGGATGTCGTGGCTGTCGCGCCAGATTTCCACGCCGGCGCGGCCCGTGAACTCCTCGGTGTCGCCCGCCTGGTGGGGTTCGTGGAACTTCTCGGAAACGTAGTCGTGTTCGAGCGAGCGGGTGCTGACATGCCCCTGCAGACGCGTGAGCTTGTTGTAGAGAATGCCCTGGTCGGTCGAGAACGGGCCCTTCGGGAAGCCCCCTTCCTGGCCCGGTGCCAGGATCTGGTAGGCGCCGCCGGACAGGTCAGTGACCGTCGCGCCCGCCGGCACCGCGGCCACGGCAGCCGCCGCGCACGAGATCAGGCAAACCACCCCGAGCCGCCGCAGCGCGGCGACCCCTGTCCCCGGAACGATCCTCCGCCGAGCCCTCTCACCCCGCTGCATCGCCGCCTCCTAGCCGCCCGCCAGCCCCACCCAGAGCCCCGGCGAGCAATAGCTTCCACCCTCGGGGACGATCCTACCACCGGTTGTCAACCCCTGGCTGGCTGGCCAGGAGGCGAGCTGCACGCCTGCGCGAACCTCGGCGCGCTCGACGGTGAAGACGTCGGCGCGCGGCACCTCGTGCACGCCCGCCACCATACACGCGCTCGCGCGCGAGGCGGCTACAGCTCCAGGAAGCGCAGCACCACGCGGCCCAGCACGATCACGTCGCCGCTCTGCAGGTCGGCCTGCTGGACTCGCCGGCCGTTGACGAACGTGCCGTTGGCGCTGCGGTCATCGAGGATGCGGGCGCCCGACGGGCGCGGGACGAGGATCGCGTGGCGGCGGGAGACCGAGCTGTCGTCGAGGCGCAGCTCGGCGACGATCCCGCGGCCGAGGTGCATGACCTGGTTGCCCAGCGGGATCAGCAGCGCGCGTTCGGGTCCCTGGACCTCGATGTAGCGACCGGCCTCCACGGGCTCGGCGGGCAGCGCCTGGTGACGCACCCGCTCGGCCAGGCAGGCGGTCGGATCGAACCGCTCGGTTATCCCCTCGGTGGCAGTGGCGATCGGTGTCTGTGTGCTCATGGTTCAAGCCAACAGTAGGCTACTCACGCCCAGCTCAAGTCCGATTAAGAAAAGCAGAAGTAAAGACGCGCGGCGCCCACAGACGGGACTTCAGGCTCGCGCGGGCAGCCCGCGCGAAGGACATTCAGCCCTCGATGTGATGGGCGCCGGCGCGGGTGGCGGCCTTGCGGCGCGTCATGCGCTTGGAGCTGAACCAGCCCCAGCCGCCGACCGCCACGACCGGAACCACGTACATCATCGAGATGTACCAGTGCATCAGGCACGCAAGCGGCAACATCGTCGCAAAATCTAGCACGCGCTCACCACGCCTCGCCGGCCGCGTCGTCCCCGGAGGGGGAGGCGCCCAGCCCGCGTGTGCCGCCGCCCACCGCGCCCGCGCGGCGGCGGCGCACGAACACCACGAACAGCACCCCCGCGAGGGCGATCACGACACCGAGGATGATCACCGCCAGCGGCGCCTTGGAGTTCTCGGGCGTCCAGAAGAGCTCCCCGTCGATCGTGCCCTTGGTGGCGCCCACGCTGATCGGCACCTGCCAGTCGAAGATCCACGTCCGCTTGCTGGTGTTCTTGACCTTGGTGGGCGGCACCGGCGACATCCAGTGGATGCGGTGATCGTGCCATTCGAACTCGCCCGTGCGGTCGACCACTTCCCACTGCGGGGGAGCGCTCGCGCTGGCGCTCGCAGGGACGGTGACGTTGGCGTAGAAGTTCGTGTTCAGATAGGTGGCGGGCGCGCGCGCGTTCTGTTCGGCGGTTCCGTTGGCGAGCACGCGGGCGTACGGTTCGCCTTCATATCCGTAGATCGTGACCGTCTTGCCGGTGTGGTTGCGAAGCAGCAGGCGGTCGGCGAACTCGAGCACTTCCACGCTCAGGCCGGGGAAGCTGGGCGTGATCTGGGTGATGCTCGAGCGGTAGTCATAGCTCGAGCCCTGATCGTTGATCGGGTTGCCGGTCTCCTGCTCGCCTGCCTTGCCGGGAACGTATGCGCCACCCATCGCGCCCGCCGCGCCCGCACCCGCGAGCACCGCGGCGGCGATCGAGCAGACGCTGAGCGGGACGAGCACCAGGCGAGGAGTCATGGCTTCACCGAACCGTAGCGAGACGTGGGCGCTCGTGGGGCAGTGCGGCGCCGGCGCTCACGTCCCCACCGCCGAGAGCAGCCACAGGCCGAAGCTCGTGAACGCAACCATCACCGCGAGCATCCAGTACTGGCTGCGCACCGCCTCTTCGGGGTCCTTGTAGAGCACCAGCGCGCGGTCGTGGGCGAGCGCCAGCCCCCCCACGTGACCGCTGAGCAACGCGGCCACCTGCACATACCAGATGGCCGCGTAGGAGATGATGTGGTAGTCAATGCGAAAGCCGCTGGTGCCGAATATGTTGGCGCCGTTGCCGAGCGGGTCGGACGCCAGGTAGACCATCGCCTGGCTCTGCCACAAGAGCAGCGAGAAGTAGTGCGCGAGCACGTACGCGAAGGCGATCGGCACGAGCGTGTGCACGAACGTGCGTGTCAACGTGTTCGTGTCGTAGCGAGCGCTCACTTTGTGCACGCCGAGGATCCCCAGCCGGTAGACGGCGACGATCACGAGGATGCAGAACACGAGGCCCACCGAGTACGCGAGCTCCTGGGCGGGCGTGGGGTGCAAGCCGAGAGATTCGAACACGCTCTGCAGGCTGGGCTCGTTGTTGCGCCAGATACCTCCGTTGCTGAAGCCGTCGAACGTGGTCGTGCCGATCGCCGTGCAGATCAGCACGACCGTGCCGCTGCGCAGCCGTAGATCGGTGACTCCGCTGAGCGGCCGGCGCAGGTAGAGGACACCGTCCTCCCCACGGACCAGCGCGGACAGCTTCGAGAACAGGTTGAACAACACCCCGAACCCGTCCGCCTGGCTGCTCCACTCCTCGATGCCGAACAGCGCCATCCCCGCGAGCATCACCAGGAAGTAGCCCAGCGACAGCGCCGCCAGCGTCGCGGGATGATCTTTTTCCACATACACGAGCTCGAGCCACGCGAAGCCGACGATCGCGGCGATCGCCGGCCACACACCAAGCCACTCGGGGTAGCTCAGCGGAGCTCGAGCCGGGCGCCCGCCCCGCAGCGCCCGCACGACCGTCGCGAGTGCGCGCGCACACGTCCGCCAGGGGTTCAGCGCGCGGAACACGTCGCCGACGAGCACGCTCGCGACCGCCACGCCCACCCAGAAGACGACGTAGATGAACGTCACCGAGAAGTTCGCCTGCGTGACCTGGGCGCCCGCGAACCCGCTGTAGAGAACCAGCGCGAACACACCCACGCCGAGCACGCCGGCGAGCCATTCCACCGCGGGCGCCAGCGCGAACAGCCTGCGCCGGTGCTGGCGCTGCAGCTGCGGGCGCGTCCACATCGTCGACAGGGCCACGAACGAGACGACGAGCACGATCGCGGCCGCCCAACTGAACAGCCACACGGGGATCGGCAGATCGGCCTTGCCGACGATCCCGTGCGCCTGCGCGCTCGCCGGCAGCGTGAGCGCCAGCAACCCGAGCCCAGCGAGCAGCGGCGCGAGCAGACGACGGGACCGGGCTCTCATGGCCGCTGGAGTCTAGGCGCCGCTCGCTGGGCGCTTCGCCGATAGCGCCGCGCTGACGTACCCTGCTGATGAATGCTGAGCACGCCGCTCGCCGTCTCCAGCGACATCTCCGCCGCGTTCCAGCTCGGCCCGCTGGCGCTGCTCGGCATGCTCTACGCGCGCCGCGCGCGCACGCTCGCCGAGCACGACCATCCCGTGCCCGGGTGGCGCCAGGCTTGCTTCTACGGCGGCTTCGTCGTGATCGCCGTGGCGCTCACCTCGCTCGGCCCCATCAGCCAGGACCTGCTGTGGGTGCACATGATCGAGCACCTGCTGCTCGGGGACATCGCCGCACTGCTGATCGTGCTCGGGCTCACGGGCCCGATGCTCGCGCCGGTCCTGCGGATCGGGTTCTTCGACCGCCTGCGGGTGCTCTCTCACCCGGCCATCGCGTTCCCGCTGTGGGCGATCGACCTGTACACGTGGCACCTGCCGGTGCTCTACCAGGCGGCGCTGCGTCACCCGGGCGTGCACGCGCTCCAGCACGCGTGCTTCCTGGGCTTCGGCATCAACATGTGGATGTGCCTGCTCGGGCCGCTGCCCACGCCCAGCTGGTTCGGCAACCTGGGCAAGCTCATCTACATCGTCGCCGTGCGCCTGGCCGGCACCATCCTCGGCAACGTGTTCCTGTGGTCGGGCACGGTGTTCTACCCCTACTACATCAGCCGTGAGGCGCGCTTTCACATCTCGGCGCTCACCGATCAGAGGATCGCGGGGGCGATCATGATGGTCGAGGAGTCGATCCTCACGCTCGGGCTGTTCTGCTGGCTGTTCCTGCGCGCGGCCCGCGAGAGCGAGGAACGCCAAGAGCTCCTGGAGTACGCGAGCGCGCACGGACTGGAGCTCAGCGAGGAGCGCGCCACGCGCGCCGTGTCGGCCGGGCGCGGCGCGGAGCTCCGCCGGCGCCTGGAGGGACAGGGCGTGGACACGAGCGCGGCCTGCGAAAATGCCTCTGGCGCCCCAGCTATCTTCGAGCGGAGCTGACAGCATGAGCACGAGCCAGATCGCCGAGCCGACGTTCCCCGACGCAGCGGTCCTCGACGACGGCGTCACGGATGTGCTCGAGCTGGACATCACGGGCATGTCGTGTGGCTCGTGCGCCGCGCGCGTGCAGCGAGCGCTCAGCCGCGAGCCGGGCGTCAGCGACGCACTCGTCAACTACGCCACCGGGCGGGCCACGGTGGAGCTCGACTCCAGCGCGCTGGACGTCGATCGCCTCGTCGCCGCCGTGGAGCGCGCCGGCTACGGCGCGTCAGCGGCCGCTCCGAGCGCCACCGAGCAGGCACAGGTCTTCCAGGCGCTGGAAGCGAGCGAGGCGCACGAGCAGGCGAGTCTCCTGCGGCGGATAGCGCTCGCGGTGCCGCTCGCCGCGACGATCGTGATCCTCACCTACGCCGCCCCGCACGACACCACCGCGCGATGGCTGACGGCGGCGCTGGCGGTACCGGTGCAGTTCTGGTGCGGCCTGCCGTTCCTGCGCTCGGCTTGGCATCGGGCGCGCTTGCGGAGCACCAACATGGACACGCTGATCGCGCTGAGCACGCTCGCCAGCTTCGTGTACTCGACGGTGATGCTGTTGACCGCGAGCCCCGTGTACGAGCACGGTGTGCCGGTCGGCAAGTTCAACATGCCGCTCGACTACGACATGGGCGCGATCATCATCGCTGCGCTCTTGATCGCCCGCTGGTGCGAGGCCAAGGCGCGGGCCAGCTCGGGGCGCGCCGTGCGCGAGCTGGCGAAGCTGGGGGCGTCGCAGGCGCGGTTGGTCGATGCCGACGATCCGCAGGCCGAGGAGCGCCTGGTGGCCGTCGAGCGCGTGCGCCGTGGTGACGTGTTCCGCGTGCGTCCCGGCGATCGCGTCCCCGTCGACGGGATCGTGATCAGCGGCGAGTCGGCCGTCGATGAGTCGATGCTGACGGGCGAGTCGCTGCCGGTGGAGAAGGACGCCGGGGCACTGCTGACGGGCGCGACGCTGAATGTGGACGGGGTGCTGCTGGCTCGGGCGACCGCCGTGGGCGCCGACACCGCGCTGTCGCATCTGGTGGCGCTGGTGGAGCGCGCCCAGGCGTCCAAGCCGAAGATCCAGCGGCTGGCGGATGAGATCGCGCGCGTGTTCGTGCCCGCCGTGCTCGTGCTCGCCGCGCTCACGGCGCTCGTATGGGTTCTCACCGGCCAGGGCCTGGAGGGCATGTTCGCCTCGATGCACCTCGAGCGCGGCATCGACGCGACGGTGGCGGTGCTGATCGTGGCCTGCCCATGCGCGCTCGGTCTGGCTACGCCCGTGGCGATCCTCGTGGGGACGGGGCGCGGAGCACGCCTCGGGCTGGTGATCCGCAGCGCCGAGATCCTCGAGCGCAGCCAGCACCTGGACACGATCGTGCTGGACAAGACGGGCACGGTCACGATGGGCGAGCTTTCGGTCGCTGACCTCTGGAGCGCCCCGGGCGCATCCTCCCCGACGGAGGAGGGGCTGGAGGCCGATCGACTGCTGTCGCTGGCGGCGGGCGCGGAGGCCGGCTCCGAGCATCCCGTGGCGCTCGCGATCGTCGCCGCCGCACGCGAGCGCGCCATCCCCGTGGCCGAGGCCAGCGAGTTCCGCTCGATCCCCGGCCAGGGTGTGCGTGCGAGCATCGAGGGCGCGAGCGTCTGGGTTGGGCGTCCGGCGCCGTCCGAGCATCCCGGCCGGCTCGCGGGCGTGCTCGACGGTTGGGAGGCGAGCGGCCGCACGGCCGTCGTGGTCGAACGCGACGCGCAGATCATCGGTGCGATCGCGCTCGCCGATACGATCAAGCCGGAGGCGAAGGGCGCGATCGCCGGCTTGAAGCGCATGGGCATAGACGTCCAGCTGCTCACCGGTGACAACGAGCGGGCCGCCCGCGCGGTCGCCTCCGAGGTGGGCATCGAGCGCGTGCTGGCAGGGGTCACTCCGAGCGGCAAGCTCGATGAGATCGCGCGCCTGCAGAAGGAGGGGCATCGCGTCGGCATGGTGGGCGACGGCGTCAACGACGCGGCCGCGCTCGCCCAGGCCGACCTGGGGATCGCGATGGGGACGGGCGTGGGCGCCGCCATCGAGGCCGCGGACATCAGCGTGCTCTCCGGCGATCTACGGGGCGTGGCGCGCGCGCTGCGCCTCTCGCGAGAGACCTACACGATCATCCTCCAGAACCTCGGCTGGGCGTTCGGCTACAACCTGATCGCGCTGCCGCTGGCGATGACCGGCCTGTTGAGCCCCGCGCTGGCGGCCGTTGCGATGGGCGTGTCGAGCATCACCGTCGTCACCAACAGCCTGCGCCTGCGGCGCTTCGGAGCGCCCGGGCGAGCGACCCCCGTGCGCGGCCGCCGCCAGCGGCTTGCGAGCATCGCCACGGCCGCGCTGCTCCCCACCGTCCTGCTGGGCTCGCTCGTGCTCGCCGATCCCAACTCCTTCGCCGTCCCGCGCACGGCATCGGTCACGCTCAGCGAGCCAGCCGGGGAGACGCTCGAGATCTACGCGCTGCCGCTGCGCCCCGGGAACGTCAACCTGCACCTGTACCTCGAGAGCGCCGGCGGCGCGCGGCCGAGCTTCCGTTCGATCTCGATGCGCGCGATCTCCGCGAGCGGCCAGCGGGCGAAGGTCAACTTCTACGTGGCGGGCACCGGGCACGACATCGCCGAAGTCCATCTCACGCGCGGAGTCTGGGAGTTCCACGTGGCGGGCGGCGACGGCGACGGGCGGCGCCTCGGCGGCTCGTTTGCCGTCCCCATCAACTGAGCCCACCCGCCGTTCCCCCATCCTGGCGGCTGTCAGCCAGCGGCGAGTTCGGGGACTTCATCCAAGCGCCACTCGCCTGCCGTGTAGAGCGCTATTTCAGGGCGCGCACCGTCGTAGACGACGGCCCGCGATCGCGACAGCACGATCCGCGTCGCGGGCGTGAGCTTCGACAGGCGGACCTTTTCGGCCCACCGTTCCAGGCGCGAGGAGTAGCAGCCCTTGCTCGCCGCCTCGACGCGATCGCGCAGCGGCGCGTCCATGTAGGACATGCAGATGTCGGGCCAGTTGCCGGCGCTCGCATCGATGCCGATCGACCTGTACATGGCCCGCACCCCGGCCACGTCGCGCGGGGAGCTCGCCGTGCTGCATCCGCTGATCAGTGCCGCTGCGCAGCACAGCGCCACCGGCGTCAGGCGGCGCAACGAGCGTCCGGATGGTGCGCTACATCGCAAGCTGCATGGCGGCGAACATGTACGCCATGCCGAGCGTCATGGCCATCATCGAGACGCGCAGGTCGCGGAAGCAGACCAACGGCTCGGCCGCGCTGATCGCGACGGCACCCCCGGGCGTGATCGACATGCCGCCACCCCCGATCGTCCGGTGGTCGACCGAGCGCATCCGATCGCTCGCCCACATCGCCGATTGCCACACGAAGTAGGCGACGAGAAGCCATGTGACCGGGGCCTGAAAACCGCTGGGCGACCACATGTAGGCCATCGCCCCGAGATCGACCGCCATCACCAGCCACAGCACGTTGATCGCACGGCCGGCCATCGCCTGCGCGAGCATCCAGGCGACGATCGCGAGCGCGCCGTTGGCGAACGCGAGCTGCCAGAAGCCGCTCGGGATGTTGAAGTAGTCGAGCGAAGGGGGCGCGAACATGAACGTCATGCCGAGCGCCATCGCCACGTGGCCGGAGTGCCAGACACGCCGCTGCCCGCCGCTGTCGAGCACGTGGCGAGCGTGAATGACGACGATCGCGACGAACGCCAGCGTCCAGATCACCGCCAGCCACGAGGGAAGGATGTTGGTGCCGTGGGCGCCGCCGCTCATGCTCATGCCGCCGATCGACATGGACATGTGGCTCGTCCCGCCCGGATGACTCATGCTCATGCCGCCCGCCATGCCCGTGTGGCTCGCGCTGGTCGCCTGACCCGTGCTCATCCCGCCCATCGCCGCGCGAGCGTAGCAAATGGGCAAGCCGAGGGCGACGGCTGCCATCGCCGTGCATTCGAGGCGCGGGCGCACAGGCGCGATCACGGCCCCGATGGGTCCTGCGCCTGGCGAACTGGCGTAGCATTAGGGCGGCGATGGGCAAGAAGCTTGGCCTCCTCTCCGCGCGCGGGCCCCGGCGCTCGTGGCGCCCGCTGCTGGCGGTTGCGCTGGTGGCCGCCACGGCGCTCGCCATCGGCGCGGACGGCTCGCTCGCGACGGGTGCGCTGATGATGCTGCCGGCGCTCGTGCTGGCGGCGATCATGCTCACCCGGCCCTACCTCGGCGAGCGCGTGATCGCGCGCCTGCGCATGCGTCGGGGCGCCCGGCGCCGGGCGCCGGCGACGTGCGCGCACACCGGTCTGTCGTTTGCCCCGTTCGCGGCCAGCGGGGGGCGTCTGATCGCCGCGGCGCTGGCCGGTCGCGCGCCGCCGGCGTGCCTCGCGGACTGCGGCTAGCTCCCGAGCTGGGCGTCCGCGGCCCGCCCACTCCACCCTGCCCCGCCACGCGGGGCGAATTTCCGACGTTCCCGGCCCTTGGCCGATTGCGTCGTAAGCGATCAAGGAGTCGCCGACCATGGACAACGTAGAGGCTCACAGCCAGCCACGCGCGCCCGGGCGCATGCGTGGGAGCTTCCCGCGCGTCCCGCGCGCGAGCCGTCCGCTCGTGACGGCACGCGGGATTCAGATCGCGCTCGGCGTGATCTGGCTCCTCGACGGGCTCTTTCAGTTCAAGAGCTTCATGTACACGCACGGCATCGTCAGCGAAGTGTTCGCCCCGGCGGCGAAGGGCCAGCCGTCGTTCGTCGGCGGACCGATGGACACGTTCGACGACTTCTACGGACGCGACCTCACACTGTGGAACACGCTCGCCGGCGAGATCCAGGTGGCGATCGGCCTCGGGCTGATCGTCAGCCGCAAGACGGTCAGGCCCGCGCTGCTCGTGTCCTTCGCCTGGGCGTTCGTGGTGTGGTGGTTCGGCGAGGGCTTCGGCGGTCTGACCTCGAACACGCTGCCGGCGCCGCTGATGGGAGCGCCCGGAGCCGTGATCCTGTACGCGATCGTCGGCGCGCTCGTGTGGCCACGCCGACTCGGAGCGCACAGTCGCAACAGACGCTCGCCGGCGGACGGTGGCCTGCTGGGCGAACGCGGCGGCCTGGCGGTGTGGTCGGCCCTGTGGGCGCTCTCCGCGGGACTCTGGCTCGCGAACGTCAATCGCGCCAAGGACGCGACGTCGGAAATGATCAAGTCGATGGCCGAAGCCTCGCCGCACTGGCTCGCCAGCGTGCAGAACTGGGCGGTCCACCACACGCAGGGCCACGGCACGACGATCGCGGTGGCGCTGGCCATCGTCTCGCTCGCGGTCGCCGTCGGCGTGTGGACGCCGTTGCGCTGGCCCGCGCTGTGGATCGGGATCGTGCTCTCCCTGGCCTACTGGCTGTTCGGTCAGAGCCTCGGCGGTCCGTTCTGGGCCGAAGGCGCGACGGATGTGAACGCCGCACCGCTGTTCGTGCTGCTCGCCGCGTCGCTGTTCCCGGTCGCCCAGCCCGCGGGCCAGAGCACGAGCGCGCCCGCTCGAGAGCCGGTCGCTCCAGCGCCGGGGGTCACGACGGCGTGAGCGCGCAGGAGCGCACAGACGTCGATTGCTAGGCCGGCGCGGCGAGGCTGTAGCCAGCCGTCTCCACGGCCGTCCGCACGGCCTCGCCGTCGACATCGCTGCCCTGCACCACCAGCGCGCCGCTGGCAAGATCGACGGCGACGTCGCTGACGCCCGCAACCTGGCCGACCTCTTCCGTGACCGCGGCCACGCAGTGCTCGCAGCTCATGCCGGTCACGCTGAAGGTCTGTCTGTCCGCTTGACTCATGGGGCTCGATGCCAATCTAGCGCGTGACCGTAGGCCGCGATACGACACGCACGAACCGACCCACCCGCTACGCTGGGGTCGTCATGTGCGCCGGATGTGCGATGGCGGCCGCGTCGGCCGCGAGCGGCTTCAGGACCTGGATGCAGAGCCAGAACATCCCCTGGCTCACCCCCCGCCGGATGCGGCGTCTGACGATCGGCGCGATGTGCGCCGCCGGTGTCGTCTGCACGATCGGCTTCAGCGGATCAGGCGCTGCCGAGCACACCAGACTCCCGCGTCCTGCAGATGTCCGGCGGACGGGCGACGGTGACTCCGTCGGCAGCAGCGGATCTACAGGACGAGCGGAGGCTCGCTTCGGAACCCGGCCGATCTAGGGATTCAAAATCGGGTCTAGCATCGCACCTTGCATTCTAGCAATGGCGGCGGTCCCACAACTGTGTCTGGAGCCCTCGTCAGACTTCCTGACGTGTCGGTCCGCGGAGCTGTTGGTTTGAGTTCATCGTGACGCCGCCCGCTGCGTTGTCGCTCGACGGCTGGGTCGCGATCGCGACCTTCGTGCTGGCAGGGGCAAGCGTCCTCGCTCTGGGGGGCGCGGCGCTGCAGATCCTGATCGTGCGTGCGACCGCCCGCCGAGATCGGGCTTACGACTACGCGGACCGCTTTAATCAGCCCGACATCATCGCGCTCACGGCGAGGCACGCCGAATACTGGGGGAGCCACACCTTCGCGGAGTTCAAACTGCTCAGTGGGCGCCAGCGGAGCGAGCTGTTGATCGTGCCGAACCTGATCGAGGAAGTCGCTGCCGCGTATGTCCGCGGCCTGATCGACCGGGACGTTGCGGCTCAAATGATGGGGGTACTTGTCGAGTACACCTGGAAAGTGAGCCAGCCGCTCGTCAAAGGCGCTCAAAAAGAACGGGATGAGTGGACCTATGGCGAATGGAAGGCTATGCAGGAAGACACATTGGCACGAAGGGTTCGTGGTCGCGGCAAGACCAAACGACAACGGGCACGTCTGGCGCGACGGCGCCGGTGGGCGGAACCGTGGCCGCGACCGTGACGGCTTGCTACCCGCCAGCTCCCTAGCCGCCGGCGACGGCGGGCAGGATCGTTAGCTCCGCGCCGTCGTTCACCGGCGTGGCGAGCCCGTCGAGGAAGCGGATGTCTTCTCCGGCGATGTACACGTTCACGAAGCGTCGCAGCGAGCCGTCGTCGTCGGCGATGCGTGCGCGCAGCTCCTGGTGGCGCTCGAACAACCCGTCGAGCACCTCCCGCACGGTCGCGCCGTCAACCTGCGCCTCCGCCTCGCCGCCCGCGGCCGCCCGCAGCTGCGTGGGGATCTTGACGAGGACCGTCATCAGACGGTCGTCGTCTCGCCCACGCTCGCCTCGAAGGCCTCGAGCGTCGGCTCGATCGTGCACGTCTCGAACGTGCCCCGCACGGCGTCCAGCGTCTTCAGTCCCTCGCCGGTGATCACCAGCACCACGCGCTCGTCCGGATCGATCTCGCCGCGCGCCGCCAGCTTGGCGAGCACGGCCGTGGTGACGCCGCCGGCCGTCTCGGTGAAGACGCCGGTGGTCTGCGCGAGCAGCCTGATGCCGGCGCGGATCTCCTCGTCGCTGACGGCCTCCACCGAGCCGCCGCTGCGCCGGGCCAGCTCGAGCGCGTAGGGGCCGTCGGCGGGGTTGCCGATCGCCAGCGACTTGGCGATCGTGTTCGGCTTGACCGGCCTGCACACGTCGTGGCCGTCCGCGAACGCGCTGGCCACCGGCGCGCAGCCCTGCGCCTGGGCGCCGTGCATGCGCGGCTGGCGGGTGGGGTTCCCTACGAGCCCGAGCTCGCTCCACTCCTGGAAGCCGGCCGCGATTTTGGTGAACAGCGAGCCGGAGGCGACCGGCACCACGCAGCGGTCGGGCAGCTCCCAGCCGAGCTGCTCGGCGATCTCGAACGCCAGCGTCTTGGAGCCCTCGGCGTAATAGGGGCGCAGGTTGATGTTCACGAACGCCCACTCGCGCTCCGCGCACAGCTCGGTGCACAGGCGGTTGACGTCGTCGTAGCTGCCCTCCACGCCCACCAGGTTCGTGCCGTAGACGCCGGTGGCGAGCACCTTCTGCTCCTCGAGGTCGGCGGGGATGAACACGTAGGACTCCAGCCCCAGGGCCGCGCCGTGCGCGGCGACGGAGTTGGCGAGGTTGCCCGTGGAGGCGCATGCGATCGTCTGGAAGCCCAGCTCGCGGGCGCGGGCGACGGCGACGGACACGACGCGGTCCTTGAACGAGTGGGTGGGGTTGGCGGCGTCGTTCTTGACCCACACCTCGCGCAGCCCCAGCTCCGCGGCGAGCCTGTCCGCGCGGATCAGCGGCGTGCAGCCCGCCGGCAGTCCCACGCGCGAGGCCAGCCGGCCCGAGGGCCCGGGAGGCCCGCCCGCGAGTGGCAGGAAGTCGGCGTAGCGCCAGATGTTCTGCGGACCGCCCTGGATGCGCCGACGCAGCTCGCCGACGTCGCCGCCGGTGTGGCTGTGGTCGTAGGCGACCTCCAACGGCCCGAAGCAGCGCTCGCACACGTACAACGCCTCGAGCGGATACTGCGTCCCGCACTCCTTGCACTGAAGATGACTCACAGCCATTTGGGCTCCTTCGCTCTAGCCTTCGCCTTGTCACGTGTGGCGAAGAGCGCGAAGCCCGGCCACACATCACCTGGAATTGGCACCGTTCCCGCCTGTGACTTGGCGGTGGTTGCCGGGGTTTCGCAGGGCCAGGCCCTCCACCCCTCTCGATGTGTCCATCTGTAAGTCGGCAGTCTAGCAACCCTATCGGCGAACGCAAGCCGCGCCATGAGCGAGACTGGACGCTCGTGGTAGGACCGACGCTCGTGGGTAACGTCGCCTCGCGGGCGGTGTAGGCGATGCGGTGAGCATCTCCACGCGCGAACGCGACGAGCTCGGCACGGGCCAGGCCGGCGAGCCGTTTCGTTTCGCCTCCCCGGCGAGCAAGCGCAGGATGCTGATCATCGTCAACCCGTACGCGACGACCGTCTCCGACCGCCTGCGCAACCTGGTCGTGTACGCCCTCCAGGGGCGCTTCGAGGTCGACGCCGTCGACACCGAGGCGCGGGGGCACGCGATCGAGATCTGCCGCGAGGCCGCGCACGAGGGCTACGACGTGGTCGTCGCCTTCGGCGGCGACGGCACCGTCAACGAAGCCGCCAACGGCCTGCTCGGATCGGCCACCCCCCTGTGCTGCCTGCCGGGCGGCTCGGCGAACGTGTTCGCGAAGATGCTCGGCATCCCCGGCGACGTCGTCGACGCGACCGAGCACCTGCTGGCGATGGCCGACGAGTGGCGCCCGCGCAAGGTCGACCTGGGCGTGGTCAATGGGCGCTGCTTCACGTTCTCCTCAGGCGTCGGGCTCGACGCGAGCGTGGTCGAGCGCGTGGACGCCAATCCCCGCATGAAGGCTCGGCTCGGGCCGTACTTCTTCACCTGGGTCGCGGTCACCACGTTCGTGCGTCGCTACCTGCTCGCCCCGCCGCGGCTGGTGCTGGACGCGGATGAGCAGCAGCTCGAGGGCGTCACCGCGATCGTGCAGAACGGCTCGCCGTTCACCTACTTCCAGGATCGGCCGATCGAGATTGCCGAGGGCGCGGCGCTGGACTCGGGCGCGCTGGCTGGCGGTGTGCTGCACCGGGCGACGCCGCTGACGATGCCGTTCCTGGCTTGGCGCGCCTTCTCGCGGCGCGCGCGCGTCGCCGGCCACCGCCGGGTGACGGGCCTGGCGAACATGAGCGAGCTGGTGGTGCGCACCGCCGACGAGCGTCCGCTGCCGCTGCAGGTCGACGGAGACTATCTCGGCGAGGTCGCTGAGGCGCGCTACTCGGTGATGCCGCAGGCGCTCAACGTCGTCGCCTGAGCCTACGCGGCGGCGCCCGGCGTGACGCGGTAAGCGTCGAATACCGAGTCGGTGTTGCGCAGGCGCGTGATCGCGCTTCGCAGAGCGTGCGTGTCGGCGACCTCGATCACGAAGCGGTTCTTGACCATCGGCCCCATCGACAGGCAACGCGCTTCCAGGATGTTGGCGCCGGACTCGGAGAACGCTCGCGAGAGGTCCTCCAGCAGCCGGTGGCGATCCCACGCGTCGATCTGGATTTCCACGACGAAGCCTGTCGACTGGTCGCCTTCCCAGGCGACGTTGGTGAAGCGTTCGGGACTCTTGCGCAGGAGCGCCGCGTTGGGGCAGTCCTCGCGGTGGATGGTGATCCCGCGCCCGAGCGAGATGTAGCCGACGATCTCATCGCCCGGCACCGGCCGGCAGCACTTGGCCAGGCGCAGCATCACGTCCTCGACGCCCTCCACCCTGATCCCGTACTGGCCGGATGACTTGGTCGGCCGTCGCCGTGCGCGCCCGACCCGCAGCAGGTCGGCGGCGGTGCCCTCGCCGTCGGCGGCCTCGCCCTGCTTCAGGCGCTGCATCACCTTGCCGACAACCAGCTTCGGCGAGATCTTGGCGGCACCGAGCGCGATGTAGAAGTCGTCGGCCTTGCGGTAGCCAACCTCCCTAATCACGTCCGCGAGCAGCGCCGAGCCGGTGATCTTCTGGGCGGGCAGGCCCTGTTTGCGCAGGTGCTCCTGCAATAGCTCGCGTCCGGCATGCTCGGTGTCCTGCCGGGACTCGGCCTTGAACCACGCCTTGATCTTGTTGCGTGCGCGGGTCGTCTTGACCATCGCCAGCCAGTCGCGCGAAGGCCCGCGCTCGCGCTTGGCGGTGAGGATCTCGACGATGTCGCCCGAACGCAGCTCGTAGTGCAGCGGCACGATTTTCCCGTTCACGCGCGCGCCCACGCAGCGGTGGCCGATCTCGGTGTGCACCTCGTAGGCGAAGTCCAGCGGCGTCGCGCCCAACGCCAGAGACTTGACTTCGCCCTTGGGCGTGAACACGTACACCTCCTCCTCGAACAGGTCGGTGCGCAGCGTCTCCATGAACTCGCGTGGGTCTGACAGGTCCTTCTGCCAGTCGAGCATCGAGCGCAGCCACTTCAGCTTGGCGTCCTCGCCCGCGGCCGGCCATCCCGCAGAGCCGCGCTCGCCGAGCTGCTCGCCAGCGTGCGGCGGCTGCTTGTAGACCCAGTGGGCGGCTACGCCGAACTCGGCCATCTCGTGCATCTCGTGCGTGCGGATCTGGATCTCCAGGGGGCGCCCCTCGGGCCCGATGACGGTCGTGTGCAACGACTGGTACATGTTGAACTTGGGCATCGCGATGAAGTCCTTAAAGCGACCGGGCAGCGGCTTCCACAGCGAGTGGATCACGCCGACGGTGCCGTAACAGTCCTTGACCGACTCGACGATCACGCGCATCGCGGTCAGGTCGTAGATCTCGTTGAACTCGCGGCCCTTCTTGGTCATCTTCGAGTAGATCGAGTAGAAGTGCTTGGCGCGTCCGGCGATCTCCGCCTGGATGCCCACGTCCGCGAGCTCGGCGCACAGGTAGTCGCCTGCCTCTGAGACGTAGTGCTCGCGCTCCTCGCGCTGCTGTGCGACCAGACCCTTGATCTCCTGGTACTTGCGCGGATGTAGGGTGGCGAAGGCGAGGTCCTCGAGCTCCCACTTGATCGCGTGGATGCCCAGCCGGTGCGCCAGTGGCGCGTAGATGTCGAGCGTCTCGCGCGCCTTCTCCATCTGCTTCTGCTTGGGCATCGCCTCGATCGTGCGCATGTTGTGCAGGCGATCGGCGAGCTTGATCAGGATGACCCGTACGTCGGTGGCCATCGCGACCATCATCTTGCGGTAGTTGTTCGCCTGCGCCTCGTCGTGCGAGGAGAAGGTGATGCCCGTCAGCTTCGTCACCCCGTCGACGATGTTCGAGATCTCCTCGCCGAAGCGCTCGCGCACCTCGTCGATCGACGCCGAGGTGTCCTCGACGGTGTCGTGCAGCAGCGCCGCGCACAGCGTCTCTGTGTCGAGGCGCATGCCCGCGCAGATGCGCGCAACGCCGACCGGGTGCACGATGAAGTCCTCGCCGGACTTGCGCCGCTGCGCGGCGTGGTGCTCGCACGCGAACACGAACGCGTCCTGGACGCGGGCGCGATCGATATCCACCGATGAGTCGGCCGCGTGCTCGGAGACGATCGCGAACAGGTCGCTGAGCAGTCGCCGCTCGGATGGGTTGAGGGTCAGCGGCGCCTGGGTGGAGGGTGCCGGCGCGTCCGTCGCCGGTACCGTGGTCTCGGCGACCTGCACGCTCTTGGGATCCTCGGCGATTGCCATGATCTAAGGGTAGGGGACAGCCGGGCCGGATTGAAGGTGCTGTTCGCTCACAGCGCGAACAGCACGAGCTCCTGCTGGCCCTCGTCGACCGTCTTGCTGTCCCGGCGGTCGAGGGCGCGGATCTCGTCGGCAACCGCGGCGGGCTCTCCGGGGATCGCGCCGGACGCCTCGGCGCGCGCGCCGCCGGCCGGCTGCGCCTGGCGCAGCACGAGCCGCGGCTCGCTCACGCCGTTCCACTCGTTGACCTCCAGCGTGAACGTCGCGTCGATCGAGCCCGGCGGCCCGTCGAGGGACACCGGCAGCCGTCCGCCTATACCGAAGGCCACCGCACGCGCGCGTGCGCCGCGTGACTCGACGGTGAAGCGGACGTGCTTGCCTTCGCCCATCGGCCTCGCGTCCGCGAACGTGGCGTCCGCCACCATCAGGCACACGCCCGGGTTGCCGCGCCCGAACGGCGCGAGGCTCTGCAGCTCCTCAGCCAGCGTCATGCCGAGCGACGCGCCGTCCACGATCGCGTCCACCCGCTCCACCTTCACGAGGTCTCGCGGGCTGAGAACGCGCTCGGCGTGGTCGCACAGAGCGCTGGCGAAGGCAGCCACACGCCCGCGCTCGATCTCTAGGCCCGCAGCCGCGCGGTGTCCGCCGTAGCGCAGCAGGTGCTCATCGCACGCGCTCAGCCCGGCGAGCAGGTCGAAGGCGTCGACGCTGCGACCCGACGCCCTGCCCCTGTCTCCGTCCAGCGCGACCAGCACGACCGGACGCCCGCTGCGCTCGACCAGACGCGAGGCGACGATCCCGATCACGCCGGGATGCCAGCCGTCTCCCGCGAGCACGTAGGCGGGGCGATCACCGAGCTCATCCATCTGCGCTTCGGCCTGGTAGCGAATGATCGTCTCCACCTGGCGGCGCTCACGGTTGACGCGGTCGAGCTCCTCGGCCACCTGCGCGGCGCGCAGCGGGTCGCTCGTGAGGATCAACTCGAGACCCGCGTCGGCACGATACAGCCGCCCGGCTGCGTTCAGCCGTGGCGCGAGCGCGAACGCGACCGAGCGCTCGTTCAGCTTCGCCGGGTCGACGCCGGCGACGCTCATCAGGGCGCGAAGCCCCGGCTTGGTCGTCGCGGCCAGCGCCCGCAGGCCGCGACGCGCGAGCGTGCGGTTCTCGCCTACCAGCGCCACCACGTCGGCGATCGTCGCCAGCGCCACCAGGTCGAGGTCCTCCTCGAGCGTGCGTCGCGCCAGCTGAGCGCGCTCGGCGGCGCGCTCTCCCGCGTCCCCGCGCGCGGCCGCTTGCACGAACGCCTGGGCGAGCTTGTACGCGACCGCGGTGGCGCACAGGTCCCGGCATGGGTAGTCGCCCAGCTGCGGGTGCACGATCGGTGCAGACGGCAGCGCACCGTCGGCCCGTGGCGCGTGGTGGTCGCTGACCACCACCTCGACGCCGAGCGCCTGCGCGAGGCGCACCTCCTCCACGGCGCTCACCCCACAGTCGACAGTTACGAGCAGCCGCGTGCCACGCGCCGCCAGGCGCCGCACGGTCGCCTCACTCAGCCCGTAGCCATCACCGGCGCGATCTGGAAGGTAGGAGTCGACGTCCGCCTCCAGGCACCGCAGGACCCGCACGAGCACCGCCGTTGCGCACACGCCGTCGACGTCGTAATCACCGTGGATCGTGATCCGCGTTCTCTGCGCCACGTGGCGCAGGATCGACTCGACCGCCTCGCCGATACCGGCGAACGCCTGCGGCGGATGTTCCTCACCGCCGGCCAGGAAGGCGTGCGCGAGGGTCGGATCGGCAAGGCCTCTGCGCACCAGCACCTGTGCGAGCGGCTCGCTCACGCCCAGCTCGCGCCGCAGCCGCAGGAGATCCTCGGGTGGGCACTCGGGGATCTCGAAGCGGCAGGGCTGCACCCGGGCGAGACTACGGCCAGGGTGGGACGGAACGAGCGAGCGGGCCGCCGGGGCCGGGCTCGCCGTCGATGCGGCGCGAGCCCGGCCGAGCAGCGGATGTCCTACGGCTTGGCCGTGACCTGGAACACGGGCTGGTAACCCGCCCAGTCTTCTTCGTTGAGTTCGCCCTTGACGAATGCGTCTCCAGGCAGCGGGTCGCTACCCACCGAGGGCATTCCTTTGTTGAGAGGGGGTTCTGAAACGTATTCTTCGTCTTTGTATTCCTTGTAGGACGTTTGCAGGCCCACATTTACAACATCGTTTGGATTATCGGCTTCCGTCGTCGTGATCATGATGATCGCCTTTTCCGGAAGAACCGCCGCCGGCGTGAATTTCTTGAACTTGATCGTCGCCAGATAGCCACCGACATCACAGTTCGGGCCGAAGCCCTTGCCTTCGCCCGTCAGGGGACAGGAGGTATTGGTACTCGGGCGGAAGGGGATCTTGAAGGTCTCGGTCGAGCTGGCGACTGGGTTCCCCAGTTCGTCGCCCGCTCCGACTTCGTAGATCCTGGCGGTCAATTGGTAGGAGAACTTCTTGGTCGGGCGTCCCGTGTAGCAGTTTTCGTAGATGTAAGTCCCGTGTTCGCAGGTGAAGCTGTCCACTTGCGCGGTCAAGCTCTTGATCGTCCCCGGTCGATGGGTGAATTCGACCATTCCGCCGAAGGGGAATTCGAACGGGGGCTCCGAATATGTGTCTTGGTTCGGGTGCTCGTTGACGGTCGCGGGAACGATGTTGAAGTTGTTGTAGACGACTGTCGATGACGCGCTCGCCGCCGCGGCGCTGATCGCCAAGACTCCGATCGCGACGACGGTCGCCGCCGCCAGCCGCACGCGGCCCGTTGGAATCGTTCCTCTCATGTTGCCTCCACTTGTGAGCGCTAAGCGCTCGTTCTTGTGTCAGATTGGAGGCGAGACTCTACGTCAATCCGCAGCGTGCTGCCTTTACATCGGTACTATTTCAGCACCTGGGCGATTCTGCTATTTGGATGCTACTCGGGCAACGGGCCCTGCACGCCGTGCGCGCGTTCGCGACGCATTCCCTCGAGGTAGATCACGGCGATCCCGATCAGCGCGCCGGGGACCGCGTAGAGCACAACCGCGATGTCGGTCGCCTTTTCGCCGGGCACGCGCAGCGCCGACACCTTGACCCCGTAGATGATCAGCCCGACGACGATCGAGCCGACGAGCGAGCCCACGAATGCGCCCACGATTCCACCCCAGAAGCGGTCGGGTAGGAAGATCGTGAAGTGCCAGATCGCCAGTCCCATTATCACCCAGCCGAGCATGCCCATCAGCGCGACCTCCCGTGGCGTTTGTTGCGCGGTCGCCGGTTCTTCTGACGCGGCTTGGGCTGTTCCTTGAGCACGAGATCCTCGGGCGTCAGGTCCGCCGCGGGGTCGCGCTCGGGCGCGGCCGCAGGCGCTGCCGTGGTGCCAGCGTCGCTGGTGCGCCCGCGTCGCCCGCGCGCGGGCGGGACCGCTGGGGCTCCGTTGGGCTCCCCTTTCGTGGACGATGCGGTGTCCACGTCGAGGTCCGCCACCAGTTCCTGGAACTCGTCGCGCGAGATCTGCTGGCCCGGCTCCTCGGGCACGATCAGGCTCCCGCGGCGTGTGCGCCTGCGCCTCTGCGTGGGCTCGATGTCCTCGGGCGCTCCGCCGGCGGTCGTGGCGTACGCCGGAACCGCTCCCAGTTCGCGCACGATCCGCGCGCGCCGCACCCGATAGCCGGGCTCGCGCTCCTTCCAGTGCGTGAGCACCGGCGAGGCGATGAAGATCGAGGAGTACGCGCCGGAGGCGATGCCGATCATCAGCGCGAACGCGAAATCCTTGAGCGTTTCCCCACCGAACAGCAGCAGCGCGACGACCGGCAGCAGCGTGCAGAAGCTTGTCGCCAGCGACCTGGTGACCACCTCGGACATCGAGCGGTTGACGATCTGCGAGAACGCCGAGCGCGGCATGCGCGGGACGTTCTCGCGTATTCGATCGAACACGATGATCGTGTCGTACAGCGAATACCCGAGGATCGTCAATAGTGCTGCCACCGTCGCGGTCGTGACTTCGCGTCCGGTCAGCGCGTACACCCCCGAGGTGATCAGCAGGTCATGCATCAGCGCGATCAGCACCGGGACCGCGTACTTCCACTCGAACCGCAACGCGATGTAGGCAGAGATCACGAGCAGCGAGGCAATGATCGCGATGATCGCGGCGTTGGCGACCGTTTTCCCGAACGTCGGCCCGATCGAGGTTGAGGAGAAGTCCTTGATCCCGGGCTTGCCGGCGGTGGCGAACTTGGTGCTGAGCGCGGCTTCCACGTCCTTGACCTTCGCCGGGCCCAGCTCCTTCATGGAGATCTGATAGCCGTTGCCGCCGACGCTCTTGTTCGTGAATTTCTGGACCTCGGCGTTCGGATATCCGGCTGCGGTGATCGCTTTCGCCACTTCGCTCTCGGACGCCGGTCTGGTGATCGCGGTCTGGATGCGCGTGCCCGACTTGAAGTCGATGCCGAAGTTCAGCCCCCGGCCGCCGATCGCCAGCGCGCCGACCAGCAGGATCGTGCCGGACATCGAGAAGAACCACTTGGAGGCGCCCATGAAGTCGAACGTCCAGTGATGCTTCTCGCCCCCGGCACCGAGTGCCGTGCGGTGGGAGACGAGCCGCGAGCGGCTCATCGCGCCGAGCGCCGCCTGCGTGGCGAGCACGGCGGTGAACAGTGACACCAGCGTGCCGATGCCCAGCATGAATGCGAACCCCTTGACTTCCGCGGTGGCCAGCGCGAACAGGATGAATGCCGTCATGAACGTCACGACGTTCGCGTCGACGATCGCCGCGAACCCGTGTTTGTAGCCCGTCGCGATCCCCGAGACGATCGATCTTCCGCCGCGGATCTCCTCCTTGACGCGCTCGAAGATCACGATGTTCGCGTCCGCGCACACGCCGATCGTCAGGATCAGCCCTGCGATGCCGGGCAGCGTGAGCGTTATCGGGATCAGCTTGACCAGCGCGAAGAAGTAGACCCCGTAGACGACCAGACCGCCGATCGCGATCGCGCCCAGCACCCGGTAGAAGAACAGCAGGAACAGGCACACCACGGCGAAGCCGGCGAGGCCCGCGATCAGGCCCTGGCTCAGCGCCTGTTTGCCGAGCGTCGCCGACACCTGTGATTTGGAGATCAGCACCAGCTTGATCGGCAGCGCGCCCGACTGCAGCTCGTTTGCGAGGTTCTGCGCGGATGTGATCGTGAAGCCGCCGGAGATCTCAGAGCCGGTGGAGGCGTCGATCCCTTCCGGGTACTTGTTGTAGTCGATCGACGGGACCGTGATCAGCTGGCCGTCGAGCACGACCGCGAAGTGCTGCAGCGCCTCTTCCTTGGAGACGCCCGGCAGCTGTGCTTCCTGGCCGCGGTGCGCGATTTCCTTGGTCACCCGTTCGAACACGCCCTTGCCGTGCGAGGTGAAGCCGAAGGTGACGTCCGGCTGCCCGCTCGATTCGTCGTCGCTCTGCGTCGGGTTGGTGATGTTCGAGCCTTCCAGCACTGGGTCGTCGTTGAGCACGTACCAGCTGTTGGGCGATGGGTTGGTGACCTTGCCGGTTTTTTCGTCTTCGGTAGCGTGGGCCTGTACGAGCACAGTCCCGGGGTTGATGCGCACCGCTTCTGTCTTCGCGCCCGCGGGCGGTTTGCAGGTGTCCGTGTACAGGTTGTGCTCGGTTTCTTCCGGTCCGCACAGCACCTTTTCGTGCTTGGGTTCGAGCAGGTACCAGCTGCCGTAGATGCAGCCATTTATCTGGGCGGACGTGCAGCCTTTCTGCCAGGTCGTGTCGCTCTTGCGCAGGATCGCCGGTCGTTTGGCGGCGCGCTTCACGGCCTCGTACTCGGGCAACCCGTATGTGGAGGAGCCGGCGGCCGAGCCGCCAGTCACCGTCGTTTCGCCCGGTCCCGCCGGCTGGCCGTTGGGCCCGATGACGTTCGGCTCCCAGTCATAGAAGTACAGCTGCGCGGTCTTGCCGACCTCGTCCTGGGCGCGCGAGGCGTTGCTGACGTCGGGCAGCGCCACGTCGATCTCGTCTTCGCCCGAGCTCTGGATTTCCGGCTGGGCGACGCCAAGCTGGTCGACGCGCGTGCGCATGATGTCGATCGCGCGGTTCAGCGATTCGGCGTCGACCTTCGCCTGCGCGGTCGGCTTGCCCTGATAGACGAGCTCCACGCCGCCCTTCAGTTCGAGCCCTAGACGGGTCTTTTTGAGCGTGATCATCGCCACCGAGCCGGCCACCAGGCCGGCGACGATCAGGAGGATGAGGGCGTTGCGGCGATGGTCAGTCATGCGCTTGGAGAATACCTCCGCAGGGCCTCCAGCCCCGCGACTCGATGTGGGTGCCGCCCTCCGGGCGGCATTGACCGGCCGGGCAACGCCCGGCCTACTTGTCGGGGGTCAGCACCAGCAACAGCCCGCCGTCGTCGTCGTATGCGGGAAACATGTCCGCTTTGGCGCTGGCCTCGACGTCACGTTCGCCGCTGACCCGCACCGGCACCTCCAGCGCGCGCACCCCCCACTCCAGGACGGTCGCGACCGGGTCATCGCCGTTAGCGAAGCTCAGGCCGAGGACCTGCTCGACGCGTTGGCCGATCACGTCTTCCTCCTCAAGCCCGGTGAAGGCGAACGAGTTCTTCCCGCACCCGATCACGCGACCCTCGCTGTCGCACACGAAGAAGGCCGCGTCCGGCGCCGGGTAGTAGTCGTCGAGGAGTTCGAACAGGAACGCGAAGCCGCACTTGGCGCAGCCCTTCGGCTGGCGCGTGAAGCCTATGTTGCGATCCAGCTCGCTCGTGCGGTGGCCGCAGTTAGGGCAAATGAAGGGGTGGGTCATGGTCGCTCCACACAGAGTACGCAAGCGAGGCCGCGAAGGCCGGCGGTCGACTCGGGCAGGCCCTGACGCTCAGAAAAGCGCCGCTCCGAGCTGCGCCGGTGGTGCGAGCCCCAGGTGCTCGTAGGCGGCGGGCGTCGCCGTCCTGCCGCGCGGCGTGCGCTTGATCAGGCCCTCCTGCAGAAGATACGGCTCGTAGACGTCCTCGATCGTGTCCTGCTCCTCGCCGACCGCGACCGCCAGCGTGGACAGGCCGACGGGGCCGCCGGCGAACTTGGCGCAGATCACGCTGAGGATCTCCCGGTCCAGACGGTCCAGGCCCCGCTCGTCGACCTCCAGTAGCTCGAGTGCCGCCTGCGCCGCGCGCGCGCTGACCACGCCCTCCATGCGGACCTCGGCGAAGTCGCGTACGCGCTTTAGCAGCCTGTTTGCCACCCGCGGCGTCCCCCTGCTGCGCGCGGCGATCGCGATCGCGCCGTCGTCCTCCAGCTCGATCTCGAGGATCCCCGCCGAGCGGCGCACGATCACCGCTAGCTCGGCCACCGTGTAGGGCTCCAGGCGTGCCTGGATGCCGAAGCGGTCGCGCAGCGGCGTCGTCAACAGGCCCGTGCGCGTGGTCGCCCCCACCAGCGTGAACGGGGGCAGCTCGAGCGTCACCACGCGCGCGCCGGCGCCCTGTCCGACTGTGATCGGCAGCCGGTGATCCTCCATCGCCGGGTAGAAGGTCTCCTCCAGCGTGCTCGCCAGGCGGTGGATCTCATCGACGAAGAACACGCTGCGCGGCTCCAGCGCCGTCAGAAACGCAGCGATGTCTCCCTTGCGCTCGAGCGCCGGTCCGGCGGTCTGCACGAACGGGACCTCAAGCTCGGCCGCGACGATCTGCGCGAGCGAGGTCTTGCCAAGGCCCGGCGGCCCCGCGAGCAGCAGATGGTCGAGCGCCTCGCCGCGGGCGCTGCACGCCTCGATCGCCACTGAGAGCTGTTCGCGCAGCATCTCCTGGCCGACGAAATCCTGCAAGCGCCGCGGGCGCAGCGAGCGGTCGAGCTCGTCCTCGGGGACAAGATACGGGGTCTGGATGCGGGCGAGAGTGTCGTTCATCGGCTGATCGCTCACGACCCGGCGCGCGCCAGTCGCAGCGCTCCCGCGATCAGCTCCTCGGCCGTCTCGCCCTCGGCGCCCGAGAGCAGCTCCTGCGCCTCGCCGGGCGCGTAGCCGAGCTCGAGCAGGCCCTCGCGCGCGAGCAGCCGTGGATCCTGCGCTTCGCCGCGCCGTGCGATGATCGGTACGCGCGCGCCGGCATCGACGTCGACGCCGACCTTCTCGCGCAGCTCGACGATGATCCTTTCGGCGGTGCGCTTGCCGATGCCGGGCACCGCCTGAAAGCGCGCCGCATCGCCCGCCGCCAGCGCGCCGACGAGCTCGCGCGGCGCACCCGCGGAGAGCACCGCCAGCGCGACCTTCGGGCCGACCGCCTGCACAGACAGCAGCATCAGGAACAGATCGCGCTCCTGCTCGCCGGAGAAGCCGTAGAGCGTGAGCGCGTCCTCGCGCACGATCAGGTGCGTGTGCAGGCTCACCTGCTCGCCGACCGCCGGCACGTGCGCCAGCGTGTGTGCGGACACCGCCGCGCGGTAGCCGACGCTGCCGCTGAGGATCACGACGTGGTCGCTGCGGCGCACGGCGACCTCGCCCCGCAGCAGCGCGATCATCGACTGCTCCCCGCGCCCTCATGGGCACGCTCCGCGTCGGGATGCTGGCCGGCGAGCGCCATCACCAGCGGCGCGCAGTTGACGTGGCAGACGGCCACCGCCAGCGCGTCGGCGGCGTGGTCGGGTCGCGGCTGCTCGGGCAGGCCGAGCAACACCTGCACCATCCGCGCCACCTGCCCCTTGTCCGCGCGCCCGCTGCCACAGACCGCGCCCTTGACCTGCTGGGGGGTGTAGCCGGCGCAAGAGACCCCGTGCTGACCGGCGGCGAGCAGCACCACGCCACGCGCCTGGCCAACGGCGAACGCGGTGCGCACGTTTTGGCCGAAGTACAGCTGCTCGAGGGCGACAGCGTCGGGCTGGTGCTCGTCGAGCAGGGCCTCGACGGTGGCGTGGATGTCGACCAGCCGGCGCTCGAGCGAGATCTCCGGATGGGTGGCGATGACACCGCCGTCGAGTGCGAGCAGCCGTCCGGCGCGGCGTGCGACGACGCCGTAGCCGGTGCTCGCCAGGCCGGGGTCAATGCCGAGGACGATCACGGGCAGTGATTCTGCGCCCGCCACCGGACGCCTGCCTGCACGGTGCCGTACGCTGCGAAAAGATGGGGCCCGAGCCGCGCGAGCACCAACCCGAGCCGATCGACTTCGCCGCCGAGGGCCTGCTGGACGGACTGCAGGGCGTCGCACGCACCGAGCGCCTGGCGCTGCTCGAGCAGCTGGCCGAGGAAGGGGTACCGCTGTCGGAACTGCGGCGCACGACGGCGACCGGCACCGTGATCTTCCTGCCGGCCGACCGCGTGATCGTGGGCAGCAAGCGCTACACCGCCGCCGAGGTGGCCGAGCTCAGCGGAGTGGAGGTCGATTTCCTGGTGGCCGCTCGCCGCGCGATGGGGCTTCCGATCCCCGAGCCCGACGAGGCCGTGTACACCGAAGCGGAGCTCGAGTCAGCCGCGCGAACGCTTGTGGCGCGCGAAGCGGGCATCTCCGACGAAGAGATCCTGGAGCTCCTGCGCGTGCTCGGCCGCGGGCTCTCCCAGGCTGCAGAGAGCCTGCGCCTGCTGCCACTAAAGCTCGTGCTGGAGCCGGGTATGAGCGAACGCGACCTCGCCAGCCGTTACGGCGAGGCCGCCGCGCGCCTGTACCCGCTGGTCGACCCCCTGATCAGCAACGTGCTCGCGCTGCACCTGCGCCACACCGCCCAGAGCGAGGTGATCAGCGCCCTGGAGCGCGGCGGCGGGCATCTGCCCGGTTCGCGCGAGGTGGCGGTGTGCTTCGCCGACCTCGTCGGATTCACCCGCCTTGGCGAGGAAGTCCCGCCCGACGAGCTTGGGCGCCTGGCGGTGCGTCTGGAAGCGCTCGCCACGGACGCCGCCGAGCCGCCGGTGAGGCTCGTCAAGACGATCGGCGACGCGGCCATGCTCGCGGCACCCGAGCCCGAGCCGCTGCTCGCCGCGGCGCTCAACTTGATCGACGCCGCCGACGCCGAGGGCGAGGACTTTCCCCAGCTGCGCGCCGGCGCAGCGCTCGGCCTGGCGCTGCCGCGCGCGGGCGACTGGTTCGGCCGGCCCGTCAACCTCGCCAGCCGCATCACCTCGATCGCGCGCCCCGGCAGCGTGCTGGCCGAGCGCGAGGTGCGCGAGTCCGCCAGCGATGCCTACGGCTGGTCCTACGCGGGCGAGCGGCGGCTGAAGGGCATCCGCGGGCCGGTGGCGCTGTTTAGGGCGCGGCGGCGGGCGGCCGGCTAACGCGAGGAGCCCTCCGCGGCGAGCTCGCCCCCCTGGTGCTCGACCGGGGCGCTTTGTCCCCCGGCTTGCTCCCCGCCCCACACCCGCCACGGCGCCTCGCCGGAGGCCCACAGGTCGTTGAGCAGCACGGCGTCCTTATAGGTGTCCATGCACTCCCAAAAACCCTGATGGCGGTACGCGCGCAGCTCCTCGGCGTCGGCGAGCCGCTCCATCGGAGCGCGCTCGAGCACGCTGTCCCGCTCGAGGTAGTCGAGAGCGCCGGGCTCGAAGCAGAAGAACCCGCCGTTGATCCAGTGCTCGGAGCGCGGCTTCTCGCGAAAGCCGGTCACCACGCCGTCGCCGCTCAGCTCGGTCACGCCGAACTGGAGCTCCGGCCGCACGACCGTCATCGTCGCGGTCGCGCCGTGGCTGGCATGGAACGTGAGCAGCTCCTCCAAGTCGATGTCGGCGACCCCGTCGGAGTAGGTCGCGCAGAAGCGGCCCCCTGCGAGGCGTGACTCCAGCAGCTTGATGCGCCCGCCGGTGGGGGTCTCGAGCCCCGTGTCGACGCACTCGACGTCAACACCCTCAGGCCAGCCCTGCGCGGCGGCGAAGCGCTCGATCAGCTCGCCGCGATAGCCGGTGGCGAGCAGGAAGCGGCGAAAGCCCTGGACGGCGTACAGCTGGATCACGTGCCACACGATCGGCATGCCGCCGATCTCGACCAGCGGCTTGGGGATCTCGCGGGTGTGCTCCTGCAAGCGGGTGCCACGCCCGCCGCACAGGATCACGACCGGAGGCCGCTGATCTGAGAGCGAGGGGCCCGGCTGGCCGGCCTGCGGCCGGCTGCGCCACCCTTGATCCGAGGAAGAGGGGCCCGGCTGGCCGGCGTCCGGCCGGCTGCGCCACCCTCTAGCCTGCGACACGCTCGAGCACGTCGGCGGAGACGTCGAAGTTGGCGTACACGGCGCTGACGTCGTCGCTGTCTTCCAGCGACTCGATCAGCCGCATCAGCCTGCCGGCGTTGCCCTCGTCGACGGGCACGACACTGGAGGGCCGGTACACGACCTCGGCGCTCTCCATCTCCACGCCCTGCTCCTCGAGCGCCTTACGCACGCCGGCGAAGTCGGCCGGCTCGGTGACCACCTCGAAGACGTCCTCGTCGGTGGAGATGTCCTCGGCGCCGGCCTCGACCGCGGCCATCAGCTCGTCTTCGGAGTAGCGCCCGGCGTCGATCACGATCGTGCCCTTCTTGTCGAACAGGTAGGCGACGGAACCGGGCTCGCCGAGGCTGCCGCCGTTCTTGGAGAACGCGTGCCTGACGTCCGCGCCGGTGCGGTTGCGATTATCGGTCAGCGCCTCCACCAGCACGGCCACGCCGCCGGGGCCGTAGCCCTCGTACAGCACGCTCTCGATCGCATCCGCCTCGCCGCCCTCGCCTGTGCCTTTGGCGATCGCACGCTCGATGTTCTCCTTGGGCATCGACGCTTCTTTGGCCTTGCGCACGGCGTTCTCGAGCACGATGTTGGTCTCGGGATCGCCGCCGCCGTCGCGCGCGGCGACCATGATCGCCCGCGAGAGCTTGGAGAACTGCGCGCCGCGGCGCGAGTCGACCACCGCCTTCTTGTGCTTGATGCTCGACCACTTGGAGTGTCCCGACATGAATCGAAGTCTAGGATGCGAGCCGGCATGACGGCCGTCTCCTCGGACATCTTCAAGGCGTACGACATCCGCGGCATCTACGGCGAGCAGATCGACGGCGAGGTCGCGGAGGCGATCGGCCGCGCGTTCGCGCACGTGCTGGGCGAGCTCGAGGGAAAGGCCGTGGGCGAGCTGCGCGTGGGCCTCGGGCGCGACATGCGCCTGAGCGCGCCGGAGCTGTCGGCGCGCTACCGCGAGGGCCTGCTGGCGGAGGGCGTGGACGTGATCGACGCCGGGCAGGTGGGCAGCGAGATGCTGTATTTCCTGGTCGGCTCGCGCGGGTTGGACGGCGGGCTGATGTGCACGGCCTCGCACAACCCGGAGGCGTACACGGGCGCGAAGCTCGTGCGCGAGGGCGCGCTTGCGCTGTCGGGGGACTCGGGCATCCAGGACATCCGCAGGCGGATCGAGGATCAGAGGGCGCCTATCGAGTCCCCGCCCACCCCGCCGGCGCCGGAGGTCGCCGAGCCCACGGCCGCACGCGGCAAGCTCGAGGAGATCGAGCTGTATGGGGAGTTCCAGCAGGCGGCGCTGGGATTCATCGACGCGGATGCGATCCGCTCGGCTTCCAGGCCGCTGAAGGTGGTGGTGGATGGCGGCAACGGCATGGCCGGGCCGATGGTCGGGCCGCTGCTAGAGCGCCTGGGCCTCGATCTGATCGAGACCTACTGGACCCCGGATGGAGCCTTTCCCGACCACGAGCCGAACCCGCTGCTCGAGGAGAACCGCCGCTTCATCGTCGAGCAGGTGCGCGACAGCGGGGCGGACCTGGGCATCGCGTGGGACGGCGACGGCGACCGCTGCTTCTTCATCGACGACACCGGCGCGTTCGTCGACGGCGACTTCCTGACGGCACTGCTCGCGCAGTCGCTGCTGGAAAAGAGCCCCGGCGAGGCGATCCTGTACGACGTGCGCGCCTCGCACGCGGTGCCCGACACGGTCACGCGCGCGGGCGGCACCGCGTATGTGAACCGCGTGGGCCACGCGTTCTTCAAGACGCGCATGCGCAAGGAGGGCTCGCTGTTCGGAGGAGAGGTCTCCGGCCACTACTACTTCCGCGACTTCTACTGTGCGGACTCGGGCACGCTGCCTGCGCTGCTGGTGCTCGAGCTGCTGTGCCGCAAGGGGGCGCGCATGTCGGAGCTCTTGGCTCCCTACCACGCCAAGTACTTCATCTCCGGCGAGGTCAACTCGGAGGTCAAGGACGCGCCGGCGAAGATGGAGGAGATCGCCGAGCGCTACGCGGACGCGCGCCAGGATCGCCTCGATGGGATCTCGATCGACTATGAGGACTGGCACTTCAACGTGCGCTCGTCGAACACCGAGCCGCTGCTGCGCCTGTGCCTGGAGTCGCTGGTATCGCGCGAGGACATGGAGCGCCGCCGCGACGAGGTGCTGGCGCTGATCCGCTCGTGAGCTCGCAAGGGTCGGCGTCACAGGAGCCGAGCGCGCAGGAGCGCGAGCAGCGAGAAGCCGAGGAGGCGCTGGCGGTGGCGGCCGACGCGGGCATCCACCGGCTGGCGATCCCCACGCCGTTCATGGTCGGGCGCGTGAACGCGTACCTGATCGAGGACTCGCCGCTGACGCTCGTGGACTCGGGCCCGAACTCGGCGAAGGCGCTGGACGAGCTCGAGCAGGCGCTGGCGGCGCGCGGTCACGCGGTCGAGGACATCGAGCTGCTGGTGATCACCCATCAGCACATCGACCACTTCGGCCTGGCGTCGATCCTCGCGCGGCGCTCGGGCGCGGAGGTGGCGGCGCTCGACCTGGTGGCGCCGTTCCTCGCCGGCTACGGCAAGCAGGCGGATCTCGATGACCAGTTCGCGGAGAGCCTGATGCTGCGCCACGGCATCCCCGGTGAAATCGTGACCGCCCTTCGCGCCGTCTCGGCTGGATTTCGCGCGTGGGGCTCGGCCGTCGAGGTTACGCGGCCGCTGGCCGGCGGCAGCGTCCTGGAGCTGCGCGATCGCACGCTGCGCGTGCTGCACCGCCCCGGCCACAGCCCCTCCGACACGGTGTTCCTGGACGAGCAGCGCTCGATCCTGCTGGCCGCCGACCACCTGATTGCGCACATCTCCTCAAACCCGCTGCTCGCACGTCCGCTGACCACCCCCGTCGGGGGCGACGCCCCCGACTCCGTCGGCGCTGGCGCGGGCGCGGCGGAGCCGAGCCCAACCGCACCGCGCCCGCAGGCGCTCATCACCTACATCGACTCACTCGAGAAGACGCGCGCGATGGAGCTGTCACTGGTGCTCCCCGGTCACGGCCGTCCGATCACCGACCACGTGTCGCTGATCGACGAGCGCTTTCGCCTGCACCGTCGCCGCGCACAGAAGATCGGCCGCCTGATCGCCGCCAGACCGCGCACCGCGCACGAGATAGCGCAGGAGCTGTGGGGCAACGTCGCGGTGACGCAGGCCTACCTGACGCTGTCGGAGGTGCTCGGCCACGTCGATCTTCTGCTGCGCGATGGGGTTGTGGTGGAGGAGGAAGAGGATGGCGTGGTGCGCTTCCGGGCGGCGTGAGCGCGTGCGAGCGCGCGAGCGCGCAATCGAGCGATCCCGGAGTGGATGCGTGGGCTCGCGATCTCGCCTACAGCGTGCCCACCGGCGCGAGCCACTCGCTCTCGAAGACGAGGCTCGTGCGCTCGGCGAGGATGTCGTAGTCGGCGTCGTAGTGCAGCACTCCCGCTTCGGCCCTGTGCGCGCACGCGGCGATCATCACAGCGACCGGCGGGAGACGGTGATGGCCGATCTCGGCGAGCTCACGCTGCGCCTGCAGCGCCGTGCGCTCGACCTCGCCATCGACGGCGACACGGGGAAACAGCTCGAGGCGGCTCATGATCTGCTTGCGGTCCGCCGCCGAGCGGGCGGAATATCCGGCCTCCAGCAAGAAGGGCAGGCACACCCCGATCGCATGCAGTTTGACCAGCTGACGGATCTGGTCGGCGCGATCGCCTACGACGACCCCCTGCAGCAGGCGCGCCCACGCCGAGTTGTCGAGCAGTAGCACGCTACTTGTCGTAGTTGGCGATCAGTCCGAGGCGCTTGACGTCTTCGGCTGCAGAGATGTCGATCTTCGGCCCGTCACCGGTGCGGATCCACTCTGCGACATCCTCGAGCGCCCGGTTGGCCTCCTCTGCCCGATCGGGCAGCCGGCGTGCCTTTGCACGCGCACCCAGGACCACCAGCTCCGCGAAGTCGATCGGATCGCCGTTCAGCTTCTCGCGCAGCTCGTCCAGCGCTTCCTGCACGGGTGGAGTCTCCGTGATGGTGTGGCGAGGTCTGGTCGTCGGCACGCCGGCAAGTGTAGCACGGTGCAACACCGATCCTCCACTCGCGGCGGACGCGTCAGGACCGAACGGGACCCTTGGCGATCAGCAGAGCGGCCAGGCGCCGTAGCTCATCTTCGTACTGCCTGGCGGTGTCGAGCGCGACCTGCTTGAGCGCCTGGATGTGGCTGGTGTCGTCCATCGCCCACGGTCCGGGCAGCGATGGCTGGTAGCGCCACAGGTGCGGGCCACCACCCACCAGCTCGCGCGGCAGCATCGCTTCCGTCGAAGGCTGGCCGCTTGCCGGCACCCAGCCGTTGAGGATCATGTGCGCGGACTCGGCCGCGCTGTCGGTCTGTCCGTTGAGCATCGCCTCCAGCAGCGCCTCGCCACCGCCGTGGGGGCGCAGCCAGCCGAGGATGCCGCCCCAGCCGTAGTCCAGCGGCTTCTCCCACGAGCCGGTGCCGAGCGAAAGCATCAGGAGCTTCGCCGGTTGCAGGGGCGCCGGCTGTTCGGTGCGACGCAGGGCCACGCTGATTGCTGCCAGTGCCGGGTTGCCGGCGAACACGCCGCCATCGACGAAATGGATGTCCTCGACGTGCTGGGGGTTGAAGTAGGTGGGGGCCGCCGCGGAGGCGAGCGCGACGTCGACCATTGTCAGCCCCGGACGCGCGGAATCGCCGGTGGCGGCCGCGGCGTCCCAGCGCGTGAACAGGCGCGGCTTCGCGGCCGTCGCGTCGTAGGAGGCGAGCAGCACGTCCGTGCACGCGTCGGCGAGCAGCGCGTCGCCAAACAGGGAGGGGTCGCTGAGCACCACCCTGAGCTGCTTCAGCGGGTACTTGGGAAACAGCAGCGCGAACGGATCGAAGATTCGTCGCAGCGGTGGACGGGCGAAGATCGCGGCGCCCTTGGACTCGTAGATACCCACGGCCTCGGCGGCCGACAGCTTGGGATGACCGTTCGGGTCTGGGATCGTCAGGGCGGCTGTCAGCAGCCCGCCGGTGGAGGTGCCGGCGATCAGGTGAAAGCAGTCGGCGATGTGAGGCTCCTCGATCCCGCGGTCCCGCCACGCCTGCGCCGTCCGCCTGCCCGCTTCGCGCAGCGCCTGCGCCAGGAACGCCTCCAGCGTTTCGAGCAGGACCGCGGGGATGATCCCCCGGATTCCGCCTCCGTCGATCGAGAGGATGCGAAAGGCGCCGTCGCCAAACGGCTCGACGTCGCTTGGGGGACGAGTGCCGGGGCCCGTCGCCGTCATCGCTCCTCGAGCTCGTCGAACACTCCGCAGGTCCCCCTGTCTCGCCAGCGTGAAGTTCAGTATTGCGAATCTGTGCCGCCAGTGCATACAGCCTGGGACGAACTACGAACGCCCCGATGCGCCCCCCTGCGGCGGCCACGGGATCTGCGGCCGACCGATCTCCCAGTGGTGGCCGAACGGGTCTTCGATGCGGCCAAGGCGCCAGCCGTGTTCGTCGGCCACAGCGCGAACCTGCTTGGCGCCCGCGGCCACCGCCCGGGCGACGGCGGCGTCGGGGTCGGCCACGACCAGCAGCATCCGCGTGGTCGCGCCGCCGAGCGACTCGGGGCTGAGGTTCTCGTGCGAGGGCGACTCGTCGGCCACCCAGAACGAGCTCTCGCCGAGGACCAGCTGCGAGACGACCGCCTCGTGCTGATCTGTGCCGCCCACGCGGTAGACCTCCACGGCGCCGAGCGCCTGCTTGTAGAAGTCCACCGCCGCGCGCCCGCGCCTGACCGACAGCTGCGGCGAGACGCCCGGCCGCGCCGCCTGGCCGATCTCCCCGACGTGCGCGATGTTGTGGCGATCGTCGTCCTCGACGCTCGGCTCGCCGGCGAACCACGCGTCGAGGATCTCGTGGAGCTCCGCCTGGGAGGTGCTGCGCAGGCTGAGCGCGAGCACGTTGGCGTCGTTCCAGCGACGCGCGCCCGCGGCGGTGGCGGCGTCGAGGCACAGCGCGGCACGCACGCCGCCAACCTTGTTGGCTGCAATCGACGCTCCCGTGCCAGTCCAGCAGCACACGATCCCCTGCTCGGCGCGGCCCTCGGCGACATCGCGCGCGACCGCCTCCGAGGCCCACGCCCAGTCCTCGCGCTCGCCCGCGCGAAGCGCGCCGTGCGCGGTCACCCGATGCCCGCGTCGCTCGAGCTCAGCCTGGAGCACCCCGGCGACACCCGTCAGCTCGTCTGCGGCAACCGCGATCCGCACGCCGACGAGTATCGCCGATGCGCCGGGGCCTCAGGCGGCCAAATGCGCGGCGAGCGCCTCGAGCCCGGCCGGCCAGCCCTCTGGCGAGCCGACGGCGTTGCGCATCCCCTCCCAGCCCTCGCCGTGGCGATCGAGGTTGCGGTGCTCGAGCTCCACGAGCGTGCGCTCGGGTCCCTGGGAGGTGAACCGAACCTCAACCTCGCTCGTGCGCGCGGGATCGGTCTCGAGCTGCCAGCGCATGTCTATGTCCCAGCTGATGAGGACACGCGTCGGCGGCTCGTATGCGAGCACTCGCGCCCAGCGGCACACGCTGCCGTCCACGCCGCGGTCGTACACGTGCCCGCCGGCGCGTGGCTCGAAGACCATCTCCGACAGCTCGGCCTGGAGGATGTGGTGGTCGGGCGGCCACCAGCCGCCGATGCCCTCCGTGAAGACGGAGAAGGCGCGCTCGATCGGCGCCTCCACCACGATCGAGCTGTGCACGGCGGCGGCGGTGGCGGGTGAGGCGTTCATCGGGTCTCCCTTGTGTCGCGCTCTGCGGCCTCCTTGAAGGACGCGAGAGCTCGGTTCCAGAACTGATCCAGGTAGGCGCGCAGCATGCTGACCCCGGTCGGGTCGAGCTGGTAGATGCGCCGGTTGCCGGCGGCGCGATCGGTCACCAGGCCGGCGGTCTTCAGCACCCGCAGGTGCTGCGAGACCGCCGGTCGGCTCACCGGCAGCTCGCCGGCGAGCTCGCCGACGGCCTGCGGGCGACCGGCCAGGCGCTCGAAGATCTCGCGCCTGGTCGGGTCTCCCAGCGCATCGAATGCCCGAGCTTGGTAAGTCAGCACTAACCGTAAGTTAGCACTTACCAAGCTGTTCGTCAAGGATCGTCAGGAACAGCCGGTGCAAGCGATCGTCGGCTCCGAGCTCGGCGTGGAAGGACACTGCGAGAATGTTCCCCTGGCGCGCCGCCACCGGATGCCCGTCGAGGACGCCCACGATCTCCACGTCGGGGCCGTGCTCGGCGATCCACGGGGCGCGGATGAAGATGCCCCTGATCGGACCCCTCTCGATGCCCCGCACATCCACGTCCGCCTCGAAGCTCCTGACCTGGCGGCCGAACGCGTTGCGCTCGGCGCGAATGTCCATCAACCCGAGATGCGCGCGATCGAGCATGATCAGCCCGGCGCAGGAGCCAAGGACCGGCGTGCCCCTCCCCGCCAGCTCGCGCAGCGGCTCGGCCAGGCCCTCGCGGGCGATCCCCAGCGTCATCGTGGTGGACTCGCCGCCGGGGATCACCAGCCCGTCGAGCGCGTCGAGATCCGCGGCCACGCGCACCTCGCGCGTCGCCGCGCCCAGTGCGCGCAGCATCCGCTCATGCGCCTCGAAGCCGCCCTGCAGCGCGAGCACCCCCACCAGCGGCTTCGTGTTGGCCAAGTCGCCGCTACCAGCCACGCTGCGCGAGAAGCTGCTCCTCCTCGAGCTTTGCGCTCTCGAGGCTCGCCATCGCCGTGCCGAGTCCGCGCGAGGCCTGCGCGACGCGCTCGGCGTCCTGCCAGTGGGTGGTCGCCTCGACGATCGCCCGTGCGCGCGTGGGCGGGTCCTCAGACTTGAAGATGCCCGAGCCGACGAACACGCCTTCGGCGCCGAGCGCCATCATCAGCGCGGCGTCGGCGGGCGTGGCGATACCGCCGGCGCAGAACAGCACGACCGGCAGACGACCCTGGGCGGAGACTTCGCGAACGAGGTCGAGCGGGGCGGCGAGGTCCTTGGCCGCGGAGGCGATCTCGTCGGCGCCTAGCATCGTCAGGCGACGGATCTCGCCGGTGATCTTGCGCATGTGCCGCACCGCCTCGACGATGTCGCCGGTCCCAGCCTCACCCTTGGAGCGGATCATCGCGGCGCCCTCGCCGATGCGCCGCAGCGCCTCGCCGAGGCTGGTCGCGCCGCACACGAACGGCACGTTGAAGTCCCACTTGTCGATGTGGTGGGCCTCGTCGGCGGGCGTCAGCACCTCGGACTCGTCGACGTAGTCGACCTCCAGCGCCTCCAGCACGCGCGCCTCCATGAAATGCCCGATGCGCGCCTTGGCCATCACGGGGATGCTCACCGCCTCCTGGATGCCGGCGATCATCTCCGGGTCGGACATGCGCGCGACGCCGCCGTCGCGGCGGATGTCCGCGGGCACGCGCTCGAGCGCCATCACCGCGGCCGCCCCCGCGTCCTCGGCGACCTTCGCCTGCTCGGGCGTGACCACGTCCATGATCACGCCGCCCTTGAGCATCTCGGCAAGGCCGGTCTTCACCCGGAATGTCGCCTCGTCACGCATCGCCCTCTAGTTTGACAGCCGCGCCACGATCGCGGCCCTGGGAAGACAGGCGCGCGACCTCGCGAATGGCATCATCGGCGGTGATCGGCTCGGACGGCAGGTCGGCGAGCGACGCGGCGACGTCGGCGGCAGCCTCGATCGTCGGGTCCTGGCCCTCGGTCAGCCAGCGGATCAGCCAGCGACGCGCCCACGCGTCGTATCGCTCGGGCCGCTTGGCCGCCACCAGCGGCAGCAGCTTGAGCGCGACGCCGAGCGGGATCGGCCGCCCGTGCCTGGCGGCGAAGTCCTTGGCGATGGCCACGGCCATGCGCAGATCTCCGCGCTCGATCTCGCGTTCGATCTCCTTGACCGGCCGAAACGGTGGGTTTCCCATAGGCGAACGTATGTTCGCATGAGCGTCAAATCGCCGTCAAGGCCGCTCCCCGCCGGGACCATCTCCGCGCACGGCTGAGACGTTGAGGCGCACGTAGTCCAGTGGCAGGCTCACACCGGCGACGACCGCCGCGGCGAACGGCTCGCGGCACTCTCGCGACAGGCGCTCGAGATGCGCGGCGAGGATCGACGTGCGCACGAACGCGTTCACGTCCTGCGGATACGTCGGGCGCTCCTCCAGCCAGCAGCGAACCGCGACAAAGCCCGCCTCGCCGAGGCGCCGCTGCGTCTCCTCGGGGCCGGCGAACACCCACGGCGACCAGTCCACGAGCTCAGGCGCGCTGTCTCGGGCCACCGTGTCGATGACGGCGCGCACCGCATCGATGTTTCCCTCACCCCCGCACTGGATCTCGAGCGCCCCGCCCGGCCGCAGAGCCCGCGCCAGCCGTGCCCACAGACGGTCGTGGTCGCCCACCCAGTGAAGCGTCGCGGTCGAGACGATCGCGTCGACCGGCTCGTCGAGCTCGAGCGCGAGTGCGTCCTGACACCACACCTGCGCACGCTCCCCCAGCCGCGTTCGCGCGAGCGCGACCATGTCCGCGGAGGCGTCGATCGCCAGAACGCGGCCCTCTGGAACGAGCGCGAGCAGCGCCTCGGTGACACGCCCGGTGCCGCAGCCAACGTCCAGCACGGTCGCGTCCGGCGCGATGCCCTCCAACCGCGCGAGCACCTCCACCGCCCACGCCTGCTGCGGCTCGCTCGTGCGGTCATACGTATGCGCGTCCCAGGGTGTGGACATCCCCGTCAGGCTAGCCGCGCTTCACCGCGAGCGAGCGTTTCCATCCGATTGACGGCGCAGCAGGACGCGCCCTCACCGATCGCGATCCTCGTCGAGAACCTCGATGCCAAGCGCGCCCGCCAGGACCCCGGCCAGCCCAATCACGTCGCTCCACTCCAGCGCCGCCCCCTTGAGGCTCGCGATCCCCTGCAGCCCACTCAGGTCGTTGCGTCGAAACTCGCAGCGGCGCATGCGCGCGCCCCGAAAATCCGCCTCTGTGAGAGAGCAGCGATGAAAGCGCACCGCCTCGAGCTGGCAGTCCAGGAAGTCGCTCTGAGCAAGCACACAGTCCTCGAAGCTCACACGAGTCAGCCGTGAACTGGCGAACGACGCGAGGTCCACACGACACTCGCGCACCACGACATCCTGAAGCGCCGCCTCCGTCATCCGCACCCCGGTCATGCGGCACGCCTCGAAGCTCACCCGCGTCAGCCGCGCCCGGCAGGCGTCCACGTTGGCCACGTTGCATCCGACGAACACCCCATCCGTGACGTGCAGCCCCTCGAGCTGACAGCCGGACGCATCCACGTCACGCACCCGCCCCGTGGCGAGCCTGACGCCACGGGCACGCTGCCCCGCAAGCGCCAGCGAGACCATCTCCACCTCCGAGCAGCTCAAATCGTGAGCAAGACTCGCGACATCCCTGCGCTCGAGCTCCCCGACAAGCCGAGGCTCCTGCGGTGGATCGACCTCCTTGTGCACACACGCAAGCCAATCACGCCCACCGGCCGCGTGATGGCCCACCCGCAGGGCCCAGCACTAGCCCGCGCCCCAGCCCAAGCGGAGCGCTCATCATCGGCGGCGACAGCCGTCGAGGATGAGCGCGCAGCGCTACTTGAGCCGGAACGCCTTAATACGGTCGTCGTACTGCGCGGTGTCGCGCGCGTACACGCCGTAGGCGAGCGCCTGGATGATGCTCAAAAGCGCCGTGTGCGAGCGCACGTAGGCGGGGCTGTTGGAGGAGTAGTACAGCTTGATCTGCGCCAGCTTGGCGACCTCCGACAGCGTCGCGTCGGTAATCGCGCCGGTACGCGCCTCGCGGTGGCGGGCCAGCTTCATCGCGCGTACGACCAGCGGGTGCGGGCGCCCGGCGGAAAGGCCGATGACGAGCGTCGAGCCGTCGATGCGCCCGAGGCGGCTGAGCGCCTCCTGCGAGGGGCTGGCGACGACGTCGACACGCAGGTCGAGCAGCATCAGCAGGTGGCGCAGGTAGCTGGCGAAGAACGCCATCTGGTCGGTGCCCGCCACGAGCACCTTCTCCGCATCGACGATCGCCTCGATCATCGCGTCCACGGAGCTGCGCGACACCTTCCTGGCGGTGTCCTCGACGTTCAGGTGGTCGGCCGCGAGCGCCGCCTCGAACTCATTCTGGTCGAGCGAGAACAGCGGCGTGGAGGATGAGGCCCCGCCCGCCCCGCCGTTCTTGGCTGCCTTCGCGTTCACGCGCCGGTATTCCTCGCGCGCGGCCGCCTGCAGCTCGGGGAAGCCCTCGAAGCCGAGCGCCTGCGAGAAGCGCACGACCGTCGAGCTGGAGGTGTTGGCGCGGCGCGCGAGCTCCTCAGCGGTCTGGAATGCCGCCTCGTCGAGATGGTCGACGATGTACTGCGCGACGTCCTTCTGCGAGCGCGAGCACTCGTCGAAGCGCGCCTGGATGTACTTCGACAGGCTCTGGTGCTCGCTGGTGCCGTTCACCGGAGCGGGGGACGGCTCGGCTGTCTTGGTCGCAGCGCGCTTCATCGGCGCTTCTGTTCGACGTATGCGCCTCGCACTCCTTCTGGCGATATAGGGTCCGAGCATGAGGCGAGACCTGTTCGAGGACGTCCACGAAGACTTCCGCGCCAGCTTCCGCACGTTCCTCGAGCGCGAGGTCATCGGCGAGGACGGCCGCTATGGGCAGTGGGAGCGCGACGGGCTCGTCCCGCGTGAGGTTTTCGCGCTGGCCGGCCACGGCGGCTTTTTGGGCATGGCCGTCCCCGATTCCTACGGCGGTGCCGGCGCCGAGGATTTCCGCCTGAACCTCGTGATCGGCGAAGAGGCCCAGCGCGCGGGCGTGGGCAGCTTCGGCCTGGGGATCACGCTTCACAACGACATCTGCCTGCCCTACTTCCTCACCTACTGCAATGACGAGCAGCGCTCACGCTGGCTGGGTGGGATCGCTTCCGGCGAGCTGATCACCGCGCTGGCGATGACCGAGCCCGGGATCGGCTCGGACCTCGCGGCGATGTCCACGAGCGCGCGGCGCGAGGGCGAGCACTACGTGGTGAACGGAGCGAAGACGTTCATCACCAACGGCATCAACGCCGACCTCGTGATCCTCGCCGCCAAGACCGACACGAGCGAGCGCCACCGTGGCATCAGCCTGATGGTCCTCGAGCGCGGCATGGAGGGCTTCGCGCGCGGGCGCAAGCTGGCGAAGATCGGCCAGCACGCACAGGACACCGCCGAGCTGTCGTTCACCGACGTGCGCGTGCCCGTCGAGAATCTGCTCGGGCAGGAGGGCGAGGGCTTTCGCTACCTCGTCTCCAACCTGCCGCAGGAGCGCCTGTCGATCGCCGCCTCGGCGGTCGCCGCCGCGGAGGCCGCGCTCGGGTGGACACTCGAGTACGTGCGCGAGCGCCACGCGTTCGGCCAGCCGATCGGCTCCTTCCAGTCCTCGCGCTTCACGCTCGCGGAGGTACGAAGCGAAGTGGAGGTCGCGCGCGTGTACGTCGACCGCTGCGCGCGGGCGCTGAACGCCAGCGAGCTGACGCCGGAGGACGCGGCGATGGCCAAGTGGTGGTGCACCGAGCTCCAGGGCCGCGTCGTCGACCGCTGCCTGCAGCTGCACGGCGGATACGGCTACATGCTCGAGTACCCAATCGCACGCGCGTTCGTCGACGCGCGCGTCACACGCATCTACGGCGGCGCCAACGAGATCATGAAGGAGATCGTCGGGCGCTCCATGGGGTTGTAGGGGCCATCGCTCGGCGCAGGCTGCGGTGATCGTGGTCAGCCTCCGGCACCGTCTTCCCTATAGCTCCTTCGCCATCTCGATGAAGTAGTCCAGCGAGCGCGGGTTCGCGAGCGAGTCGACGCTCGCAGCCAGCTGCGGGTCGGCGCCCATCAGGATGCGCTTGACGGGCACCTCCAGGACCTTGCCCGACAGCGTGCGCGGGACCTCGTCGATCTGGCGGATCTCGTTGGGCACGTGCCGCGGCGAGCAGTCCTCGCGGATGCGCCGCTTGATCTGCGCCGTCAGCTCATCGTCGAGCGTGGCGCCCTCGCGCAGCACCACGAACATCACCATCCACAGCTCCGGCGGGTGGGCATCGATCCGCGTGCGCGTGACGTCTACGACGAGCGCGTCGAGCACCTCCTCCACGGCCAGCGCCGCCCGGTAGATCTCGGCGGTGCCCATGCGCACGCCCTGGCGGTTGATCGTCGAGTCAGAGCGCCCGTAGATGACCGCGCCGCCGCGGGGGGTGATGCGCACCCAGTCGCCGTGGCGCCACACGCCCGGGTACATCTCGAAGTAGCTCTCGCGCAGTCGCGAGCCGTCGCTATCGCCCCACAGGAACAGCGGCATCGAGGGCATCGGCTCGGTCACCACCAGCTCCCCCACCTCGTCGATCAGGCTCCTTCCCCGCTCGTCCCACGCCTCCACCGCGCACCCCAGCGCACGGCACTGCAGCTCGCCCTCGTACACCGGCAGCAGCGGGCAGCCGGCGAGGAACGCCGTGCACACGTCCGTGCCGCCGCTGGTCGAGAACAGCCACACGTCGTCCTTGACGTGCTCGTACACCCAGCGAAAGCTCTCCGGGGCAAGCGGCGAGCCGGTCGAGCCGACCGCCCGCAAAGCGTGCAGGCCGTAGTCGCGCCCCGGCTCCACCCCCGCCTTCTCAGCGCTCGCCAGCAGGCCCGCGCTGAGGCCCATGCACGTCATCTGCGTCTTTTGCGCCAGCTCCCACAGCACGCCCAGGTCCGGGTGCGCGGGACTGCCGTCGTACAGGACGATCGCCGCGTCGCTGTGCAGGCACCCGACCAGGAAGTTCCACATCATCCAGCCGGTCGTCGTGAACCAGAACATGCGATCGCCCGCCCGCAGGTCCAGGTGCATCCGCTTCTTCAGCTGCTCGATCAGGATGCCTCCGTGGCCCTGCACGATCGCCTTCGGCAGGCCCGTCGTGCCCGAGGAGTACAGCACCCACAGCGGGTGGTCGAACGGCACCTGCTCGAAGCGATGGCCGATCTCTGATCGGTCCGAACCCGGCGCTGGCGTCTCCAGCTTCAACAGCCGATCCCAGGTGAGAACACCGCGAACCCCTCCCCCGCCGCCGAAGGCGGCCTCATCAAAGTCCTTCTGTGCCAGGTAGGGCAGCACGACCGTGTGCTCGACGCTCGGCAGCTCCTCGAGGATGCGCCCGACGACGTCCGTGCGGTCGAAGTCCTTGCCGGCGTGGCGGTAGCCGTCGACCGTCAGCAGCACCTTCGGCTCGATCTGCGCGAAGCGGTCGATCACGCTGCGCGCACCGAACTCCGGCGCCGCGCTCGACCAGATCGCGCCGATGCTCGCCGCCGCCAGGAACGCGATCAGCGTCTCGGGGATGTTCGGCATGTACGCGACCACGCGATCGCCGCGGCGCACGCCCAGCGCGCGCAGGCCGCCCGCCGCGGCGGCCACGCTCGCGTTCAGCTCGCCCCACGTGATCTCGCCGAGCTCGCGCAGCTCCGAGCAGTGCAGCACCGCCACCTCGTCCGAGCGCTCGCGCTCGTCGCGCCCCTCGCGCCGCGGGGGGCGGGCGGGACCACGCAACAAGTTCTCCGCGTAGTTGAGCTCCGCGCCCTCGAACCAGCGCGCGCCGGGCATCTCGCGCGAGCGTAGAACGCGCTCATATGGCTTTGATGCGCGCACTCCGCAGAACTCCCACACGCACGCCCAGAACTGCTCCAGCTCCGCCACCGACCAGCGCCACAGCTCGTCGTAGTCGGCGAACGGCGCTCCGCGCTGATCGCCCGCCCAGCGCATGAAGTGCGCCATCTCCACGTCGCGCAGCTGGTCGGGCGCAGGCTGCCACAGAGGCCGCCCCGCGTCGGCGCCCGGGTCGACGCCGCGGTCCGTGTGCGGGTCGGCGCTCGGCATGCGGGTATTCTCGCGGTTTGTGAGCCTGCCGGGGTTGCGCGATCAGTTTCCCGTCCTTGGCAAGCTCGCGTACCTGAACGCCGGCACCGACGGGCCGCTGCCGGCGCCCGCCGTGCGGGCGGTCGAACAGGAGCTGGCGCGCGAGCTCGACGACGGGCGCTGGCAGCCGCACTTCGAGCGCCGCGGCGAGCTGCGCGCGAGCCTGCGCGCCGCCTACGCCGCCGCGCTCGGCGCCGACGTGCAGGACGTCGCGCTCACCACCTGCACGACCGAGGGCATCGGCCACGTGGTCGCCGGCCTGCGGATGGGCCCGGGCGATGAGATCCTCACCAGCGACGAGGAGCACCCCGGGCTGTTCGGCTCGCTGTCGGCCGCGCGCGAGCTGCACGGTGTCAGCGTGCGCGCGGTGCCGTTGACGGAGATCGCCGAAGCGGTCGGCCCGCGCACGCGTCTGGTCGCGTGCTGTCACGTCGGCTGGGCCAGCGGCCTGCTCGCTCCGGCCGCGCTCGGCGAGCTCGACATACCCGTGCTGCTCGACGGCGCCCAGGGCGTCGGCGCGGTGCCCGTCGACGTGCGCGCGCTCGGCTGCGACGCCTACGCCGGCGCCGGGCAGAAGTGGCTGTGCGGCCCCGACGGCACCGGCATGCTGTACGTCAGCGCCGAGCTGCGCGAGCGCCTGGTCGTCACCAGGCGCGGCTATGAAAACCTCGCCGACGCCGAGAACGGGCTCGACGCGCGCGTGCACGAGGACGCCCGGCGCTTCAACACGCCGTCGCTCAGCGCCGAGGCGCTCGCGTGCGCGCTCGCCGCCTCCCGCGTGCTCGAGTCCGTCGGCTGGCAGGCAGTACACGAGCACGCGCGGACGCTCGCCGCGCGCCTGGTCGAGATGCTCGAAGACGCCGGGCGCGAGCCCGCGCCGCGCGCGGCCACCACGCTCGTGTCGTTCGCCAGCCCCGACCCGCCCGCCGAGGTGGCGAAGCTCGCCGAGCGCGGCGTGATCGTGCGCAGCATCCCGCTGCGGCCGTGGCTGCGCGCGTCTGTCGGGGCGTGGAACGACGAGAGCGACCTCGAACGCCTCATCGAGGCGCTGGCCGCGTGAGGCGGCCCCACGCGCGGGCGCTCGCCCGCCACGCCGGGCTGCCCGTCGTGCTCGCGCTGTCCGCCGTGCTGGGCACCCACCGGCTCGCTCAGAACGGCTATGCCAACATCTTCTACTCCGCCGGCGTCTCCTCGATGCTGCGCTCGCTGCACAACTTCCTGTTCGTGTCGTTCGACCCGGGCGGCCTGGTCACCGTCGACAAGCCGCCGCTGGCGTTGTGGGTGCAGGCGATCAGCGCCAAGCTGTTCGGCTTCTCGCCGCTCAGCCTGCTGCTGCCCTCGGCGATCGCCGGCGTGCTGTCCGTCGCGCTGCTGTATGTGATCCTCGCGCGGCGCCTGGGCATCTTCGCCGCGCTCGCCGGATCGCTCGCGCTCGCCGTGTTCCCGTCGTTCGTCGCCGTCTCGCGCGACAACGGCGTCGACCCCGTGCTGATCCTGCTGATGGTCATCGCCTGCGGCCTCGGACTGCGCGCGTGCGAAGACGGACGCTGGCGCACGCTCGCCGCCTGTGCGCTCGCCGTCGGGCTCGCCTTCAACACAAAGACACTCGCCGCCTACCTCGTCGTGCCGTCCGTCGCGCTCGCCTACCTCGTGTGCGCGCCCGGGTCGCTGCGCCGGCGCCTGGCCCAGCTGGTTTTCGCCGGCGTCGTGATGCTCGTCGTCTCGTTCGCGTGGATCGCGCTCGTAGAAATCACCCCCGCCTCCAAGCGCCCGTACGTCGGCAGCTCAACCAACAACACCGAGCTCGGTCTGACCTTCGAATACAACGGCGTTGGGCGCGTCGAAGGCCAGACCGGGGGCCCCAACAGCGTCGTCGTCAAGCCCGGCGCCTACGTCCCCGCCTCGCGCCAGCGCACCGTCGACGCCGCCGCCCGCGCGCGCCGCGCGGGTCCGGCGCCGCCCGTGCCCGGCGAGCGCATCCCCAAGCCCCACCCCACCTCCGCGCCGAGAGTCTCCAAGGGCAGGGAAAAGGACCCGATACCGTTCGGCGAGAGCCCCGGCCCGCTACGCCTGTTCGAGAAGGGCCTCGGCGACCAGGCCGGCTGGATGCTCCCGTTCGCGCTGTTCGGGCTGCTCGGCCTCGCGGCACTGGTGGCGAGCGAGCGACGCGGCCGGCGCGATCCACGACTCGCGGCGCTGCTGGTGCTCGGCGGATGGTTCGTGGTGGAGGCGGCGGTGCTGAGCCTGTCCAAGGGCATCGTCCACCCCTACTACGTCTCCGCGCTCGCGCCCGGCACCGGCGCGATGGCGGGAGCGGGAGCGGTCGCGTTCTTCAAGCTCGTCCACGGACGCCGCAGGCTGTGGGGTCTGGCGGGCCTCGCGCTGGTGGCGTGCGCGCTGGCCACGACCGTGCTGGCGCAGGTGGTGCTGATGCACCGCGAGCACTACATGGTGTCCTTCATCCCCGTGCTCGCCGCCGGCGTCGCCGTGTCCTTCGCCGCGCTCGCGCTCGCCTTGGTGCTCGCTCAGCCGCGGCTGGCGGCGGGCGCGCTCGCGCTCGGCTTCCTGCTGGTGCTGGTCGTGCCCACCGCCTACGCGACCACCACCTGGCTCGCGCCCGTCGAGGGCACGTTCCCGGTCGCCGGGCCGAAAGCGTTCGCCGGCGCCGGCGGCTACGGCGTGAACGCGCACGACCAGGCGATCGACCGCGCGCTGCTCGAATACGTCAGCACGCACCGCCCGGGCTCGCGCTGGGCGCTGTTGACGGTCGCCTCCGACACCTCCTCGCCGATGATCCTGATGGGCCTGGACGCCGGCGCGCTCGGCGGCTACAGCGGCACCGACCCCGCGCTCGACGGGGCCGGCCTCGCGCGACTGGTCGCCAAGGGGGAAGCGCGCTACGTGCTGCTCGGCGGCGAGTACTCGCTGCGTGGCGGCAACCGCGCGACCGTCGCCGTGCTGCGCGCTTGCCGGGAGCTCGCGCCCACCGAATGGAACAGCCCGGTTGCGTACCCGTACGGGCTGGTGCTGTTCGACTGCGCCGGGCGCGAGAAAGCGCTCGCGGCGGCCGGCTGATGCTCGCCTTCGCCTGTCCCGTGTGCGCGCGCCTGGTCACGTTCGAGAGCAGCGTCTGCCTGCACTGCGGCAGCGAGCTCGGGTATGAGCCCGCGCGGCGTACGATCGTCGCGCTCAGCGACGGCGCCGATCAGCCGCGTCCCGGTGCGCCCGGCGCTGGCGAGCCGCTCGCCGACGACGGGCCGGCGTTGCGCTGCGCGAACGCGAACCTCGCCGCCTGCAACTGGGTGGTGCGCCGCGAGGGGGAGCCGTGCGCGAGCTGCGTGCTCACGCGCGTGCGCCCCAACGACGCCGACGCGGACGGGCTCGGAGGCTTCGCCACCGCCGAGGCCGCCAAGCGCAGGCTGCTGTTCGAGCTCGCCGACCTGCGGCTGCCGATCGTCGGCTGGCACGAACGCCCGGGTGGCCTCGCGTTCGAGCTGCTCTCAAGCAGGCAGGAGCCGGTCAGCACCGGCCACGCCGACGGCGTGATCACGCTCGACCTCGACGAGACCGATCCCGCCCACCGCGAGCGCATGCGCGTGAGCCTCGGCGAGCCCTACCGCACCGTGCTCGGACACTTCCGTCACGAGATCGGCCACTACTACCAGCCGATCCTGATCGCCCCCGATAGCGCTGCCGAGCAACGCTGCCGCGAGCTGTTCGGAGACGACCGCGAGGACTACCAGCGGGCGCTCGAGCGCTACTACCAAGAAGGCGCGCCGGCGGGCTGGGAGGAGCGCTTTGTCAGCGCCTACGCCACGATGCACCCGTGGGAGGACTGGGCGGAGACGTTCTCCCACTACCTGCACATCCAGGACACGGTGCAGACGGCCGCGTCCTACGGCGTGCGCGTGGAGGGTCCGTCGATCGCGACCGCCGACCCGTTGCCGCTGCACGCCAGCCCGAAAGACGCGCCCGAGGACATCCACAGCGTGCTCGCCGCGTGGATCCCGCTCACCTACGCGCTGAACGCGATCAGCCGCAGCATGGGCGCTCCCGACCTGTACCCGTTCGTGCTCACCGCCGAGATCGAAGCGAAGCTGGCGTTCATCGACGCGCTCGTGCGCGAGGGCTCAGGCGGCGACTGACAGCTCGCGGTGGAAGGCACGGGCGAACAGCTCGCCCTCGCGGCCGGCCGCCCAGCGCGGGACCGCGGACTCGCCGTCGGCGATCAGGCGCAGCTCCACCGCGCCGTTCTCGAGCGCGAGGCTGGTCGAGCGCACGAGCTGGTCGCGCGAGCGCTCGAGGTCCTCAGCCAGGCGCAGCAGCGTCGCGCAGCGGTCCAGACGCTCGATGTCGCCGTCGCCGAACAGGGCGGCCAGCGGCCCCGGCGCGGGCATGCCCTTGCGGTGATAGCGCGCGGCCTGGGCGACGATCGCGGTCTCCACCGGCGTGAACCCTGGCAGCGCGCCGTTGAGGATCAGGTAGCGGGAGTGCTTGTGATGATCGTCGTAGTCGATCGACATACCGATGTCGTGGAGCATGCACGCCGCCCACAGCAGTTCGCGCTCGCGCGGATCGCCGTCGTGCAGGCGCAGGCGGGCGAGCTCGTCGAACATACCCAGCGCGAGCGCCGCCACGTGCTCGGTGTGCTCGACGTCGACGTGGTACTGCGCCGCCATGTTCTGCACGCTCGCGCGGCGCACGTCCGCGAACAGGGGCTCGCTGTCGTCGCGGCCGTCCGCATCGGCGTCGCCGGCCCCAGCGGGGGCGAAACTGTTGCGGTCGGTCAACAGGCGCTCGAAGAACACCCCCTCGCGCAGCCCCGCCTCGGTCGTCTCCAGCGCGTCGAAGCCGCCCGCGTCGAGTACGCCCTGCACGACCAGCGCGCCAGCGAGGATCAGGTCCGCGCGGGCGGGCTTGATGCCGGGCACGCTCGCGCGCTCGGCGGCGGGCAGTGCGGCCAGCCGTGCGATCAGGTCCTCGAGCGCGTCGTGGCGGACGACCATGCCCTGCACGCCGTTGGACGGCAGGCCGTCGGCGCGCTGGGCGGCGGCGGCGAGGTTGCGCACCGTCCCGCCCGTGCCGATGAGCCGCCGCCCGCGGCGCTGCTCGGCGTCGCGGGCAAGCCACCGGGCGCTGGCGAGCTCGCCGGCCACGTGCTCGCGCAGCTCCTGCAGCTGCCTGCGCTTGGCGGGGCCGTTGGGCGGCAGGAAGCGCTCGCTCATGCGCACCGTGCCCAGCGGCCAGGAGGCCGAGCGGTCGATCTGGCGCTCGGCGACGCGCACGAGCTGCAGCGAGCCGCCGCCGAGGTCGAGCACGCAGCCGTGGAGCAGCGTCGTCGAGTTGACGGCCGCCAGATACGCGTAGCGCGCCTCCTGCTCGCGGCTGAGCACGCGGATCGGCAGGCCCAGGCACTCGCGTGCGCGCGGGAGGAACTCCTCGGCGTTGGCGGCGTCGCGGATCGCGCTGGTGGCGACCGCGTCGACGGTCCCCTCCCCCAGCCCGCTCGCGCGGCAGAAGTGCGCGAACACGTCGAGCGTCGCCAGCGCCCGGCGCATCGGCTCCTCTGCGAGCTTGCCGCTCGCCATCAGGCCTTCGCCGATGCGCACCGGCTCATAGATCTCGTCGGTGCGCTTCCACCATCCCTCGCCGGCCATGAAAACGACCATGCGGAAGGAGTTCGATCCGAGGTCGATGACCGCGAGCCGCTCGTTTGGCTGCATGCAATGGAGCCTAATAACCGCGCCGGAGGGTGCCGAAGCGCGCAGCGCGCGGTTTGCGAGTCAGCTCAGCGAGTGCGCCCGCGCGCGCTTGCTCGCGTACATCGCCATGTCGGCCTCGACCAGCACCTCATCGGAGCCGGGCGTGCGCTCGTCGATCATCGCGAAGCCGATGCTCGCAGAGGGGTGAAGGACGCTGTCGCCGAGGTCGACGCTGCAACCCGGTATCACGCGCTCGAGCCCCTCGGCCACGACCGCCATACCGTCCGCGTCGATGTGCGGCAGCAAGATCGCGAACTCGTCTCCCCCCAGACGCGCCACCAGGTCGGTTTCCCTGAGCCTGCGCGAAAGCGCCCGGGCGACGGCCTTGAGCACGTCGTCGCCGATCTTATGGCCGTGGCGGTCGTTGACGCTCTTGAAGTCGTCGAGGTCGATCACCATCAGGCCGGCGAACTCGCCGTAGCGCTGCGAACGGGCGACCTGGAGCTTGAGGTCGTGCTCGAATAGCCTGCGGTTGCGAAGCCCGGTCAGCGGATCGTGGTCGGCGAGGTGGCGCAGGTGCTCCTCCAGGCGCTTGCGCTCGGAGATGTCCTGGAGCTGGGCGATGTAGTGCAGCGGCTGGCCGCTGTGGTCGCGCACGAGCGACACCGACAGAATCGCCGACACGGTCTCCCCGGCGGCGTCGAAGTAGCGCTTCTCGACCTGATACGCGGGGATCTCGCCGACGAGCAGACGCCTGCGCTGCTGGCTGTCGTTGTCGGCGTCCGCCGGGTGAACGATCCCGTCGAAGCGCTTGCCGATCAGCTCCTGCGCGGTGTAGCCGGTGATGTCGCACAGCGCGCGGTTCACCAGCAGCCAGCGGCCGTCGCGGTCGAGCAGCGCCGTGCCGATCGGAGCCCGCTCGAAGACCTCCTCGAAGTCTCCGCCGTGCGGCTTGTGCGCGAGCAGGTCTGCGTGCCGGCGCGCGGTGATGTCGAGCACGACCGCGACGCCGCCCGCGACGCCCGCTCGCTCCTCGCCGGCGCCGCCGCCGTCCAGGCGCAGCGGGCCGACGTCGACCATCAGGCAGTGGCGCTGCTCGGGCGTCCAGATCTCGCGCGAGCGCGTCTCGCCATCCAGAGCCGAGCGGAACAGCGGCTCGAGCGACTTCCACAACGGTGCCGGGAAGCTGCCCTGCAGCGGCTCGCCCTCGCGCCACATCTGTGAGCTGCCGACGCGCTCGAGCGCGTGGCCGGCGGTGAGCACGAAGCGAAGCTCGCGGTCGAAGACAAGGATCAGCGCCTCGGGCAGCTCGCGCAGCGCCGCCGCGGCCGCGCTGTCGGCGCTCGCTATCACCTCATCGTTCTGGGGGGTCGGCTCCGTTGGCGCTGACACGCTCCCAGCATCGGCGTGCGGGGGCCGGTACTTGACCCCCACACAAATGATTACTTGACACGTCCTGGCCGATGGCTCCTGACATGCCTACCTGACTGCGCCGCCGGATGCGCTGAGCGCGTACCACGAGCCGCCGAAGGACTGCGCGCCCACGTAGGAAGTCGACCCGGGCCTGCTGTCGCCGCTGTACAAGTACAGCGGGTGACCCGCGTATGTGATCTGCTTGGCGCCGCCCGACAGTCGAATCGTGGAAAGCAGCGAGGACCGCACGCCTGGACCCGCGGTTGGGGCGGCGCTCGTCTCCAGCGCCGGCCAGGCGCTCGAGCAACCGCTGATCGTCACGCAGCTGTCGTGGTCACCGTGATCCCTGGTGAACTCGTAAAGGGTGAAGCCGGAGGCCGAGGTCAAAATCGATCCCAGGCTCGTGTGGCGCAGATCGACGCTCGCGGAGCGACTGACGTGCGCGCTGGCGCCGGACTGTGCGCTCGCGACCGCCGAGAAGCCGGCGACGCCCGCCAGGGCACAGACGAGCGCAGTGAATGCTCGATTCATGAGAGATACCTCGCAGTATTGGATTCGTTTATTGATGGGTGGAGAGCCTTGTGCTCCTCACGCAGCAAGACGCCGGCACCTGCGCAACCTTCCCGACCGGGCGCGGCCCTTTATTCGCCGCGATCGACGCCCTCAGTGAGCGTCGTCACGACCAGCCCCGGCGCATCCGGCGGGAGCGTCGCAAACGCATCGCCGAGCTGTTCTGAGACGAACGTCACGTCGCCGGGCGCGAGCAGCGCGCTCCAGTCCTGATCGCCGCTCTCGAGCCGGCTCGCGGGGCCGCTGGCGACCCGCCGCGCCATCTCGGTGGCGAGCGTCGGCTGATCGCCGTTGCCCTCGTCCGGCAGCGTGCGCGCGACCCCGAGCCGGTAAGCGTTGCCGCGCACGAGCGCGACGGGTGGCGTGTTGGGCTGCGCGTTCTCCCTAACGGCGCGCGCGGCCGCGCGCTCGAGCGGGTCGGCCTCGGCAGGCTCGGCGACGAGCACGAGCGTGGCTTCCGCCGCGACGCCTGCGTGCATGGCTCCGTGCAGCACGGTGCGATCGAGAATCGTCGAGATCACGCCGTCAACCCCGGCGACTGCGGCGGCCTGCGCGAGACGCGCGCGACCGGCCTTGGGCGCGACCGGCGCCGACTGCGGCAGCACGAGCACCGGCTCCACCACGCCGCCGTCGGCGCGCGCGATGCGCACCGCCAACGACAGCGCGCCGGCGGCGAGCCCGGGGTCGCCGACGCCGACGACGATGCGCGCGCCCAGCGGCTGCGGTCCGTGCGTGCGCGAGGACGAGCGGCTGCTCGCGCGGGTGGCGACGATCGTGGAGACGAGCACGCTGACGAAGATCAACACCAGCACCGCGTTGACGACCGAGCTGCTGAATAGGCCCAGGTCGAATCCGACGATCGTCGCCGCCAGCGTGGCCGCGGCCTGCGCGGCGCTGAGGGAGAACAGCAGCGCGACCTGCGTGCGCGAGAACGCGAGCAGCCGTCCCGACAGGACAGCCGCGAGCGCCTTGCCGCCGAGGCATGCGGCGATGAACAGGCCGGCGAGCTCGAGCGTCTGTCCTTTGATGATCACCGCCGGGTTGAGGATCAGCCCGACGGACACGAGGAACACGGGGATGAACACGGCGCCCCCGAAGAACGCGATGCGGTCCATCAACTGCCCCTCGTTGGGCACGAGGCGGTTGAGGGCGAGCCCGGCGAAGAAGGCACCGACGATGCCCTCGATGCCGAACACCTCGGCGACGGTGGCGGCGGCGAGGAACGCGGTGATCGCGACGACATAGCGTACGGCGCGCTCGGCGCCGAACAGGCGGAACGCCCACGCTCCGAGCGCCGGCAGCACGATCAGGCTGAAGCTGATCAGGACGGTCAGCCCGACGACGAGCTGGACGGCGACGTCGACGGTCGAGCGGCCCCCGCCGACCGAGCCGGCGACGGCGGCGAGCACGACCAGCGTGAGCGTGTCGGTCAGCACCGTCGAGCCGACGACGGTCGCTACCGCCGGGTCGGATGCGAGCCCGGCGTCGCGCACGGTCGGGTAGGTGATGAGCGTGTGCGAGGCGAGCAGCGATCCGAGCAGGATCGCGGCGCTCGCCTGCCAGCCGAGCGCGAGGCCGACGGTCGTGCCGAACGCCATCGGCAGCGCGAACGTGAGCAGCCCGAAGACGATCGCCGAGCGGCGGTACTTGCGCAGCAGGTTGAGGTCGAGCTCGACCCCGGCGACGAACATCAGGTACAGAAGCCCGAGCTGCCCGAGGTCGGGGATCGTGCTGTTGCCCGAGCCGATCACGTTGAGCGCGTGCGGACCGATCACATACCCGCCGAGCAGCAGTCCGATCAGCCCGGGCACGCGCGCGCGCTCGACCAGCACGGGCCCGAGCAGCAGCGTGGCGAAGATCACCAGGAACTCCCACGGCGGGCCCTTGGGCGAGCTGAGCTCGACGATCGACGCGAGCGTTGGGTGTATGTGGGCGAGCGTCATGTGAGCGGCGTCATTCTCCCGTGCTCAGCACCGGCACCTGTTCGAGCTGGCCTTCGCTTACTTCCGCGTGCAGCCATTCCCGCCCGAGGCGTTCGATCGTGCCGTCGCTGGCGAGGGCACGCAGCGCGGAGTCGACCGCTTCGACGTTTTCCGAGCCCTTGGGCAGCGCCGCTGCGAGCACGGCTTCACTGGGCAGCTGTGCGGCCACCGCGTATGTGTGCGGCGCTTCGCGCGCGTAGGACAGAGCGACCGGCAGATCGAGCATGACGGCGTTCGCCCGCCGCGCTCGCAAGGCGTGCAGCGCTTCGCGCTGATGGTGGAAGATCAGCGGAGCTTTCGAGGGACTGATCGTTTCTTCGAGCGCGCTCTGAAGCGTCGTCCCCTCCTCCACCGCCCAGTGCAGTCCCTGCGCGGTGTGCACGTCGGGCACCCGCGTGCCGGGGCGCACGAGTATCGCCGGCGGCGCAGTCAGGTAGGAGCTGGAGAAGCTGACGTGCTGAGCGCGTTCCTGGGTGACGGTGATATCCGACAGCGCCAAGTCGGCGCCGGCGAGGTCCCCGGCGACCAGGCGCGCGAACGGCGCGAGCACGACCTTCACCCTGGCGAGCCCGAAGTGGGCGGCGAGCGCGCGTGCGAGCTCGTACTCGAACCCGCCGGTTGGGTGCTGCGCGGTGCCCGACCAGAACCCGGGCTCGGGGATCTCGGCGGTGGCGACGGTCAGCGTTGCGGGCGTGCGCGGTGTGAACGTGCCCGCCGCCCCCGGCTCCCCGCAGGCGGTCAGGCACAGCCCCAGCACGACCACGACGGCTGCCACGCTTGCCGCTCTGCGCAGCGTCGCACGCTTCACGGCCGGGACTCTACGTCACGGAGCGCGTGCGACCGCCGCCCCTGTGCGGACCGTGAGGCAGCGCCTCGTCGGAGACCGCCGAGCGGAGGTCAATCCACTTCCGGCGGGCCTATCGACGCGGAATCGAACGGAACGTAGCTGGCCTGCACGGCGTGGACGCGGAGCTCGGAGGCGCGCACCAGGCTGCCTGCGATCTGCGCCTGGTAGTCGGCGAAGGCGTGCGAGCGGTAGTGCTCGTCGAGCGCCGCCTGGTCGCGCCACTGCTGCACGATCACGAAATGCCCGGGGTCGCCGACGGTCTCGGCGAACACGTAGCCGAGGCAGCCCGGCTCTGCTCTGACGCGCTCCTGCGTCGCGAGCATCAACTCGCGCACGCGCTCGAGGTCGGGGATCTGAGCGTAGACGTCTCCGAGCGCGACGAGCATGCGCGTCTATTGAGGACGGCGCCTGTCGATGCGGCTGAGAGTCGACGGGTCGCTCATCGGCTCAGGGTAGCCGAGGGGTTGACGGACGTCCGGCACAGGCATGATTGAGGTGACATGACGGCACGCCAGCCCGACGCCACCGAGGAGCGCTCTCCGGCGACGCTCGTTCAGCTCAGCGATCTGCACCTGCGCGCGGGTGAGGACGGGACGGGACCTGCGCAGCGCTTGCAGCACGCGGTACGGCTGGTGGCAGCGCTGCAGCCGCGTCCACACGCGCTGCTGCTGAGCGGCGATCTGGTCGACGCGCCTTCGAGCGCCGCCTATGAGCAGGCTCACGAGCTGCTTGCGGTCCTCGGTGTACCGATGCACGCGATCCCCGGCAACCACGACGATCGCGACCTGCTGCGAGCCCGGTTCGGGCCCAGCCCGGCGCCCGCAGGCGCACCGGTGCGCCTGGCGGTCGACTGCGGGCCACTGCGCCTGGTGGGCTGTGACAGCACCAGCCCGGGTGAGGACGCTGGCACGCTGGACGGCGAGCAGATGGCCTGGCTGGATCAGACGCTCGGCCAGCAGCCCGAGACGCCAACGCTGCTGGCGATGCACCATCCCCCGGTGCTCACGGGCGTGCACGTGATGGACGCGATCGCGTTGGCCGCCGAGGATCGGGTCGCGCTGGAGGTGATGCTGAACTCGCACCCGCAGGTACGGGCGATCACCTGCGGGCACGTGCACACCACGATGACGACCGCCTTCGCCGGGCGTCCACTGCTCGTCTGCCCGAGCACCAACTCGGCGCTGCGCCTGGACCTGCGGGACCGGGACGACATCCCGTTCGCCGTGAGCGGGCAGCCACTCGGGTTCGCCGTGCACGCGCTGGTGGACGGGCGGGTGGTTTCACATGTTCAGGCGGTGGAGTTATAGTCGCGTGCGCGCCGCCGGCGCACCGACAGGGAGTGGTAGTCGCCGATGGATTTCCAGACCCGAAGCGCAGACGGTCAGACCTTTCGCTTCTGCGACTCCGGGGAGGGGCCGCCGGTGGTTCTGATCCACGGCTTCCCCGACACGCCAATGGGCTGGGAGGACACGCGCCTGGCGCTCAACGCGGCCGGCTTTCGCACGATCGTCCCCTACTTGCGCGGCTATCACCCCGAGACGATCGTCGCCGGTCGCTCCTACGGCGGGAAGGAGATCGGCGAGGATGCGATTCGGCTACTCGATGCCCTGGAGCTCAAGCGCGCAGTGCTCGTTGGCCACGACTGGGGCGCCTCGGTCGTCTACCGGGCGGCCGCCATAGCGCCCGAGCGGGTGCGTGCCATCTGCCCCGTCGCGATACCGCACCTGCGCCTGCTGGATCGCTCGCTGGCGTTGGTCTGGGGCGGGCGGCACTTCATCACCCTGCGCTTGCCGAGTGGTCCGTGGCTCGCGCGCCGCAGCGATTTCGCCTACCTCGACGTGCTGATGCGCCGCTGGGCGCCGACCTGGTCCGGCCCGGCTCGCGAGGTCACGTTGGCGGATGTCAAGCGGGCATTCGCCGACCCGCGGGTGCTGGAGGGCGCGATCAGCTACTACCGCGACGTCTCCGTGGGCGCTGGACTCGGCCGTATCTCGGTGCCCGGGCTGGTGGTGGGGGGCACGAATGACATCGTCCCCCCGGAGCTCTTCTCTCGCTCCGGCGAGTTCTTCGACGCTCACTGCGAGGTGCTGATCGTCGACGGCGCCGGCCACTGGCCGCATCGCGAGGGCACCGAGATCTTTCAGGAGCGCCTGCTCGCATTTCTTGCCGACCTGCTTCCGGGGGAGAACTCGCCGGGCTCGTAGTCGCTTGCGCGCTGCCGACCAGAAGCAGGCGATGTGCGCGCTGGCAAATCCAACGACTCTTTGTTCGGTTTGCGGCGGCTTCCGTTATGGGCCCGCCTGGACTCGAACCAGGGACCTACCGATTATGAGTCGTCTCTGCCGCCGTGCTTGGAGAGACGGAAAGCCGCATCAGTACTGAGACTTCGGGCTCGGTCGCGATTGACGAATGAGCGCACGATAGCCCCAATTTGCGGGCGATTCGCGGCGATTGAGGCGCATGCGCCCAATCAAGCCGGTCGGCCCAGACAACTTGCCGAGTAGTTGCCGGTTGTTCGCCGCGCACACGGAGCACAGCCGAACGAGGTAGCCATCACGCCCCAAGGACCGTCGTGAGGAACTCACTTGGCGTCACAATTGGGATGCCCTGGAACGCACCGAGCGTCAGCAGATGCTCGTCGCCTGAAACTATGTAATCGACGACCCCGTCGACAGCGGCCTCGAGGACGCGGTTGTCGCTCTCGTCTTCTGCGGCGTCAAACACGCTGACCGGCTCGATAACGATGCTCGACATCTCGACGAGATCGGCGAGCCTCTCGCCTCCGAGAATCACCTTGGCAAGCTTTGGGTAGGCGAGCACACGCCGCAGCTCGGCGAGCAGCGGCGCGCTCGTCACGAGCATCAACTCGCCGGCAAGCACAGCCTCGACGATACGTGCTGGGGCGCCCGACCAGCCGAGCCCTGAGACGATGACGTTTGAGTCGAGGACTGCGCGGTGGGTCACGCGGCTGCTCGCGCAGCCTCGATGGCCTCGTCCACCACTGCGACGTCAAGACCGGCGGACGCGACTTTCTCGCGAACCTCGGCGAGCCTGGACTGCAGGTCCTCGCGGGCCATCTTGCGCCGTAGCTCTAGCAGCGCGTCGTACTCGGCCGGGCTGATGAGCACTGCTACGGCCTGACCGCGGCGCGTCAGAACCACGGCCTCATCGTCGGCCGCGATCTCGTCAGCGATCTGCCCCAACTTCGTGCGCGCCTTATCGACGCCTATCGTACGATCCATCATGCCCTCCTATCGGCTAACCGTACCGTAAACCTTACCGCAAAACGGCATATGGTCGCCGAACTTCGCCCGGTGCTGCTACCGCGGCTCGCGGGTCACGCGGACATGAACCACTCCCTCTCCGCTCCCGTCCACGACAAACGCGGCGTGCGATACCCCAGCTACGTGACCCTGAGAAAGGTCTTCACTGCAAGCACGCTGAGACGTCGGGCCTCGCGATCTCGCATGAGAGCTCGAAGCAAGGGCTCATCTATCCACCGACGCAGCCGCTGAGCGTCCACCATCGTCCCTTCAGGGGGAGACTCGTCGTTTGCCGCGGCCTCCAGCCGTTTCAGTAGCTCTTGGTCAAACGGCATAACGCCCGGATCCGGCTCACAAAGCCAAATCCCCCATGGGCCCGGCAGGACTCGAACCTGCGACCTATCGATTATGAGTCGACAGCTCTAACCAGCTGAGCTACGGGCCCGCCGCGCGCCCGAATTGGGTCCAGCGCGCATGTCAGAAGCTACCAGCGCTCGCTCGGGCACCGCCGACGCCGCCGCGAAACCGCCCGCACGCCTCACGGCGGCCGCACGACGCCGAAGTGGCGCGCGGATGTGCCATGCTCTCGCCCGCCGTCCGGCAGTCGGAGGGCGGTCGCGTCAGTCGGCCAGCAACAGAAGATCGAGGAGAGGACGCACATGTCAGCAGCGCGCGCAGCGATCGTCACCGGGGCGTCGAGCGGGATCGGGCTCGCCGTCGCCAGGGTGCTCGGCCAGGAGGGGTTCGCCATCACGGTCGCCGCGCGGCGGCCCGACAAGCTCGAGGGCGCCGCCAAGGGGCTCGCCGACGAGGGGTTCGACGTGCAGGCCGTCGCCGCGAACGTCGCCGACGAGGACGACATCAAGAAGGTGGTGGACGCCCACCGTGAGCGCTACGGACGGCTCGACGTGCTCGTCAACAACGCTGGCGTCGGCATCGGCGCGACCGTCGGCGAGATCGACACCAAGCGCCTGGACATGCAGCTCGACATCAACCTGCGCTCGATCGTCCTGTTCTACCGCGAGTGTGTCTCCATGCTCAGGGAGGCCGCCGCCGAGCACAAGAACGCGCTCGTCGTCAACACCGCCTCGCTCGCCGGCAAGCGCGGCAGCGGCTGGCTGTCCGTGTACTCCGCCGCCAAGCACGGCGTCGTCGGCTGGACCGAAGCCATGAACAACGAGCTCGGCGCCGACCACATCAAGTCCACCGCCCTCTGCCCCGGCTTCGTCGACACGCCCATGACCGACTACGTCAAGGGACACGTGCCCGCCGAGGACATGATCACCCCCGAGGACATCGCCGAGTCCGTGCGCTACCTCGTCAAGACCTCGCCCGCCTGCCTGGTGCCCGAGATCATCTTCATGCGCCCCGGTGAGGCCGTCTGAGCGGCGCGCGCCCACGGTCTGCGCAGGCGCCGCGCGATGATCTCGCCCTGCGGGTCCGCCGTCTCCGTCAGCGCACGACGCGCCCGTCGCCCGCGGCTGACCAGCTCGCGGTGCTGCGCGATCGCCACGTCGAACTCCAGGCCGCCGTCGTCCGCAAGGCTCGCCTCCAGCTGACGCACCAGGATCCGCACCTCGCGCTCGCTCGCCGCGCGCGGCTTGCCGCCGGCCCGTGCGAAACGGTCCCACGAGCGCGCGAACGACAGGAAGTCCGTGCGTCCGCCCGCGCGGTGCGCGGCCAGCATCGGGCACACGCCGCCCTGCCCGTCCACGTACGCGCCCACGACGATCCGATCGCTCGCGCGTACGCCCGCCAGCATCGCCTCGCGCGTTGCCACCGGCAGGCAGTCGATCGCCCTGCGCAGGCGCTCGACCGGGCTGTCGTTGTGGCGGCGTCGGTTTCGCATAGGCTGTGCACCGCAGCGCTGGCCGTCTGGCCAAACCGACGCGATGCGCGGCCAAGCGTAAGACACGCCCTCTGAGCCCGCAACGAATCCCCTCCCGCTGAAAGGAAACTTGCACATGAAGCTCGGCGTGCACATCGGCTATTGGGGCCTCGGCCTCAGCTCTGAGGATCAGCTCAACATCGTCCAGCAGGCCGAGAAGCTGGGGTATGACTCCGTGTGGGCCGCCGAGGCCTACGGCTCGGACACCGCCACCGTGCTCGGCTGGCTCGCCGGGCAGACCAGCAGCATCCGCCTCGGCGCCGGCATCTTCCAGATGCCCGCCCGCTCGCCCGCCATGACCGCCATGACCGCCGCCACCATCGACCAGCTCTCGAACGGGCGCATGATCCTCGGCATCGGCTCCTCCGGGCCGCAGGTCGCCGAGGGCTGGCACGGCCAGCGCTTCGCCAAGCAGCTGCAGCGCACCCGCGAGTACGTCGCGGTCGTGCGTATGGCGCTCGCGCGCGAACGCGTCGAGTTCCACGGCGACACGCTCGAGCTGCCGCTCCCCGACGGGCCCGGCAAGGCGCTCAAGCTCACCATCTCCCCGGTGCAGGAGCGCATCCCCATCTACCTCGCCGCCATCGGCCCCAACAACACGGCGCTCGCGGGCGAGATCGCAGACGGCTGGATACCGACGCTGTTCAGCCCCGAGCACGTCTCCGAGTTCCGTCCCCTGCTCGAAGAAGGCGCCAAGCGCTCGGGCAAATCGCTCGAGGACTTCGACATCGCCCCCACCGTCAACGTGTTCGTCACCGACGATCTGGCGCAGGGGCGCGACGCGATGCGGCCGTTCATCGCCCTGTACGTCGGCGGCATGGGCTCGCGCAAGCAGAACTTCTACAACCAGGTGGTGCAGCGCTACGGCTTCGCCGACGACGCCAAGCGGATCCAGGACCTGTACCTCGAAGGCAAGCGTGAGGACGCCATGGCTGCGATCCCCGACAAGCTCATCGACACCGTCTCCATCTGCGGTCCCAAGGACCATGTGCGCGAGCGCCTCGCCGTCTACCGCGATGCCGGCGTCGGCACGCTCGGCATCACCCCCACCGCGTTCACCGCCCCCGAGCGCCTCGAGCAGCTGCGGCTGATCGCCGAGCTCGCCGCCTGAGCGCGCCCGTGGGACAGACGCCGGACGCGGGCGTCGACGCGCAGGCGCACGCCCGCGTGGCCGCGACGCCGCCCCTGCGGGTGCTGCTCGGTGCCTTCGGCGATCCCGGCCACGCCTTCCCGATGATCGCCCTCGGGCGCGCGCTAGCCGCCCGCGGGCACCACGTCACGCTGCAGACCTGGCGCCGCTGGCAGCAGCACGTGCAGGACGAGGGGCTCGCGTTTGCGCCCGCGCCCGAGTACCAGGTCTTCCCGTCCGGTCCCGAGCCGCTCGACTTCTACGAGGCGGTCGTCCACGCCACCACCGACACCGCCCCGCTCGTGCGCCAACTGCAGCCCGATGTCGTCGTCGCCGACATCCTCACGCTCGCCCCCGCGCTCGCCGCCGAGATCGCCGGCGTGCGCCACGCCACGCTCATCCCCCACGTGCACCCGCACGGGCTGCCCGAGTTCCCCATCTACTCGCTCGGCGCGCGCATGCCGCGCACCGCCGCGGGACGCGCGCTCTGGCGCCAGGCGCAGAGAGTCGTCGACCGCGGGCTCGAGCGCGGGCGCGTCGAGCTCAACGACACTCGCGCGCGACTCGGGCTCGCGCCGCTCGACCATGTGCACGGTGGCATCAGCCGCGATCTCGCGCTCGTCGCTACCTTCCCGCAGCTCGAGTACCCGCGACCGCCTGACGGGTGGGGTCCGAACACCCACGTCGTCGGGCCGCTCATGTGGGAGCCGCCCGCGCGCGACGTGCCGCTGCCCGGTGGCGGCATAGGCGGCGTCGCGCCCGACGCGCCACTCGTGCTGATCGCGCCATCCACCGCCCAGGACTCCCAGCACACGATGCTGCGCGCCGCGCTGCGCGGGCTCGCCGACGCGCCCGTGCGCGTGCTCGCCACCTACAACCGCCGCTTGCCTCCCCGCGCTCTGCGGGTACCCGACAATGCCCGCGTCGTCGACTGGGTCTCCTACTCGCGCACGATGCCCCACTGCGACCTCGTCGTCTGCCACGCCGGCCACGGCACGCTCGTGCGCGCGCTCTCGTCGGGCTGCGCCGTCGTCGCCTGCCCGGCGGTCGGCGACATGAACGAGAACGCCGCGCGCCTCGACTGGGCCGGAGCGGGCGTGCGGGTGCCGCGGCGCTTCCTCTCGCCGCGCGTTCTGCGGTTGGCCGTGGAACAGGCGCTCGGGGATCCCGGGATTCGGGCACGGGCGCGAGCGCTAGCACTATGGATCAGCGCGCACGACGCCGGGGCGGCAGCCGCGCGACTCGTGGAGAGCCTGGCCGCCGATGAAGGAGAGCTCCCCGGGTGGGGATCGAACCCACAACCTCTCGATTAACAGTCGAGCGCTCGGCCAGTCGAGCTGCCGGGGACCGTCGGCAGGATTCTAGGCCACCGTGCTTTGTGCTGTGTCCGCTGCAGGCAAAGCCACCAGCCCGGCCTCCACCTCCGCGTGGCAGTTGGCGCACAGCAGCACGCACTTCGCCATCTCCGCCCGCGCCCGCGCGAGCGAGCGAGTCACGCCCTGCATGCTGAGATGGAACTGCTTGGTGCTGGGATCCACATGGTGGAAGTGCAGAGCCCCAACACGGCGGTCGTAGCCGCAGAGCGCACAGCGTCCTCCAGCCTCGGCAACGAGAATGAGCTTCATCTTGCGTCGGCGCTGACTGACGCGCTCCAGGCGACATCGCTTGCATCGGTAGTAGCCGCGACCCTCGAGCCAAAACTCCGTCAGGCCGTGCCGACGACAACTTCTCATCACCGTGGCCTTGCCAGCAGCCTTCTCCGCACGTGTGGATCGCTGTCCGAGTCTCCGCTGCTGGCTAGAGGTCTTCAGGTCGTACTGCCTCAGCCAGTGTCGCACCGTCGCCTTGCCGCGACCCACCGCCACTGCGATTTCGGCGATCGACATTTCCCTCTCCACCAACGACTCGAGCACCTCTCGCGTGAGCCCGCCGCGCGCAGCATGCCTGTCTCGATGCGCCGCCTGCAGACCATGCCTGCTCACCCAATAGGCGATGGTTGATTCATGTCGGCCGAACCGCCCGCCTATCTCGGCGAGCGAAAGGCCCTGGCCGAGAAGCTGCTCGAGCGAAGCGCGATCCATGCACCGTATTGTCGTCGGCGCATCGGACGGAACTGCACGAACATACGTTCGTTTCTGTGCCGATTTCGTGCCAACTTTGTGATTTCTGCGGGTAGCGGCGTCGCCGGCTGCTCGGCCGGCCTGGACCGTCACCCCTCCCGCTCCCCCGTCTCCTCCAGCACCCGCTCGTTCGCCCTGTCGAAGTCCCGTTTGACCACCGCGCGCCGGCCCGCCAGCTCGTTGACCTCGCCGCTCTGGCGCGCGCGTGCCCGCTGGATCTGGCGATCGATCCCCGCCAGCTCCAGCTGCAGCCGTTGCACCTCGAGCATCGCCGGCCTGGCGCGCTCGCGACCGGCTTCGACCACGAGCTCCGCGAGCAGGCGCCTCAGATCGTCATCCCCATCCGCGCCCTCGCCGCTCATCGGCTCGCTCAGCCTCACCGCGCGCAGGTGCCTGGCCGCGCGGCGCAGCAGCTCGCTGGAGAAGTGCTCATCCACGTCGAGCCCCGCCAGCGCCGCCTCACCCTGCTCGGGCGAGGCGATGCACAGCGCCAGGAACGCCCGCTCGGTCTCCTCCCGCCCCGACATGCCCCCCGCCCGTGTGCTCGGGCCACCGGCAGGACGCTCGCGCGCGCCGGTCCCCCTGCCATCCCCGCCGCCCGAGGACGCGCGCGAGGCCCCATCGGCGCCACCGCCCACGGACCCGCGTTCCGCCAGCAGTCGCTCGGCCACGCTCTCGGGCAGCTCCAGGCGGTCTGACACGATCCGCGTCAGCTCCATGCGCATCGCGCTCGGCGCAAGCGTCGCGAACACCGGGCGCAGCGCTTCGAGCATGCGATCGCGGCCCTCCGGGCTCGAGTCGTCGCCCGCCGCCAGCACGCGCTCTACGCGGAAGCGCACGAACGGGATCGAGCGCGCGACCGCCGCGCGCATCGCCTCCGCTCCCTCGCGCTGGATCAGCTCCGCCGGGTCCTTGCCCGCCGGCAGCGGCACCACGCGCAGCTCCAGCTTGCACTTCGCCGCCAGGCTCGACGCCCGCAGCATCGCCTCCTGTCCCGCGCTGTCCGCGTCGAGCGCCAGCAGCACCGTCTGCGCCATGCGCGCCAGCTCGCCCACCTGCTCGCCCGTCAGCGCCGTCCCCATCAGGCCCACCGCGTTGCGCATCCCCGCCTGGTGCAGAGCGATCGCGTCCGTGTAGCCCTCGCACACGATCACCTCGCCCGCGCGCGTCGCGTGTGCGCGTGCCAGGTCCGCGCCGTACAGGTGCAGGCCCTTGTGGTACACGTCGTTGTCGGAGGTGTTCAGGTACTTCGGACGCTGCTCCTCGCGCATCGCGCGCGCGCCGAAGCCCAGCACCTTCCCGCGCACGTCCGCCAGCGGGAACATGATCCGCGAGCGGAAGCGGTCGTACGGCCGCCCGTTCTCCTTCGAGCGCTGCGCCAGACCCGTCGCGTACAGCTCCTGCTCGGAGAAGCCGCCGCGACGCGACGCCAGCAGCACGCGATCCCACGCGCTCGGCGCGTAGCCCACGCGGAACTCCCGCAGGACCGCCTCCTCCAAGCCCCGGCCGAGCAGGTACTCGCGAGCGCGCGCCGCCTCCTCGGACTCCCACAGGTAGCGCTCGTAGTACGCCGCCGTGCGGCTCAGCAGCTCCAGCAAACGCTCCCTGCGCCTGCGCCTCTCTTCCTCGCGCGGGTCCTCCTGCTCGCGCTGCAGCTCCACGCCGTAGCGTTCCGCCAGCATCTCGAGCGCCCCCTTGAAGTCCACGCCCTCGGTCTCCTGCACGAACGTGAACACGTCGCCCGCCGCCTGGCAGCCGAAGCAGTAGTACACCTTCTGCGCCGGGTCGATACCGAACGAAGGCGTGCGCTCGTCGTGGAACGGGCACAGTCCCTCGTAGCGGGCCGGGCCCGCGCGGCGCAGCTCCGCGCGCGCCGACACCAGCTCGAGGAAGTCGACCGCGTCGCGCACGCGGTCCTTGGACTCCTTTGTGTACAGCGCCACGGCGGCAACGCTAGCGGGCGAACGCCTGCGGCACCTGCAGCTCCGTGTACTGCCTGATGCAGTACCTGTCGGTCATGCCCGCCAGGTAGTCGGTCACGCGCTGTGCCAGCGGCGCCCCGTCCTCGCCCGGCAGCAGCTCCGGGTGCTCGGAGTAGTGCTCGAACAGCCTGCGCACCACCTCCGCGATCCTCGCGCGCTCGGCGCGTACCGCCGGCCCCAGATACACGCGCTCGAACATGAACTCGCGCAGTTCGGCCATCGCCGGTCCCGCCAGCGGCCCCTGCACGATGTCGCCCGCGCGCTGTGAGTGCTCGACCATGTCGTGCACCAGCGCGTCGATCCGCGCCGAGCCGCTGGCACCGAGCACGGCGATCGGCTCCGCCGGCAGGTCGCGCTCATCCAGCAGCCCGGCCCGCACCGCGTCGTCGATGTCGTGGTTGATGTACGCCACGCGGTCGATCACGCGCACGATCCGACCCTCCAGCGTCCGCGGCAGCGGCGCGCGGCCGGAGTGGCCGGCGATGCCCTCGCGCACCTGCTGTGTGAGGTTCAGCCCCGTGCCCACCGACGAGCTGCCGCTCGTCGGCGCCGGCTCCAGGCTCTCGACGATCCGCAGCGAGTGCTCGTAGTGGCGGAAGTCGCGACCGAAGCGCTCTTTCAGGCACGCGTCGAGCACCTCCTCGCCGATGTGGCCGAACGGCGGGTGACCGAGGTCGTGACCGAGGCCGATCGCCTCCACGAGATCCTCGTTCAGGCGCAGCGCGCGGGCGACCGTGCGCGAGATCGTCGTCACCTCCAGCGTGTGCGTGAGGCGCGTGCGGTAGTGGTCGCCGCGCGGCGCCACGAACACCTGCGTCTTGTGCGTCAGCCGGCGAAACGCCTTGCAGTGGACGATCCGGTCGCGGTCGCGCTGAAACGGCGTGCGCAGCGAGCAGTCGTCCTCTGGGTGCGCGCGCAGCGCCGGGTAGGAGCGCGCAGCCAGCGGCGAGAGCAGGCGCTCCTCATCTTCGGCCACGCGCCCGGCGAAGCCCGCCGCGACCGTCTGCTGCTCTACTCGCGTTTCCAATCGCCGCGCAATGTCGCCTTGTGCGCCCAGTGGTGCCAGCCCTTCATCTCGCCCGGGTCCTCGTCGAACACCGGCGCGCCGCCGCCGGGCTGCGGCAGGCTCTGCGCGGCCGCCGAGTCGATGCGAAGGTCCACGCCGCGTTCGTGCAGCGAGTCCACGTCCGCCGCCTCCACGAACCGCCGCCCGTGCCCGGGGGTCGAGATCACCAGGCCGTGGAAGATGTCCTTCTCGGGCGCCGCCACCACGTGGTGGACCGTGCCGACCTGCTCGCCGTCGGACGCGAGCACCGGCACGCCCTTCTCGAGCACCTCGTACGCGATCGGATAGCCCTCGTCCACGTCGCAGACGATATCGGGCCCCCGCCCGCAGCTCAGTGCGAGCTGCCGGTGGCGGGCATCAGACGCACGTGCGCGTGATGCTCGAGCGTCACCGCGATCGCGCGCTCGACTTGGCCTAGCGCCGGCGCGCAGGCGTCGGGGACGTCGGTCAGGGAGCGGCCGAGCGCCTGCGCCATGAAGCTGTGGGCCTCCTGCGTCAGCGGGAACGAGCCAGGCCGTTCGGATGCCGGCCAGCACTCCCCACACATAACCCCTCCCTCCTCGCCCGAGAAGCCCACCAGGCCCTCGCGCTCGCCGCAGCCCGCGCACCCGCCGAGCGCCGGCGCGAGGCCGGCGGCAAGCAGCAGCTTCAGGCGGAACGCCAGCGCACCCGCGCGCCCCGCCGCCGGGGCGGCGTGCTCGTCCAGCAGCGCCAGCTGGCGGCACAGCAGGTTGAACACGCCGGGGTGGGGCTCTGAGGTCTCGAACAGCCGTCCCACCGCGTCGCACGCCCGCGCGGCCGCGTCCAGCGCGCGCGCGTCCGCGCGCAGGCGGGCGTGGCCTTCGATCGTCTGCGCGCCCGTCACCGTCAGCAGCTCGCCGCGCCCCTCGTGCAGCTCGATGTGCAGGCGGAAGAACGGCTCCAGGCGCCCGCCGAAGCGGCTGCGCGCACGGCGAACGCCCTTCGCGATCGCGCTCACGCGCCCGCGGTGCGGCGTGTACAGGTGCAGGATGCGATCGGCCTCCCCGTAGCGCATCGAGCGCAGCACCACCGCCTCCGTCTTCACGGCTCGCCCGGACATAACCACCAATGGTGATCGATGCGCCCGACACATCGAACGCCGCCCGAACCCCGAACATCCTCTAACTTGCCCCACATAGTGCAGGAGCTAAGCGAGAAGCAGTACGAGAAGGAGCTTCTGCGCCTGCAGACCGAGCTGGTGTACATGCAGGAGTGGGTCGTCGCCGGCGCCCGGCGGCTGGTGGTGCTGTTCGAGGGTCGCGACACAGCCGGCAAGGACGGCGCGATCAAGCGCATCATCGCCTACCTGAACCCGCGTACCTGTCGCGTCGTGGCGGTTCCCACGCCCAGCGAGCGCGAGCGCTCGCAGTGGTTCTTCCAGCGCTACGTCGCGCACCTTCCCGCCGGCGGCGAGATCGCGCTGTTCAACCGCAGCTGGTACAACCGCGCGGGCGTCGAGCACGTGATGGGCTACTGCAGCGAGGAGGAGTACGAAGAGTTCCTGCGCTTCTGCCCGCTGTTCGAGCAGGCGCTGCAGAACGACGGAATCATGCTCGTCAAGTACTGGCTGTCGGTCAGCGACGAGGAGCAGGAGCGGCGCTTCGAGAAGCGCATGTCCGACCCGCGCAAGCGCTGGAAGTTCAGTCCCACAGACCTGCAGGCCCGCGCGCGCTGGGTCGACTACGCCGAAGCCAAGGACCGCATGTTCAACTACACCGACACCGAGCACAGCCCGTGGTATGTGGTCGAGGCCGACGACAAGCGCACCGCGCGGTTGAACCTCATCAGCCACCTGCTGTCGGTCGTCCCATACGAGCACGTGCACGAGGACAAGCCGCCGAAGCTCCCTCCCCGCCAGGAGCGCAAGTACCTGCGTCCGCCCAAGCGCACAGAGCGCCTGGTGCCCACGCGCTACCTCGTGCGGTGATCGGCGCTGATCGCTATACTTTATGAAGTAATGAGTGACGTGACGGTGTACACGACAGAGCCGTGCTCTTACTGCGCCCGCGTGAAGGGCCTTCTGCGGTCGCGCGGCGTGGAGTTCGCCGAGGTCAACCTGTCGAAGGATCCGGACGGGCGAGTGGAGCTGGCGCAGCGGACCGGCATGATGACGTTCCCGCAGGTGATCGTCGGTGGCAGGCTGCTGGGCGGCTTCACCGAGGTGCAGGCAGCCGCCGACAGCGGCCGCCTGGACGAGCTGCTTGCCGCGGACCAGTCGGCGGCCTGAGCGACTCGCTCATCGACGTCGCTCGTCGCTCGCCTGTGACTTGCGCGTCCATGGCGCGCGCGAGCGCGGCGGACGCTGGCAGGTCTCGCACACATACGTCCCGCGTCCGGCCACGACCATCTTGACGATCGTCGCGCCGCAGTTGCCGCACGGCTCGCCGGCGCGCAGGTGCACCAGGAACTGGTCCTGGAAGGCCCCGCGCAGGCCGTCGACGTGGCGGAAGTCGTCGATGCTCGCGCCGCGCGCGTCGATGCCCGCCTCGAGCGCCGCGATCACACCCTCGCGCAAGCGCGCGTACTGCTCGCGCGAGAGCCTGCCGGCCGGCCGGCGTGGGTGGACGCCCGCCCGGAACAGCGCCTCGTCGGCGTAGATGTTGCCCACCCCCGCGATCCTGCGCTGATCGAGCAGCAGCGCCTTGATCGGCGCCGTTCGTCCCCGCGCCAGCGTGCGCAGGTGCTCGGCGGTGAAGCGCTCGTCGAACGGCTCCACGCCCAGCCGCGCCGCGAAGAACGCCTCCAGCGCCTCGGTGCCGAGCAGCAGCTCGCCGGTGCCGAAGCGGCGCGGGTCGGTGATCGCCAGGCGCACCACGCCACCGCCGCGCCCGGCACCCCCGCGGGGCGAGCCGCGGCGGGTGAGCTCCATGCGCACGCGCGTGTGCGCCGGCTCGGGGTCGGGGTCGGCGAGCACGGCGCCGGTCATGCGCAGGTGCTGGGCCAGGTGCACGTCGCCGTCAAAGCTCCACACCAGGTACTTGCCCCGCCGTCGCAGGCGCTCGACGCGCCTGCCGGTCAGCGCGTCGGCCAGCTCCTCGGGGGCGAGCGGGCGCGGCCAGCGCGGGTCGAGGATCTCGATGTGCGCCAGCACGCGGCCCTCCACCAGCGGCGCGAGCTGGCGCCTGATCGTCTCGACCTCCGGAAGCTCGGGCATCGCGCCCTAGCTTATGAACGCCTCCCCGGGGAGGGCGGGCACGTCTCCTGCGGTCAGCCAGCGCATCACCGTCGCGCCCACGTCCGCCAGGGGTCCGTCGTGGCGCCGGGCGCCCCCGCGCCCGCCGCCGACCCCGTGCGCGAGCATCTCCCCGCTGACGGCCAAGAGCGGCGCGTACTCGCGCGTGTGGTCGCTGCCGGCGTGCGCGATGTCGACGCCGTGGTCGGCGGTCACGATCAGCAGGTCCTGCTCGCGCAGGCGCTCGAGCATGGCGCCGACGCGTGCGTCGATCTCGCGCAGGGCGCCGGCGAAGCCGTGCGCGTCCTTGCGATGGCCGTAGGTCTGGTCGGTCTCGATCAGGTTCGCGAACACCAGCCCGCGCGCCAGGCTGTGCTCCCCGGCGAGCAGCTCCGCGACGGCGTCCAGCGCGGCGAGGTTGGTGGCGGCGGCGTGCGTGACGCTGATGCCAACCTCCGCGAACAGGTCGTCGATCTTGCCGACCGCGTGCACGTCCACGCCCGCGTCCCGCAGCTCCAGCAGGTAGCTGCGCGAGGGCGGCTCGAGCGCGTAGTCGCGCCGTCCGTCGGTGCGCTCGAACGCTCCGGGCACGCCGGTGAATGGCCGGGCGATGACGCGCCCGACGGCGTGCTCGCCGCTCATCGCCGCCCGCGCGGCCGCGCATGCGCGGTACAGCCCCGCCACGGGGACCCGCTCGACGTGGGCGGCCAGCTGCAGCACCGAGTCCTGGGAGGTGTACAGGATCAGCGCGCCCGTGCGCAGGTGCTCGGCGCCGAACTCCTCGATCGCCGCGATGCCGTTGTACGGGCGGTTGCACAGCATCCGATGGCCGGTCGCCGTCACCAGCGCGTCGAGGACCTCCGGCGGAAAGCCATATTTATAGGTTGGGAGCGCGCGTGGCGCAACCACGCCCATCAGCTCCCAGTGACCGCTGATCGAATCCTTGCCCGGCCCCAGCGGATGCAGGCGGCCGTGAATCGCGGGGTGATCGCTCGGGGGCACGCCGCGCACGGAGATGATCGAGCCGAGCCCGAGCGCCTGCAGCGTGGGCAACTGGAGGCCGCCGAGGCGATCAGCGAGATGGGCGAGCGTGTTGGTGCCCGCGTCGCCGTAGGCACCGGCGTCGGGCAGCGCGCCGACGCCGCACGCGTCGATCACCAGCACGAACGCTCGCCGCGACTGCAGGCGGTTCATCGCCGGTCCCCCTACCGCGCGCCGGTCCTCTAGCGCTCGATCGTCGCTCGCGGATGCGCGCTGAAGTACGCCTGCTTGAGCCGCTCGGCCGACAGGTGCGTGTACACCTGCGTGGTCGCGAGGTCGGCGTGGCCGAGCATCTCCTGCAGCGAGCGCAGGTCGCAGCCTCCGGCGAGCAGGTGCGTGGCGAAGCTGTGGCGCAGCGTGTGCGGGCTCATCCTCTCCTCCAGTCCGGCGCGGCGGGCATGGCCTTGGACGATCTTGTACAGGCCCTGGCGCGTGAGCGGAGAGCCACGACTGTTGAGGAACAGCCGCGACTGCGCGCGCTCCGGCGCCGAACGGCCCGCGATCAAGGCGGGACGGCCGCCGCGACAGTACGCGAGTAGCGCGGCGAGCGCGAGGCGCCCGATCGGCACGATCCGCTCCTTGGAGCCCTTGCCGCGCGCGCACAACAGGCCCTCCTCGAGGTCGACGTCCGCTAGCTCCAGCCCGATCGCCTCGGACGCGCGCAGGCCGCACGCGTAGATGAGCTCGAGCAGCGCGCGGTCGCGCTGGGCGAGCGGCTCGGCTCCCTGTGGCTGGCCGAGCAGCTTGGAGACCTCCTCGCGCGAGAGCACGCGCGGCAGACGCTGGCGCTTTCGCGGGCCGCGCAGGTCGGCTGTGGGGTCATGCGCGATCGTCCCCTCGCGGCGCAGGTGGCGGTAGAAGGAGCGCAGGCAGGCGACCTTGCGGGCGAGCGTGCTGGGCGCGACCGCGAGCTCTGACAGGAACTCGGCGAGCTCGCCGTGGGTGGCACGCGTGGCGTGCAGCCGGTTTCGCTCGAGGAACTCGCCGAACTGCAGGAGGTCCGAGCGGTAGGCGTCGAGCGTGTTGTGCGAGAGCCCGCGCTCGAGCTCGAGGTAGGCGAGGAAGTCGAGGATCAGCGGCGCGATCCCGCTCGCGGCGGACGGCGGACTGGACGGCGCGGTGGGTGGCGCGTCGGGCGCCGGGGCCGTGTGCAGGAGCGTCATGCTCTGAGCTTCGCGCCCAACGGGGACGCTCCCTGGCTATGCAATCAAGCGTTCAGCCGCCGCGCGAGCCAGAACAGGCCGATCAGCGTCTTCGCGTCGCGACATTGGTCGATCGCTCGCTGCAGCTCGGACAGCGGCCACGCGATCACCTCGATGCGCTCGTCCTCCCCGCTGTGCGCCTGCGCTGGGTACAGGTCGCTGGCGCAGAACAGGTGCACGCGCTCGTCGGTGAAGCCGGCGCCGGTGTAGTAGGTGAGGATCGGCTCCCAGCTGTGGGCGCCGCGGGATATCTCCTCGGCGAGCTCGCGTTGCGCGGCCTGCAGGGGCGCCTCCCCATCCTTGTCCAGGCGGCCCGCCGGGATCTCCAGCAGGTCGGGCTCGTCGACCGCCTCGCGCGGCTGGCGCACCAGCCACACGTGCTCATCGTCGTGGGCGAGGATGCCGACCGCGCCGCGGTGGCGCACGATCTCGCGCGAGACCTCGACCCCGTCGGCGTGGCGGAAGCGCTCGACGCGCACGTCCACGAGCCGCCCGTGATAGACGGTCTCGCCGCCGAGCGCCTCGAACTCGCTGCTCACTCGGCCTCGCCGCTGGAGGCGAGCTCCGCGAGGACGCTGCCACCGGCGAGCGCGGCGCCGAAGAACAGGGGGTCCGCGATCAGCCCGCGGCCCATGGTCTCGGCGGGAAGGCCACTGGCGGCGTAGGCGGGAAGGTCGACGCTCGCGCGACGCCAGTCGTGGCGGGCGATGCGCGCGGGGCGATCGGTGATTGGCCGCCCGACCTCGACGGCGAACGCCGCGCGGTCGCTGGGCGGCTGGCTGGAGCGCGCGCCGGCGAACACCGCGCCGAGGCCGGCGCGCAGGTCGGCGCCGACCGGCGAGCGCATGCCTGCGGGCAGCGCGACGGTCACCGGCTCGAGCAGCAGGTCGAGCACGGTCAGCGAGTGGTGGGAGATGCCGCGGTGGCGCGCGCGCTCGTCGCCGGAGGACATGCGCGCGACCAGCAGCGTGGGACAGCCGAGCGCCAGCGCGACGTGGGCCGAGTCGAGCGCGACCATCCCGCCGTGCCCGAGTGCGGTGTCCGAGCCGACGATCCCGGGGCCGGGCCCGCACACGGCGGCGTCCCAGCCGAGCGTGCGCAGGCCGTGGTGGAGCGCGCCGGCGGTGGTGATCGCCTCGCCCTCTCCGCCGAACGCGGATCCCGATGTCAGGTGGCCCGCCAGCAGCCCGCGCTCGCGCAGCGTGCGAACCGTGCGCGAGTGACCGCCGGGGAGAGCGCCGCCCTCGGTCTGCACGTAGCCGAGCCTGGCACCGGGCGCGCCCTGCGCGAACGCCCATGCGAGCCCGGCCAGCTGTCCGTGCAGCGCGAGCACCGCCACCGGGCGTCCCACGGGCAGCTCGAGGACGTCCTCCTCGACGGGCTCGACGGCGTGCTGGAGGCTCGTGTAGTTGAGCTTCATGACGTGCGCGCGGGCGCGACTCGGATCCTCCTCGCCGTCCAGGCCGCGTGTGAGGTTGACGTGGACGATGTCAAAGCCACCCGAGCCCAGGCCGAGGTCGAGCGCCTGCACGTTGACGATCACCTCATCGCCGGCCTCGGCGCGTCCCACGAGCGCGACGTCGGCGATCGCTTCGCGGCGCTCGCCACCGCCGCCGCGGCCGAGCTCTACGACCAGTCGCTGCTGCGCGCCGGCGGCGAAACCCGCGTCAGCGTCAGCGTCTGCTTCGGCGTCGAGGCTGCGCGTCTCGAGGACCGTGGCGGGGCGGAGCTTCAGCATGGGCGCCGCAAGCTACAGTGCCGCGGTCGGCGCGAGCGCCGCCTCGTCCAGCAGCGCGAGGGCAACATCGAGCATCTGCTCGAGCGCGAGCACGCTGACACGCTCGCCGGGCTCGTGGTTGCGCTCGGTTCCGTTCGCCAAGTTTACCGTTGTCAAGCCTTGTGCGATCAGAGCGTTTGCGTCGGCGGCGCCGCCGCTGGAGATGCGCACGGGCTCGTGCCCGCACGCGCGCAACGCCGCCTCGGCGACCCGCACCGGCGGGCTGCCCGCTGCGAGGCGATAGCCGGAGAAGGTCCGCTGCACCTCGACGTCGATATCGCAGTCGCAGTCGGGCAAGTTCGCTGCCTCGTGCAGGCGGTCGACGATCTCCGCGACGACGGACTCCGCTCGCTCGTCGCCTAGGGCGCGCGCCTCGAGCACCACCGAGCAGCGCTCGGGGATCACGTTCATGGCGGTTCCGCCGGCGATCGTGCCGGCGTTGACGGTCGTGTGATCGTCGAGGCGCCCGAGCCGCATCGAGGCGATCGCGCGCGCGGCAGCGAGGATCGCGCTGCGCCCGTCCTCAGGACGGATGCCCGCGTGCGCGGCCAGGCCGCGGAAGCTCGCCTCAATGCGGAAGTGCGTGGGCGAGTCCATCACGACCTCGCCGATCGGGGAGGCGTGGTCGAACACGAACCCGAAGTCGCTGCGCAGCTGCGAGGCGTCGAACGCGCGCGCGCCGGCCAGCGCGACCTCCTCGCCGACGGTGAACAGCAACTCGACGTCCACCGGCGCGCCCGCCTGGCGGATGTGGCGCGCGAGCGCGAGCATTACGACGACGGCGGCCTTGTTGTCGGCGCCGAGGATACCGTCGTTGGCGTTCTCCCAGCCGCCGTCGCGCAGCACCGGCTCGATCGGCGCCTGCAGCGGAACGGTGTCGAGGTGCGCGCACAGCAGCAGCGAGCGGCGCGCTCCCTCGGCGGGGATGCGCGCGAGCAGGTTGCCGCAGTCCGAGCCGGCGCGCGGCCCGGCGTCGTCCTCCTGGACCGCCACGCCGAGCGCACGTAGCTCGGCGATCACGCGCTCGGCGCAGCCGCGCTCGCGTCCTGACGGGCTCTCGATGCGGCAGAGCTCGGCGAACGTGCCGCTGAGGTAGCGGCGCTCGAGCTCCCCGACCCTCACGAGATGCTGGCGTGCACGGCTCCGGCACGCACCAGGGCGGCGGCGATGAAGCCGCGGAACAGCGGCGATGGGCGCTCGGGGCGGGACTTGAACTCGGGGTGGAACTGCGATGCGACGAAGAACGGGTGCTCGTCGAGCTCGATCACCTCCACCAGGCGCTCGTCGGGCGAGGTTCCGGAGACGCGCAGACGGCCGCCGGCGCCGGCGCCGCAGGCGTTGGTGAGGCGCTTGCGCAGCAGGTTGTTGACCTCGTAGCGGTGGCGGTGGCGCTCGTACACGACCGCCTCGCCGTACATCTCCAGGGCCCGGCTGTCGGCGTGGAGCTTGATCGGGTCGGCGCCGAGGCGCATCGTGCCGCCGAGGTCGGCGACCTCCTTCTGCTCGGGCAGCAGGTCGATCACCGGGTAGGGCGTCTCGATGTCGAACTCGGTCGAGTTGGCGCCCTCCATGCCGGCGACGTGCCTGGCGAACTCGGCGACCGCGACCTGCATGCCCAGGCAGATACCCAGGTAGGGGATCTGGCGCTCGCGCGCGACGCTGGCGGCGACGATCTTGCCCTCGATCCCCCTGCCGCCGAAGCCTCCTGGTATCAGGATCCCGTCGGCGTCGGCGAGCCGCCGGGCGGCCTCGCCGCCATCGTCGCCCTCCAGGCTCTCGGAGTCGATCCAGTCGATCTGCACCCTCGCGTCCTGCAGCGAGGCGGCGTGGCGGAGCGCTTCGGAGACCGACAGGTAGGCGTCCTCCAGCTGCACGTACTTGCCGACCAGCGCGATGCGCACGGTGCGAGCGTCGGGCGAGCGCCCGGCCTGCTCCCAGCGCTCGATCGGCTCCTTCCACCGCGAGAGCTCCGGCGGGGAGGCCTCGAGGCCGAAGTGCTCGAGAATGAAGTCGTCAACGCCCTGCTCGCGGAAGGTGAGCGGCACCTTGTAGATGTTGTCGACATCGCACGCGGACACGATCGCCTCGACCGGCAGGCTGGCGAACAGCGCGATCTTCTTGCGTATCTCGCCCGACAGCGAGCCCTCCGAGCGGCACATGAGCATGTCGGGCGCGATGCCGATGCGCCGCAGCTCGTTGACCGAGTGCTGCGTGGGCTTGGTCTTCAGCTCGCCAGCGTGGCCGATGTAGGGAACGAGCGTCAGGTGGATGTACATGCAGCGCCTGCGCCCGACGTCGACGGGAAACTGGCGGATCGCCTCCAGGAACGGCAGCGACTCGATGTCGCCGACGGTGCCGCCGATCTCGGTGATCACGAAGTCGACGTCGCTTGACTCGGCGATCAGCGCGATCCGCTGCTTGATCTCGTCGGTGATGTGCGGCACCACCTGCACGGTGCCGCCGAGGTAGTCGCCGCGGCGCTCGCGGCGGATGACCGTGTCATAGACGCCGCCGGCGGTGACGTTCGAGGCGCGGCTGGTGTTGGCGTCGGTGAAGCGCTCGTAGTGGCCGAGATCGAGGTCGGTCTCGGCGCCGTCCTCGGTGACGAACACCTCGCCGTGCTGGTAGGGCGACATCGTGCCGGGGTCGACGTTGATGTAGGGGTCGAACTTCTGCAGGCCGACGCTCAGCCCACGCGAGACGAGCAGCCGCCCGAGCGAGGCCGAGGCGATGCCCTTGCCGAGCGAGGAGACGACGCCGCCGGTGATGAAGATGAACCGGGTCTTGGCCGGAGCCTGGGCGTGTCTGTCGGGATAGCGCGAGCTCATGTGGGCCTGCCCCAGGAGTCTAGTTGGCGAAGGCCCGGTGTCCGCTCGATCAGCACGGAAATCGAACGAAACTCCCCATATAGCGTGATCGCGGCGAGCAGCGCGAGCGCGACGAGCTGGCCGGTGCCCGACAGTGTCAGCACCAGCCACAGCCCGGCGAGCGCGCCGAGCAGGTTCGAGCCGCTGTCGCCGAGCATCGCCCGCTCGCGCAGGTCGTAGGTGCCGGCGACGAGCGCGGGAGCGGCGAACAGGCCGAGCGCCCACAGCGAGCGCAGATCGGCGGAGCCAATCGCAAGGCCAGCGCCGAGCAGCACGAACGCCTTGGTCGCACGCCCGGGGCGCAGGTCGAGCAGGTTGAACACGTTGGTCGCGAGCACCAGCACCCCGGCGGCCAGCAGCCAGCGCCCGCTGGACAGGCGCACACCGAGGCCGAGGCCGGCGGTGTCCGCCGTCAGCAATGCCAGGCCGAGCGCGCCGAACGCCTTGAGCGTGCCGGTCGACAGCTCACCCCGCGCCAGCGCCGCGCCGTGCCCGCGCCAGCCTCGCTCGTGCCGCCCGTCGACGCCTGTTGCGTCGCGCGCGAGCGTGTCGTCGATCAGCCCGAGCGCGAGCACGCCGAGCACGTAGACCGCGATTGGGAGCACCGGATCGAGAAACACGCGGACCGACGCGAGACGTTCCAGGAGCGTCAACGGGATCAGCGCGACCGACGCCGCGGCAAGGACGAGCACGCCGAAAGGGAACGGCAGCTCGCGCCCGCGGTAGTTGGGAAGCGTGCGCCCCGCGTCGCTCAGCGCGCGCAGCAGGGCGGGCGCGAGGACGGTGGCGGCGGCGAACGAGACGAGGAACGGCAGGGCGTGCATGACGGCAAGCTAGCGGCGCGGGCGGACGCGCCGCCGCGGAGGATCGGACGCCCGGCGGGCTCACACCCGCACGCTGCGGGCTCCCACGCACGGCGCCCCTGCGATCAGGGCGAGGAGGAGCTTGCGGTCACGCTCGGCAGCAGCGAGTCGGCGGTGGACTTGGTACCGAACGTGCCGCGGTATCCGGCGAGCGCGTAGTCGAGCGCGGCCTGGCCCGCGAGATCGTCGAGGTCGTCGACGCTGGAGATGCCTCGTTCCTTGTACCAGGGGACCTGCGAGGGCGCGGTGCCGGTCAGCTCGACGCCGACGGTGGGGACGCCCGCGGCGCCGGCGCCGGCGAGCAGGCCGGACTCCAGCGCGGCGCTGTCTTCGCCCTGCGCCCCGCTCATGCCGGTCGGCTCGGCGCGCAGCACGACGAGGCCTTCCAGGCGCGTGAGCTGGCCGTCGAAGGCGCTCAAGAGGCTCGCGCGGACGCGGCTGATCAGCTCGCGATCGACGGCCGGACCGCCGCTGACGAGCTGGCGGCCGATCAGGTTTCCGAACTCCTGCACGAGCTTGGCAGAGCCGGCCAGCGCGGAGTAATGGGTGCCGGCGGACTCGCGCTCGATACCTTCCAGATCGAGCGGCTCGCGCACGGCGACGACGGTCGTGAGGTCGCCTCCGGCCTCGGTGACGGCGGCACGCACGAGCGTGTTGACCTGGTCGGAGGCGCCCCCGAGGAACACGAGCCCGACGGTGCGCCCGGCGAGCAGTTCGTGCACCGCCAGCGGGTACAGGCCGCCGGCGAACGCCTGTTCGCCGGTCAGCCGGCTCTGTAGTCGCCCGGCTTCCCTGCGCGCCTGGCCCGCTTCGGATTCGAGGTTGTGGACGATGCCGTTCTTGGCCGAGGAGACGAGGTTGGTGTCGCCGATGGCGACACCAAGCAGCACGCCGAGCGCGAGCGCGAACAGGACAGCGGCGAGTGACAGCGCGTGGTAGCGAAAGTCGAACATGGGCGTGCGCGGGGGTCGGGCTCAGCCCGCGCCGAACAGCATCTGCAACTTGAACCACAGCAGTTCGGCGACGTCGCGCAGCGCGGGGGTGAGCAGCACCACGGCGAGCATCGCCAGCACACCGGCGACTATCACCACGAGCAGCGGCGTGAGACCGGGTCGCGGCTGGTACAGGCGGCTGACGCCCTTGGCGTCGACGAGGATCTCACCGATGCGCAGGCGCGTGAGGAACGTCGAGGACATTCCTTCGCGGTTGCGGTCGAGGAACTCGAGCAGGTTGAACTGCGAGCCGACGGACACGATCAGGCGGGCGCCCTTCTCGGCGGCGATCAACATCGCGACGTCCTGACTGGTGCCGGGGGCGGGGACGATCTTGAACGCCAGGCACAGCTCCTCCAGGCGATGGCGGCCGGGGGCGCGCCCGTCGGGGTAGGAGTGAACCACGAGCTCGGCGCCGCAGCGCAGCGCGCGCTCGCCGGCGGAGTCCATGTCACCGACGATCATGTCGGGGGCGAGACCCGCCTCGAGCAACGCGTCGGCGGCGCCGTCTACCGCGACGATCACGGGGCGCCTGTCGCGGATGAACGGCCGCAGCGCGCGCAGATCGCGCTGGTGGCCGACGCCGCGGACGACCACGAGCGTCGAGCGGTCGCGAAAGTCGGTCGCGAAGCGCGGCATCTCGATCCTGCCGGCCAGCAGCTCGCGCTCCTCGCGCATGTGCTCGATCGTGTTGTTGGCGAAGCGCTCGAGCGCCTCGCCGACCTCGCGTCGACGAGCGTCGGTCTCGGCGCACACGCGCCGGAGGTCGAGCAACTCGCCGCGGGCGAGCAGCTCTCCCCTGCTCAGCACTTCCGCGCTCGGCGAGCGCTCGCCGGCGGCGGGAGAACGGTCGCCGTCGGCCTGCTCCACCGCGCCGGCGGGCAGGCGAACGACGACGGGGTCGCCGTCGGAGAGTGCGTCGAACAGCGCGTCGTCGGGCAGGTCGACCAGCACGATGCCCGCCTCGACCAGCAGCTGCGGTCCGAGGTTGGGGTAGGAGCCGCCGGACGACGGGCGGCAGTTGAGCACGGCGAGCGCACCGGCGGCGATCAGCTCCTCGGCGGACACGCGGTCGATGTCCAGGTGGTCGATCAGCGCGATGTCGCCGCGCACCATGTGCCTGACCAGCAGCTTCGTGCGCCTGCCCGGTCGCACCGGGCCGGCGATGCTGCGCGCAGGCGCGCGCTCTGCCCCGGAGTCGGTAGCTCCGGCCACAGGCTGGTAGCCCGGCGCGCTGGATCGCGTTGCGGCCACATTGCGAGAGTAACGGCCCGGTTCAGGCGGCGCGGCGCAGGTCGCGCGCGTGCCTGCGTGCGGCGACGTCGTCGCTGTCGGCACCGAGCATGCGCACGAGCTCACCCACGACATCGCGCTCGCCGAGCTGGAGCACGCTCGCGCGCGTTGGCTCGGCGCCGGTGTCCTTGACGATCGAGAAGTGTCGCGCCGCCAGCGAGGCGACCTGCGGCAGGTGCGTGATGCACAGCACCTGCCTGCGCTCGCTCAGCTCGCGCAGCCGGGCACCGAGGACGCGCGCGGTGTGGCCGCCGACGCCGGCGTCGACCTCGTCGAACACGAGTGTGGCGTCGGCCGCCGACGTGCCGGCGACGCTCATGATCGCGAGCATCACCCGCGAGAGCTCGCCGCCGGAGGCGATCTCGCGAAGCGGCCCGGCGGGCACGCCAGGGTTGGGTGCGATCACGAACTCGACGGCGTCCCCGCCGCGCGGGCCGGGCTCGCGCTCGGTGAGGACCACCTCGAACGTGGCCTCTCCCATCGCCAGCGTGGCCAGCTGCTCGCGCACCGCCGGCGCGAACTCGCGCGCGGCGGCCTGGCGCGCGCGCCGCACGGACACGGCGTGGCGCTCGAGCGCCGCGTGCGCGTCGCGCAGCTGCTCTGTGGCCTGTGCGAGCGCGACCTCGGCGCCGGCGAGCTGCTCGTGGCGCTCGCGCGCGCCACGCGCGTAGTCGAGCACCGCCTGAACGCTGCCGCCATGCTTTCGCGCAAGCCGCTCGACCGCCGACAGGCGGGCTTCGAGTGCATCGAGAGAGACGTCAGGGCCGAGCTGCGCGAGCGCGTCCTCGAGGCCGTCGATGCCGGCTCGCTCGCAGTACTCGCGCAGCTCGCCGGCCAGATCCTGGGATTCAATCGTCAACGCGCGCATCCGCTCGGCGAGGGCGTCGAGCGCGGGGTCCACGCCGGCGAGAGCGTCCAGGGCGCCCGTCGCGCCAGCGGTGAGCTGAACGGCGCCGGGCTGCTCCGCGGACTCGGGCGCGAGCGCCTCGGCGCCCGCGCCGGCGGCGCAGCGCAGCGCGTCGAGGCTGCGCAGGCGCTCGCGCGCGGCGAGCAACTGCTCGTGCTCGCGCGCGTCGGGCGCCACCGCGTCGATCTCGGCGAGCTCGTAGGCGAGCAGGTCGAGCTCGCGCTCGCGCTGAGCGGAAAGCTCGCGCAGCGCTCCCAGGCGCCCTTCCAGCTCGCGGGTGCGCGCGAACGCGCGCTCGCACTCGCGAAGGCGTCCCCCGTGCTCCTCGCCGCAGAGCTCGTCGAGAATCTCCAGCTGGGCGGCGGACAGCGTCAGCTTGCGGTGCTCGTGCTGACCGTAGAAGGCGAGTAGCGCCGCACCGACGTCGCGCAGCTCGCCGACCGTCGCCGAGCGCCCGCCGAGATAGGCACGCGTGCGTCCGTCGGAGCCGACGCGGCGCGCGAGCACGATCTCCTGCGCGTCGGCGCTGAGGCGCTCGCCGAGCTGCTCGCGCAGCGGCTCGGGTAGGTCGAAGATCCCCTCGACGTATGCCTCGCTGGCCCCGGGGCGCACAATCCCCGGCCGCGCGCGCCCACCCAGGAGCAGGTCGAGGGCGTGCGCGAGCACGGTCTTGCCGGCGCCGGTCTCGCCGGTCAGCACGTTCAGGCCGGGGGCCATTCGCAGTTGCGCCTGCTCGATCAGCAGGAGATTCTCGACGCGGAGCTCTTGCAGCACGTCACGTGGTCTAGCAGCGCACGGGGACGGATCGCGCAGGCGCCGCCGGGCACACGGGCCGATCGCGTCGCGTCCCGCCGGCGGCGCGTCGCGCGCCCGCCCGGGCGGTGCTTTGATGTCACGGCTTGCCGGCACGCCGCGGTGGGCGCATAATCCGTGGAAGCGGTCTAGGAATGGACACCTACCGGCGTACACTCGTCCGCTACAGGCATGGCTGCCAGCGACCACCATCTGCGCTCCAATCGGGCCCGTCCGGTCGGTGGCGACTGCTTGGCGCCGGACGCGCTGGGCGAGCGCCTGGAGGAGGAGATCAGCCGCGCGGAACGCCAGGGGACTTTGCTGAGCTGCCTGCTGGTGGTGATCGACGAGCTGGATGAGCTGGCGCGCGAGCACGGCGGCGCGCTGCGCGAGCAGACGATCGAGTACGTGGCGGGAGCGTTGCGGCGCGAACTGCGGCGCTTCGATCGCGTGGGGCTTGTTCACTCCGGCGGGTCGGGCGCGCAGCACGAGCTGTTGATAATCCTGCCGGGCGCCGACAGCCCGCGGGGGGAGATCGTGGCTCGCCGCGCGCTCGAGCGGCTGCGCACGATCAAGCTCGAAACCGAGGGAAGGCGACAGCCGCTGCACGTGTCGATGGGCCTGGTGGCGTGGCGCCAGGACGCGAGCGCGGAGTCGATGCTGGCACACGCGCGTACGGCGATGCGAAGCGCGCGCGGCGAGAACGGCAACGGAGCGGCCGCGGTCGGTGCTCCAGCGGGCGTTCCCGAGGCCCAGCCGGTCGACCCGCAGCCGCTCGCCGGCGTGCCCCCGCCGGTGGACCGCTTGCGCGGTCAATAACCTCCGTTTTACATGTTGTCCGGATCTGAGCTGTGGCTGCTGCGCCTGATGGCCGACCGCGGGCTGGCGCTGCTCGACGCGAGCTCGCTGTTGGTCGTGATCGAGGAGCGCGGCGAGCTGCGGGTGGCGGCCTCCAGCGGCGCGGCATCCGTGCGCGTGCGGATCGTGCCGGTGCAGGGCAGCGCGCTGGGCGCCCTGTACGCGCAGGGCGCGGCGGTCTCGCTCGACCGTCCGCGCGGGCCGGAGGCGGCGTGGCTGCACGAACTGGGCCTGGAGGCTCGCGCGGCGCTGGTCGAGCCGCTGGACATGGAGGGGCAGGGTGGCGGCATGGTGATCGCGCTGCGCAGCGGCGGGAGCTTTCGCGACCCCGACCGCCAAGCGCTGAACGCGTTCGCGTCAAGCGTCTCGCAGCGGCTCGCCGCCGAGCGTTCGGTGGAGATCGAACGGCTGCGCTACGGCATGCAGGCGCGCGAGCACGAGCGCGCGCGGTGGGCGCGGGAGATCCACGACGAGAGCATCCAGGGCATCGGCGCGCTGCGCCTGCAGCTGGCGAACGCGCGCGACGTCGACGACAAGCAGGCGCTCAGCGAGGCGGTCGACCGAGCGCTCGAGGGATTGGGCACGGAGATCGACGGCCTGCGCCACCTGATCACCGAGCTTCGCCCGGCGGCACTCGACGATCTCGGGCTGGCGGCCGCGATCGAGGCGCTGGCCAGACGCGCGCAGGCGATGGACGGGCTGGAGGTCAAGACAGAGATCGATCTCGGCGCGAGCGCCGGCGGCGATCAGCAGCCGGGTGTGGACAACGGCAACGTGCGCCTGGACGCGGAGCTCGAGAGCACGATCTACCGCGTTGTGCAGGAGGCGCTGACGAACGTCGGACGCCATGCGCAGGCGAGCAAGGCAGTGATCAGCGTGACCACGCGCGAGAGCGTGCTGTACGCGTCGGTCACCGATGACGGGCGTGGGCTACCGGACGCGGGGCGGCTGGGCCCGCGCGGCGACGGCCTGGAGGGCGGCTTCGGGATGTCGGGCATGCGCGAGCGCGCCGAGCTGGTGGGCGGCGAGCTGGAGTTCGCGAGGGCCCCCGAGCGCGGGACGATCATGCGCCTGATGGTTCCGCTTGCCGGCCGTCCGGCAGCGCACCCCGCCGCTCCAAATACCGCCTGAGCCCCAGGTAGCCCTGCTGCGAGGGCATCGTCTGCCCGTACGCCGGCGCCACGCCCAGCTCGCCGCCGCTGGCCGTCCGCTCGGCGATGGCCGCCACGAAGCCCTCTTCGTCGAGCTCCACGGCGAGTCTCTCGACCTCGTCAAGGGATTCGCGCAGTGCCGCCAGGTGCTCGGTCACCTGCTCGTGGCGGCCGAAGTGGGTGACGGCGAGCGCCCGCGGACGCCAGCTTTCGAGCACTCCGATCGACTGCCTCCACACGTCCAGGTCGATGTCCGGCGGCGGTGTCGGCGCCATCACGGGCCCCGCACCGATGCGTACCCCCGCCACGTCGCCGGTGAACGCCCAGCCGCTCGAGCGGTGCAGGTAGGAGACGTGGTGCCACGCGTGCCCGGGCGTCTAGGCGACCACGAACGGCCCCAGCGTCTCGCCGCCGCGCAGCACGCGCAGGCGCTCGG
>Ga0302325_10000562_pt1 | contig 102364 bp, 94 predicted proteins | sample Palsa_T0_2_FD_201948 | JGI IMG/M metagenome (GOLD analysis project Ga0302325, IMG submission 201948) | Peat permafrost microbial communities from Stordalen Mire near Abisko, Sweden - Palsa_T0_2 | ecosystem: Environmental > Terrestrial > Soil > Palsa > Peat permafrost | place: Sweden: Abisko...
CTCTGTCCGCGTCCGACGCCGCTCAACCGACGCCCAAACGTCCCGAATTTACCTGACCTTCACAGGAGGCACCCTCCCGCGCAGCGGGTTCGTTCTTCGGCCAATGTCGGCCGTTCATGCGCGAGTGGCGGACGGTCTGACTTGGGTCGAGAGGGCCGATCGGAAAAGCAAGCGGTGACCCGTGACGGCGGTTGGTTCGCGGAAGTACGGTTATGGAACCGGAGAGGCCTAGCTGGCGTCGCACGTGTCGCCGCTCTGGCCAAATCTTTTCGCCTTGACGAGGCAGAGATGAGCCTTGGTGAACCGGCTCAACGGCCGGCTTATGTGGCCGTCGCGGTTTGGCCAAGAGGCGCGAATGACCGGTTTGCGCCATTGCGGACGGTCCCGGCCAAGGCGGCGGTTCTCTGAAGCGGACGCCAAGCCGCCGAAGCGCTTTCGGCGACTATGGGGGAAACTGGTCACTCGGTTTTGTAGCGTCAATGCGATCAATCGCGAACGCAGGAGCGTGAGCGAGTTGGACCTCTGAAATTCGCCTAGCCAAGCTCAACGAGCAAGGCGCGGGCGTTGCGTACGTCGGGGGTTGTCTCGCCGCCCTCAATTGTCGCGAGGATCGGCTCCAACAGTGCGCGGGGATCTTTGGGCGAGCCCGTGTCGCGCCAAAGGCGGGCGAGGTCGGTCGCGGCGCGCAGTTCGAGCAGGCGCGCTTCTTGGCCGCGGGCGATCTCGATAGCGCGGAGAAAACAAGCGTCGGCGCGCGCGCGGTCCGGCTCAGATCGTTGCAGGGCGATCTGACCGTCAACGCGATGCAAATCGGCGAGCCAGCACCGCTCCCCAGATTGCTCGACGAAAGCGAAGGCTTCCCGCAGCGCCGCTTCGGCGTCGGCTGCGTCGTTCGCCATCAGCAAGGTTTCGGTGAGATGCAACAGAAACAAGGAGACCCAAAGTTGGCCCGATTGGCGAAAAGCGTCGATCGCTGCGCGCAGCGCCGCGATATTGTTCCGGGTCGGTTCGTGCATCGCACGCGCGGAAGCTTGGATAATAGCGGCAAATATTCGCTGCACCTCCACTTTGTTCTCGACGGAATATGCGACGACTTCGGCGCAATGGCGTTCGGACGCTTCGAAGTCTCGCAGGAGAAACTCCGGCCACGGCGCGGCGAACAACTTGCCTTGCGCAACCGTCATGGCGTGCCCATGGCTCGGCAGTTCGGACAGAATCTGTTCGATGGTTCGCGCGGCTTGGTCGAGCCGGCCGAGATGCAACAGCGCCCAACTCTTCCAGAAAAGGACGACAAGACCGGGATCAATCACTGTACGAAAGCTGAGCAACTTGTCCCTGACGGGATTTCGATATCGCTCGGCGCATTGCAGGCTTTCGAGCGCTTCGCGGCTCTTCCCCGTCAAAAGTAGCACCGCGCCGAGCATGCGGTAGCCGACGAGCCGATAGGTCGTGTCGTCCTGGTGGTCGGCGATTTCGATGATCTTACGCGCCAGCGCAAGTGCAGACTCCAGCCGCCCCGAGGTATAGCTGATCCGGCAAAGTCCGGAGAGCACTGTGAACCGCTGCAAATCGGTCCCGGCGCCCGCGTCGACTAGCGGCTGCGCTGTGGTCCAGGCCGCGAGCACTTCCGGCGCGGCGAAACCCTTTAGCGTTGTGAGCGCGTTGGCGCGGGCGATGCGAAGCGCGATTTCGAGAGATTGGCGGCCCGGTCCGTCCGTCAGACGCGAGATCAGCGCGAGGCCAGCTTCGACATGGTGGTCGGCCTCCGCGTAGGTGGAGCGCGCGAGCGCCAGTTCGGCGGCCTCGATCCAATACCGCACCGCCGGCTCGGCGAGGCTGGCTTCGGTGTAGTGATGCGCGACGATCGCCGGCGCGGCATCGATCTGATCGGCGAAACGTTCCGTCAGCGCCCTTGCGATGTCGGCGTGAATGCCCTGGCGACGGCTGCGCAGAAGCGAAGAATAGGCCGTGTCCTGCACCAGCGCATGCTTGAAGACGTAACTCACCTCAGGTGGCGCGCCGCGCCCATGGATCAATTCGGCTGCCATAAGCTGACCGAGGGCGTCCTGCAACGCCGCCCCCTGGATCGGCGAAACCGCTTCCAACAACCGATGGGAAAACTCGCGGCCGATCGCCGCCCCGATTTGCGCGATCTCCTTCACCGGCGCGAGACGATCGAGCCGCGCCATCAACGAGTCCTGCAGGGTCGAAGGGATCGCCAGCGGCGTCAGCGCCGAGGCCAATACATACGCGCCGTTCTCCTCGCGCAGCAAGGCGGACTCCAGCACGGTCTTGGTCAGTTCCTCCACGAACAACGGCACGCCGTCGGTCTTCGCGACGATCTGGTCCAAAACCTCTATCGGTAGAGCCTTACCCGCCGTCAGGCGATCGACCATCGCCACGGCCTGCCGACGCCCGAGGCGGTTGAGCGACAGCAGGGACACATGCGCGCGGCCAACCCAGGGCGCGGTGAACTCCGGCCGGAAGGTGATGACCAGCAGCGCGCGCAGTTCAGGCAGCCGATCCACAAGCCGGCCGAATACGTCGAGCGAGGTCGGGTCGATCCAATGCGCGTCCTCCAAAAGCGCGAGGATCGGGGCGTCCTTCGTCAACCCCTCGAAAAGCGCAATCAACGCCGCGATCGTCCGCTCTTTCTGTTCGCTCGGAGCTATTTCAATCGGAGGATATCGCCCCTCGAAGGGGATAGACAGCAGCGCAGCGAGGAACGGGGCGATCTCGTTAGCGTCCAGACCCGAGCGCGCGATCATCGCCTCCAGTTTGTCGAGCCGCGCCGCAGTCGGCTCACCGCCCTCAATCCTCGCCGCATGCCGGATTTGGCTTGCAATGGGATAGAAGGCGTCGTTGACGTGATGCGGCGAGCATTGATAGCGCATGGTTACATGCGGCTCGTCCCCGATCTGCTCCCAAAGCGCCTCCAGAATGCGCGACTTGCCGATGCCCGCCTCGCCCGAGAGCAGCGCGACCTGGCCCTCGCCCTCGCTTGCGTCGCGCCAGCGATCGGCGAGCAGCGCCACTTCATGCTCTCGCCCGACGAAAGGCGTCATGCCGCGCGAGCGCCCCGCCTCAAAGCGGCTCATATTCTGCGCTTCGCGCGCGACCGCCCAGATGGGAACCGGCGCGGCGAACCCTTTGAGGGTCTGAACGCCAAGCGGCTCTAGCTCGAACGCCGCGCCGAGCAGCCGCCGCGTCGACTCAGCAATGACCACGCTGCCCGGCTTGGCTAGGGCTTGGAGCCGCGCCGCCAGATTGGGCGTATCGCCGATGACCCCGCGCTCGCGCGCCTCACCCTCGCCCATCAGTTCGCCGACGACGACCAGACCGGTCGCGATGCCCGCGCGTACCTCTAGCGCGACGCCGCGTTCGCGCCGGAGAGCCGCTACCGCCTCCACAATCCCAAGCCCCGCGCGCGCCGCGCGTTCGGCGTCATCCTCATGGGCGTGGGGATACCCGAAATAGATCAGCGTCCCGTCGCCCATGAGTTTTGCGACGCGGCCGTCGAAACGCGACACCGCAGTTGCGACAGCGCCCTGGAACGCGCGGATCAGATCGCCCATGTCTTCGGGATCGAGCCGCGCCGACAGCGTGGTGGAGGCGACGAGATCGCAGAACATAACCGTCAGTTGGCGGCGTTCGCCCATAGCTGTCCGCGCCGGCACGAGCGTACCGACTGGAGCCGTCATCGCTGCGCCAGGCGCGTTCAGAGCCGCGATCGCTTTCAGGACGCGCTTGCGAGGTCCAAGCGGAAGGCCGAGCTTTTCGAGGTCGCCCTCCGTCAGCTCTGGCAGAACATCGGCTTCAATTTCGCTTTCACGAAACGCGCCCTCATACTGGCCAAGTCCGAGACTGCGCAGCCAATCCCCGACATTCATTCTCGCCCCTCAAGCGGTCAGGATCGATGATGGTCCCGGTGAGACTGTGAGTCCAGGGCAGTCCTCCTGACCGTCCGCAACGGGTCGAAAGCGGTCAGCTGGCGAGCGGGCGCCAGACATTGGTAGCCGGTTCGCTGTCTCGGATTCGCGGAAGACAAGCTATGGAACCGGCGTCGGTCCATCAGGCTATCTTCGTCAGCTGATTTGTCCGCATCAGCGCTATCGGACATTAGCGCGTAGTCCCACGTGCCAAAGCGATACAGGGTGCTCGAAGCGCTGAAGAGGCTTTTGCCCCTCTTGAACGCTCAAGAGATGGATCCGGAGGGTGGGTCGGTCATTCCATCTTAAAGTCCTCGAACAGCACGCTAGCCGCCAACGGCCCATCATCCACAGACCCATCTAGCTTCGAGGACCGTGCTCGCAGCGCCATCGGGCGCGTCACGATCGGCAAGAATGGAATCGAGATCCAGCTGAGCGATGCCGTGTCCTTGGGGGGCGACCGCATCGTCACCATTCCCTGGAACTTGCCATCACCCCACCGGCGCCGCGAAGCCTTCCAAGGCGATGGCGAATCGTCCTCCGCGGTCCGTCCGATGCGGGTCAGGGCGGGGGCTGTTTTTGTCGAAGCACTTCGCGACGCCCATCGCTGGCTTGATGAACTGATGCGTCATCCTGATCAGACCATGGCAACCATCGCCATTCGAGAAGGCAAGACCGAACGCTCGATCCGCATGACGCTGTCTCTTGCTTTCATTGCGCCGCCCATTGTTGCGGCGGCGATCGGGGGAAGGCTGCCGCGCGGTTTTGGCGTCAAGCGCTTAATGGACCTGCCGATGGTCTGGTCCCAGCAGTGGACCGCGCTCGGACTAGCGCCGCCGGCCTAACACGACCCGAAGCTAGGGCCTTGGGGAGTAGCTGATTCGCACGATCCTCCTTTAGCAACGCAGATTTTCGCCGACGCAGAGCATGCGCCATCAATCGATGGAGTGCGCTTCCGGCCTTTTAGGAAACGGAATTTTGCGGGCAGAGACTTTGGGCCTATTTGGGCCGTCCAACGTGTGACAAAGCGTGAAATCGCTCCCGCATACCGCCCTATGCCCGGGTAACCTACCGTAATGTCGAGAGATTCCTAAGGGCCGTGATTCGCGGTGGCTCGCGCGGACTTAGTGGTGGGCGATGCAGGGATCGAACCTGCGACCCCTCCCGTGTGAAGGGAGTGCTCTCCCGCTGAGCTAATCGCCCTGAAAATCTCGGGGCTTTCGTTTAGGGCACGGGCGCTCGGCAAGTCAAGGCGAAGTGTGGGTTGCGTCCCTACGAGGGCGGATCGTCGGAGGCGAACCCCTTCCTTTCGCGCATAGCCGCCTCCAAGCGATCGGGGAGGGCGTGGCGCCGAGATCAAGCGCTTCTCTTGCCTCTATCCAACCCCGGACAACCGGCGTGACAGGCGCGCGCCTAGCTCGGCGCCGGTTCGGGCGTTCCGATGAGCCTTGCCAAAACATCCTCAAAAGAAAGCTCGACCTGGATGACGCCGCCGTTTTCCAGATTGATGTCGACGTGTCGATCGCTTACCTTTGTGATCGTTGCGACCTTTGACGGATTGATGGCGGTCTTCACGCCGCCCACGTCCTCGAACACTGGCAGTCTTAGGGTCACGATAGATCTCCTGATTTGCGCGACGCCCGCAAGAGATGGGCGCCCTATGCGAGGCGGTCAATGGCGAGGCGGTTCACGCTTCGATCGTGCGGCGCTCGCCAAAAATCGCGCCGACCGCCTCCGCCAATTCGTCGAAATGGGAAATGACCCGGTCGGGATGCAATTGCGCCACCGGAACGTCGGTATAGCCGAAATCGACCGCGATGACCGGGATGCCGGCGGCCCTGGCCGTATCGATGTCGGTGCGCGAATCGCCGACCATGATCGCGCGGGTGCGCTCGCCGCCGACGCGTCCGATCGTCTCGATCAGCGGCGTCGGATCGGGCTTGGCGACGCCGAACGTATCCTGGCCGCAGACGAACTGGAAACGGTCCGCAAGGCCCAGCGCGCGCAACAGCAGATGCGAGGAATGCTCCAGCTTGTTGGTGCAGACGGCGAGCCTGTAGCCCGCTTGCGCGGCGCGATCGAGCGCCGCCTCGACGCCGGGAAACAGCCAGCTATTGTCGGCGATATGCGCGTTGTAGCGCTCGAGAAACTCGGCGAATAATTGCTGCAGCTTCTCGGGCGACAGGGTCCGCCCCGCCTGCGCGAAGCCGCGCGCGATCAGCGCCCGCGCGCCGGCGCCCAACAGGCTGCGCGCGCTGGCGAGCGGCAGCGCGTCGAGCCCTTCGCGCGCCAGGATGAAATTGAGCGTGCTCATCAGATCGCCCGCCGTGTCGGCCAGAGTGCCGTCGAGATCGAAGACGAGAACGGGGGCGGAGAGGGTCATGGCCGGAAGTCGATAGGGGATGCGGGCGCGAGGATCAAGCGGGCGGGGAGAGGTTGAGGCTAACGCGCCCGCCTTCCTCCCGCCCTTTCCGTCGCGCGGACATATCGCCTCGCCCTCGGCGCGGTAATATGCGGCGCGGTGATTCGCTTGAGTTAGCGAACCGACGATTTTCGAGCGAGGCCCGGCGATGCGCTTGTTGAACCCGATTCTGGCGGCTGTGATCCTAGCCGCCGCTGCGGCGGCGGCGCCGGCGCGCGCCTCCAATTACGAATTTCTCGCCGCCCCGCAGATCAACCTCAGCCTCGTCTACCGGCTGGACAAGCTGACCGGCGAAATCATCGCCTGCCAATATGGCCATAATCCCGGCAAGACCGATATCGAACCCGGCGCGTTCGGCGTCACCGTCTGCTATCGCTCCGGTGAGGGCGCCGCCAAACAGGATCCGGGCGAATATGGCCTCATCGCCACCCGCCACGAGCAGGAGGGCGGCGTCTTCCGGGTCGACTACCTCACGGGGTCGCTCAGCATCTGCTATTTGTATTTCCAGAGAGAAAAGCAGGGCGACCGCGAAATTATCGCCGATCAATATGTAGTCTGCACGCCGCCGGTGAAGTAAAAGACCTTTTCGACATGGCGAGCGGCGCCTCCGCGCCGGCGAGGTCTTATCCCGTGAAACAGCTTGATCCGGCTCTGCTGCGGAGCCAATGCCTCATCGACGGCGCCTGGATTGGCGAAGGCGTCGATCCCGTCCACAATCCGGCCACTGGCGCCTTGATCGCCCGGGTGCCTCGCTTTGGCGCTGCAGAGACGACGCAGGCCGTCGAGGCGGCCCAGCGCGCGCTCGCGCCCTGGTCGCGCAAAACGGCCAAGGAGCGTTCTGCAATCCTGCGCCGCTGGTTCGATCTCATCCTCGCGCGCCGCGAGGAGATCGCGCTCATCATGACCAGCGAGCAGGGCAAGCCGCTCGCGGAGGCGCGCGGCGAGGTCGATTACGCCGCTTCCTTCATCGAATTCTACGCGGAGGAGGCCAAGCGCATCTATGGCGAGGTGCTGCCCGCCCATCGCGCCGATTCGCGCCTCGTCGTCCTGCGCCAGCCGATCGGCGTCGTGGCGGCGATCACGCCGTGGAATTTTCCCGCCGCGATGATCACCCGCAAGGTCGCGCCGGCGCTGGCGGTCGGCTGCACGGCCGTCGTCAAGCCGGCGCCGGAGACGCCGCTCACCGCGCTGGCGCTGGGGCTTCTGGCCCAGCAAGCCGGCATGCCGGCGGGCGTCCTCAACATAATCACCGGCGAAGCGCCGGCGATCGGCAAGGTTTTGTGCGAGCACAAAGCCGTGCGGTTCGTCGGCTTCACCGGCTCGACGGAAGTCGGCAAATTGCTGATGCGGCAGGCGGCCTCGACGGTTAAGAAGGTTGGGCTGGAGCTTGGCGGCAACGCGCCGTTCATCGTGTTCGACGACGCCGATATCGACGCGGCGGTCGAGGGCGCGATCTTCTCGAAATTCCGCAACATGGGCCAGACCTGCGTCTGCGCCAACCGCCTCTACGTGCAGGACAAGGTCTATGATTCCTTCGTGGCCAAGCTGACGCAGGCGGTGGCCAAGCTGAAGGTCGGCGACGGCCTGGCCGAAGACGTCACGCAAGGCCCGCTCATCAATGAAGAGGCGGTCGAGAAGGTCGAGGCGCATGTCGCTGACGCGCTCGCCAAGGGAGCGCGCGCGCTGATCGGCGGCAAGCGCCATGCGCTGGGCGGAACCTTCTTCGAGCCGACCGTGCTGGCCGATGTCGCGCTGGATTCGATCGTCGCGCGCGAGGAGACTTTCGGGCCGCTCGCCCCGGTGTTCCGGTTCCAAGACGAGGCGGAAGTCATTCGCCTGGCCAATGACACGCCGTTCGGCCTCGCCTCGTATTTTTACGCGCGCGATCTCGGGCGCGTCTGGCGGGTCGCCGAGGCGCTCGAATATGGCATGGTCGGCATCAATTCGGGCGCCATATCGACCGAGCTCGCCCCGTTCGGCGGCGTCAAGGAATCAGGATTGGGCCGCGAAGGCTCGCGCCACGGCGCTGAGGAATTCGTCGAGATCAAATATCTCATGATGTCGGGGCTATAGGCGGGCAGAGCGGAGCGACTTCCCGCGTCAGCGCCGCAAGGCCGTTCCGGGCGAGGTGACAAACAGGCCGCGGCGGGCGTTGCGCCGGCGGCGGCGCATCTGGCGCGCATCTGGAAGCCGGCCGGCGTTTCAGCGATCTTTTCCGGCGCCAAATAGAAACGGCGCGACGTCCGACACGCCGGGCGGCTTTTGCGCGCCGAAGGGCGCAGGCCGGCACACCGCCAAGGCCGAGAGGCCGACGCGCGCCGTCAGCAGGCCGTTGAGCACGCCCTCGCCGAGCCGCGCCGAAATCTTCGAGGCGATGCCATGGCCGACGATTTGCTGCACGAGGCCGTCGCCGACCGCCATGCCGCCGGTGATGGCGATATGCGCGCCGACGGAGCGCGCGAGCTTGAAGAAGCCGAGCAGGCCCGGCCGGCCGCCGTAGATTTCAGCGATGCGGCGGATGAGATAGACGATCTGCGCGATGACGAAAAGCATGTCGAGAATGGCGCGCGGGCTGATCGCCGTCACCATCGAGACGCGTTTGGCCGCCGCCGCGATCTCGGCCTGCGCCTTGGCGTCGAGCGGGCGCAGCAGCGCGCGTTCGGCGATATCGATGAGATCGCGCCCATCGATGATCGCGCGCGCCGCTTCGGCCGTCTCCGCCCGCCCGGCGGCCGTTTCCGGCCGGCGTTCGTAAAGCGCGATGAGGCGACCGATCAGCGGGCGCGCCGCCTCGCCGTCGTCGCTGGCTCGCGCCCGCGCGAGATCGGCATGGAGACGCGCGATGCGGCTTTGGCGCAGGATGGCGGCGATTTCGCGCGCGCCGATCGCCATAAGCGCTGCCAGGGCGATCGCGCCAAGGCCCGCGGCGATCCAGCCGAGCGCGTGCGCTCTGCCGAAGAGGTCCTCGACGAGCTGCGTGACCCATAGTCCGACGCCCAAAGCGACGAGCCCGCCAAGGCCGGACCAGAACAGGACGCCAAGGCCGGGGCGCCAGCGCGCCAGCATGCCGCTTTGCTGGGCGGTCTCGATTTCCCGCTCGCCCTCGTCGAGCGGGACCTCAACCACCTCGGCATGGATCGCCTCGGCCTGCGGCTCGATGACGATTTGCGCATCGTCCAGGCGGAACGCGCGCGGGCGCGGGCGTATTTCGCTCATGCCAATTTGTCCCCGATCAGAAACTGCAGCGCGCGGTCGAGCCTTATCTGGGGCGGACAGGCGCCTGGCGCCAGCAGCGGCGGGCGAAAGCGCAGGAAGCGCCAGTGGTTCTCGGCTTCCGGCAAGGCGATGGAATCGCCCGCGAACGCCGATTTGGGATTGGCCGGCAGTTCGCCGGGGAATATCGCCGCCTCGGTCTTTCCGTCGAAAAGCTGGCCGTCCAATGTTTCGCCGGCCTCCGGCACGCCGACGATCGCCGCCATCGTGCGGCCGCCGTGGCGGATCTGCGCCTCGCGCGTCGCCCGGATCGCGGCGAGCGCGATCACGTCGATCGTGGCGCCTACCCCCTCCGCGCGCCGGATGGCGCGCGCCGTCAGCAGGCGCAAAATATCCTCCAGGCGATCGTGGCTTGTATGATGCAGATGGTCGGCCTTGGTCGCCGCGAACAGGATGCGGTCGATGCGCGGACGGAACAGGCTCGAGAGCAGCGACGAGCGGCCGGCGCGAAAGGCCTGCAGCACCTCGGCCAGCGCGTTTTCGAGATCGCGCAGCGCCGCCGGACCGGAATTGAGCGCGGCGAGCGCGTCGACAAGCACGATCTGGCGATCGAGCCGCGAGAAATGATCGCGAAAGAACGGCCGCACGACATGGGTCTTATAGGCCTCGTAGCGCCGCTCCATCATCGCCGCCAGCGACGCGTGGCCGATTTCGACGCCTTCCTCGATCGGCAAGGGCGCGAAGGTGAGGGCGGGCGATCCTTCGAGATCGCCGGGCATCAGGAAGCGTCCGGGCGGCAGGGTCGAGAGGGCATAGACGTCCTCACGCGACCTCTTGAGATAGGCGGTGAAGAGTTCAGCGCTTTTTCGCGCCATGTCTTCCTGCGCGGGCGCGCCCGGATCGAGACCGGCAAGGAAGCCGCGCCAAGCGGCGGCCAATGGCGCGCGGGCGGCCTTGGCGCTCGCCTCCAGGGTCTCGCGCGACCATTGCGCGTAGCTCTTGGCCAGCAGCGGCAGGTCGAGCAGCCATTCGCCGGGGTAGTCGACAATGTCCAGCGTCAAGCTCGAGGCTTTATTGCCCCAGCCTTTGGCGCGCTCGAATTCGATGGTGAGCCGCAATTGCGAAATGCGCCGCGTCGATTGCGGCCAGCTTCGCTCCGGCCCGGTCAGCGCCGCCAGATGATCCTCATAGGCAAAGCGCGGCACCGCGTCGTCGGGCTGCGGCTCCAAAGTGGCGCGCGCGATGCGCCCCTCGGCCGAAGCGCTGAGCACCGGCAGGCGCGCCCGCCCGACGAGATTGTTGACGAGGGCGGTGATGAAGACGGTCTTGCCCGCGCGGGACAGGCCCGTCACCCCCAGCCGCAATCCGCCGCCGCCAAGATATTCGGCGAGGCTGCGCGCCGCGACGCCGGCTTCAAACACGATATCGTTGAAAAAGGACAAGCGGGAGCCGTTTGGCAGGAGCAGGCGGCCTATTTAAGGCGCGCGGACGGGATTTCCCAGCGCGAGGGTTCGGGCGGCCCCGCCGCCTTCAGTCATCCTGGCTGCCGAGGGTGGCCGGCGTCGCGAAGTGGACGAGGCGGCCCATCCCCTCCTTGACTTCGTCCCAATGGTCAACGTCGAAGTCGATCACCGCCAAAGCGGAGGTCGGAAACTTGGCGGCCATCTTTGCGAGCGCGCTGCGATCGCCTGTTGCAGCCAGGCGACAGGCCATTTCGCCGATGCTGGGATTGTGGCCGACCAGCAGCAGCGTCTTGGCCGTGTCGGGAAGATTGCGCAGCGCCCGCAAAAACGTCGCGTTCGTGGCCTCATAAAGACGCGGCTCGACGGAAGCCTGCACGCCGGGCGGCAGCTTGCCGAGCACAATGGCCAGCGTTTCCTTGGTGCGCCGCGCGCCCGAATGGACGGCGGCCTGCAAGGCGATCCCCTTGCCGGCGATGAAGGCGCCGAGCCGCGCCGCATCGGCCTTGCCGCGCTCGGTCAGGGACCGCGCGCTGTCGCTGCTTCCGACGAAAGGGACGGCCTTGGAATGACGAAGGAGCAGGAGGCGCAGCATGACGTCACGATAGCAAAGCGCCAATCCGCTTGCACGCCTGGCCGCGCCGACTCATCTCTCGCGACGGTTGAGGAACGCCAGCCGCTCGAACAGATGCACGTCCTGCTCGTTCTTCAGCAGGGCGCCGTGCAGCGGCGGAATCAGCTTTTTGGGATCGCGCTCGCGAAGCGTCTCGGGCGAAATGTCCTCGTTGAGCAGCAATTTCAGCCAGTCGAGAAGCTCCGACGTCGACGGCTTTTTCTTCAGGCCGGGCGCTTCGCGCAGATCGAAAAAGATGCGCAAGGCTTCTTCGACGAGACGCTTCTTGATGCCGGGATAATGGGTCTCGACGATCGCGCGCATCGTCTCGGGATCGGGGAAGCGGATATAGTGAAAGAAGCAGCGCCGAAGAAAGGCGTCGGGCAATTCCTTCTCGTTGTTCGAGGTGATGACGACGATCGGGCGCCGCGCGGCGCGCACCGTCTCGCCGGTCTCGTAAACGAAGAATTCCATCCGATCGAGCTCGAGCAGCAGATCGTTGGGAAACTCGATATCGGCCTTGTCGATCTCGTCGATCAGCAGGACGGGCCGTTCCGGCGCGGCGAAGGCGTCCCATAATTTGCCGCGCTTGATGTAATGGCGGATGTCGGAAACGCGCGCATCGCCCAATTGCGAATCGCGCAGGCGCGAGACGGCGTCATATTCATAGAGGCCCTGCTGCGCCTTGGTCGTCGACTTGACGTGCCAGGAGAGCAGCGGCGCCCCGAGCGCGCCGGCGATCTCCTCGGCCAGCAGCGTCTTGCCGGTGCCCGGCTCGCCCTTGATGAGGAGCGGGCGCTCCAGAACGATGGCGGCGTTGACCGCGATCTGGAGGTCCTCGGTGGCGATGTAAGTCTTGGTGCCCTCAAAACGCATGGCCGTCCTCTTGGGAAGGGAGGGGCACCCTTACCAGCGCCGGCCATGGGGCGCAAAACTCGCTCGACGACAGGCGGGCCGCCGACCGCCTAGGGCTCCGTATCGTTGCAGGATTCTCCGAACAGCGAGAGCGCCTCAGGGAGATAGTCCGCCAGCAGCGGCGTCCCGATGAGATAGGCGGCCGTGCGCTCGTCGCGAGCGTCCGCTGCTGCCGTGCGAATATCGTCCCAGTCGCTGAGCTCGCCGTCGCCTCGGCCGAGCCACGCGAGGGCGACGAGGTCGATCTGCTCGTCGTCGTTCAGATCGTTGATGAAGCTAACGAGTTCGGCGCGCACGGGATCGTCGGAATGGTCCTCCAGCACGGCGCGCATGCCGTCGTCGGTCGCGTTGGAATCGGGATTGGGTTCGGTTACCGCGTCCTTGACGTCAAACCGACGCGCCAGGGATATGACGAAACAGACCTGCTCGGTCGAAATCGACAAATCGGACATTTCGGCCATTGGGCTTCCCTCCGGCAAATCCCATCGGCGCGCGCCGCCGCCGTGCAGACGATCCGCGCCAAACCCACAATCCAGACTGGCGATCCAACGCGCCAGGCGCTTTGCGCAATATCAAGGAACGGCCGCAGGGGATTTCAAGCGCCACGGCGTTGGCGGCGGCCTAATTGCTCGATATTGTTTCCCGCCAGGGGGGCGCAAATGAGGTGGTTGGTTGTCGTTTTGGCCTGCGCGGCGCTCTTCATGGGGCTCAAAGCGGCGCGCCATTGGCGCGAATCGAACAAAGACACGATCAACCCCGACGTTGCCTGGTGGACGGCGGCCGCTTTCATTCTCGGCACGGGCGCGATCGTCGTCGCGCTGCTATTTCTGCGCTAGCGAGGCCAATCCCGTCGTCCGTCGTCAGCTCATCGCCCCTTTCACCGCCTCGACCAATTGCTTGAGCGTGAACGGCTTGGGCAGGAACACGAATTCTTCTCCCTCGGGCAGGTTCTTGGCGAAGGCGTCGTCGGCATAGCCGGAGACGAAGATGATCTTCGCGGTCAGGCCTCTTCGGCGCAGCTCGGTCAGCATGCTCGGCCCGTCCAGTTCGGGCATGATGACGTCCGAAACGATGAGGTCGATGGCGCCGCCGGCGTTCTCGACGACTTTCAGCGCCTCGGCGCCCGAATCGGCCTCCAGCACAGTGTAGCCGCGCGAGGCGAGCGCCCGCGCCGCGAAGGCGCGCACCGCCTCTTCGTCCTCGACAAGCAGGATCGCGCCGCGGCCGGTCAGGTCGGCGGCGGGCTTGGCGATCTCCTTCTTGGGCGCCTCGTCGGCCAATGTCGGCAGATGGCGCGGCAGAAAGATGCGGAAAATCGCGCCATGGCCGGGTTCGCTGTCGCAAAAGACATAGCCGCGCTCCTGCTTGACGATGCCATAGACCATCGAGAGGCCGAGCCCGGTTCCCTTGCCGACTTCTTTGGTGGTGAAGAAAGGCTCGAATATTTTGTCGCGCACCTCGGCCGGTATGCCGTGGCCGTTGTCTTCGACTTCGATCAGCACATATTCGCCCGGAATGAGCGATTTTTCCTGATAGGGGGCGCATTCGGCCGGCGTCACGTTGCGCGTGCGCACGGATATGCGGCCACCCTCGGCCATGGCGTCGCGCGCGTTGACGACCAGGTTGACGATGACCTGCTCGAACTGGTTGAGGTCGGCCTTGACCAGCCACAGGTCGCGGCCGTGCTTGATGTCGAGATCGATCGTCTCGCCTACGAGGCGGCGCAGCAGCATCTCCAGTTCCGACAGCACGTCGCTGAGTTGCAGGATCTGCGGGCGCAAGGTCTGGCGGCGGGAGAAGGCGAGCAATTGACGCACCAGGCCGGCTGCGCGGTTGGCGTTCTGCTTGATCTGCATGATGTCCTGGAAGGACGGATCGGTCGGCCGATGATTGGCCAGCAGCAGGTCGGAATAACCAATGATGGCCGTCAGAACATTGTTGAAATCATGCGCGATGCCGCCGGCCAATTGTCCGATCGCCTGCATCTTCTGGCTTTGCACGAAATTTTCCTGCAGCATGCGCTGCTCGGTGGTGTCCAGCGCGAAGACAGTCGCAATGGCGCCCTCGTCGCCGCCGGCGTCGGCGGCCGAAACGAAGAACCGCGCCGAGCGTTCGCCCGCCCCGTCCAGCGCGGCGTTGACGGGGTTGATGTCGCCCCTGCCTTCGCCCGCCGCCGCGACAGCCTCGCGAAGGGTGGCCCGGTCGCGCTCGATCAGGCCGCGGTAGATGCTCGGTCCCCCTTCGCCCGCGCCGCTGCGCAAGGCCGAAGGCGCCAGGCGCGCGAAGGCGGCGTTGGAGCGCAGAATGGCGCCGTTGGCGTCGACCGAGGCGATCGCCATCGGCGTCGAGTTGAAGAAGCGCGCGAAGCGCACCTCGGCGGCGCGCAGATCCTCGGCCTTTTCCTCTCCGGGCGCGCGATTGATGACAAGCGTGCGCGAGGCGCCAGGCGCGCCGTCGCTCGAATAGGCGACCCGGTGCAGGATGCGCACCGGCAGGAAGCGTCCCGTGCGCCGTTTGAGGTCTACATCGAATTGTTCGGTCTTCACTTCGCCCGGCCGCCCCGAGACGACGTCGATCAGCGCGACGCCGTCGGCCGCGACAATGTCGGAGAGCTTGAGCCCGCCCGAGCCGAATTGCGCCAGGTCATAATCGAGCCAGCCGGCGAGGGTGGCGTTCAAATAGGAAATCGCGCCGCCCGGCTCGACCGAGAAAAAGCCCGCCGGCGCGTGGTCGAGATAGTCGATCGCGTGCTGCAGCTCCTGAAAGACGTTCTCGTGGCGCTCGCGCTCGCGCGTGATGTCCGAGACGGTCCACAGCGTCGAGCGGCCGCGCCCGAGGCTTTCGAGGGGCCGCACGCGGATGCGGTACCAGCCGACCGAGGCTTCGCCGACGAGGGGCGGCGACATCCGCAATTCCTCGGCGCCGCGCTTGCCCTCGCGCGCCGCCTGGGCGAGCCGGTAGATCGCCTCGGAGACCTCCGGCGCGCCGGAAAACAGACGCTCGACCACGCGCAAATCCGCGGCGCCATGCGCGCCCGACAAGGTCATATAGGCTTCGTTGGCGTAGACGATGCGCGATTCGGAATCGGTGACGATGAGGCCGTCGGAATTGGTGTCGGCGATCGCCTTTGTGGTATCGTTGCGCGCCGCCTGGCCGGCAAATTGCAGAATGCCGAACGTGTAGAGTAGAATCGAGAAAATCCCCAGCACGGCGAGGACCGTGATGATCCAGATGAACAGTTTGGCGCCTTGCGCGCCGGGCAGGAAATAGAACAGCCCGATGGCGCCGAACAGGCACACGATCAACAGCACGAGCAAGCCGGGATTGGCGCCCCGATCGGTGCGGTCAATGGCGGCGGGCGTGGTCAGCGGGCTCATCGAAGGACTTTCTTGAGTGACTTTCATTCCGCATTCGGTCGACGGGGAATCATTGCCCAACAGGCTGATTCGCCAAGGATGGGGCTGCGCAGACGCCTTTGCAACGAGGTTCCGGCGATCCGGGGCCAGTCGTTCCGACGATGATCGGCCTTTCAATCCTATGCGGCGACGATCCGCGTCCAAAAGGACAGCGGCGGCGCCTCGCCCAGTCGCGCGCCGCCGCGCCATCTGGTATGGACCTCATAGGGCGTTGTCGCGGCGCAGGTTTGGCAGTGCAAGGCGAACGCCCCGGCACCTTTAGGATAGCGCATGCAATGGTTAACTAATCTTCCCTATGGCGACAAACCTTGGTTGCAGATAGCGGTGCTCGCGGCGCTCGCCATCATCGCGATCATAGCGCTCATTGTCGCCTATCGCCTGCTGTTTGGCCATCGGTTGCGATTTTCGGGCGGGGGCAGGGCGCGCCAGCCGCGGCTCGGCCTGGTCGACGCTTTCTCGCTCGACGGCCAGCGCCAGCTCGTCATCGTGCGCCGCGACAATGTCGAACATCTCCTGATGATCGGCGGCCCCAATGATGTCGTGGTCGAGTCGCAGATTGTCCGCGCGCAGCCGCAGGCTCTGCCGCGCGACAAGGAGATCGCCGCCCAGCCGGCCGCGCCGCCCGCTCCCGCCGCCTCGAAGCCCGCGCCCGCGCCCCTCCCCGCTCCGGCGCCGGCGCAACCGCCGACAAAAGTCGCCGTCGCTTCGACAGTCTTGCCGATTCGGCCCGTCGCTCAAGCAGCGCCGGCCGCGCCGGCTCCTTCCCCTCGCCCCCCGATTCGCGCCGAATCGCCGCCGCCGCCCGTTCAGCCCAAACCGCCGCAACCGGCGACGCCGCCCCCTGCCGGTCCGATTTTCGCGCCGAGGGCCCAGCCGACGATCGAGCCGGCCAAACCGCTGGTGCTGCCGTTGCGGCCCGCCAATCCGCCTCCCGCGCAATCGCCTCTGCCGCCGCCGATCGTCGTCGCCTCGGGGGGATCGGCGCCGCCGCCTGCTGCGAAGCCGCCGGCGATTCCAATGCCGCCCCCCGCCGCCGCCAAGCCCCTCGTCATTCCCATGCCGCCGCTTGCCGCCGCCGCAAAGCCGCCGGCCGGCGCGCCCGCCGCGAAGGCGCCGCCGACCCCGCCGCCGCTCGCTCCGACGGCCAAGAGCGACCCCTTTGCCGGTCTCGACTCGCTAGAGGCGGAAATGGCGCGCCTGTTGGGGCGCGATCCCTAGCGCGGATCGAGCGTCGGTTCGCCTTTGGCGCGGGCGGCGCCAGTTCGCGGAGGCGTCGGTCATCGCGTCGCGAACGCCGCGAAATAAAGCTCCAGCGCGCGCTCATAAATGCGCGCCAGCGTCTCGATATCGGCGATCGGGACGCGTTCGTCGACGCCATGCATGGTCTGTCCGACAAGCCCGAGTTCGACGACGGGACAGGACGCCTGGATGAAGCGCGCGTCCGACGTGCCGCCGCTCGTCGAGAGAACCGGCCGGCGTCCGACAATGTCGTGAACCGCCTCGCTCACGAGCTTGGTGAAGGGGCCGCTCGGCGTCAGAAACGCGACCGCGTTGGTCGGATCGAATTGCAGGTCGTAGCTCGCGCCGTCGGCCGCGCCGGCGATGCGCCGTTCGATCTCGGCGGCAAGAGCGCGCGGCGTCCACAGATCGTTGAAACGGACGTTGAAGACAAGGCGCAGTTCGCCCGGAATGACGTTGGTCGCGCCATTGCCCACATCGACGCTGACGACTTCGAGGTTGGAGGCCTCGAACGAAGGCGTTCCCACATCGAGGGCCGGGGCCTGCAGCGCGGCGAGGACCGGCGCCAGGGCGCGGATCGGATTGCGGGCAAGCTGGGGATAGGCGACATGGCCCTGTTTGCCGATCAGGGTCAGGCGCCCGGTGAGCGAGCCGCGCCGGCCGATCTTCATCATGTCGCCGAGCGCCTCGCGGCTGGTCGGCTCGCCGAGGATGCAATGATCGAAACGCTCGCCCCTGGCGCGCGCCCATTCCAGCAATTTGACCGTGCCGTTGACCGCCGGCCCTTCCTCGTCGCCGGTGACGAGAAAGCTGATCGAACCCTCGAGGCCGCCGCGGGCCGCAACGCGCAAGGCGGCGGCGAGCGCGGCGGCGAGGCCGCCCTTCATGTCGCAGGCGCCGCGGCCCCAGATCATGCCCTCGGCGATTTGTCCCGAGAAGGGATCGAACCGCCATTTGCCGGGATCGCCGGGCGGCACGACGTCGGTATGGCCGGCAAAAACGATGTGCGGCGATCGGGCGCCGATGCGCGCGTAAAGATTGTCGATCGTCGGCATGCCGGGCTCAGCGAAGGAGACGATCTCGGCGATAAAACCGGCGCCGGCGAGCAGGTCGCGCAGATAGGGCAGGGCGCCGTCGTCGGCGGGGGTGACGGAGCGGCGCGCGATCAGCCTGCGAGCGATTTCGACGGCATCGGGGGATGTCATGATGGCGGCTCTGGCGGCGGTCGGTTCAAACGCGCAGGTCGCGCGGCTAGCGCGGCCGCATTTCGCGCACCACCGCCGCCCAATCGAGCGCGATGTCGTAGATCGGCGGCTCCAGGTTGGAGAGCAGATTCCACAGGCCGGCAATCTGGCTGCGCTTCAGCGCCTTGACGAGAATTCGCCCGTCCGCCAATCCGCACACGCACATGCGCCCGACCAGATCGTCGCCGGGCGGATCGCGCACGTCGTCGTAAAACACGAGCCAATTGTCGAACAGCGCGCCCAGCGAATGCCCGCGGATCTGCACCGCCACGGTGGAGCCGCTCGCCGCGTCGGGCGCCGGCACTTCATCGAACGGGCCTTGTCCGTCGGCGTAGAAATGGGCGACGGCGCCGGCGCCGACATAGCCGACCAGCGGCACGCGTCCATCGCGCGGCGGCGCCCGCCCGCCGCCGACCAATCGCGGCGGCTCGACGCCGAGATATTCGACGGCGACGGCGATTTCGTCGGCGCGCAACCGGCGCGAACCGTTCAACAAATCCGTCACGGCGGAGGGCGAGCGTCCTAGCGCCTTGGCCAGACCGCTGCGGGTCTTGCCGGTTTCCACAAGGGCCTTGCGAATCCAATCGACTGTCATGTCTCTACTATTCGGCTTTTCAGAACGAAAGCAATCATGAATTTCAGAAATATTGCTTGACAGAATCTTCGAATTTATAGAACATAACAAGAACGAAGCGGCGCCGAACCGGCGTTTCAGCATCCAAACCCGATAGGAGCCGAACGATGGGCCAGCCCAGCGCGCGCCGACGCGCGCCCAAAATCCAGACCGCGCGCGCCGAAAACGCCAGCGCCTGCGCCGCCCATCTGCGCGACCTCGAGCGCGCCCATGGCCGCGCGCCGCCGGACGTCGCCGTGCCGCAGCGCTCCGTGCCGGCGCGCCTTTCGCCTGAACCGACGGGTTCGTATTGCACGTCGCCGGCCCAACTCTGCGCGGAGCTTGTGCAATGAAGAAGCGAAAGGCCGGGCGGCCCAAAAACCTGCAAGCCGCGCCCAGCGAATCGCTCGACGTTACGCCGGAGCGTCTCGCCCGCGCCGCCGAATCGGGACAATCGGTCGAACGGGGGCTCGACCGCCTGCGCCGCATCCGCGATCCCTTCGACGTCATGCGCGTCCATCGCGCGCTGGCCCCTCATGATTCCAGGCTCAACGATCTGCGCTGGCTGATCGGCGAGGCGCTTCGCCGCTTGCATCAGCGCGCCAGCCTCGATTCGCTTCGCGCGGTGGCGCCAGAGCGCATCGGATCCGGCGGCTTCGGTCCGCGTCCGGGCTTGCCGATGTCGGAGGCCGCTTTGCATGCGCGCGACAAAATGCGCGCCGCCGAGCGTCTGGCCGGCCCGGCGGCCTGGCCGATCGTTCAACGCATTGTGATCGAAGGGGGCGGCGTGCGCGACTGCCGCGGATGGGTGGCGGAAGTGACGACGACATGGCGCGCCGACTGCATCGTGACGGATCGCTTGCGGGTCGCGCTCGATGCGCTGGGCGGACTTCTGGGAATCGCCGCGGGCAGGCGGTGACGGTTCGCGCCGCCTTTTCACGTTAATCCGTCCCGTAAGCCACGCGAAGCCGGGCAAAATCCACGGTCGGGACGCGGCCGGCGCCTCATGCCGCCCTCGTCCTCTCCGAGATTTTCTGGGCCCGTCTAGATGGATCAAGGAGGATAACATCATGCTGTCGCGCGATTTGAAAAATTGTACCGTGGCCGCGCTTGCCGGCGCCGCCATGCTGGCGCTCTCGATGAGCCCGGCTTCGGCCTTCACCCTTGCCTCGCCTTCCCTCGAACAACCCTTCGCTTCCGCGCAGATCGACAAGGTCTGGTGGGGATGCGGATGGCATTGCGGCTGGCATCACGGCTGGGGCTGGCATCATGGCTGGGGCGGCGGTTGGGGCGGCGGCTGGGGACCCGGCTGGGGCCCAGGCCATTGCTGGCGCAATTATTGGGGCCACGTGCGCTGCAACTGAAGCAGGGCTCCGCGCAAAGACCCGCGGGCGAGGCCGCTTGGCTATTGGCCGCATCAAACCGATCCGCGAAAGCCATCGCCGCTTTCGCGGATTTTCCCGGCCGGCGGCTTGCCGGCTAGCCTTGCAGTTTGGCCATCAAGGCCTCTGATATTTCAAAATTGGCGTAGACGTTCTGGACATCGTCGTTGTCTTCCAGCGCGCCGACCAATTTGAGGATTTTCTCGCCCGCTTCGTCGTCGACGGCGATAGTGTTTTGCGGGCGCCAGACGAGCGAGGCCTTGCGCGGCTCGCCGAATTTCGCCTCCAGCGCCTTCTGCACGTCGCGCAAAGTCTCCAGCGCGGTGATCACCTCATGGCCATCGGCGCCCGAGGCGACGTCGTCGGCGCCCGCTTCGATCGCCGCCTCGAGCATCGCATCGTCCGAGGCGACGGTTTTGTCGAACAGGATGAGTCCGACGCGGTCGAACATGAAGGAGACGGCGCCGGTCTCGGCGAGCGCGCCGCCCGCCTTGGTGAAGTTCGAGCGAACATCGCCGGCCGTGCGGTTGCGATTGTCGGTCAGCGCCTCGACGATGACCGCGACGCCGCCCGGGGCATAGCCTTCGTAACGCACTTCGTCGTAGTTCTCGCTCTCGCCGCCCGACGCCTTCTTGATCGCCCGATCGATATTGTCCTTGGGCATGTTCTCGGCCCGCGCGTCGATCACCGCGGCGCGCAGGCGCGCGTTCATCGCGGGATCGGGCAGGCCCATTTTGGCGGCGACGGTGATTTCGCGCGCCAGTTTGGAGAAGAGCTTGGAGCGGATCGCATCCTGCTTGCCCTTCTTATGCATGATATTCTTGAACTGGCTATGACCGGCCATTCCTCGCCCCGAACGATGCGCCGATAGCGCCAGATTGAAAACGGCGCGACCTATACGCTGGCGGGATCGGGATGGGAAGGCTGCGCCGCCCCGGCGCCGGCGGCCTTTCAAACGACCATAAGTTCAGTCAGCCGAATCCCAAAAATCCGGCTCCGCCGGCGCGAGCCGGCCGCCGATGCGCACGGGCGCGATCTTGCGGGCAAGGCCGTCCGGGCCGATTTCCACCGCGACGCCGCTGAGGGTCGCCGCCCCGCTCGCCGGCTCGAATCGCCCCGAGGGGATGCGCCGGGTGAAGCGGCGCAGCGGCTCCTCCTTGTCCATGCCGATGATTGAATCATAATCGCCGGTCATGCCCGCATCGCTCATATAGGCGGCGCCGCCGGGCAGGATGCGATAGTCCGCGCTCGGCGTATGGGTATGGGTGCCGACCACAAGACTGACGCGCCCATCGACGAACAGGCCGAAGGCCTGCTTTTCGCTGGTCGCCTCGGCATGAAAATCGATCACCGCCGCGTCGCAGGCAAGGCCGAGCGGGCAGGCGGCCAGTTCCTGTTCGATCCGCGCGAAGGGATCGTCGAGCGCCTCCATGAAGACGCGGCCCATCATATTGACGACCAGCACTTTGGCGCCATTGGCCGCCTCGATCAGATTGGCGCCGCGCCCCGGCGTGCCGGGGGGGAAATTGGCGGGGCGAATGAGTCTTGGCTGGCGCTCGATATAGACGAGCGCCTCGCGCTGGTCGAAGGCGTGGTTGCCCAGCGTGATCGCGTCGGCGCCGGCGTCGAGGAATTCCTCGCAGATCGCCTCCGTGATGCCGAAACCGCCGGCCGCGTTCTCGCCGTTGACGACGACGAAATCGAGCCGCCATTTGGCGCGCAGGATCGGCAATTGATTGAGAAACAGGGTGCGCCCGGCTCGCCCGACGACATCGCCGACAAAGAGCAGCCGCATTGGCTCAGCCGCCCCCGCAATCGATCAAATCGCGCTCGGTCAGGATGAAATCGAGGCGCTGATCATGAGGCTCGTCGGGAATTTCGGGCGCCTGCGCCGCGCTATAGGCGATTCCGACCGCCGTGACGGGTCCAGCGGCGCGCAGGGTGGCCAGGGTGCGGTCGTAATGGCCCGCGCCATAGCCGATGCGATGGCCGCGCCGGTCGAAACAGGCGAGCGGCACGAACAGCAGGTCGGGGTCGAGGACTTCGGCGCTCGCCAGCGGCTCCGGGATGTTCATGGCGCCGGGCAGGGTCGGATCCCCCGGCCGCCATTGCCGGAAAACGAGCGGCGCGCGCGAGATCGTCACGGGCAGGGCCGTGCGAAAGCCGCGCTCGGCGAGCGCGATGAGCAGCGGGCGCGTGTCGGGTTCGTCGCCGATCGGCCAAAAGGCGGAGACCACGCGCGCCCCGACGCGCTGGGCGATGGCCACGCCCTCCTCGGCGATCCGCGCCGAGAACAATCGCCGGGCCTCAGGCGCCAGCGCGCCGCGCCGCCGCAGCGCTTCTTGGCGCAAGATGTTCTTGCGGGCGGCGGTCGCGAGCAGCATTTGTCGTATCGATCCGTAGAGAAAGCGCGGGGCCGCGATGGCCGTTGGACGGTGATCCCGGGCGCCTACGTAAGTAGGTGGGCGCCGTGTGACCAAGCCCACGGGCAAGGCCAGGGACAGCTCCCGTTGGGATCGTATGGCCCCGGGGAAAAGTGTCCTGACGAACCCCGCAGCTCCGCCAGACGATATGTAGGCGCATGGCGGGCAAAAGGCTAGGGCGCTTGCGCGGCGGGTTTGTCCTGGGGTATGGACAGATCGGCATACCCATATAGACAGGAAGTTATTGAAATGGCCTTTTCGGTCAAAAGTAAAGACGCCGACGCCGCTGTTCGCCGTCTCGCGAAACTGAAGAACAAGACGATCACCGACACCATCCACGAAGCCGTCGAGAATGAATATCGGCGCGTGCGAGGCGAAACGCCGTTGGTCGAACGGCTGGAATCTCTTGCCGAACGCTACCGCGCGTTTCCCGAGACCGGGTTGGCGGCGGACAAGGCGTTCTTCGACGATCTAGCCGGAGACGCCTGATGTTCGTCGACGCCTCGGCGATTATCGCGATCATCGCCGACGAATCGGATCGTCGTTCGCTTTCCGGCCGTCTGGCTCAGGCCTCGCGCATCTTTGTTTCGCCGATCGTTATCTATGAATCGACCACCGGCCTGGCGCGCCGCCGCGCTTGCTCGATCGAAGACGCCGAGATTCTGGTCAGCGCATTCGTCGAGGAGACCCGCGCCGAAATGATTGAAATCGGCGCGGCAACCGCCCGGGAGGCCGCCCGCGCCTTTGCCCGCTACGGTCGCGGAAAGCATAAAGCGGACCTCAATATGGGCGATTGCTTCGCCTACGCCTGCGCCCGCGAACGCGATTTGCCGCTGCTGTTCAAGGGCGATGATTTTGTCCATACGGATATTTCGATGGCCTGATTTGCCGGTTGCGGCCCTGCGCGCCTGAAACTATGGTGCGCCGCGTTCAAAACCCCTCCGCGCCCCAGGACCCCAGGATCATGGCCTTTATCGCCGACGCGCTTGCCCGAGTGAAGCCTTCCGCGACCATCGCGGTCACGCAAAAGGCCAGGGATCTTAAAGCGCAGGGCCGCGACATCATTTCGCTGTCGGTCGGCGAGCCCGATTTCGACACGCCCGACAACATCAAGAAGGCGGCGATCGCGGCGATCGAGCGCGGCGAGACGAAATATCCTCCCGTGCTTGGCATCCCGCCGTTGCGCGAGGCGATCGCCGCAAAATTCAAGCGCGAGAACGGCCTCGATTACAAGGCCAGCCAGACTATCGTCGGCACGGGCGGCAAGCAGATTCTGTACAACGCCTTTCTGACCACCCTCAACAAGGGCGACGAGGTGATCATCCCCGCGCCCTATTGGGTCAGCTATCCCGACATGGTTCTCATCAACGGCGGCGAGCCGGTGTTCGCGCCGACGACGATGGAGCATTCGTTCAAACTGCAACCGGCCGACCTCGAGCGCGCGATCACGCCGCGCACGAAATGGCTCGTGCTTAATTCGCCCTCCAACCCTTCGGGCGCCGCCTATACGCGCGACGAATTGAAGGCGCTCACCGATGTGCTGATGCGTCATCCCCATGTCTGGGTGCTGACCGACGACATGTACGAGCATCTCGTCTACGGCGATTTCGTCTTCACGACGCCCGCCCAGATCGAGCCGGGTCTCCTGGACCGCACGCTGACGATGAACGGCGTCTCCAAGGCCTATGCGATGACCGGCTGGCGCATCGGCTATGCGGCGGGCCCGGACAAGCTCATCAAGGCGATGGACATGGTGCAGGGCCAGCAGACCTCGGGCGCCTGCACGATCGCGCAATGGGCTTCGGTCGAAGCGCTGAACGGTCCGCAGGATTTCATCCCAGTGCGCCGCAAGGCGTTCGAGGCGCGGCGCGATCTCGTCGTCTCGATGCTGAACCAGGCCCAGCATCTCAAATGTCCCTCGCCGGAAGGCGCCTTCTACGTCTATCCCTCCTGCGCCGGGGCGATCGGCAAGAAGGGTCCGTCCGGCCGGGTCATTGGGTCCGACGAGGATTTCGTCAGCGAACTCCTGGAGGCGGAGGGTGTCGCGGTGGTGCATGGCTCGGCGTTCGGGCTTGGTCCGAACTTCCGCGTCTCCTACGCCACCTCGACCACGGTGCTGGAAGACGCTTGCCACAAGATCCAGCGATTCACGGCGGGGTTGCGCTGAGGCGCAGCCGCCTGCGCGCAAGGACGCTCGTGCGTCAGCCGCTCGGCAGGCCGGGAATGTTCACGCCAAAAGTCTGCAGCAGCAGGATCGCGTTGAGCGCTAGGATCAGCAACGTTCCGGCGATCGCGGCGACGTTCGTCAGGCGCGTGTTGGCGAAGGCGCCCATGAGATCCTTGCGGCGCGTGAACATCATGAGGGCGATGACCGGCGCCGGCAAGGCGAGGCTGAGCACCACCTGGCTGAGAACCAGCGCGTCGGTCGCATTGACGCCGAGCCAGACGACGATGAAGGCGGGGACCATCGTCACCAGCCGGCGCACGAGAATGGGGATGCGAAAGCCGACAAAGCCCTGCATGATCATCTGACCGGCCATGGTGCCGACCGCCGAACTCGACAGGCCCGAGGCCAGCAGCGAAACCATGAACACGCCGGCCGCCCCCGCGCCGAACAGCGGCGTCAGCGTCGAATAGGCGGTCTCGATTTGCGCGACGTCGCTATGGCCTTCGTGAAAAGCGCTCGCCGCCATCAGGACCATCGCCATATTGACGAGACCGGCTACGCCCAGGGCGACCATCACCTCGATGTTGGAAAAGCGCACCAATTTGCGGCGTTCGCCCTCGTTGCGCGCCGGCGCGCGATGCTGGGTGAGGCCGGAATGCAGGAAGATCGCGTGCGGCATGATCGTCGCGCCGACGATGCCGACCGCAATCGTCAGCGCGCCGGCGTCCGGCAGTTGCGGCGCCAGGGAATGAAACGCCGCCGCGCCCCAATCGATCGGCGCGATGAACATTTCGATGAGGTAGCACAGCGCGATCACGCCGACCAAGGCGCCGATGATGATCTCCATCGGGCGAAACCCGCGACGATCGAACATCAATATCGCATAGGTCAGTACGGCGGTGACGACCATGCCGACCATCAGCGGTATGTGCAGCAACAGCGACAGGCCGATGGCGCCGCCGAGGAATTCGGCAAGGTCGGTCGCCATCGCCGCGACTTCGCTGACGACCCACAGGGCCCAGACGACCGGTTGCGCAAAATGGTCGCGGCACAATTCGGCCAGATTGCGCCCGGTGACGATGCCGAGCTTGGCGGACAGCGCTTGGAACAGCATCGCGACGATATTGGCCAGCAGCACGACCCATAGCAGGTCATAGCCGTATCGCGAGCCCGCCTGGATATTGGTCGCAAAATTGCCGGGGTCCATATAGGCGATCGAGGCGATCACCGCCGGCCCGGCGAAAAACAGCGGACTAAACCAGCGCGCATTGCCGGTCAGAGCGTCCCGGACGCCATCGACGGTCCGTTCCGTCATTCCCGCTTGCGCCATCGCCTCGCTCATGGCTTTCTCTAACGCTCTAACGCCTGTCCTGCACAATGTAGCAATTGCTACATGATAGTCAATGGGCTGTGAAACCGCGACAAGGCTGGATAGGGATCGCTTGAAGACAAGAGTTGCATTTTGCAGCCAAGGCTGCATATTGATATGAACGATGACAAAATGTCATCGCGGTCGAAGGACGACCGTTAGAACGGCCGATGACGTTTCGTCGCCGCGGCCCGAGCGAGGGCGGATTGATTACCAAGAAGCGCAAAAAAGGTTCTGCGGCGGCAAGCATGGAGCTTGCCACCGAACCGGTGCAGGCCGACCGCTTCAGCAAGGCGCGCTCGGCGCGCTCGGCCTCGCTGCTCGAGGACTATACCGAATTGATCGCCGATCTCATCGCCGCCAACGGCGAGGCGCGCACGACCGATATCGCGCGCCGGCTGGGCGTCGCCCATCCCACCGCCAGCAAGACGATCGCCAGGCTGAAACGCGAGGGGCTCGCCACGGCCCGCCCCTATCGCGGGATATTTCTGACCGAGGCGGGCGTCGCGATGGCCAATAGCGTGCGTCAGCGCCATCGGCTCGTCGTCGACCTCTTGCTCGCGGTCGGCGCGCCGCGCGAGGCCGCGGAGGCCGACGCCGAGGGCATCGAGCATTACGTGTCCGATGCGACGCTGCGCGCCTTTGAGGCGTTCTTGCGCGCGCGCGGGCGAAGCTAATCGGCTTTTGAAGTTTTCAACGTCTGACGCGGCTCTGACGCGCGAAGGCGCTGCGTTCGGGTAGAATTTGGCGAGTTTGGCGACGGAATCCAAGATTTTTTTGGAACGATCGGCGATTGTCTGCGTTTTGCAGAGGTTGCTTTATTTTTTAATGGCGGCCGGGCGCCGGAACTCAGAGCCCCCAAGGAGAGAACTATGCGTCAGCTTATTATGATCCTCGCCGCCGCGGCGACGCTGTCGGTCGTGGCTCTATTGCCCACCGCGGCCGAGGCGGGTTGCTACCGGTTGGGTCTGACCGGATATCATTGGTATCATTTCTGCCTGGGGCCTGGCGTCCTCTACCCACATCAGCGCGTCTGCCGGAACGGTTATTGCTGGTATCGGTAGCGGGCGAGGAGCCGAAGCTTCTTCCGACCTTCGCTAACGCGAGACCCCCTTCTTACGCTTCGCGGGAGAAGGGGCGCGCCCCTAACTCTTCCCGCGATTCTGCCGGTTGTCGATGAGATCCGTCACGACGCCGGGCTCGGCGAGCGTCGAGGTGTCGCCTAGCGCGCCGAACTCGTTTTCGGCGATCTTGCGCAGGATGCGGCGCATGATCTTGCCCGACCGGGTCTTGGGCAGAGCGGGCGCGAATTGGATGAGGTCGGGCGAAGCGATCGGGCCGATTTCCTTGCGCACCCAGCTGACCAGTTCCTTGCGCAAATCCTCCGTCGGCTCCGTCCCCGTCATCAACGTCACATAGGCGTAGATGCCCTGGCCCTTGATGTCGTGGGGATAGCCGACGACGGCGGCCTCCGACACTTTTTCGTGGGCGACCAGCGCGCTTTCGACTTCCGCGGTGCCCATGCGATGGCCCGCGACATTGATGACGTCGTCGACGCGCCCGGTGATCCAGTAATAGCCGTCCTCGTCGCGCCGGCAGCCGTCGCCGGTGAAATATTTGCCGGGATAGGCCGAAAAATAGGTCTGCACGAAGCGCTCGTGATCGCCATAAACGGTGCGCATCTGGCCGGGCCAGGAATCGGCGATGACGAGATTGCCCTCGCAGGCTCCCTCCAGCACGGCGCCGCCGGCGTCGACGATCTGCGGCTGCACGCCGAAGAACGGCCGCGTCGCCGATCCCGGCTTCAGCTTCGTCGCGCCCGGCAGCGGCGTGATGAGAATGCCGCCCGTTTCCGTCTGCCACCAGGTGTCGACGATCGGACAGCGCCCCTCGCCCACCACCCGATGATACCATTCCCAGGCTTCCGGATTGATCGGTTCGCCGACCGAACCGAGCAGCCGCAGCGAGGCGCGGCTGGTCTTCTTGACGGGGGCCTCGCCCGCGCCCATCAGCGAGCGGATGGCGGTCGGCGCGGTGTAGAAGATATTGACCTTATGCTTGTCGACGACTTCCCAGAAACGGCTGATCGTCGGGTAGGTCGGGATGCCCTCGAACATCAGCGTCGTCGCGCCATTGGCGAGCGGGCCGTAGACGATATAGCTGTGGCCCGTCACCCAGCCGACATCGGCGGTGCACCAGTAGATGTCGCCCTCGTGATAGTCGAACACATATTGGTGGGTCATCGCGGCAAAGACGAGATAGCCCGCGCTCGTATGCACGACGCCCTTGGGCGCGCCGGTCGAGCCCGACGTGTAGAGGACGAACAAGGGATCTTCGGCGCCCATGGGTTCGGGCGGACAATGGTCGGACGCGCGCTCCATCGCGTCGGCGAGCCAGACGTCGCGATGGGGATTCCAGTCGATCTTGCCGCCGGTGCGCTTGACGACCAGCACATGCTTGACGCAGCCCGCCTTGTCGGCGGCGATGTCGACATTGGCTTTCAGCGGCACTTTGCGCCCGCCGCGCAGGCCCTCGTCGGCGGTGATCACCACCGTCGATTTCGCGCCCTCGATGCGGCCGGCCAGGGAATCGGGCGAAAAGCCGCCGAACACCACCGAATGGATCGCGCCGATCCGCGCGCAGGCCAGCATTGCATAAGCGGCCTCGGGGATCATCGGCAGATAGATGGTGACGCGGTCGCCCTTCTCGACGCCATGAGCGAGCAGCGCATTGGCGAGGCGCGAGACCTCCGTGTGCAGCTCCGCGTAGGTGATGCGGCGGGACTCGGCGGGATCGTCGCCTTCCCAGAGGATCGCGGTCTGCTGGGCGCGCGCCGGCAGGTGCCGGTCGATGCAATTATAGGCGACGTTGGTGACGCCGTCCTCAAACCATTTGATGGAGACATGGTGGGAATCGAACGAGGTGCGCTTGACCTTGGTGAAGGGCTTGAACCAGTCGATGCGCTTGCCGTGCTCGCCCCAAAACCGTTCGGGGTCCTCGATCGAGGCGGCGTAGAGCGCCTTATATTTGGCGTCGTCGACATAGGCGCGCTTGGCCCATTCGGCGGGAACTTCATACACCTTGCCGGACACCAACATCCTCCCTGAGCAGCGCGCCTCCCGGGCGCCATCGTCTAGTATGCCCCGGATGGTCAGTTCGCGCCAAGCGCCGCGGCATGATGCTTTGGTCTATTGATGGATCGCGAGGTTGGGCCTGTCGCTGAAGCAGCGCAAAGGGAGTCTCACAACCCGCCCATCTTGCAGACGATCTTCCATTCGTCATCGGCCACCGGTTGCACGGACAGCCGCGAATTATTGACCAGCACCATTTTGGCCAGACGCTTTTCCGCCTTGATCGCCTCCAGCGTCACTTCGCGCGGGAGAGCCTTCACCGCGCGGATGTCGACCATGCCGAACTTGCCCGTCTCGTCGCTCGGGTCGGGATAATAGGGCTTTATAATCTCGACGATGCCGACCACCGCCTTGCCCTCGTTGGAATGATAGAAGAACCCCTGTTCGCCGACATTCATCGCCATCAGATTGAGCTTGGCTTGATGGTTGCGCACGCCATTCCAGAACGTGCCCTTGGCGCCGGCCTCGATCTGTTGCGCAAAGGACCAGGAGGAGGGTTCGCTTTTGAAGAGCCAATGAGCCATGGGGGATCCCTGTTCGCCCGCCAAACTATTGGAGCGCCGCGCGCCCGTAAAGCTCAGCCTTCCGCCTTGAGCGGCCGCGCGAGCAGAGCGCCGACCGCCTCGCGCACGTCCTGCTCGCCGCGCAGCACCGCCTCGACGCCTGCGGCGATCGGCATTTCGACGCCTCGGGCGCGGGCCATTTCCAGCAGCGCGCGGGCGGTGGTCGCCCCTTCAGCGAGTTTGCCGGCGGCAGCTTCGGCGGGGCTCGTCCCGTGGGCCAACGCGACGCCGAACGCGAAATTGCGCGACTGCGGCGACGTGCAGGTCAGCACGAGGTCGCCGAGACCCGACAGGCCCATCAGCGTTTGCGGGCGCGCGCCGTAGGCGGCGCCGAAGCGCGACAATTCGGCAAAGCCGCGCGCGATCAGCGCTGCGCCGGCGCTCGGCCCGAGCCCGAGGCCTGAGGCGACGCCGCAAGCGATGGCCAGAACGTTCTTGGCGGCGCCGCCGATCTCGACGCCGCGCACGTCGCTCGAATGATAGAGCCGAAAGTTGGGATGGCTCAGCGCCAGCGCCAGCGCGCGGGCAAGGGCCTCGTCCTCGCAGGCCAGCGTCACCGCGGTCGGCAGGCCGGCGGCGACGTCGGCCGCGAAACTCGGCCCCGAAAGAATCGCGGCGGGATGGCCGGGCGCGCTTTGCGCCAAGACCTGCGTCATGAACAGGTCCGAGCCGCGCTCGATGCCCTTGGCGCAGGCGATGAGCGGCGCGCCGCGCGGCAGGACGTTCGCTAGTTGCTCGGCGACGAGGCGGGTCGCCTGCGCGGGAACCACCACAAGCGCCGCTTCGCAGGACGCGAGCGCGGCCACGTCCGCGCTGACGTCGATGTCCGCCGCCAGCCTGACGCCGGACAGCCGCATGCTTTGGCGCGTCTGCGCGAGGGCGCGCATCTCGTCGGCGTCGCGCCCCCATAGGATGACGCGCCGTCCGGCGCCGACCGCGACATTGGCCAGCGCCAGGCCCCAGGCGCCGGCGCCGGCGACGCCGATCGTCGCAATCGCGCTCACCGACTCAGGCCTTGCCGTTGAGCGAACGCTCGACCTTGGGGTCGAGCGGCCAGCGCGGGCGGGCGGCGAAGCCGAGTTCGTCCTTGAGGCCAAGCCGCAGGCGTTCGATCCCCGCCCAGGCGATCATTGCGCCATTATCCGTGCAAAGCTTGCCCGGCGGCGCGACGAGTCTGAGACCCGATTGCGTGCAAAATCTCGCCAGCGCCTCGCGGATCGCCCCATTGGCCGCCACGCCTCCGGCAATCACCAAAGCCTGCGGCGCGCCGGCGCCTTGCTGAAACAGTTTTAGGCCGACGCGCATCCGGTCTTCGATGACGTCGACAATCGCCGCCTGGAACGAGGCGCAGAGATCGGCGACGTCATTGGGCCGCAGCGGCGCGATGGCCTCCGCCGCAAGGCGCGTCGCCGTCTTCAGGCCGGAAAGCGAAAAATCGGCGTTCGGGCGCCCCAACAACGGGCGCGGCAGGGCGAAACGCGTGGGATCGCCCGTTCTCGCGCAAGCCTCGAGCGCCGGTCCGCCGGGATAGGGCAGGCCAAGCATTTTGGCCGTCTTGTCGAAGGCTTCGCCGATCGCGTCGTCCATCGTCGTCCCCAGCCGGTCGTAATCGCCGACGCCCTTGACGCCCAGAATCTGGGTATGGCCGCCCGAGGCGAGCAGCAGGAGATAGGGGAAGGCGATATTGTCGGTGAGGCGCGCGGTCAGCGCATGCGCCTCCAGGTGGTTGACCGCCACGAAAGGCTTTCGCGCCGCCAGGGCCAGGCCCTTGCCGGTCATCAGCCCAACCAGCACGCCGCCGATGAGGCCCGGTCCGGCCGCGGCGGCGATCCCATCGAGGTCGCCGACGGCGAGCTTGGCCCTCTTGAGCGCCCGCGCGACGAGATGGTCGATCACCTCGATATGGGCGCGCGCTGCGATCTCCGGCACGACGCCGCCATAGGCGGCATGGGCGGCGATCTGGCTCATCACTTCGTCGGCAAGGATCTCGCCGCCGCCCTCGGGCCGCAGGCGAACCACCGCCGCAGCGGTTTCATCGCAGGTCGTCTCGATGCCCAAAACGCGCATTTCGTTTCACAAAGCCTGTGGCGAAGCGCCCCGCTTCCGCGCGGCGGCGGGCCAATCTATAGTCATTCCAGAATGGCGCCGTAAGGCGAATAGTCCAGTTGGAGCTTCATGGCGACCCCCTATCTCAGACTTGGAACGCGCGGTTCACCGCTTGCGCTCGTTCAGGCGCGCCAGGCGCAGGCCTGTCTGGCGGCGGCCGACCGGCTCGATCCTGGCGATATCGAAATCGTCGTCATCCGCACCAGCGGCGACATTATCATCGACCGGCCGCTGTCCGAGGCCGGCGGCAAGGGGCTCTTCACCAAGGAGCTTGACGAAGCCTTGGTCGCCGGCGCCATCGATTGCGCGGTTCACTCGGCCAAGGATCTGCCGACCGTCCTGCCCGACGAGATTGCGATCGCCGGCTATATGGAGCGCGAGGACGCGCGCGACGCGCTGATCTGCGCCTCCGGCGCGAGCCTTCAGGCGTTGCCGCCCAACGCGCGTTTCGGCTCGGCCTCCTTGCGGCGCGGCGCGATGGCCCTGCGGTTGCGGCCCGATCTCGAAATCGGGCTGCTGCGCGGCAATGTCGAAACGCGGCTGCGAAAAATCGCCTCCGGCCAGTTCGACGCGACGATCCTGGCTCTGGCCGGTCTGCGGCGACTGGGGCTCGAGCATCGCGCCAGCGCCGTGTTGAGCGAGGACGAATTTCTCCCGGCGGTCGGGCAGGGGGCGATCGCCCTCGTCGCCCGGCGCGGCGATCGGCGGGTCGGCGCGGCGCTCGCGCCGATTCTGCACGCCGCGACCGGCTTTTCGCTCGCCGCCGAACGGGCGTTCCTGGATGTGCTCGACGGTTCGTGCCGCACCCCGATCGGCGGCCATGCGCGGCTCGTCGACGGAAGGCTGGCGTTCCGCGGGCAGGTCCTCAGCCCCGATGGCCGTGATTCCGTTGAAATCTTGCGCGAGGGCGCATGCGCACAAGCGAGCGAACTTGGCGCCGAAGCGGGCCGCGAAATCCGCGCCCGGGCGCTGGCGATCATGGCCTTGGCGTGAATCAGCGCGTCGCCCTGACGCGCCCGACCGAGGACGCAGCGCGTAGCGGCGCGCTGTTGCAGGCGCGCGGCTTCGAGCCGATCTTCGCGCCGATCATGGCGATCGCGGCGACCGGCGCGCCGGCGCCGGACGAAAAGTTCGACGCCGTGCTGGCGACAAGCGCCAATGCTTTCGCCTTCCTCTCCCCGCGGGCGCGCGCGGCTTTGTCGCGGCTGAAGCTTTATGCGGCGGGCGAGCGGACGGCGGCCGCCGCGCTCGCCGCCGGGCTCGGTCCGGCCGATGAGGCGTCTCCCGACGCCGCCGCGCTCGCAAGATTGCTCGTCTCGCGCCTGGCTCCCGGCTCGCGGCTTCTCTACCTGACGGCGCGCGACCGCAAAAGCGATCTCGAATCGGCGCTATCGGCCGCCGGCCATCGCGTCGTTGCGATGGAAGTCTATGTCGCGCAGGCGCGGGCCGGATGGAGCGCGGCCGAGGCCGAGGCGCTGCTCACATGCGGCGCCGCGCTGCACTATTCGCGCCGCAGCGCCGAACTGACCGTGGTTCTGGCCGGACGCGCCGGCCTTAGCGAACATTGGCGCGCGACATTGCACGTTTGCATATCGAAGGATGCGGCCGAGCCATTGCGCTCGATTGGCGCAAGGCGGATTGTGGCGGCGGCTGGCGCGCAGGAATCCCTGCTGATCGACGCGCTCGTTGCAGCCGCCCGGAATTCTTAGGAGCCAATGATGACCAAAGTTCTCGTCCTCTATTATTCAAGCTACGGCCATATCGAGACGATGGCCAACGCCGTCGCCGAAGGCGCCCGCGGCGCTGGCGCCCAGGTCGATATCAAGCGCGTTCCCGAGCTCGTGCCGCCCGACGTCGCCAAATCCTCCCATTTCAAGACCGATCAGGCCGCGCCGGTCGCCACGATCGACGAACTCGCCAATTACGACGCGATCATTTTCGGGACCCCGACGCGTTTCGGCAATATGACGGGGCAGATGCGCAATTTTCTCGATCAGGCCGGCGGCCTGTGGTTCGGCAACAAGCTGGTCGGCAAGGTCGGCTCGGTGTTCACTTCGTCGGCGACGCAGCACGGCGGCCAGGAATCGACGATCCTGACTTTCATCCCGACGCTTCTTCACCTCGGCATGGTTTATGTCGGGTTGCCCTATACGTTTTCCGGTCAATTCGGCCATGAGGAGGTCAAAGGCGCCTCGCCTTACGGCGCCTCGACGATCGCCGGCCCCGACGGTTCGCGTCAACCTTCGGCGATCGAGCTCGAGGCGGCGCGCTTCCAGGGCGCTCATGTCGCCAAGATCGCGGCCAAGATCGCGGCCTGATTCCAGGCGTTCAAAAGACGCATTTCAGCGCCAGTTTCTTTCCCTTGCCGCCTCCCTTATAGGAGGGGTCGCAGCGAGGACGAGAGCGCATGGCGGACGAGACGAGCCTGGAGCCGACCCCCGATCCTGACGGCGCGGCGACCCCCAATCGCGATCGGCGGCATGAGCCGCCGATCATCGAAGGGGAGGCCGCCGAACGGCCTCGAAGCGCCGATGCGCCGGTTGCCGACGCCGCCGAGGCGGTGGAGACCGGGGCGGAGCCGCCGGCGTCGCTTGCCGAGGACCCCCAGCTTCGGCTTTCGTCCGCCAGGTCGTCGCGTCCGATCCTGGCGGCGGCGATCGGCGCTCTCGTCGGCGCCATCGTCGCCGCCGCCGGCCTGTGGCTTCTCGACCAGCGGCCCGCCGCCCCCGAGATGTCGGCCCGGCTCGACAATCTCGAAAAAAGTCTAACGGCGCCCAGCGCCGCGCTCGGCGCGCTGGACAAGCGCGTCGGGGCGCTCGAGACGGCAATGGCGAACGCCCCGGACAAGGCCTCCGTGGAGGCTTACAGCCAACGCATTTCGGCGCTGGAATCGGCGGCGCTCAGCGCCAAGGCGGCGGTGGATGCGAACAAGGAATTGCTTGCCGAAGCGCAGGCGGCGCGCGTCGACGCCGCCAAGGCGCTCGCCGCGGCCTCGGCAGCCGCGCAGAGCGCCAGCGGCGCGTCGGCGCCGACGGCTCCCGCGGAGGCCGTCCCGGCGGCTGACACAAGCGCGCTCGAGGCCCGCATCGGCAAACTGGAGGCAAGCCTCGCCTCGCTCGATCGTCCGCCCGTCGATCTGGCGCCCGTCAACCAGCGGCTCGACAAGCTTGAAGGCGCGCTCGCCGCGCCCAAGAGCGAGACCCGCGCGCCCGCCGAATCGGCGGCGCCGAGCCGCGATTGGGCGGCCCTCGCGGTCGCTGCGCAAGCCTTGAGCGATCGTCTTGGCGCCGGCGCGCCGTTCGGGCTGGAGCAGGCGGCGCTCGAGCATTTGGGCGCCGATCCCTCGCAATTGGCGCTCCTGCAGCCCTTGGCGGCCAAAGGCGCGCCGACGGCGCGCGCGCTGGCGGCGGATTTCGCCAATCTGTCGCCCGCCATTTTAGCGGCGGCGGCGCCGAAGAATTCAGGCGGCGTGATGGATCGGCTTTTCGCCAATATGAGCAAACTGGTGGAAGTGACGCCGGTCGGCGAGGTCGCGGGCGACGATCCCGCCGCGCTTGTCTCGCAGATCGCCGCCGCGCTCGATCGCGGCCAGATTGGCGCCGCCATGTCGGTCTGGGCGCGCCTGCCCGAGCCGGCTCGCCAAGCCTCGCAGCCATGGGCGGATGCGGCCCAATCGCGGCTTGTCGCCGACAAGGCGGCGCAAAACATTCTGGACGAAGCGATGACTCGCCTTGCGGGGGTGAAGAATTGAAGCGCGCGGACGGCGGTTGATTTTGGCATGTTCTTTGCCGCTTCCTTGATCTTGGCCTCGGCGCGCCTCAGCGCTTGATCTCTGACGGGAGACGAGATGGTTCGCCTGTTGTTGTTTCTCGCGCTGCTTTGCCTGGCCGCCCTCGGCCTGGCGTGGTTTGCCGATCAACCCGGCCAAGTCATGCTGAACTTGCCGAGGTACCACGTCAAAACCTCGCTGATGGTCGCCACGGGCGGCGTGATCGCGCTGGCGATCGTCATCGCCCTGCTGTGGGGGCTCGTCCGCTTCGTCTTTCGCCTTCCCTCGCTCGTCGCGCTCGCCAATCGCGCGCGCCGGCGGGAGAAGGGATTTGCGGCTCTGTCGCGCGGCATGGTCGCGGTCGGGTCCGGAGATGCGCGCGCGGCGAGCCGCCACGCCGCCGAGGCGCATCGGCTGATCGGCGCCGAGCCGATGACGCGGCTGTTGCGCGCCCAGGCGGCGCAATTGGCTGGCGACCGCGCCGGCGCGGAGACGGCGTTCAGGGATATGCTCGACGGCAGCCATACCCATGCGCTGGGCCTGCGCGGCCTGCATGTGGAGGCGCGCCGGCGCGGCGACCATGAGGCTGCGCTCGATTATGCGACGCAGGCTCACAACCATGCCGCGCTGCCCTGGGCGGGCCAGGCGGTTCTCGACGACCGGGCGGCGCGCGGCGACTGGGCGGGCGCGTTGGCGGCGGTGGAGGCCAACGCCGCGGCCAAGCTGATCGACAAGCCGGCCGCCAATCGCTTGCGCGCGGTGCTGAAGACGGCGCTCGCCGAGGAGCGCGCGATGCGCGAGCCGCAGGCGGCGCTGGCGCTCGTCCAGGAAGCGACGCGCCTTGCTCCGGGCCTCGTTCCCGCCGCGGCGCTGAACGGCCGCTTGAGCGCGGCGGGCGGCGATTATCGCCGCGCCGCGCGCATCCTCGAGACCGCCTACGAGAAGACCCCGCATCCCGATCTCGCCGCCGCCTATTTGCGCCTGCGCCCGGGCGATTCGGCCGCCGATCGTCTTGGGCGGGCGCGCAGTCTCGCCCGTCTTGCCCCGAACGATCCCGAGAGCCGGCTGACGATCGCCCGCGCCGCGCTCGAAGCGCGCGATTTTGCGGCGGCGCGCGCGGCGGTCGCGCCTCTGCTCGATCCGCAGGCGTCCGCGGGACGGCCCAGCGTGCGCGTCTGCCTGCTGATGGCCGATCTCGAAGAGACGCAAGGCTCGCCCGGCGCAGTGCGCGAATGGCTGGCGCGCGCCGCGCGGGCGCCGCGCGATCGGGCCTGGATCGCCGACGGCTTTGTCAGCGACCGCTGGGCGCCGGTCTCGCCCGCCGGCAAGCTCGACGCCTTCGTCTGGCGGACCCCCGAGGAGCGTTTGAGCGCCCCCGGCGAGGTTTCCTTGGCTGAAGCGCCGGCGCTCGTCGAAGACCCTGCCGAGGCGCCCGAAATCGCCGAGCCGCCGGCGGCGATCGAACGTCCCTCCGCGCCGCCGATCCTCGAAGCCGCGCCGGAGCCGGCTGGCGCGAAAATCGTCGCCATCACGCCGGCCGCCGTCGTGGCCAAAGCGCCCGACGATCCCGGCGTCCATCCCGCCGCCGCGAAACGATCGGGCTTCCGGCTTTTTTCGTGAGGGCTCGGGCAAAGCGCGGCTTCGCGGTTGCGCAAACGCGATCGAGCAAAAAGAGCCTCGGCGCCCCTCTTGGGGTCGGTTTTGAATGCAACCGAGGCTTCGCGGTCTCGTTCTATCTTGCACAGAATAGGAGGCAACCATGGCCCGAGCGGATACGCCCACCCATCGCGACCGCGAGCGCGTTTTGAGGAATCTGGTCGCCAACGACCCGACCTTCAGCAGCTACCGGGTTGTCGAGGTCTTTGAAAGCGAGAGCGGCGCCAAACTCACGCTGGTCCTCGTGAAAAAAGAGGTCGTGGGCAGGGGGACGCTGGTCACCGATCCGGATGTTGCGTGAGGCGCCGGCATGTGATTATGTCCCGCCGCGCCGCCGTCGCCGGAGTGAATCGGCGCCTGCGTGCGCCTCCGGAGCGTTCGAGGCCAAGCCGTTTCGTTGCAACGCCGCAATAGCTCAGCTGGTAGAGCACCTCATTCGTAATGAGGGGGTCGGGGGTTCGAATCCCTCTTGCGGCACCAATGAAATCAGAGACGTACGAAAATTAACCCCAAACTTTCGGTTGTGATTTTCACGGGTCGCCCCGGGGCTAACGAATGTCCGCCGATCGGCGGCCAGGGCGACGTTCGAAATCGCTTCCGCCGGCGCCGGCCTTCCGCCCGCTCCCCGTCGCCGTCGGGCGCCGTTCAGGCCGACGAGCGTCGTGTTCGCCATACCTCCGGATTGAGGAAGCCGGCGGGTGGATTGCCGTCGATGACCGCCAAGACGATCTCGGCGGAGGCAAGCGCGAGGTTGCGCGCAGCCTCGACGGTGTTTCCCGCGGTGTGCGGCGACAGGACGACGTTCGGTGCGCGCAGGAGCGGATTGTCGGGCGACGGCGGTTCGACCTCGAAAACATCGAGGCCCGCCCCGCCGATGCGCCGGGCGTTCAGAGCTTCGGCAAGCGCGCCTTCGTCCACAAGCGGCCCGCGCGCGGTGTTCACGAGGATCGCCGTCGCTCGCATCGCCCGCAATTCGGCCGCGCCGATGAGGTGAAAACTGGCCGCCGACATTGGCATGTGCAGCGAAACGACGTCGGACGCCCCGAGCAGGGATTTCAAATCTTCGATTTTCTGCGCGCCCCGCGCCTGGATGTCGGCTTCCGACAAGCCGGGATCGTAGGCGAGCACCCGCATTCTAAATCCTTGCGCGCAGATTTTCGCCACGCGCGCGCCGATATTGCCTATTCCGACAAGGCCGAGCGTGCGCCCCCCGAGCTGCCCGTATTGCAACCGCCAGCGCGCCGAATATACGCCGGAGATCACCAGACGATGCGCCTCGGGAACGCCGCGAAGCGTCGCCAGCATCAGCGCAACCGTCCCCTCCGCGACGGCGTCGGCATTGCCGCCGGGAACATTCGCCACCACGATCCCGCGCGCCGTCGCCGCGGCGACGTCGATATTGTCGACGCCCGCCCCATGCTTGGCAATGATCTTCAGCCGCGGACAGGAATCCATCAAACTCGCATCGATCGCCAGGTTCCGCACGATGACGGCGTCGGCCTGAGCGAAGGCGAGCCGCCGCGCCGCGGCGTCTTGCCCGCCGGCCGGCGCATCGACGAAGAAGCGGCCGCTCAGCCGCGCCACGCCGTCCGCATGGATCGGATCGGGGATAAAGACACGCGGCATATTCATGGTGAGGCGATCTCCTTGTCAGCGCCGTGACCGCGGCGCAGGCGAGTTCGCCGCAGAGCCTGCGGCGTGGTATGCACGAGAGCGGAGGGAGCCTCGCCATGCCGCACATCACGGTGGAATATTCGAGCAATCTTGAGAGTTGGGTGAGCGTCAAGGCGCTCATCGAAGAACTGCACCGAGCTGTCGTGCAATCGGGATTGTTCGAGACGGCCGCGGTGCGGACCCGAGCCCTGCCGCGCAGCGTCTACCTGATCGCTGACGGGGCCGCTCAGAACGTCTTTCTGCACATCGTCGCCCGGATTCGCGCCGGGCGGACGACGGAGGACCGAAAGTCGCTGGGCGCCAGTCTCCTGCGCGCCGCAAAGGACGCCATCGCCGCGCTGCCGGCGTCGGCGCCGATCGCCTTGACCGTCGAGGTGCAAGAAATCGATCCGGAAATGCTGTTCCGGCATATCACGATCAAATAGCATCGCCCCCTCGCCTACCGCTTTCCTTTGCCTCTGATCCCCGAGAGGGTGGTCGAGGTCGAGATCGCTTCAGGGTCGAATTTCACTTCGACGATAGCCGGCTTGCCCGAAGCCATGGCGCGCTCGAACGCCGGGGCGAATTGCTCGGTCGCTGCGACGGTCTCGCCGTGTCCGCCGTAGGCTCGCGCTAATGCGGCGAAATCGGGATTGACCAGATCCGTCGCAATGACCCGATCGGGGTATTCGCGTTCCTGATGCATGCGAATCGTCCGCCGAAGCATTGGTCGCGCCGGGTCCTCGCGTCGCCATCACGATGCCGGGCCGGCCGGTAAGCTTGCCCCAGGCTTCGGCGGCCATGGCGGCGCCGCCTGCATGTCGAAATGCGTTGACGCGGATCGGCGACTGATAGAGCGCGTCAAGCAGGGCAAGATAGGATTCGCCGGGGACGCAGAAGGCGCGATCGACGCCGTTGCGCATCAGCGCGGCGGCGAGTATCTGTCCCCCCGTCCGCGCATCGCCAGACCCGGTCATGATCGACTAGCCTTCGGTTCGATCATGTATCTCCGGTCCCTCCGGGCCGTTTGATCCGGCTGCCCGGTCCTTCGAACACGCGCGAGCACGCGTTTTCGATATGGGTTCGCATCGCCAGGCGCGCCGCGTCCTTGTCCCCGGCTTCGATGGCCTCGAGCATCACGACATGTTCCGTTTGGACGGTGCGCAAATGTTCAAGAGGGCGGGTGAGGGAGAGGCTGCGCGCCAGATTGATGGCGAACTCAATCGGCATGCGCATCGACTGCATCACGGTTTCAAAAAACTCGTTTCCGGATGCGCGCGCCACCGCGACATGGAATTCCAGATCCGCGCTCATGCCGACCATTCCGTGGGCCGTCGCGGTCTCCATTTTGTCCAGCGCCTCACGCATGATCAGCAACATCTCGGGCGTGCGGTTCTGGGCGGCGTAATAGGCCGCCTCGCCCTCAAGACCGATCCTGAACTCGTAACACTTCCTGACTTCGGCAAGACTGTTGACCGGCCCAAACCCGACCGCATCCATTATTCTAGGCGCGGCATCCATCCGCTTTTGAACATAGCTGCCGGAGCCTTTTCGAGAGACGATCATCCCCGCTGCGCGCAGGCGCGAAAGCGCCTCCCGAATGACCGGCCGGGAGACGCCGAAGCGGTCGGCAAGCTCAACCTCGGCCGGAAGCCGGTCTCCGTCGTTGAATTCGCCGCGCTCGATCAGTTCCGCCATGCGGACGGCCAGCTGCTCGCCGAGGCGCGCCGGCGGCGCGACAGGTCCCCAGCCATCGCCTTCGGGCGCGACGGTCTGGTCTCCCCAGCCAATGTGTCTGACAGATTCTGGCAACATCCGAATAAAATGCCCTAAATTCGCTAAGTGCTTGCCAAAAATGCGCTTTGCCTACGCTTTTTGGGGAAATCAGATTGACAGGTTTACTGAATTCCTTTACTCGAAAGTCTTCTGACGCGCAAGCGCCGGGCCGTCGCAAGTTGCGGGCCAGCGTGGACAAGCCGGGGCGTCAGCGCAGTTCGGCGTGAGGCGCGGGATCGTTGATCCGGCGCAGCGCGGGCGGTGGGCGAATGGCCTGAAGGGAGGGAGGAAACTGCGATGGACGCTGCTCGGCAGACCATTGCTGCGCCGGCCTCGCCCGACGAGTCCAGGCCAAGTGCGGCGGCGGGCGGCGATGGCCTGCTGACGGTGGAGGGCGTATCAAAGCAATTTGGCGGAACGCAAGCGCTCGTCGACGTGAGTATGCGCCTGAACGGCGGCGAAATCCTCGCGCTGCTTGGCGAAAACGGCGCCGGCAAGTCGACCTTGATCAAGATACTGGCCGGCGTCCACGCCCTCGACACAGGCAAGATAACTTTTCGCGGCGCGGACGTTACGCTCGCGCGGAGGCGCCTGCCGATCGCTTTCATCCATCAGGATCTCGGCCTGATTGATTGGATGACCGTCGCCGAAAACATCTGTCTCACACTGGGCTTCCCGTGGCGTTACGGCTTGATCGATTGGGCCGCGGCGCGCCAACGCGCCGCCCGCGCCTTGGAGCGGCTGGGCGCCGATATCGACCCCGACCTCAGAATCCAAAGCTTGGGCCGAACCGAGAAATCGCTTGTGGCGATCGCCAGGGCGCTGGCCGCCGACGCTGAAATCCTGGTGCTCGACGAACCTTCCGCCAGCCTGCCGGCCGACGAGGTGGCGCGGCTGTTCGCCGCTCTGCGCCGTTTGCGCGCGCGCGGGGTCGGCATGATCTACGTGTCGCATCGACTCGACGAAGTGTTCGAGATTGCCGATCGGATGGTCGTCTTGCGCGACGGCCGCGTTGTGGGCGAGCGCCGGGTCAAGGAAACCACGCCCGACGAAGCGATCCTGTTGATCGTCGGGCGCGAGCCGTCGCAAGTCTTCCGCCGGCCGGCCGAGCGCCGCGGTTCGCCGAGGCTGGCGCTCGAAGCGGTCGAGGTTGACGCGGTCGGTCCCGTCGACTGCATGATCCATGCCGGCGAAATTGTCGGCTTCGTCGGCTTGCGCGGCGCGGGCCAGGAATGCGTCGGCCGCGCGCTGTTCGGCGTCATGCCGACGACCGGCGGGCGGATCTTGCTCGATGGGCAAGCGATGGCGGCGACCTCGCCGCGGCAGGCGATGGGTTGTGGCGTCAATCTGGTCTGCGCGGATCGCGCCGGCGAGTCGATCATGCCGAACCTTACGGTGCGCGAGAACCTGTTTCTCAATCCGGTCGCCGCGGGCCTCGGCCTGTTTTCCATCCTCGGTCCGCGCAGCGAAACCCGCGCCTCGCTGGAGCTTGGCGAACAAGTGGGGTTGCGTCCCAACGACCCGACGCTGGCGATCGAACTGTTGTCGGGAGGTAATCAACAGAAAGTCGTCGTCGGGCGCTGGCTGCATCTGGCGGCGAAAATTTATGTTTTCGAAGATCCGACGGCCGGCGTCGATGTCGGCGCAAAGGCGGAGATCTATCGGCTGTTCGACGTCGCCCTTCAGGCCGGCGCGGCAATCCTCATCGTGTCGACGGATTTCGAGGAAGTCGCCAAAGTATGCCATCGCGCGCTGGTGTTCGATCGCGGCCGTGTCGTCGCCGAACTCGCGGCCGCCGACCTTTCGGTGGAAAATCTCCTCGCCGCCGCCTCCGCCAGTATTCGGCACGCCGCCACAGCCGATTCCACCGTTTTCTCCGATCCGGTCCAGGGCGCTCATGCAGTCCATTAGGTCCAACGCCATCGAGCCGACCCGGCCGGAACTTGCGAGGCTTTCGCGCCCCCAGGCGATCCTGCGCCTGTTGCCGGTCTATGGCCTGCCGATCCTGACCCTGTTGTTGATCATCTTTTTTTCCCTGCTGTTGCCCGACACTTTCCCGACCGCGCTCAACGTGCGCTCGATCCTCAGCGACAAGGCGATTATCGCACTCCTATCGTTGGCCGCGACATTGCCGATGATGGCCGGCCGCATCGACCTCACCGTCGGCTTCGGCATCGTCATGTGGCACATCCTGGCGATCAGCCTGCAGGTGAAGTTCGGCGTCCCCTGGCCGCTGGCGATGCTGATTGTCGTCTGTTGCGGGTCTCTGGTCGGCCTGCTCAACGGATGGCTTGTCGAGGTCGCGCAGGTCGACGCCTTCATCGCGACGCTCGGCACCGGCACGATTCTGTATGCGCTCGCTCTGTGGCATACGGAGGGACGCCAGATCATCGGCCCATTGGCCGCGGGCTTCATCGCCGTCAACACCACGTCGATCGCCGGGATTCCGATACCGGCCATCTATGTGCTCGTCCTCGCCGTCGTCCTTTGGATCGCCAGCGAACGTTTGCCGCTGGGCCGCTACATCTATGCGATCGGCGCCAATGAAAAGGCGGCCGCGCTCAACGGCATTCCGGTGCGCGCCTATGTCATCGGCGTGTTCGTCGCCTCGGGGGCGATCGCCGGCTTCGCCGGCTGCGTGCTCGCCGCCAAGCTCAGGATCGGCCAGGCCAATGTCGGGCTCGACTATCTCTTGCCGGCGCTCGTCGGCGCCTTCCTCGGCTCGACCACGATCAAGCCGGGCCGAGTCAACATCTGGGGCACGATATTCGGAGTGCTGATTCTCGCCGTCGGCATTTCCGGCATTCAGCAGCTCGGCGGGGCGTTCTTTGTCGAGCCTCTGTTCAACGGCACGACATTGGTCATTTCCATCGCGCTGGCCGCTTTCGCGCAGCGCCGGCGCACCGTCGTGCGGCCGGCGCGCGTGACGAAGGATTCGACCTAGCGAGGAATTCGCGACGCGTCTGGTTTGCGCCAGCCGCTCGCCTGTCAGGATCGGCGGCCGATCGTGGCCGCTGCGGAAGCGCCGGGACAACCGGCCTGGAGAGCGCCAGCGCTCGCCAGCACTCAAGGGGAAGGAAACAACATGTCGAAGTTTCGTTTCATAGCCAGGGGCCTGCTGGCCACTACGGCGCTTGTCGGATTCAGCATCGCGGCGGCGCAAGCGGCCGACGACGCCTTCATGGCGAAGGCCAAGGAATATATCGCCGAGGCGACCGCTCCGGTCACCAAGTGGGACGGGCCCACCACCGGTCCCAAGGCGCAGGGCAAGAAGCTGGTCATCTATGTCTCCACCGATCAGCGCAACGGCGGCGCGCAGGGCGTCGGCGACGGCGCGGCGGAAGCCGCCAAGGCGATCGGCTGGGATTTCCGCATCCTCGACGGGCAGGGATCGGTTCCCGGGCGCACCTCGGCGATGAGCCAGGCGATCGCGCTCAAGGCCGACGGCATCATCCTCGGCAGTCCCGACGCCGTCGAGCAGGCGCCGGAGATCGAAGAGGCGGTCAAGGCGGGAATCAAGGTGGTCGGCTGGCATTCAGGCCCAGCCCCCGGCAAGATCGAGGCCAACCCCAACGTGTTCACCAACATCACCACGGATCCGAACGAGGTCGCCAAGGCTTCCGGCCTCTACGCCGTGGTCGATTCGAACGGCGCGGCCGGCGTCATCCTCTTCACCGATAGCATCTACGCGATCGCCACCGCCAAGACGAATGCGGAAAAGGCGGCGATCGAAGGGTGCTCCGGCTGCAAGGTGTTGTCGATCGAGGACACGCCGATCGGCGATCTCGCCAACCGCATGCCGCAATTGACGACCTCGCTGCTGTCGAAATTTGGCAAGGCGTGGACGTATTCGATAGCCGTCAACGACCTCTATTTCGACTTCTCGGCGCCGTCGCTGACCTCCGCCGGAATCGATCCCGCCGCCGGTTACCCGCGCCAGATCTCCGCCGGCGACGGCTCGGTGCCGGCGTTCCAGCGCATCCGCGCCAAGCAATATCAGCTCGCCACGGTTGCCGAGCCGCTGCACCTGCACGGCTGGCAGGCGGTCGACGAAATGAACCGCGCCTTCGCCGGCCAGCCGCCGAGCGGCTATGTCGCTCACGTCCACCTGTTCATCAACGCCAACATCGATAAGGACGGCGGCGCGCAGAACATCTTCGACCCCGGCAACGGCTACAAAGATGAGTACAAGAAGATCTGGGGCGTCAAGTAACCGCCAGACCGCTGGCCCCAAACAGTCAAGAGCGGCGCTGCGCGCCGCTCTTTTCTCCCAAGCTTACCGGCTGCCCTGGCGAGACCAAAAAGCGCCGATATCCGGCCGCATCGCCACTGACCCGCCCGATCAAACAACCCCAAGCGTCCGCCTTTGCAGCGAGGCGCCAATTGCACGGAGACGACACAATGGCCAGCAACGCCCTTCCCAAGCCCGACTATGCGACCCCGAACATGCGTCTTGTCGGCCACAGCGAACAGGACGGCCGCTGCGACGGCGTGCAGGTGATGGTGCATCGCGGCTATGCCTATATCGGGCACATCTTCTCGAAGGGATTCAGCGTCGTCGACGTGCGCGACCCGAGCCACCCGAAAGTCGTGAAATATATCGCGGCCCCGGCGAACACCTGGACGCTGCACCTGCAGGCTGCCGACGATTTGCTGCTCGTCATCCACAACAAGGACATGTTCGCCCAGCCCGAACTCGCCGACGAGAAGAATTACTACAAGGGTTCCGTCGATCACCACGCCAAGGAAGAATCCTCCGGGCGCAACTGGTCGGCCGGCATGGCCGTCTACGACATCTCCAAGCCCGAGGATCCCAAGCAGATCGGCTTCATGCCCGTCGAGGGCACCGGGCTCCATCGTCTGTGGTATGTCGGGGGACGCTGGGCCTACGCCTCGGCGCTGCTTGACGGCTTTTCCGACTACATCCTCATCACGATCGACATGCAGGACCCGAAGAAGCCGGCGATGGCCGGCAAATATTGGCTGCCGGGCATGAACGTCGCCGCCGGCGAAAAGGCCAACTGGCCGACCAAGAATGGCCGTTTTGGTCTGCACCACGCGATCATCCACGACGACATCGCCTATTGCAGCTGGCGCGACGGCTGTCTTGCGGTGGTCGACGTGAAAGACAAGGCCAATCCTAAGCTTATCGTCCACAAGACCTGGGCGCCGCCCTTTGGCGGCGGCACGCATAATGCGTTGCCGCTGCCCGACCGCAATCTGCTGATCGTCGTCGACGAGACGGTGCTCGACAATCAGGAGGACGGATTCAAGCCGATCTGGGTGTTCGACAACCAGGTCAAATCCAACCCGATCAGCATTGCGACCTTCCCACAGCCCTCGGATAAGAACTACCTGAAGGTCGGCGGTCATTTCGGGCCGCACAACGTTCACGAAAATCGGCCCGGCAGCTATGTCAGCTCCGAGCTGATTTTTGCGACCTACCAGAACGCCGGCCTGCGCGTCTACGACATCAAGGACCGGTTCCGGCCGAAAGAGGTGGCGGCTTTCGTGCCGCCGCCGCCGGCCAAATGGGTCGACCCGCGCCCGAACCGGCCGATCGTTCTTCATTCGGCCGATGTCTTCGTCGACAAGAACGCGCTTTGCTACGTCACCGACTTCAGCGCCGGCCTTTATATCGTGGAATACAAGGGCTGAGCCGAACAGGCGGGAGGACCAACGCCATGGCCCAATCCGGCCCCCGGAACCCAACCTACGCCCACAACATGCGCCTGATCGGCCACTCCGATCAGGCCGGCCGCTCCGACGGCCAGCAGATCATGGTGCGCAACGGCTATGCCTATATCGGCCATGTCTGTTCGAAGGGTTTTTCCGTCATCGACGTTCGCGATCCGACCCAGCCGAAAACGGTCAACTATATCCAAAACCCGCCCAACACCTGGAGCCTCCATCTGCAGGTGCATGACGACCTGCTCCTCCTCGTTCACGGCCGGGATATGTTCTCGCAGCCCGAAATGGCCGATGAGCGCAATTATTACAAACCGAAAGCCGGCGCGCACGGCCATGAGGATGCGCCGCGCTCGCGAAACTGGTCCGCGGGCATGGCGGTGTTCGACATTTCCAAGCCGGCGGAGCCGCGCCAAATCGGCTTCATGCCGGTCGAGGGAACTGGGCTGCACCGCATCTGGTATGTCGGCGGACGCTGGGCCTATGCCTCGGCGATGCTGGAGGGGTTCTCGGACTATATCCTCATCACCATCGATATGCAGGATCCGACGAGGCCTGAGGTCGTCGGTCGCTATTGGTTGCCGGGAATGAATCTTGCGGCGGGCGAAAAAGCCGATTGGCCGCTGGAGCGCGGGCGCTACGGGTTGCATCACGCCGTGGTCGCCGACGATATCGCCTATTGCGCGTGGCGGGACGGGTGCCTGGTGACGGTCGACGTCGCGGACAAGAGCCATCCGAAAAAGATCGTCCATAGGAACTGGTCGCCGCCGTTCGGCGGCGGCACGCACAATTGCCTGCCGCTGCCCGACCGCGATCTGCTCATCGTTCTCGACGAAGCGGTGCTCGACGGCATGGAGGACGGCTTCAAGCCGATCTGGGTCTTCGACAATCAGGTGAAGTCGAACCCGATCAGCCTCGCCACTTTCCCGCTGCCGAGCGATCGCGACTATATCGCTGTCGGCGGTCATTTCGGGCCGCATAACATTCACGAAAATCGACCCGGCAGTTTCCAAAGCTCGACCCTGATCTTCGCCACTTATCAGAACGCCGGGGTGCGGGTTTACGATATCAGCAATGCGCTCCAGCCGATCGAAGTTGGCGCCTGCGTGCCGCCCGCGCCCAAGAAGCTGGTCGATCCTCGCCCCAACCGGCCGGTCGTGCTGCATTCGGCCGACGTCTTCGTCGACAAGAACGGCATCTGCTACTGCACCGATTGGAGCGGCGCCGGCTTGTATGTCATGGAATATTTGGGATGATCCGCGGCGCGGAGAGGGCTGATGTGGTCAATCCCGCGCCGCCAACGCGCGTCGGTCGCCCGATCCCGAACCGACGATCGGTGGTAAGAGCAACAGGACGAGGGTGATGAGTTCGATGGACCAACAGACGATTCTGGCGACGCTCAAAGGCGTCTCGACGGCGACGATCACGACGCTGCTTTTGAAGAAAGGGCTGCGCAACGTCTGGATGCGCGGTCCCCGCAATCTCCAGGAGGGTCAGCCTCGCCTGGCGGGACCCGCCTTCACCTTGCACTTCATTCCCGCGCGCGAGGATATGGCCACGCCCGAATCCTGGTCCTCGCCGCGCTCGACGCGGGCCGCCATCGAGGACATGCCGGAAGGATGCATCGTCGTGGCGGGCGCCATGGGCGTCGTAGACGCCGGCGTTTTCGGCGACATCCTTTGCGCCCGCATGACCGAGCGCGGCGTCGCCGCCCTCGTCACCGACGGAGTCGTGCGCGACATCGCCGGCGTGCGCGCCACCGGCCTGCCGGTCTGGTCGCAGGGCGCGGCCGCCTCGCCGTCAATCGCCGGCCTGATGTTCGCTGGCTGGCAGCAGCCGATCGGATGCGGCGGGGTCGCGGTCTATCCCGGCGACCTCGTCGTCGCCGACCAGGACGGCGCGGTAGTGATTCCCGCGGCCCATGCCGAGCACGTCGCCGTCGCCGGCCTGGAACAGGAGCGGCTCGAGGCGTGGATCATGTCGGAAGTCGCCAGAGGCGTCCCTTTGCCCGGCCTATACCCGCCCGACGCCGCCACCCGCGCCCGCTATGAAGCGAGGGCGGCCGAACAGCCGCAGAACGCCAGCAGCAAGACGTGAGCGCGAACATGAAACTCGATGCGACGGCCAAGGGCGTGTACGCGATCGCCGTGACGCCATTCGACCGGCAAGGCGACATCGACCGCGCCTCCGTGGACCGCATGATGGATTTTTATATCGGCTGCGGCGTCACAGGGCTCACGATCCTCGGCGTCATGGGCGAGGCGCCCAAACTCGACGGCCAGGAGGCGCTGGCGCTGACCCGCCAGGTGGTCGCCAGGGCGGGGGCCTTGCCCATCGTCGTGGGCGTTTCGGCGCCGGGCTTTGCGGCGATGCGAGCCTTGGCGCATGGCGCCATGGACATCGGCGCCGCCGGCGTGATGATCGCGCCGCCGTCGAACCTGCGCACCGACGAACAGATCGTCGGCTATTACCGGCAGGCCGTCGCGGCGATCGGGGCGGACATACCTTTCGCCCTTCAGGATTATCCGCTGACGTTCCAGGTCGTGATGACGCCGAAGGTGATCCGCGAGATCGTCCGCGAGCTTCCATCCTGCGTCATGCTCAAGCACGAAGACTGGCCCGGCCTCGAGAAGATCTCGGCCTTGCGGTCATTCGAGGCGGAAGGTTCGATGCGACCGATCTCGATTCTATGCGGCAATGGCGGCCTGTTTCTTGATTTCGAAATGGAGCGCGGAGCGGACGGCGCCATGACCGGCTACGCGTTCCCGGATATGCTCGTCGAAGTCGTCCGCCTTTCGCAGAACGGCGAGCGCCAAACGGCCCATGATCTCTTCGACGCGCACCTGCCGCTGCTGCGATACGAGCAACAGGCGGGCATCGGCCTGGCGGTGCGCAAATATGTGCTGCAGAAACGCGGCGCCATCGCCTTCGACAGTCAGCGAACGCCGTCGGCCGGACTGTCCCAGCGCGCCAAGGCGGAGATCGATTTTCTTCTGGAGCGGCTCGCGCGCGCCGACAGCCGAGCCGCGCTGTCCGCGTCTGCCGCATAAGCGCGGCGCAGTCAGCGACAACACGCCCCAAGGGGCATAATGGACCGCGGCTCCTCAGGCCAAGCAGGGAATGGCGTTTGAGCGAGTTCCCGTTTTCCCGGGGGATAGGAGAGACAAGCTCGATGAACCAGCTTTCCGGCGCCGAGGCCTTCGTGCGCATGCTGCAGCTGCATGGCGTCAAGCATATTTTCGGCCTTTGCGGCGACACCAGCCTGCCCTTCTATGATGCGCTCTGCCGGCTCGACCATGGCATGACCCATGTCCTGACGCGCGACGAACGCTCGGCGGCCTATATGGCCGACGCCTATGCGCGGGTGACGGGCAAGGTCGGGGTCTGCGAGGCCCCGAGCGGCGGCGGCGCCACCTATCTGCTGCCCGGCGTCGTCGAGGCCAACGAATCCTCGATTCCCATCCTCGCCGTCACCTCCGATATCTCCGTCTCTTCGCGCGGCCGCTACACTCTGACCGAACTTGACCAGAAGAGCTTGTTCCGGCCGCTCTCGAAATGGAACGCCGTGCTCGACCAGGCAAAAGATATTCCGCGCGCCATACGCGCCGCCTTCACCCAGATGAGTTCGGGCAGGCCCGGCGCCGCCCATATCGGCCTGCCCTTTGACGTGCAGGAGGGACCAGTCGACGAGGCGGACCTGTGGGCCGATGAGCGCCTCGGCCGTTACCCGGCTCGACGCTTCGGCCCCGATCCGGCCGCGGTGACCGCCGCCGTCGAACTTCTCCTGCGGGCCAGCCATCCGCTGATCATCTGCGGCGGTGGCGTCATCATCGCCGGCGCCGAGGACGAGCTGCTAGGCGTCGCCGAATGGCTGGATGCGCCGGTGGCGTCCACCATCAGCGGCCATGGAAGCATCGGCGACGGGCATCGGCTGGCGGTCGGCGTCGTCGGCAGCAACGGCGGCACGGCGCCGACGCGCGCGATCGTCGAAGCCGCCGACCTCGTGGTCTTCATCGGCTGCCGCGCAGGCTCCGTCACCACCGAACGATGGCGTTTCCCGGCGCCCGGGAACGCCCGCATCGTTCATATCGACGCCGATCCCGGGGTGATCGGCGCCAATTATAAGGCGGACGCGCCGATCGTCAGCGACGCGCGTCTCGCGCTCGCGGCTATTCTGGCCGAACTATCGAAGCGCGAGCGTCCGCAGGGCGAGCGCAGGCTGGGAGCGGCCGTTGTTGCGAAGGCCAAGCAAGAAAAGTTCGCTGCATTCGGCAAGCTTGCCGCTTCGAACGAGACGCCGATCCGTCCCGAGCGCCTGGTGGCGGAGCTTCAGTCGATCCTGCCGGACGACGCCATCATCGTCGCCGACCCCGGCACGCCCTGTCCCTACTTCTCCGCCTACTACCAATTCAATCGCGCGGGGCGGCATTTCATTTCCAACCGGGCGCATGGCGCGCTCGGCTATGCGATGGCGGCCGGCGTCGGCGCCGCGATCGGCCGGCCGGGAACCAAGGTCGTCTCCGTGATGGGCGACGGCAGCTTCGGCTTCACGGTCGGCGAGTTGGAGACGATCGTCCGCCTTCGCGTCCCGATCGCCATGATTGTGATCTCCAACGCCTCGTACGGCTGGATCAAGGCGGGACAGAAGACCCGATTTCAGGAACGTTACTACTCCGTCGATTTCAACCGCACCGACCACGCCAAGGTCGCCGCCGCATTCGGAGTGAAGAGCTGGCGCGTGGAGGATCCCGCCGCGCTCAAAGGGGTGCTGCGAAAAGCGATCGAGGCGGGCGAGCCCACGCTCGTCGATGTCGTTTGTCAGCCGCTGCAAGAGGCGCGCGCGCCCGTCAGCGAGTGGGTGGCCTGACGCGTCTGCGGGCGGGAAGCGAGGAGGCCGGGCCTCCTCGCCTCGGGCAAGTCCGGGTCGGACCTGGCGGCTCTCAGGCGGCGACGTTTGCGTTCTGCGGGAACATGTGACGCCGGGCATCCTCGTCGAGTTCGGTCTTGTAGGTGTGCTTGTCCTTCAGCGCCTCGGCGCGCGCGGCCGCCGGGCGGGCGTTGATTTCGTCAAGCAGCCTTTTCACATTGGGAAATTTGGCCCAGGCCTCCGCACCCAAGATGAACGGCAGGGCGCGCGCCCAACCCCAGACGGCCATGTCGACGACGGTATAGGTCTCGCCCAGCATGTAGCGGTGTTTGGCGAGCTGCGCATTGACAATGCCCCAGTGGCGGTCGGTCTCGAACACATAGCGATTGACCGCATAATCGAGCTTGACCGGGGCGTGATGCTTGAAATGCACGGCCTGGCCCGAATAAGGGCCGATGCCGCTCGCCACGAACATCATCCAGGACAGAAACTGGCCGCGCGCCGCCGGCGTGTTGGCCGGCAGAAACTTGCCCGTCTTCTCGGCGAGATAGATGAGGATCGCATTGCTGTCGAAGACGGTGGCGTCGCCGTCGACGATCGCCGGCGTCTTGCCGTTCGGATTGATCGCGAGAAAGGCCGGGCTATGCTGCTCGCCCTTGCGGGTGTCGACCGGCATGATCTCGTAGGGCAGGCCGGATTCTTCGAGAAACAGCGCCACTTTGGCGGGATTGGGCGAAGGGTGATAGTAGAACTTAATCATCGAACGACTCCAAAGTCCGGCGCGCCGCGGATTGCGACCGACGCCTGGCGCTATTTAGCGCAAATCATGAACTCTGTCGCTTCGCTCGCCCTAGTCAAGCGACGCAAAATATCGCGCGGCTTCCGACCCTGTTAGGCGGGTCGCTCGCTTGTCGCGGTTGGGCGAGCGCGCGCGGCCCGGCGCAAATCGCGACCCTGAATCTGCCAAGGCGCGCGCTTTCGTTTTCCCCCGTCCCTTCAAAGGGCCGGCCCTCCGGCCAGTCGCCATGCCGTGGGGTAAGCGCGCCTCCAGAATGACCGGCGTCAACGGTTGCAAAGGCGGCGCGAAACCCGCAAAGAGTGGCGGCCCGGCGGAGGCGTGGAGGGAAGCGTCGATGTTGGGGCTCGGTCCACATCGCTGGGGGACGACGGGCGGGGCGCGCAGCGCGGCGTGCGCCTCGGGCATCCCCTTGGCGATTGGCTCGTCATGTTGGTTCTGGAGGGTTCGTTGGCAGTGCAGGAAATATTGGCGTTCGCTTATGTTCTCGTCGGGTTGGTTTTGGCGTCCGCCCCGGCGGTTTATGTCGTTTTGCGCCAAGGCGCGGAAATTCGGGCTCGGGTCGGCTCCATCCTGCGGCCTGCGCTCCTGATCGGGGCATGTCTCGTCGTCGCCGCCGCGACAGGCTTCATCGACGGCGCAGCCTTCCTGGTCGGCGCCGTTGTCCTCGGAGCGGCGATGGCCGCCTTCGCGCGCCAGGACCGATTGGGGGCCTTATTCCTTTGCCTTGCCGCCGTCGGCGCCGCCGGCACTCTGCTGTGGTGGAAATACGACGCCGATCACGTGCTGACCATAGAATACAAATATCTGGCTTGTTTCTTCGCCGCCCTGCTGGCAATCAGCCTGCCGGCTTTGATGAGCAACGCCCGAAACAGAAAAGTAGACTTGCTTTTCATCGTTATAATAGCAATATTCGTTCTGCAGCATAGCACGAATGTATCTATCCTCGGCGTGGACGATGTTTACTCGGCGGTGCGCCATCACTGGGGCGCCTATATCGGTCCCAGCGAGACGATGCTGTCGGGCGCGCGCCTTTTATACGACATTCCCGCGCAATATGGCCTTGGCCCCACGCTGTTGATCGCCGCCGCCTGCGGCAAGAATTGCTGGTACGGGATGTATTGGATCACGACGGCGGCAGGCGTTATCTACGCGCTGCTGATCGTCGTCTCGGCCGGGGTGATCGCTCGCAAATCGGACAACAGTTGGACCTACGGCGTGACGCTGTTGGCGGGCGCAGCCGCCTGCATGGTGTGGACCTCCTATCCCCCGCAATTGGGCGGGCCCTGGAGCTTTCCTTCGACCGGCGGCTTGCGCTTCATTCCGCTATGCGCGCTGCTGCTGTTCATTCTTTGGCGCGAATCTCGTTCGGCGGAGGGCCGGCCGTCGCGCTTTTACGGCCATGCGCTTTGGTGTTTGGGCGCCCTCTGGTCGCCAGAATCGGCTTTCTATTTGAGCTTTGTCTGGTGGCCTTACCGGCTTTGGAGCGCCGGCGCCCGAAGCGCCCAGCCCTTGCGCGCCGCCGTCTTCGCGGGGGTTGAGTTGCTTGCCGTGGCTGTTGGCTTGCTGGTCGTCTTTGTTGGATTGTTCTATGCCGTTTACGGGGTGATCCCAAGCTTCAGCGTCTACATCGCCTATGTCGTCAATCCGATCGGGCCGCAGGCGCCCGATCTACTCGGTTCGATGTGGTTTTTCTTCTTCGCGATGGTCGCCGGCATAGGCGTAGCGGCGTCCTTGATCGGAAACAGGGTGAGGGATAGCGAATTTGCCAGTCTATTCGTCTGCATACTCGCGTTGTTTGCGGTCTTTTCTTATTATATTGGACGCAGCCACGACAACAACATCCTGAACCTTATGCCGTATCTCGTCCTGGTTCTTGCCGCCGTCCAGAGTTCCACGGGCGCTTCCGCCTTGTCGCGCGGCGCTTTTGTCGCGCTGGCTTCGACGCTGGCGACCGTGATGTTCTTTGGCTGGTCGGCGTGGCGCCAGACTTCGTGGTCCGATTACGCGAATGCGGCGCCCGCCGTTTCGATGTCCTATATCCGCGGCCCGACCGCCGAACAATCGGGCGCCGCTGCGCTGCCGGCGCCAGACGGCCAACCGCAAAACGGCGCTCAGGACACGGAAAAATCGAGGCTGGACGGCGCCAATCCCGCCGATGCCGCGCGGGCGGTTTTCTATGTTTCTTCGGTGCGCGGCGAGCCGCTGATCAAGATCGACGATGGTCTGGATATCGCGCCGATCGGCCCCGCGGCCTGGTCGGCCATTCACGATCCGATCGATTTCTACTTCCTGCCGGACAGTCTAGTCGCCGAGCTGATCGATCGAACCATGCGAAGGATCCGCAGTCCGGGATGGCTGGTTATCGCCAAGCATGTCGACGATGATCCGCAAACCCAGCGCTGGCAACGCCTGCTCGAGGCTTCCTACGTCAAAACCGAGGAAATGGACTTTGGCGCCTATCATGCGATCCGATACAAGCCGAACCTAAGGTAAATCGCCGCTTGTTCGCGCGATGGGGAGCATGATAGCTGAATGCGCGGGGCAATTGTCGGTTTTGATGAAAGGGCGACTTTCGGCGCCCGGCCGTCGAGACCCGAGCTGCGCAATCTTGTCGACAGACGCGGGAAGCGGGACATCGCGTCCGGCCGACGGAGAGAACGCGGCGCTCCCTTCGTCCCGTGCGTCTTTACTGCGCTCGCCCTCGCTATAGGCGAACAGATCGGTTCGGTATGAGTTTTCGTGAAATATCGCGCCGCCCGGAAATAAAGATTCTGTTCAGCGCCGCGCTGTTGTTGATAGCGGGCCGCTTTCTCAATTGGCGCGATCTGACCGACGCCGTGCTGCGTCTGGACGGCTGGCATTTGAGCGTCGCCCTCGCCGGGGCCTTTCTTGTCTTGCTTTTCTCAGCCGTCCGATGGGCGCTGATGGCGCGCCAGCTCGATCCCGAGGGACCCTTCGTCCGCCACCTGCGCAACTACCTCTTCGGCATATTCATCAGCATCCTCACGCCCGCCAATATCGGCGCCGATCTCTATCGTTTCGGATCGGTCCGAAAACCCGGCAATGCTTGGCCCGTCGTCAGCCTGCTGCTGCAGGAGAAGGTGTTTATTCTGCTCGGCTACCTCGTTGGCCTGATTTTTGCGGTGCTGGCAATCGCTTTTGCCGGTTTGACGCTGACGCGGGATCAACAATTGACATTGACGGCCATCGGCCTGTCGGCGGCGCTAGGGACCGCCCTGATTTTGGCGTTGCAACCGCTCATCGACGCGGCCGAGCGCCGGCGCCTCCTTTCCGGGCGGGCGGCGCGCCTGCTCGCCGGTTTGCGCAATGTGGCGACGCTCGGGTCCGCCAACCGGCGTCTGGCGTTGATCGGCCTCAGTCTGCTCAGCGTATTGGCTTGGCTTTGCGCGGTGAACGCGATCGCCGCGACGGTCGGCGAGACGCTGCCCTTTCTGCTGCTTGGGTTGATCGCCATCCTGGCCGATGTGGCCCGCTGGATGCCGCTCAGCCTGCAAGGAATTGGCGTCCGCGAGGCGGCTTTTGCGACGCTGTTCCTGTTCTTCGGGGCCAATCCGGCCCAGGGTTTCGTGATCGGCGCGACCGCCTACCTACTTTTGACGGCCGCGATGGTCATGGCCGGCGGCCTCGCGGTCGGGATCGACCTCATCGCCACATTGCGCGGAACTTACCATCCCCAAGCGTCCGGGGAGCGATGAGCGATGGACCTGTCTATGACTGGCGCACAGAGTAATGGTAGGAATGCTCCAATGTTGAACCGTTGGCCCGGTATGGAGCGGGTGCCGCTCCTTGATGAGAATGGTCTCGATCGCGCGCGACGGCGCTTGATCGAGATGCATTACCGTGCGCGCGTCGGCCATCTCGGCGGCAACCTGTCCTGTATAGATGCGATGATGCTCGTCCATCATGAAACGATGCGGCGCGACGATCGATTTGTTCTTTCGAAGGGCCATTCCGCCGGCGCCTTATACGTTACCTTGTGGAGCCAGGGCCGCCTGTCGGACGAGCAGCTCGATACTTTTCACCGCGACGACACCCTGCTTGGCGGCCATCCGCCGCCGCGCGGCGTTCCGGGCATCCTGTTCGGCACGGGCAGTCTCGGCCACGGCCTGTCGCTGGCGGCCGGATTGGCGCTGGCGGCAAGATTGCAAAAATCCGATCGCCGGATCTTTTGCATGACTTCCGACGGCGAATGGCAGGAAGGCTCGACGCTCGAAGCCGCGATCTTCGCGGCCCACCATCGTCTCGACAATCTCGTCATCCTGGTCGACCACAACGGCTTGCAAGGGTTCGGATCGACCGCCGACGTCGCCTCCATGTCGCCTTTGCAAGAGCGCTTGTCGGGTCTCGATCTCGATTTGCGCCTATGCGACGGCCATGATCTGGCCAGCATGCGGCAAGCCTTGGCGCCGGGGCGCGGCAGGCCGACGCTGGTGGTGCTCAACACCGTCAAGGGGCGCGGCATTCCCGAGATCGAAGGCAAAATGGAAAGCCACTACCTTCCCCTCACGCCGGGGCAGTTCGCCAATGCGATGGCCTCGTTCGAGGCGCGCGTATGAGGAACGAATTGTGCCGCGAATTGGTCGCCCGCTCCAAGAAACCCGACATGGTGTTCCTGACGGGGGACCTCGGATTCATGGCGCTGGAGCCGTTGCAGGACGCGCTGCAGGCGCGCTTCATCAATTGCGGCGTCGCCGAACAGAATATGATCTCGGTGGCCGCCGCGCTGAGCTATGAAGGGATGGAAGCCTGGACCTATACGATCGCGCCGTTTTGCTATGCGCGCGCCCTAGAGCAGATCCGCAACGACATCTGCCTTCACGCCCTGCCGGTCAAGATGCTGGCCAATGGCGGGGGCTACGGCTATGGCGTGATGGGACCGACCCACCACGCCCTCGAGGATTACGGCGTCCTGCTGACGCTGCCCAATTTGCGGGTGTTCGCGCCGGCCTTCGCGGAGGACGTCGAGGCGAGCGTGAGAAGGGCCGGCGAGGCGAGCGAGGCGGTCTATCTTCGCCTCGGCCAAGGCGAATTGCCCAAAGGGCAGAAGGCCCCAGCTTACGCGCCCTGGCGCCGGCTGATCGACGGCGAGGCGGGCGTCATGGTCGTCGTCGGCCCGTTGGCCGGCTCGTCGTGGCAGGCGCTGCTGTCGCTGCCGACGGCGTCTCGCCCCGCCCTTTGGGTGGTGACCGAATTGCCGCTGGAGGCCAATCCGCCGCCGGCCGAACTTCTCGAAGCGGTGGCGCGAACCCGGCGCCTTGCCGTCGTAGAGGAACATGTCGCGCAGGGCGGCGTCGGCCAGTCGCTTAGCAGCTTCCTCCTCGAGCGCGGCGTCCGCGTCGACATTTTTCGGCGCCTGTGCGCCAAGGGCTATCCAAGCGGCGCCTATGGGTCGCAGGCCTATCTTCGGCGATGCAGCGGCCTCGGGCCCCAAAGCATCCTCGAGGCGGCCGCGGCGCTGGCGGCTGGTCTATGCTGAAAATCGGCGATTGGGTGAAGGGGCTGCGCGGGCCGATCCTCGTGCTTGGGGCGGGCGGCTTCGTGGGCGCCAATCTGCTGCGCAGGCTGCTGGAGCACCGCGACGACGTCTATGGCGCGGTCCGCTCCCGTCCGGCCTGGAGGCTCGCGGGAATCGAAAGCGCGCATATCCTCGAAATCGATCTCACCGATCTCGCGGCGGCGCGAAAGATGGTCGAAAGCCTGCGCCCGTCCACCGTGTTCGACTGCGTCGCCTATGGCGCCTATTCCTTCGAGACCGATTATTCCCGGATATACCGAACCAACTTCACGGCTCTGGTGCAACTCGTCGAACTCTTGGCGCAAGGCGAGTTCGCCGCGTTCGTTCACGCCGGCAGCTCGTCCGAATATGGCCTGAAAAGCGCGGGTCCGTCCGAGGATGAATCGCTACAGCCAAACAGCCATTACGCGGTCTCGAAGGCGGCGGCGAGCGACTATATCGCGTTCGCGGGCAAGGTGCGGCGCCTGCCCGTCGCCAACCTGCGGCTCTATTCGGTCTATGGGCCTTACGAGGACGCTTCGCGTCTCGTTCCAAATCTCGTCGCCAAGGGAATGCAAAGCCAATTCCCGCCCTTCGTGGATGGGTCGACGTCCCGCGATTTCGTCTATGTCGACGACGTCTGCGCCGCCTTCATCATGGCGGCGGCCAAACTCACGCCGGACCTCTACGGAGAATCGTTCAACATCGGGACCGGGCGCAAAACGACGATAGCCGAATTGGCTGAGGTCGCGCGGCAGGTGTTCGCGATAAAGGAAGAGCCCGCCTTCGGCGCCATGGCCGGGCGCGCCTGGGACTTGCCGCAATGGTATGCGGCGCCCGGCAAAGCCGAACGATTGCTCGGCTGGCGCGCGACGACCGAGCTTGCCGAGGGCTTAGACCGAACGGCCGCCTGGCTCCGCTCGGTCGACAAGGCGGAATTCGCCGCCATGACCAAGCAACACGTCAAGCCAAAGCGGCGCAGCCTCTCGGCGATCGTCGCCTGTTACATGGACGGGCAGGCGATTCCCGTCATGTATCGCCGGCTCACCGACACGCTGCAGAAGCTCGACATCGATTATGAAATCATCTTCGTCAACGACGGCAGCCCGGACGATTGCGCCAACCGCATCCTCGAACTTTCCAGGACCGATAAGCGCGTGCTCGGGGTCACTCATTCCAGGAATTTCGGGTCGCAAATGGCGTTTCGCAGCGGCATGGAAATGTCGGTCATGCAGGGCTGCGTGCTGCTCGACGGCGACTTGCAGGATACGCCGGAACTGATCGAGAAGTTTTACGAGAAATGGGTCGAGGGCTATGACGTCGTCTACGGACGGCGCGTCGCGCGCGACATGCCGGCGGTCTGGGGCTTGCTGTATAAGGCGTTCTACCGGGTCTTCGCCAAGTTCAGCTATGTGAAAATTCCCCATGACGCCGGGGACTTCTCGCTGATCGACCGGCGCGTCATGGGCTGGCTGCTGCAATGCGGCGAGCGCGATCTGTTCCTGCGCGGCCTTCGCGCCTATGTCGGCTTCAAACAGACCGGCGTCGACTATTTCCGCCCCAAGCGCATGTTCGGCGAAAGCACCAACAACCTGTTCAAGAACCTCGAATGGGCCAAGCGCGGCATCTTCTCGTTCAGCAACACGCCGCTGAAATTGTTGACGGCCGGCGGCATCCTGTTGCTGGCGCTGTCGCTCGTTTTGGGCATCGCCTTGGCGTTCCTGCGCCTGTGGAATCCGGGCATAGCGCCGCGCGGCGCCACGACCCTTCTTCTTTTCCTGCTGTTTTTTGGAGCCATCAATTTGTTCGCCGTCGGCCTCGTGGGCGAATATGTCGCCAAGATCATGGAAGAAGTGAAGGGGAGGCCGCGGCTGATCCGCGCCGGCCTCATCCGCGACGGCGAGGTGACGGAATTGATGCCAGACGGTTCGGTGCGGCCATGACGCTTCTCGATAGTCTGGAGGCGCGATCCTGCCCGGTTTGTGGATCGTCCGCCGAGAAGGCGCGCCTTTTCCTCGACCGCTCGATCGATGTCGCGCGCCTGACGGAGGCCAGTTTCGCGTCGCGCAAATTGCCCGAATATATGTCTCACCGGCTGGTGCGATGCGGCGATTGCACGACCGTCTATGCGGTCGAGGGCCCCAATCCCGACGTGCTGGCGGCGGTCTACCGCGACGCGTCCTACGATTCGGCGCTCGAGGCCGAAATGGCCGCCACGACCTACGCCAACATCCTCGCCCCGCATGTCGCCCTCTTGCCTCGGCGAGGCGCTTTGCTCGAGATCGGCGCCGGCACCGGCGTGTTCCTCGCCCGCATGGAAAATGCCGGATTTCAGCAACGCATCGGCGTCGAGCCATCGCTGGCCGCCATCGAGGCGGCCGATCCCGCCGTAAAGCCGCTCATCCGCGAGGGCGTTTTCGACGCCGCCGATTTCACCCCCGCTTCGGTCTCGACGATCTGCTGCTTTCAAACGCTGGAACACGTGCCCGACCCGCGCAAGCTCGTCGAGGACGCCTATAAGCTGCTGGAGCCGGGCGGTCTGCTCGCGCTCATCACGCATAACGCCAACGGAGCGCTCAATCGCCTGCTCGGCCGGCGATCGCCGATCATCGATATCGAACATCTCCAGCTGTTTTCTCCCGACAATCTGGCCATCCTGCTGGATCGGGCGGGGTTCAAAGGCGTGAAGATCCAATCATTCAGGAATACCTATCCGCTGCGATATTGGCTGCGGCTCGCGCCTCTGCCGATGAAGAAGCGCATCATCGCGATGGCCGACGCGACGGGGCTGGGCGCGCTCTCTGTTCCCGCCAACGTCGGCAATATCCTGACGACGGCCTGGAAGGCCGCGATATGACCGCCTCCGAGCGCGTCGAAGCGCGCCGGCCGCCGCGCAACAGTCTTGCCATGACCGGCGGGCTGCGCGCGAAGATCATCCAGTCGCTGCAATTGTTCGCCGACCTGCAAGTTTGCACCGTCCGGCGCGACGTCGCCGTCTGGCTCGCGCAGCGGCAGGGCGTTCTCCTGGAGGTCGGCTGCGGCGACCAGCCCTATCGCTCGCTCGTTCCCGCGCAATGCCGCTATGTCGGAATCGACCAGAGCGCGGCCCAGGACAATTTCGAGATGAGCGTCAACGAGGAGATAATCCTCTATTCCGGCGATACTTTCCCCTGCGCCGACGCCAGTTTCGACGCGCTTTTGCATACCGAAGTATTGGAGCATGTGCTCCATTACCAGGCGTTCCTCAAGGAGTGCCGGCGCGTGCTGAAGAGCGGCGGCCAGATGATGTTCACGGTGCCTTTTCAAGCGCGCTTCCATTTCGCGCCGCACGATTATTTTCGCTACACGCCCTCGGCGCTCCAAGCCATTCTCAAAGAAGCCGGCTTTGCGGAGATCGAGGTCATCCCGCGCGGAACGGACATCACGGTCGCCGCTTACAAAGCCGTCGCGGTCGCCTTCCGATGGGCTTATGGAAGTCTCGCTGCAAAATTGCTCTTTTTGCTGACATCGCCCTTCACCGTGCTGCTTCTGGCGATCGCGCATGTTTCGATCCTGGCGCGGCTCGGCTCCCCCGATGATTGCCTGGGCTATTCAGTCAAAGCGAACGCCTCCTCGCCGTCCGGCTGATCACCCCCGGCGGCGATTGTCCGCCACCGGGGCCCTGAGCCCGCCACATTTGCATTTGTGGCCGGAATGGCTAAAAGAAACAGGCACTTCCCTGATGCGATGAAAGACGAGCGGACGACGCCGATGGCAGAGTCGAAGCGTATCCTTGTGACCGGCGGCGCCGGCTTCATCGGATCGGCGCTCGTGCGCCGGCTGATCGCCCAATCCCCGCATCAGGTTTGCGTCTTCGACAAGCTCACTTATGCCGGCAATCTGGCCTCGCTCGCCGGCGTGGCGCAGAATCCGCGTTTCGAATTCGTGCGCGCCGATATTTGCGATGCGAAGGCGGTGCGCGCGGCGTTGCACAGGTTTCGCCCGGATGTCGTCATGCATCTGGCCGCCGAGAGCCATGTCGACCGCTCGATCGACGCTCCCGCCGCCTTCATTCAGACGAATGTCGTGGGCACTTACGTGCTGCTTCACGCCGCTCAGGATTACCGATGGGGATTGAGCGGGACGGCGCGCGACGATTTCCGCTTCCTGCATATTTCGACCGACGAAGTGTTCGGCTCGCTTGGGCCCGAGGGCCTGTTCTGCGAGGACAGCCCCTATGCGCCCAATTCGCCCTATTCCGCGTCAAAGGCGGGGTCCGATCATCTGGTGCGCGCCTGGCGCCACACTTATGGCTTGCCTGCGGTGGCGACCAATTGCTCCAACAATTACGGGCCGTATCATTTTCCCGAAAAACTGATTCCGCTGATGATCTTGAACGCCTTGGAGCGCAAGCCGCTGCCGGTCTACGGAAGGGGCGAGAACGTGCGCGACTGGCTGTTCGTCGACGACCATGTCGAGGCGCTGCTTTGCGTGATCGAGCGGGGCCGCGTCGGCGAGACCTACAATATCGGCGGCGTCAACGAGCGGCGAAATATCGACGTGGTCAACATGATTTGCGATCTGGTCGATGAAATGCGTCCCGACATCGGCGCCGATCCGCGCCGCCAACTTATCGCCTATGTCGAGGATCGCCCCGGCCATGATTTCCGCTACGCGATCGACTGTTCGAAGATCCAGCGCGAACTCGGCTGGCGCCCGCGCGAAACCTTTGAATCCGGCTTGCGCAAGACCGTTCGCTGGTATCTCGACAACAGGGACTGGTGGGAGGCGATCCGGTCGGGCGCCTATCAGGGGCAAAGGTTTGGCGTTGCGGTATAGGCGGGCGGCCAAGCCGATGAAGCAGCTCGCCGATTCCCCGGTCGAGGGCTCTCGACTTCACGCGGCGGCTATGATCGAACTCGCCGCTTGGCGGCAGGCGGTCGCGTCCTGCATATCGCGCCTCCTGGCAAGCCAAACAAACTGAGGGCGAAATGCGGGGCATTATTCTGGCCGGCGGCAGCGGCACGCGGCTCCATCCGATCACTCAGGTTGTGTCCAAGCAGCTTTTGCCGATCTACGACAAACCGATGATCTATTACCCCCTCACCACGCTGATGCTGGCCGGCATCCGCCAAATCCTCGTCATCTCGACGCCGTTGGACCTGCCGCTGTTTCGCCGCCTGCTCGGCGACGGCTCGCAATGGGGGCTCGAACTTGACTACGTCGAGCAGCCAAGGCCGGGCGGCCTTGCGCAGGCCTATATCATCGGCGCCGATTTTGTCGCGGGCCGCCGCTCGGCGCTCGTGCTCGGCGACAATCTCTTTTACGGTCACGGCCTGTCGGAGCTCCTGCGCGAAGCGACGAGCCGCGCTGCGCCGGGGGCCAGCGTGTTCGCCTATCACGTGCAGGATCCCGAGCGTTACGGCGTTGTCGAGTTCGGCCCGGACGGCAAGGCGATATCCATCGAGGAGAAGCCGCAGCGGCCAAACTCCTCCTGGGCGGTGACCGGACTCTATTTTTACGACGAACACGCGGCCGAAATCGCGGCGACGCTCAAGCCTTCGGCGCGCGGCGAACTCGAGATAACCGATCTCAACCGGGTCTACCTCGAACGAGGCGAACTCAATGTCGAGAAAATGGGCCGCGGCTTCGCCTGGCTCGACACCGGCACGCCCGATGCGCTGCTGGAGGCGGCCGAGTTCATTCGCGCGCTTGAGAAAAGGCAGCGGTTCAAGGTCGCCTGCCCCGAAGAGATCGCGTTCCTGCAGGGATGGATTACGGTCGATGAGCTGCTGAAATGCGCCGACGACCTCTCCGCCAGTTCCTATGGCGCGTATCTGCGCCTCGTCGCGCGCCGGATGTGAGCTGGGGCCTTCTCTAAGGGAAACGCTTCCATTCCATGCACTCCGATTGGCGGAGTTTGGCCCGAAATATGCTTGGCTGGCCCGGGGCTTCGACGGGCGAGGGCGCAGTCCGATGGGGCATATCCCCACGCGATCGAGGGTCGCGCGCGCATCGCGCCGGTAAGTAAGGCGAATATTGAGCAAGTCGAAGGGGTAAGAAAACTTCGATCGCAAGATGTCGTCGCGGCCGGCGGGCGGCGACTGGACGCTTGAGACTGGCCTTATTCTTCCACCGCCTGAGCCTGTTCTCGCGCTCACGAATAATTCATCGCAAATCGTGGATCGCTTCCCGCCGGTTGGGTGTTTTTTCATAAGATCGCTGCTATTGGCATGGCGGAATGGCCGTTCGAATTGGCTGACGTTCGATGATTGCGGCGTGGCGGGAGAGCGGCGGTTGCGCGCCAAACGGGCAGGAGCGATCGAAGAATGAGCGTTCGCGGATTTGTCTGGACGGCGGCGCTGATCGTCGCCGCCGCCCTGTACAGCGTCTATGCGCCGGAGGCGTCGGAGAAATGGGCGCCGGCGGCGGGCGTCTATGCGCGCAAATTGCACGATCTGTTGCCCGACGGGCTGAAGCAGCGTCCCGCTGCGCCCGCGCCGGCCGAAGCGAAGGGTCCCCCGCCGGCCCTGGTGTCCGTCGCGCCAGCCAAGCGCGCCGATTATCCGCTCTATCTGGAGGGGCTCGGCCAGGTTCAGGCCTTCAATACGGTCACGGTGCGCCCGCGCGTCGATGGCCAGGTGGTCAAGATCGGCTTTACCGAAGGTCAAATGGTCAAGGCGGGCGATCTGATCGCCCAGATCGATCCGCGCCCCTATCAGGCCGCGCTCGATCAATCGAAAGCCAAGAAGACCCAGGACGAAGCCAATCTGGCCAACGCCAAGCTCGATCTCCAGCGCGATGTGACGCTCGCCAAGCAAAGCTTCGCCACCCAGCAGCAGCTCGACACCCAGAACGCGCTCGTTTCGCAGTTGATCGCCCAGATCGCCGCCGACGCCGCTTCGATCGACGCCGCGGCGGTGCAGCTCGACTATACGACGATCCGCGCGCCGATCTCCGGGCGAACCGGCTTCCGTCTCGTCGACGAGGGCAATATCGTTTCGGCGGCCCAGCAAACCGGCATCGTCACGATCGCTCAATTGCAGCCGATCAGCGTCGTCTTCAGCGCGCCTGAAAATGACGTGACGCCCATCAACGCCGCGCTGGCCGGCGGAACGCCCGAGGTGCAGGTCAAGAATTCGGACGATTCCAAGATCCTGGCGAGCGGCCGTCTGACGCTGACCGACAATCAGGTCGATGTGAACGCCGGCTCGATCCGCCTGAAGGCCGAGTTCGAAAACAAGGACGACGCCCTTTGGCCGGGCCTGGCCGTGTCGACGCGCCTGACGATCGGCGTGTTGAAAAATGCGCTCGTCGTGCCGGAGACGGCGGTCCAGCGCAGCGCCAACGGACTTTTCGTGTTCGTCGTCGACGATCAGAACCGCGCCGCGATGCGGCCGATCGTCGTCTCGCATGAGGACGAGGATCAGGCGGTCATCGATAAAGGGGTGAACGAGGGCGACCGCGTGGTGACGGTCGGGCAATACGTGCTTCAACCGGGTTCGCCCGTGGCGATCGACACGGCCGCCAATACGGGGAGCTAAGGTTCATGAGCGGAGGCATTTCCGGCCCCTTCATCCGCCATCCCGTCGCTACGACGCTATTGATGGCCGCGATCCTGCTCGGCGGCATCGCCGCTTATCCCCTATTGGGCGTCGCCCCGCTGCCGCAGATCGATTTTCCGACCATCCAGATCAGCGCCGCGCTTCCCGGCGCTTCACCCGATACGATGGCCTCGTCCGTCGCCCAGCCGATCGAGCGGCAGGTCGCGCAGATCCCTGGCGTCACCCAGATGACCTCGACGAGTTCGCTTGGCGCGACCTCGATCAGCGTTCAATTCGATCTCGACCGCAACATCGACGCGGCCGCCAACGACATTCTGGGCGCGCTGAACGCCGCCGCCGGCTATTTGCCAAAGAACCTGCCGAGTCCGCCGACCTACCGAAAAACCAATCCCGCCGATACGCCCATCCTCATCCTGTCGGTGGCGTCCGATGTCGCGCCGATCACCGAAGTCGACGACGACGCGGAAAACATCCTGGCCCAGCAGATCAGCCAGCTTTCCGGCGTCTCTCTGGTGGGAATCGGCGGACAGCAGAAGCCGGCGATCCGCATCCAGATCGACCCCGCCAAGCTGGTCGAAAAGAACCTGCAGCTCGAAGACGTGCGCGCGCAAATCGCCCTCGCCACGGTCGACGGCCCGAAGGGCACCATCGACGGAACGAAGCAGGCCTTCACGATTTTCGACAACGACCAGATGGTCGATCCCAAACAATGGGACAATTTCATCGTCGCCTATCGCAACGGCGCGCCGTTGCGGGTGCGCGACATCGGCAAGGCCGTCGTCGGCCCGGAGGACGCCAAGCAGGCCGCCTGGGGCAACGGCAAACGCGACGTGTTTCTCGTCATTTTCAAAATCCCCGGCGCCAATGTCGTCAACACGGTCGACAAGATCAAGCAGACGATCTCCCATCTCGAGGCGGCGATCCCGCCGACGATTCACGTGACGGTGCTGTCGGACCGCACGACGACCATCCGCGCCTCGCTGCACGACGTGCAGTTCACGCTGGCCCTCACCATCGCGCTGGTGGTGATGGTGATCTTTGTCTTTCTGCGCAGCATAAGAGCGACCATCATTCCCAGCATCACGGTGCCGCTGGCCTTGCTTGGCGCGTGCGGCCTGATGTGGATGGCGCGCTATACGCTCGACAATCTGTCGCTGATGGCGCTCACCATCGCGGTCGGTTTCGTCGTCGACGACGCCATCGTCATGCTGGAGAACATCACCCGCTATGTCGAGCAGGGCGAGAAGCCGCTCGCCGCCGCGCTGAAGGGCGCCGGGGAAATCGGCTTCACCATCCTGTCGATTTCGCTGTCGCTGATCGCGGTGTTGATCCCGCTGCTGTTGATGAGCGGCATCATCGGGCGCCTGTTCCGCGAATTCGCGGTCACGCTGGCGATGACCATTGGCGTTTCGGCTTTCGTGGCTTTGACTTTGACGCCTATGATGGCCTCGCGTTTTCTCAAAGCCCATAAGGACGAGCGGCACGGCCGAGTCTACGCATGGAGCGAGCGCGGCTTCGAGGCGATGGCCAAAGGCTACGAGCGCGGGCTCGACATCGTTCTGCGCCACCAATTCGCGACCCTCTGCGTGTTTCTGGCCACTCTCGTTGCGACCGGCTATCTGTTCGTCGTCATCCCCAAAGGTTTTTTCCCGCAGCAGGACACCGGCATCCTGTTCGGCAATTCGGACGCGGCGCAGGACGTGTCCTTTGCCGAGATGAAGCGAAAGCAGGAGCAGCTCGGCGCTATCGTGCAGGCCGATCCGGATGTCGACACGGTCGCCATGGCGCTTGGGGCCGGCGTCGGCAATGGCGCGCAGAACAATGGGCGCATGTTCATTACGCTGAAGCCGCGCGACGAGCGCACGGCGAACGCCTTCCAAATCATCGCGCGGCTGCGTCCCAAACTCGCCAAGGTGGAGGGCGCGCGGCTGTTCCTGCAGGCGGCGCAGGACGTCAATGTCGGCGCCAGGGCATCGCGCACGCAGTTTCAATATACGGTCCAGGACGCCAATATCGACGAACTGAATTCCTGGGCGCCCAAGATGCTCGACAAGTTCAAGGCGCTGCCGGAATTGCGCGACGTCGCCACCGACCAGCAGACCGCCGGCACGACGATGACCATCGCCATCGACCGCGACATGGCCTCGCGCTTCGGCATCGAGCCGCAACTGATCGACGACACGCTATACGACGCCTTCGGGCAGCGGCAGGTGACGCAATATTTCACGCAGCTCAACACCTACCATGTGATCGAGGAAATCCTGCCCCAGATGCAGGGCGACCCCGGGACGCTCGACAAGCTCTACATACGTTCGCCCTCGACCGGGCAAATGGTGCCGCTGAGCGCTTTCGCCAAATGGACGACGGCCAAAGTGCAGCCGCTGTCGATCAGCCATCAGGCGCAATTTCCCGCGGTGACGATCAGCTTCAATCTCGCGCCGGGAGTGGCGCTTGGCCAGGCGACGGTGGCGATCCAGAACGCGCAAGCCGAAATGAAACTGCCGCCCGCGCTCACGACGACTTTTCAGGGCAACGCCCAGGCGTTCCAGGATTCGCTTGCTACCGTGCCGCTGCTGATCCTGGCGGCGCTGATCGTCGTCTATCTGATCCTTGGCGTTCTCTATGAAAGCTTCATCCACCCGCTGACGATTCTTTCGACCCTGCCGTCGGCTGGCTTTGGCGCGCTGGCGACGCTGATGCTGTTCGGCTTCGAGTTCAGCCTGATCGGCTTGATCGGCCTCATTCTGCTGATCGGCATCGTCAAGAAGAACGGCATCATGATGGTCGATTTCGCCATAGCCGCCGAGCGCGCCGAGCACTTGTCGACGGAACAATCGATCCGCAAGGCGGCGCTGCTGCGCTTCCGCCCCATCATGATGACGACGATGGCCGCCATGCTGGGCGGCGTGCCGCTGATGCTCGGGACGGGCACCGGTTCGGAACTGCGCCAGCCGCTCGGCTATGCGATGGTCGGCGGACTTCTGGTCAGCCAGGCGCTGACGCTGTTCACGACGCCGGTCATCTATATCTATCTCGACCGCCTCTCCAATTGGCTGTCGCGCCGGAGCCCGCGTAGCGCCGTCCCGGAAGGGCAGGGCGAACATGAGGCGCAGGACTGGAGCGAAGAGCGTCCGCAGGCGGCCGAATAAAGCGGTTCGATCAATGCCGGCGGGCCTGGATCAGGCGCTGCCCGGCGACAAGGGGCGAATAGCTTCCGCTGGCGGGCGATTTCGCCGCAGGCGAGACTGTTTGCGCGGATTTGGCGAGGATCCGATCGAACGCCTCCGGGGCGGCGCTGGCCGCTTCGTCCGCCGCGCCCGACGGCGGAAGGGGCGCGTCGCCAAGACGATCTTCGGGATGGGCTGCGTCGGGCGCGTCGCCCGCCGATTCGTAGAGGGCGGCCGCGAGTCCGGACGCCGCAGCCTGAGTGGGCGGCGCCTCCAGGGGAGGACCTCCAGGATTTGCGGAATTCGGCGCGACGGCCTTCGCATCGCCCATGGCGGCAGCCGGCCCGCCCGGCGTCTCCGCGCCGCGATCCTCGCGCGGCGCAATTCCCGACGCGGCGCGCGCCGAATCGTATAAGGCGGCCATACCGGAAATGTCGGGGACGGGATCGGGCGCGTTCGCGGCGCCGGGCTCGTCGGCCAAGACACCGATCGGCCGCGCCATATCCGCGAGGCGATCGTCGCGCGGCGCGGCGCGCGGGGGCTCGTCGAGCGCAGCGACCCTCAGGATGGCGGCTCGCGGAAGCCGCGCGATCGCGACGGCCGCAAAACCGTTGACCGCGCCGGCGCTGGCTTGCGCGGCGTCGCCAAGGCGATCCTCGCGCGGCCCGGCGTCTGGCGCGGCGTTGGGAGGCTCATAGGCGGGCGCGACGAAGCGGAAGGGGGCTGCCTTGGCAAGCGGCCCATCGACGACGCTCGATATTTCGTTCAGCGCGTCGGCGATGGCCAGCGCGCTATCGGTGCGGCGGTCCTCGGCGGGCGCGTCATTGGGGGCCGGCCCCTCGATCTCGCGAACAGCGTTCGCTGCAATCCGCGCATCCGCCGCCGGATCGGCGAGCCCGCCGGCGACCATCGCTTCGTCGCCGAGCGCCAGGATGTCGCTAAGCTGCGAGATTGTTTGGTCGAGAATCACCAGCGCGCGGTATTCGGGTTGTTGCGACAGGCACGATTGCAGCCGCGCTTTGACCTCGATGAGCGAAGTCAGAGTTTCCCAAAAGATATCATCTGCCGGCGCGGGCATAACCTTGAACCAAGCACGCCTGGCTTGCCTGGAACTGGAGCGCCTCCTTGCGGCCAGCCGGGGCTGGTTGCATCGCCGACCTCGCGCGATCGTCCAGGGCGCTGGTCAGACCGCCGCCAGAATACGCGCCTGAAGGGCGGCCAGTTCCGTCTCGCCCGCCGCTCGCCGCTGCCGGTTATGGGGGATCGGCAGATCGAGCGCGATGCTTCCCTCGCGCAGCGCCAACACCCGCTCCGCCAGGGCCGCCGCCTCGGCGACGTCGTGAGTGATGAGGATGGCGGTGAAGCCATGTTCGCGCCAGAGGCCCTTCAAGAGCTGGTGCATTTCGAGGCGGGTCAAAGCGTCGAGCGCGCCAAACGGTTCGTCGAGCAGCAGAACGCTGGGGCGGCCGACGAGCGCGCGGGCGAGAGCGACGCGCTGGCGCTGTCCGCCCGACAGGATGCGCGGCCAGTCCTCCGCGCGATCGGCCAGGCCAACCGCCTCCAGCGCGTCCAGCGCATGGCGGCGCCATTGCGGTCCGCGCGCGATGCCGACATTGCCGATGACCGTTTGCCAGGGCAGCAACCGCGCATCCTGGAACATCATGCGCGTGGTCCGCCGCAGCCCGGCGACGGCCTGGTTGTCGATGACGATCGTCCCCGCGCTTGGCCGATCCAGCCCGGCGACAAGCCGCAGCAAAGTCGATTTGCCGCCGCCCGAACGTCCGACCACGACGACGAATTCGCCGGCCTCAACGTTCAGATCCAGGCCTTTCAGCACCTCGCGTTGGCCAAAAGCCTTGGAGACGGCGCGCAGTTCGATCGGTAGCCCGCCGCCGCGGGCGGGCGGAGAAGCCGGCGCCTGGCGCGCAATTTCGACGGGGAGGCGGAGGGAGGAGGCCAGAGGCGGAATCTGCAGAAGCTGCGCTTGCGAGCTCATGGGCGCCGCTCGGCCGGTTTGGCGTAGCTTGGATGCCAGGAGAGCGCCGCGTTTTCGCAGAATTTCGTGATGAGGTCCGAGAATTTTCCAAGCAGCGCATAGATGACAATGCCGAGCAGCACGACGTCGGTCTGCAGGAATTCGCGCGCGTTCATCGTCATGTAGCCGATGCCGGAGGAGGCCGAGATCGTCTCGGCGACGATGAGGGTCAGCCACATGATGCCGAGGCCGTAACGCAATCCGACGAAAATCGAGGGCAGGGCGCCCGGCAGGATGACGCGCCAGAAAAGCGCGAAGGGGCCAAGGCCATAGACGCGGGCCATTTCGACCAATCCCGGATCGATGGTGCGCACCCCGTGATAGGTGTTGATGTAGACGGGAAACAGCACGCCGATCGACACAAGGAAAATCTTCGCTTCCTCGCCGATGCCGAACCACAGGATGACGAGCGGAATGATGGCCAGATGCGGGATGTTGCGCAGCATCTGCAGCGAAGAATCGAGCGCCGCCTCGGCCGGCCTCCACAGTCCGTTGACGATGCCGAGCGCAAAGCCGATGAGGCCGCCGATCAGCAGGCCCTGCAAGGCGCGGCCCGCGCTGACCGCGATATTCGGCGCCAGCGTGCCGTTCCGCCACGTCACCCAGAGGGCGCGCATCACGGCGCTGGGCGCCGGCAAGACGCGCGCCGCGATAAGGCCGCCATCCGCCGCGATTTCCCAGCCGACAATCAGCGCGAGGGGAAGAATCCACCCGACGGCGCCGTCGGGCAGGCGAAAGGACGGCGCGCGCGTCTTGGCGATCGACATGGGTTCCCCCTCTGCGCCGCGTCAGCTGCCGCCGCCGCGAACGACCTCGCCGATCTTGATCGGTTTGGGGATGAGCCCAAGGCCGTAGAACGCATCGGCGATCTTCTGCTGGTCGCTCGCGACTTGCGCCGTGATCGCCTGGGCGCCCCAGGACTGGCGGCTCAGCGCCAGTTTGAGGATCGGCGCGGGAATGCCGACGGCCGCGCTCAGTTCGTCGGCGGCCTGATCGACATTGTCCTTGGCCCAGGCGTCGATTTCCTTGATCGAGGCCAGCAACGCCTCGACAACCGCTGGATTGGCCGCCACGAATTTCTGCTCGCCAAGATAAAACTGGCGGTTTGCCGCAACGCCGCCCTCGCCGTTGGCGATGGTGCGGGCTTCGAGCGTCAGTTCGGCGGCGGCCTGGAACGGGTCCCAGATCGCCCAGGCGTCGACCGAGCCATGTTCGAACGCGGCGCGCGCGTCGGCCGGCGCCAGGAAGACCGTCTTGACGTCGGAATATTGGAGACCGGCCTTTTCGAGCGCCTTGACCAGGAGATAGTGGACGTTCGAGCCCTTGTTCAGCGCGACGCTCTTGCCCTTGAGTTCGGCGACGCTGTGGATCGGGCTGTCCTTGGGCACCAGGATCGCCTCGCTTAGCGGGGCCGGGGGTTCATTGCCGACATAGACGAGCGGCGCTCCGGCCGCCTGCGCGAAGATCGGCGGCGCCTCGCCGGTAATGCCGAAATCCAGCGCGCCGACATTGAGCGCTTCGAGCAATTGCGGGCCGCCGGGAAATTCGGTCCAGGCGACGGAAAAGCCGAGCGGCTCGAGTTTTTTCTCGAACAGCCCGCGCGCCTTCAGAAGCAGGAACGTGCCGTATTTCTGATAGCCGACGCGCACGGTCTTGTCGGCGGCCTCAGCGCCGCCGACGGCCAAAGCGGCAAGGACCGTCGCGGTGGCGACGGCGCGGGTGATTTTTCCAAAAAAACCGTTCATCGCCAATCCTTCGGTCGTTCGCGGCATCGCATTTGGCGCGGCGCGGCGGCGGGGTCCGCAACCCTATCCTGATGCCATTCATATCACAATATAATTCCTATAGACAAAGAATATAATATTGAACAGAATGGAAGGCGATCGGGCTCGCGCCCAAGAAGGAACCGCTATGACCAACGCTAACGATCTGCCGCCCGCCGCCAGTGAGACGGACGTGTTGTGGTTCCTGCCGACCCATGGCGACGGCCGCTATCTCGGCAGCGACGTCAACGCGCGCCACATCACGTTGAACTATCTCGGCCAGATCGCCCGCGCGGCGGACGAACTCGGCTATTTCGGCGTGCTGCTGCCAACCGGCAAATCCTGCGAGGACTCCTGGGTCGTCGCCTCGGCGATGGCGCCGTTGACGCAGCGACTGCGCTTTCTGGTCGCCGTGCGGCCAGGCTTGCAGACGCCGACCGTCGCCGCGCGCATGACCGCGACGCTCGACCGCCTTTCGGAAGGACGCCTGCTGATCAATGTCGTCACCGGCGGCGACCCAGTCGAGCTTAGGGGCGACGGCATTTTCTACGACCATGCCGAGCGTTACGCGGTGACCGATGAATTTCTCACCGTCTATCGCAAGCTGCTGGCGGGCGAAAAAGTATCCTTCAAAGGCGCGCATATCGAAGTCGAAGGCGGCAAGCTGATCTATCCCCCCGCGCAAAAACCGCATCCGCCGCTCTATTTCGGCGGCTCGTCGGACGCCGGCAATCGCGTCGCCGCCGACCATGTCGATGTCTATCTGACCTGGGGCGAGCCGCCCAACGACGTCGCGCAAAAAATTGCCAAGGCGCGCGCGCTGGCGGCCGAGCGCGGCAGGACCTTGTCGTTCGGCATCCGCCTGCATGTGATTGTGCGGGAGACCTCGGCCGAGGCCTGGCGCGCCGCCGACAGCCTGATATCCAAGCTCGACGACGAGGCGATCGCCACCGCGCAAAAATCCTTCGCCCATTTCGATTCCGTCGGACAGAAGCGCATGGCGGCGCTGCATGGCGGGCGGCGCGAAAAGCTGGAAGTCAGCCCAAATCTGTGGGCCGGCGTCGGCCTCGTGCGCGGCGGCGCCGGCACCGCGCTGGTCGGCAATCCCGACGAAGTGGCCGAACGGATGAAGGAATATATGAAGCTCGGCATCGACCGCTTCATCCTCTCGGGCTATCCCCATTTGGAAGAATGCTATCGCTTCGCCGAACTGGTGTTTCCCAAACTGCCGCTCAAAGCGACCACCGGCGCGAATCTAGGGCCGGCGCGACACGGCGGCCCGTTCGGCGAGGTGATCGCCAATGTCGCGGCGCCTTCGCAGCGCCGCGCAGCGAGCGCGAGCTAGTTTGCCGCCACCTGCAACGCTTATTTTTTACAGAAAACCGCCAGTCAATTCCGCCGGCTGTCAGAAATGTTCAGATTCGCCTCTGTCAAGACCTTGCGGGGAAGCCTCCGGCGGACTTAACATCCAGCTCATGGTCGACACACTCATATCGATCCGGATGGCGCGCGACGGCGATGAAACGAGCATCGCCGATGTGCACGATGCGGCTTGGCGCGACGCCTATCAGGGCGTCATCCCCGGCCGCGAGCTGGAGCGGATGATCGCCCGGCGCGGGCCTTTATGGTGGCGCAATGCGATTGCGCGCGGCTCGCGGCTGCTGGTGCTGGATTTTGGCGACAAGATCGCCGGCTATGTCAGCTATGGCCGCAACCGCGTGCCGGCCTTGACCTATAGCGGCGAAATATTCGAGCTTTACCTCGCGCCCGAATATCAGGGCGGCGGCTTCGGACGGCGCATGTTCGAGGCCGCGCAAAAGGATCTGGCCGACCACGGCTATCGCTCGTTCCTGGTCTGGGCCTTGGCCGACAATGAGCGCGCGCTGGCGTTCTACGGCCGCCTCGGCGGGCGCGTCGTGCGCCGCGCCCATGAGAAATTCGGCCAGGAAACGCGCGAGCGCGTCGCCTTCGGCTTCGAGTGATGCCGGCCCGGCGACGGCCCGCCTTGTGTTGGCGGCCAAATCCAGCTTAATCAGCGCCAATTCGCCTCGCCGGGAGCTCGATCATGAATGTCGACGCCATTTCCATCGGCGCCAACCCGCCCCATGAAGTCAATGTCGTGATCGAAGTGCCGATCGGCGGCGAGCCGATCAAATACGAGATGGACAAGAAGGTCGGCGCGCTCGTCGTCGACCGGTTCCTCTATACGTCGATGCGCTATCCCGGCAATTACGGCTTCATTCCCCATACGCTGTCAGGCGACGGCGATCCTTGCGACGTCATCGTCGCCAATACGCGGGCGATCATTCCCGGCGCCATCATGAGCTGCAAGATCGTCGGCGTCTTGCTGATGGAGGACGAGGCGGGGGGCGACGAAAAGCTTCTCGCCGTGCCGTCCGCCAAGCTCACCCAGCGCTATGCGCGCATCGATAATTTCACCGATCTCCCTGAGATCACCTTGAAGCAGATCGAGCATTTCTTCGCCCATTACAAGGATCTGGAGCCCAACAAATGGGTCAAGATCACCAGGTGGGGCGATGCGGCGGAAGCTCGCGCGATGGTGCTGGCTGGCATCGAGCGCGCTGCCCGGGCAAAATAGCGTTTTTCCATACAAATCTCATTTTCAACGAGGCCGCCGAATGCGCCGTTCCTTCATCGATCGCCGCATCGAAGCGATGCTCGAACTTTGCGATCGCTGCCGGTTCAAGCTGCCGCCCTTCGCGCAATGGAGCGAGGCGCAATATCGCGCGCAAGCGGCTTCGGCGCGGCTCATCCGCGCGGCGGGACTCGGCTGGAACGTGGTTGAATTCGCGCCCGGCGCCTATGCCGCGCAAGGTCTCAGCGTTTTCACCGCGCGAATGGGCGATTGGCGGAATCTCGCTGCCGGCGGCGGCCGTCTCTATGGCGAGAAGGCGATGATGGCGGAGGACGGCCAGGTCACGCCCCGTCACTATCATGTCGTCAAGACCGAAGACATTTTGAATCGCGGCGGCGCGCGGTTCATCGTCGAATTATGCAAGGTCGATGCGGCAGGCGCCCAGCTCGACGAGCGCTTCGGCGCGCTGAAAGACGCCGAAACGCTCGATCTTGCGCCGGGCGCGCGGGTGACGCTGGAGCCCGGCGAGAGCCTGACGATCGATCCCTTCATCGCCCATTCCTTCTGGGCGGAAGGCGGCGCGGTATTGGCCGGCGAAGTCTCGCTCGCCAATGACGATGCGACCGACAATTATTTCCAGCCGCCGCTTGCTCCCTTCGCCCCGATCGAAGAAGACGCGCCGATGCGCTACGTCACCGTGCGCGATCACGCCAGGATCGTTGGAGAAACGGCTGGCTGACGCTTGCCCGCAACTTTCCGGCCAAACAACGATTATGATGTCGCGGGGTCACGAACCCATAGGGGAGACTTCCGATGCATGGCGATCCAATCCCGCCGATCCGGCGCCTCAATCCGCCCGAACTCGGTCCGCCGCCCGGCTATTCGCAGGTCGTGGAGGTGCGCGTCGCTCGCCTTTTCTTCATCGCCGGGCAGACCGCGCTGGATAGGGAAGGCGGACTGATTGGCAAGGATGATTTTGCCGCGCAGGCCGAACAGGTTTTCCTCAACCTCGCCCTCGCGCTGGAGGCGGTCGGCTGCACCGCGGCCAATCTGGTCAAGCTGACCGTTTTCCTGCGCGACATGGCCGATCTTTCCACCTATCGCGAGGCGCGCAATCGCTTCTTTGCGACCGTCGCGCCGCCTGCCGCGCCGGCGGTGACGCTGATCGAGGCATCGAAACTTTATGGTCCCGATTTCCTCCTCGAGATCGAGGCCATAGCGGCGGCATGAGGCAGGGCGAAAGCAAAAGCCGGTGACGACAGAAACGCCTGATTCCCCGGGCGCCCGAGTTCGCGACACGCAGGAGGGACTTCGCCTCGCCGGCATCGCCTCGGGCGCGCCCTGGCGCCGATGGGGCCCGTATTTAAGCGAGCGGCAATGGGGCACCGTGCGCGAGGACTACAGCGCCGACGGCTCGGCCTGGGAATATTTTCCCCACGACCATGCGCGCAGCCGCGCCTATCGCTGGGGCGAAGACGGCCTCGGCGGATTCGCCGACGACAAGCTGCAAATCTGCCTCGGCGTCGCGCTGTGGAACGGCCGCGACGCAATCTTGAAGGAGCGGCTGTTCGGCCTGACCAATGCGGAGGGCAATCACGGCGAGGACGTCAAGGAGCTCTATTACTACCTCGATGGCGTCCCGAGCCACGCCTATATGAAAATGCTCTACAAATATCCGCAGGCCGCGTTTCCCTACGCCGATCTCGTCGCGGTCAACGCGGCGCGCGGATTGAATGAGCGCGAATACGAATTGATCGACACCGGAATCTTCGACGGCAACCGCTATTTCGACGTCGAGATCGAATATGCGAAAGCCGCGCCGGACGACATTCTGCTGCGGATCACCGCCTATAATCGCGGGCCGGCGGCCGCCACGCTCCATGTGCTGCCGCAAATCTGGGCGCGCGACATCTGGTCCTGGGGCCCGACCGTGGTCAATCCTCGCCTCGAGGCGCACGATTCCAACACGATCCTCGTCAGCCATCCCAATCTGCCGCCGATGCAGATGCTGTGCGAAGACGTCGGTGAATGGCTGTTTTGCGACAATGAGACCAATGTGAACCGGCTCTACGGCGCGCAAATCCAAGGCTGGTTCAAGGACGCGATCAACGACGCGGTGGTCGAGGGCAAGAAGGCGGCGGTGAACCCGGCGCGGCGCGGAACCAAGGCGGCCGCCCATTGCATCCTCGATATTCCCGCCGGCGAAAGCCGCTCCGTTCACGCGAGATTGCGGCCGAGCGACGGCTCGGCGCCGGCCGTCGATTTTGCCGCCGTCTTTGCGACGCGGCGCGCCGAAGCGGACGCGTTCTACGCCGCCGTGCAAGCGGGGATCGAGAATGCCGATCAGCGGCTGGTGCAGCGTCAGGCGTTCGCGGGAATGCTGTGGTGCAAGCAGTTCTACGGCTATGACGTGCGCCGCTGGCTGCAGGGCGATCCGCTGCAGCCGGCGCCGCCCCCGCCGCGCCTTGGCGGGCGAAACGCCAATTGGGACCATTTCGCCATGGGCGACATCGGCAATGTCTCCCCCGGCGACATCCTGTCGATGCCGGATGCGTGGGAATATCCCTGGTTCGCGGCCTGGGACCTGGCGTTCCATTGCGTGACTTTCGCGCGCATCGATCCGCAATTCGCCAAAGCCCAGCTCATCCTGCTGACCCAGGCGCGCTCGCTCCATCCCGATGGCCAGATGCCCGCCTACGAATGGAATTTCAGCGACGTGAATCCGCCCGTCCAGGCATGGGCCGCGCTGCAGATTTACGAGATCGACCGCAAGGAGACGGGGGTCGGCGACGCGGTGTTCCTGGAGCGCGTCTTTCATAAATTGATGCTGAACTTCACGTGGTGGGTCAATCGCGAGGACCATGACGGGCGCAACATTTTTCAAGGCGGCTTCCTGGGCCTCGACAATATCGGGCTGTTCGATCTCAGGACGCCGCTGCCGGACGGCGGCTATCTCGACCAGTCCGACGGCACCGCCTGGGTTTCGACTTTTGCGCTCAGCATGATGCGCATCGCGCTGGAGCTGTCGCTGCGCAACCACGTCTTCGAGGATCTGGCGACGAAATTTTTCGAACATTTCATTTACATCGCCGAGGCCGTTCACGCCACGGGCGGCGCGAACTACACCGGCCTCTGGGACGACCAGGACGAATTTTATTACGACGTCCTGCGGACCCCCGGCCATGCCGGCCAATTGCTGCGCATCCGCTCGATCGTCGGCCTCGTGCCTCTGCTCGCCGTCGAGGTTCTTCACGAGGATTTCACCCTCGAGTTGCCGAAATTCGCCGAGCGTCTGGACTGGTTCGTGCGCCATCGCCCCGATCTTTCGCGTCTCGTGTCGAACTGGCGCGAACCCAATCCCCAGGGCTATCGGTTGCTGTCGCTGATGCGGCGCCACCGGCTGAATTGCGTGTTGAAGCGGATGCTGGACGAGGCCGAATTCCTATCGGATTTCGGCATCCGGTCCGTCTCGAAATACCACGAGAAACACCCTTACGTGTTCCAGCACGGCGACCAAAGCTTCAGCGTGGAATATACGCCGGGCGAAGGAACGACGAGAATCTACGGCGGCAATTCGAACTGGCGCGGCCCGGTCTGGATGCCGATCAATTATCTCATCGTGGAGGCGCTCCATAAGCTGCATAAATTCTATGGAGATTCCTTTCAGATCGAATGCCCGACAGGATCGGGGACGTTTCTGTCGCTGGAAGGCGTCGCGGCGGAGCTGACCCGTCGCCTGCAGCGGCTGTTCCTGAAGGACGCCGCCGGGCGGCGCGTTTTTCTGGGCGAATCCAGCCGGCAATGGGAAGACGTCAACTTCCGCGACCGCCTGTTGTTCTATGAATATTTCGATGGCGACACGGGACGCGGCCTCGGCGCCTCGCATCAGACAGGCTGGACCGGCCTCATCGCGCTGCTGCTCAATCCGTTGGAGCAAACGGACGCCGCCCATGTGTCGCCAGCGCTCGCCGGGGCCGACGCAAACAAGGCGTCAGCCCCCGCGGCCCAGGTCGCCCGCGAAGGGACGTAGCGACGTCGAATGTCTCACTCCTCCGCCGGTTCATCGATCAACAGATGATGGCCGTCCGGATCGAACAGCGCGCGACGGACCCTCGCGCCGGCGCCTGCCTGCGCTGGCCCTGAGGCCTCCAGCACCAGACGCGCGGCGGCAACGTCATTGTTGCGCAGGCGAACCGGCTCGCCGCGCGCGACGGCGCGATAGCCCAACAATTCGATATGCGGCGTCGGCCGGCGCGGGACGAGCGCGGTCACTTCGACATCGGGAGCGTGGAGCCCGTCGAGCCGCGCCTGCTCGGGGCCATGATTGTGCGAGCGCGCGGAAACCGCAAAGCCGAGCGCTTCATAGAACGCCGCGCTGCGCGCGGAATCGGCGACGCTGATCGCGGAATGGTCGATCCCAAGGCACGGCCCGGCGCCGCGGGTGGCGCGCCACGGCGGCGGCGCGTTGCCCTCGGGAAAGGCGAGCAGTTCGAGAGGGTGACCCTCGGGATCGCGGAACTTGAACGCCGTGACGCCGCCCGAGGCGTCGGGCAGGCGCTGCGGGCCCCCCTCGGTAATCGCGCACCAGCCCCGGGCGGCCAGAAGCCTTTGATAGGCCGCGCCCATATCCGCCACGACGATCGCCAAATGCTGGAACAGCAGGTCGCTCGAGGCGGCGTCGTGCGGATAAGGCCGGCCCGGCGCGGCGAATTCGAGCAGTTCGACCGCTTGCTCGCCAAGGCCGAGCACGAGGCCCCTCGCGCCGCCGGCCACGCCCATCAGGCTCTCGAAACGCGCGCCCGAATGTCGTTCGATCGCTATTTTGCGAAAGCCGAGCGCCTGCTCGTAGAAGGCGCCAAGCCGGTCGGCGCCGCCCGTCGTCAGGCTGAAACGGGCGAGCCTGCCAACGCGGGTCATTCGAAAGCGCAAGGCGAGGCGGGCGCCCCCGTATCCTCGAACTGGAACACCATCAGCACGGCGGGAGTCTGGCCGACCGTGCCGGAGCGATGGCTGCGCCGCCCGTCCGAAGCGCGGCAGTTCTGATCGCCGCCGAACGACAATTCGCCCGCTCCCATTTCGACGCGCTGGCCGTCCATCGCCTCCACGAACCAGCGGCCCGACAGGGGGATGATCCATTGCGGCTTGGGATTTTCGTGCCATTCGCCGACCCAGCCGACAGGCTGCACGGTGACCATCGCCGACATCGCGCCGCTGGTCTTCTCGCCCTGCCATTGCGGAGCGGCGGGGGCCTGCATCGATTTCAGCGCGAATTTCGTCATGGCGCAGCGGCTGAGATGGCTGACGCCTTGCGCGTCCGTCCACAAATGCCAGTACGGCACGACAGGCTTGTCGGTCACGAAGCGCCCCTTGCATCGGCCATAGCGTAGGGATGCGAGGAGCCAAGCGGATTTTCGAGGAAGCTTCGAACGCCCGCCGCATTCGTCCCGAACGCCAGCATCAAAAAACCCCCGGCGACGGCGAGGTTCTTCAGGAAATCCCAGAATGTCTCGCGCCCCCGGCTTTCCCCCTGCAGGCGAAAGTCCGGCGCCTTCCAGAATTGCTTCCACAATATCGCGGTGATCAGGCAATAGCCGGCGAGGATGAGGGCCGCCAGCCGATCGGCGATTCCGGTCAGAACGGCCAGCGACATGAAAATCTCGACGCCCAATCCGCCGAGGATGAGCATCGTCGCAAGGGATCGCGACGGCGTCGCTTGCGCCGCCTGTCCCAAAGCCTGTTTGAAGTTGAGGATCTTGTCGAGCGCGCTGAACGGCAGGAACAGCAGAACCAGCAGGCACCGCGCGATGAAAATCACCAGAAGGCTCGACAAAGCTCGTCTCCTGCCGCCGCGCGGGGTTGGCCTGCTCGAAAGACCAGGCCGCAAGATTTCGAAAAGTCGTGGTTGCGCCACCATAACACGCGACTCGATCGAGCGTTGCGTTTACAAAGGCGAGGGAACGGCGAACTCCGCCAAACGTTAGCGCTTCTGCGTTGCCCCCCTCTCTTGCGGATGGCAAAGAGACAGCGCCGGGAGATCCTCCATGACAACAGCCTCCGCCCCTTCGCCGTCCGCCTCGACCGCTCCCGCGCTCGCCCCTCCAAGGACGCTGGTCGGTCAGAAGGCTCTGGTGACGGGCGCGAATTCCGGCATCGGCCGCGGCGTCGCGATCGCGTTAGGCCAGGCCGGGGCCGACGTCGTCGTCAATTATGTTGAGGGCGACGATTCGGCGAACGCCGTGGTCGACGAGATCAAGGGATTTGGCGTCAAGGCTTTCGCCTATCAGGCCGACGTGTCTTCGGAAGATCAGGTCGCGGCCATGTTCAAGCGCATGATCGGTGAATTCGGGACCATCGACATCCTCGTCGCCAATGCCGGCCTGCAGCGCGATTCGGCGTTTCATACGATGACCATGGCGCAGTGGAACACCGTGCTCGGCGTCAATCTGACCGGCCAGTTCCTCTGCGCGCGGGAGGCCATCCGCGAATTCCTGCGTCGGGGCGTCGTGCCGGGTGTGTCCTGCGCCGCCGGCAAGATCATCTGCATGAGTTCGGTGCATCAGGAGATTCCCTGGGGCGGGCACGCCAATTATGCGACCTCCAAGGGCGGCATCAAATTGCTGATGGAGAGCCTGGCGCAGGAAGTCGCGCCGCGCCGCATTCGCGTCAACGCCATCGCGCCCGGCGCCATTCGCACCCCCATCAACGCGTCGGCCTGGAACACCAAAGAGGCCTACGACCAGCTGATGACGCTGATCCCCTACGGGCGGATCGGCGAGCCCGAAGACATCGCCCGCGCGGCCGTCTGGCTCGCCTCGGATCAGTCGGATTATGTGGTCGGATCGACCCTCTTCGTCGATGGCGGCATGACGCTCTATCCAGGCTTTGCGACCGGAGGCTGAACGAAAGGCGCGGCATGGCGGACAATCATTACGATCTGATCGTGATCGGGAGCGGCCCCGGCGGCGCTTCGCTCGCGCAACGGGTGGCGGCGACCGGCAAGCGCATCCTGCTGCTGGAGCGCGGCGATTACCTCCCGCGTTCGCCCGCCAACTGGGATTCGCAGGTCGTCTTCGTCGATGGCGCCTATCAGGCCAAGGAAACCTGGTATGGCGCGGACGGCAGCCGCTTTCACCCTGGCCTGCATTATTATGTCGGCGGAAATTCCAAGGTCTACGGCGCCGCGCTGCTGCGCCTGCGCGAGCGCGACTTCGGCGAGATCGTCCATGCCGACGGCGTCTCGCCGGCCTGGCCGCTGAAATACGACGTCTTCGAGCCTTATTATGCGCAGGCCGAACGCCTGTTCCATGTCCATGGCCAGCGCGGCGAAGACCCGACCGAACCGCCTTCGAGCGGGCCGTTTCCGCACCCGCCCGTCTCGCACGAGCCGGCCGTCGAGGCCTTGAGCCAGAGCCTGACGCAGAACGGCCTGCGCCCGTTCCATCTGCCGCTCGGCATCCTGCTCGACGAGAAGAACGGCAAGCCGACGCCGACCAGCATCTGCATCCGCTGCGACGCGTTCGACGGCTTTCCCTGCCTCTTGAACGGCAAGGCGGATGCGCAGGTGATCTGCGTCGATCCCGCGTTGAAGGCCTATCCCAACCTGACGCTGCGGACCGGCGCCTATGTCTCGAAACTGGAGACCGACGCGAGCGGCAGGAAAGTGACGGGCGTGCATGTGACGCGGGAGGGCGAAGCGGAGCGCTATAGCGCTGAGATCGTCGTCGTCGCCTGCGGCGCGCTTTCTTCGGCGCTGCTTTTATTGCGGTCGGCCAGCGACAAGCACCCCAAGGGCCTCGCCAACGGCTCCGACCAGGTCGGGCGCAATTACATGCGCCACAATCAATCGATCCTGATGGCCCTCATGCGCGAGCCCAACGACACCGTCTTTCAGAAGACCCTCGCCGTCAGCGATTATTACTTTAGCGCCGACGACTGGGAATATCCGCTCGGCCTCATCCAGATGTGCGCGACGTCGCATGGCGCGCAGATCCGCGGCGAGGCGCTGCCGAGCTGGCTCGAATGGGTTCCCAAAATGCCGTTCGAGGAGATGGCGCGCCATTCGATGGATTTCTGGCTGTCCAGCGAGGATCTGCCGCGCGCGGAAAATCGCATCTCTTACGATGGCGAGCGCGTGGTGCTCGATTTGACCGAAGGCAATACGGAGGCGCACCGCCGCCTCAAGAAGAAACTGGAGCAGATCCTCGGCGCCGCCGGCGCGCATCCCGTGCTGCTGGAGCGCAACCTCTATTTCGGCCAAAACGTTCCGATCGGCGGCACCGCGCACCAGGCGGGAACCGCGCGCTTTGGCGAAGACCCGGCGACGTCGGTGCTCGATCTCGACTGCAAGGCGCACGAGCTCGACAATCTCTACCTCGCCGACGCCAGCTTCTTTCCCTCGATCGGCGCGGTCAATCCGACGCTGACGATCATCGCCAACGCCTTGCGCGTCGCCGAGGGGATCAAAGCGCGGCTCGGCGCGTAGCCCGGGCGCGTTGGCTAGCGGCGCGCCAGCCTCTCCATCGTCGCGATGAATTCCTCGATCATCCGCTCCGCCCGCACGCCGGTCGCCACTTCAACGTTCGGCCGGCGCCGCCACACGCCGCGCCAGTCAGCGACCGTCATGCCGCTGGTCAGCGTTCCCGTCGTCTCGACATCGGCCGCAACGGGGCTGGTGTCGATAAGGGTCGGATCGATGGCCGCCGCTATGGCGAGCGGGTCGTGCATGACGAAGAATCGGCGCCCCTCGCGCTTCTCGATGAATTCGAAATAATGCCGCGTCGCATCCTCCAGGAATCGCAGCAGGGCGGGGGCGTGCGGCGCGCCTTGGCAGCGGCGCGCGAGAGCGGCGAGATGTTCGGGCGTCAGCCGCGTCTGGCGCGTGACGTCGAGGCCGACCGCCACAAGCGGCGCCGCGCCTTCGCCGCCAAAGCTGCGGAAAACGATGCGCGCCGCGTCCGGGTCGTGCCAGATATTGAACTCGGCGGCCGGCGTCGTATTGCCGCCGACCGTGAAGGCGCCGCCCATCAGCACGAGGCGCTTCAGCCTTTTCGGCAATTCGGGCTCGCGCATCAGTGCGACCGCAATATTGGTGAGCGGGCCGGTGGCGACGAGGACGATCTCGCCCGGATGCGCCTTGGCGGCGGCGAGGATCTGATCGATCGCATTGCCGGGATCCGCTATCGCGGCGGGCTCGGGCAGGACCGCATGGCCGAGGCCCGAACCGCCATGCACCGCGCTCGCATCCTCCGCTTCGCGCAATAGCGGGCGCGCGCAGCCCGGCCAGACCGCGATGTCGGGGCGCCCGGCCAGCGCCAGCACGGCGCGCGTGTTGCGCGTCGCCAGCTTGAGATCGACGTTGCCCGCCACCGTGGAGACGCCGAGAATTTGCGCTTGAGGAGAGGCGCAGGCGAGCAGCAGGCCGAGCGCATCGTCGATGCCGGTGTCGACGTCGAGGATAAGCAGCATTCTGGCGTCGGGCATGGCGAACTCTCTTGCGGCGCCGATTTGGCGGATCGGCGCAAATGTCCTATCAAAGCGTCCTGGCGGATGAAGCTTGCTCTTCTCGTGGCCCAACCGATGGAATGGGTCAATGCTTCAAAACGTCAAAGCCGAAAAGGAACGCCCGCCGGTTGCGCGCCCGTGGTTTGCCGCGGAGGCCGCGGCGACGCTCGGCCTCGCCTGGCCGCTCATCATCGCCAATGTCGCGCAAAGCGCGATGACCACCACCGATCTGATGATGCTGGGCTGGCTGTCGCCAAAGGCGCTCGCCGCCGGCGCGCTCGGCTTCAACCTGTTCCTGCCGCTGCTGCTGTTTGGCATCGGCCTCACCAGCGCCGCGGCGCCGATCGCCGCCAGCCTGCGCGGCTCGAATCCTGGGGATGTCGAAGGTCTGCGGGCGGGGGCGCATCAGGCCTTCCTCAGCGCGGTCGCGCTCGCCATCCCGATGTGGGCGCTGCTGTGGAACGCCAAGGCCATCCTCATCGCCTTTGGCGAGGCGCCCGATCTCGCCGCGCTGGCGGCGACCTATCTCCATAGCCTGCAATGGGCGCTGGCGCCGGCCTTCCTGTTCTTCGCCGCGCGCTCGATTTTCGCCGCGCTCAATCGAACGGGTCCGACTTTGCTCGCCGGCGTGCTGGCGGTCGGCGTCAACGCGGCCGGCAATTATGGATTCATCTTCGGCCATTTCGGCCTGCCGGCGCTCGGCGTATTCGGCTCGGGCCTGGCGACCTTCCTCTCGCAAGGCTTCATGCTGCTCGTGCTGGTGTTTTACGCCTTCGTCGATCCGCGGCTGGCGCGCTATCGCCTGTTCGGCGGCCTGTGGCGCATCGATGGGCCGAAACTCAAGCAATTGTGGCGGCTAGGAGCGCCGATCGGCGCCACCATCACTTTCGAAATCACGATCTTCGCCGCCTCGGTGCTGCTGATGGGCCTCATCGGCGCGGCGGCGCTCGAAGCCCATGCGGTGGTGTTCCAGATCGCTTCGATGGCCTTCATGGTTCCGCTCGGCCTCAGCCAGGCGGCGACCGTGCGGGTCGGCCATGCCTATGGCGCGCGCGATGCGAGGGGCGTCTCGCGTTCCGGCTGGACCGCGCTGGCGATGGGCCTCGTCTTCATGGTCGCCTCCGCCTCGACGATGCTGCTGTTCCCAAAATTCCTGATGTCGGGCTTCATCGACGTCGAGGCGCCCGCCAATGCCGAAATCATCGAACGCGCCGGCGCCTTTCTGCAGATCGCCGCCCTGTTTCAGATATTCGACGGCGCGCAGGCGGTCGCCGCGGGCATGCTGCGCGGCGTCCATGATGCGCGAACGCCGATGTGGATCGCCTTGTTGGGCTATTGGGGCCTCGGCTTGCCGATCGGCGCGCTGCTCGCTTTCAGAACGCCGCTGGCCGGCGTCGGCCTGTGGATCGGCCTTGCCTGCGGCCTCGCCTGCGTCTCGGCGCTGCTCCTGGCGCGATGGCGCATCAGGGAACGCGCGGGATTCCTCGGAGACGCGCCTTGAAGGGGCCGAAGGATCGACGCCAAAAACGATCATAGGAATCCGGCGAGCGCGCCTGCCAGCCCGGCGATGGCCACCACGCCGACAACGCCCGCAGTCAGCCGCAAGCGCCAGCCGCGCAAGCGCGCATTCTCAGGCAACGCGGTGGCGGCCAGGATCACCAGGAAGGTGACGACGACGGGCAACAATACGGCGTTCAAGACCTGCATGCCGATCGAAAGCCGGACGAGATCTGGCGCAAACAGAACCAAGGCGGCGCTGCCAAGGATCCAGGCGGCATATCCGGAGAAAAAACCAAGCCGACGCCGCGCCTCGTGCTCCAGGGATCGTCGCAGCCCGAAGATTTCGCCCAGACCCCAAGCGCAGGCGAGCGAACTGACGATGGCGGCGCCCATCGCTGCTCCGACCACGCCCGCGCTGAACACGATTCGCCCGGTGGCTTCGCCCAATAGCGGGGTCAGCGCCTGGCTGATCTCACCGATGCTTTCGAGCGAGGCGCCGGTCCCGCCCCGCCTCAGCGCAGCAATGGCGACCAGGACGGACGCGGTGACGAGCTGGGTGAGAATGGCCCCGAACACGGTGTCCCAGCGCGCCGCGCCATAGTCGGACGGCGACAGGCGCTTTTCCGCCACGGCGGAGGATTGATAAAAGATCATCCAGGGATTGAAGGTCGCCCCGATAAGGCCAGCCGCCAGATAGAGATAGCCAAAGTCATGCAGCTTCTGGTCGGCGATATCGCGGATTATCGCGGCTCCGGAAGGATGGGCCTGCCAGGCGACGACAAAGAAACTCACCTCGAACAGGCCGAACAGTAGGGCGATGCGCTCGACGCGCCGATATTCCCCGGTCAACACGACAAGAATCAAGGTGACGCTGGCGAGCGGCAGGATGAGCCAGCGCGACGCGCCGTAAAGCTCGCCGACGCCGGCGATCCCCGTAAATTCGGTCACCAGCGAGCCCAGCGTGGCGGCGACGAGCGCCGTTGCGGCGACAATCCCGCCGGCGCGGCCAAATCGCTCGCGGACTAATTCGCCAAAGCCGCATTTGCGGAAAAGTCCGATGCGCAGCGCCAGATCCTGCACGATGATCAAAACGGGAATCAGCAAGACCAAAAGCGGAAACAGCCGGTATCCCCAACGCGCGCCGGCTTCGGCCGCCGTGACGATATTGCCGGCGTCCGTGTCGGCCAGCATCACCAGGAGCCCGGGACCCCAGACGGCGGCGATCGTCGCAAACACCGAGCCTCTGGCGAAACGCGACGGCCTTGGCGCGGATGCGGCGTTCGGCGCCTCTGTCGGTTTCATGCGCCGCTACGCTCTCTCAGCCTGGGATTGCGAGCGGCGATAGCGGCCACGTTTCCTCCACCCGTATGGGCGATTATCCCTTCGTTTTTTTCGCTTGTCGACCTACCGGGGGCTTTTGCCGTTCGTAATGGTTCGTTGTAGCTTCCGTTTCGAAAACGGGCGCCGCGCCGGCCGACTCGGGAAAATCGGGGGAAAGGGCAACGTGCGCGATGCCGCGGCAGACAAGGTCGACGCCCCTTACGACGTAGCGGTGATTGGCGGGGGAATAAACGGCTGCGGCATTGCGCGCGACGCGGCCGGGCGCGGCTGGTCGGTGTTGCTTTGCGAAAAAGGCGATCTTGCTTCCGCGACTTCCAGCGCCTCGACCAAACTGATCCACGGCGGCCTGCGTTACCTCGAATATTATGAGTTCCGGCTGGTTCGCGAGGCGCTACTGGAGCGCGAGACGCTGTGGCGGATCGCGCCGCATATCGTCTGGCCGCTGCGGTTCGTGCTGCCGCATCACAAGGGCCTGCGGCCGGCCTGGCTGCTGCGGTTCGGCCTGTTTCTCTACGACCATCTTGGCGGACGCAAGCTGTTGCCGCCGACCCGAACTTTGCGCCTTCGCAGCGATCCCGCCGGCGAACCGCTGAAGCCGGAATACACGCTTGGTTTCGAATATTCCGACTGTTGGGCCGAAGATGCGCGTCTGGTGGTTCTCAACGCCCGCGATGCGGCCAATCATGGGGCGGCCATCGCCCCGCGCACGCGCTGCGTGAGCGGCAAGCGGGAGGGCGGCTTTTGGGTTTTGACCTTGCGGGACGAACTCCGCCGCGAACCCAGCGAGATAAGGGCGCGCACGGTGGTGAACGCGGCCGGACCCTGGGTCGGCGAGGTCCTGACCTCGACATTGCGCGAGCCTGCGCACGCCTCCGTGCGCCTCGTCAAGGGAAGCCATATCGTCGTGTCGCGGCTTTACGCGCATGACCGCTGCTACATCTTCCAGAACGCCGATCGCCGCGTGTTCTTCGCCATTCCCTATGAGCGGGATTTCACGCTGATCGGCACGACCGACCTCGATTATGTCGGCGATCCCGGCGGCGTCACGGCGTCCGATGACGAGATCGTCTATTTGTGCGAGGCGGCGAGCGATTATTTCAAGGCGCCGGTTGGCGCAGATCAGGTCGTCTGGTCCTATTCCGGCGTACGGCCGCTTTACGACGACGGCGCTCCAGACGCCCAGGCCGCCACGCGCGACTATGTCCTGAAGCTCGATGCGCCGGCCTGCGAGCCCGCGCTGTTGAGCGTCTACGGCGGCAAGATCACCACCTATCGGCGGCTGGCGGAATCGGCTTTGGCGCTGCTCGCGCCCCACTTGCCCGCGCCGCGCCGCGCGGGGGGCTGGACCGCGCGCGAGCCGTTGCCGGGCGGCGATTTTCCGGTCCAGGGCTTTGACGCCCTGGTCGACGCGACGCGGTCGAAATATCCGTTTTTGGCGGCAGCCTTGGCGCGCCGACTCGTGCGCGCCTACGGCGCCTTGGTTCTCGAGGTCCTCGGCGCCGCAAAATCGCAGGCCGATCTCGGCCGGACGTTCGGCGCCGACCTGACCGAGGCCGAAGTGCGCTATCTCGCCCGTCGCGAATGGGCGATGACCGCCGAAGACGTGGTCTGGCGACGCACAAAGCTCGGCCTGCGGCTCTCGAAGGCGGAGATCGCCGACGTCGACGACTATCTCAAGGTTTTGCTGGCCGCGCCGCAGGCGGCCGAATGACAAAAGGAGGAGATGCAGCGTGACGTTTGTCCTCGATCCCATGATTCAGTCAGGCTACAGATGAGCGCCCATGTTCTGGTAATCGACCAGGGGACGACCTCGACGCGCGCCATCGTGTTCGGACCGGACGCGGCGCCGATCGCCACCGGGCAGGAGGAATTCCGGCAGATTTTTCCAAAGCCCGGATGGGTCGAGCACGATCCCGAGGACATCTGGCGATCGACATTGGCGACCGTTCGCGAAGCGTTGGCCAAGGCCAATCTGGCCCCTTCGGCTTTGGCCGGGATCGGCATCGCCAATCAGCGGGAAACCACCTTGGTGTGGAACCGCAAGACGGGGCGGCCCATACACAACGCCATCGTCTGGCAGGACCGGCGCACCGCCGATCTCTGCGCCGATCTGCGCAGCCGCGGGCTGGAAGGTTTCGTCGCCGAGCGAACGGGACTGGTGCTCGATCCCTATTTCTCGGCGACGAAAATCTCCTGGCTGCTCGACAACGTTCCCGGCGCGCGCCGCCAGGCGGAGCGGGGCGAACTCGCCTTCGGCACGGTTGATGCTTTCCTCGTGTGGCGATTGACCAACGGCAAGACGCACGCCACCGACGCGACCAACGCCTCGCGCACCCTGTTGCTCAATATCGGGACCGGCGCCTGGGACGATGAACTTCTGGAGCTGTTCGGCGTGCCGCATTCGATGCTGCCGGACGTCCGCGATTGCGCGGCCGAATTCGGCGTCGCCTCGCCCGAACATTTCGGCGCGGCCCTGCCCATTCGCGGCGTCGCCGGGGATCAGCAGGCCGCCTTGATCGGACAGGCGTGCTTCCGGCCGGGAATGGCGAAGTCGACGTTCGGCACGGGCGCATTCGTCTTGTTGAATATCGGCGCAAAAGCCGTCGCCTCGAAGCGCAAATTGCTGACCACCATCGGTTATCAATGGAAAGGCGAGCGCACCTACGCGCTGGAGGGCTCGATATTCTCCGCCGGCGCGACCGTGCAATGGCTGCGCGACGGGCTGGGAATAATCGCCAGCGCCGCCGAGACGGGCGCGCTGGCCGCCGCCGCCGATCCCAGCCAGCGCGTCTATTTCGTGCCGGCGTTCACCGGATTGGGCGCGCCGCACTGGAACAGTCAAGCGCGCGGCGCCATCCTCGGGTTGACGCGCGGCGCGACGCGCAACGAAATCGTGCGCGCCGCGCTCGAAAGCGTCGCCTACCAGACGCGCGATCTCATCGCGGCGATGCAGGCGGAGGAGGGCATGGGCGAGGGTTCGGAGGCGAGTCCCGTCATCCGCGTCGACGGCGGCATGGCGGCGAGCGACTGGACCCTGCAATTCCTCGCCGACATGCTCGATGCGCCCGTCGACCGGCCAGGCGTTCTGGAGACGACGGCGCTCGGCGCGGCTTTTCTGGCCGGCTGGCAGGCAGGCGTCTATCCGGGTCCGGAAGAATTCGCGCGAAGCTGGCGTGCGGAACGTCGCTTCACGCCGGCGATGCCGCGCGACGAGCGCGACTCTCTCTATCGGGGCTGGCGCGACGCGGTCGAACGCGTCATCGCGCCTTCGAAAGCCTGACGGCCGGGTTGGACAACCGATCCGCCGGCGCTTGTCCCGGATACGCAACTTGAGGGCCTGTCGCATTGACATATTTTCCTTTCCGTGGCGCCTGGGCTCGCCAGGAACTGGAATCGAGCGTTGAGAACGTCGCCAAAACGTATGTTCCGTCTGGTCGCTGAGCCTCGAACCGCCGCGCGAAGGATCGCTGGATGGCTTAGAATAGTGGGCGGACGACCTGACCTAACGAGTTGAGATTACTTGGAAAATGCAGCCCAATAGAGCCTTTAGATTTTCCGTCGCGCCGATGATGGATTGGACGGACCGGCATTGCCGGTTCTTCCATCGCATCCTTTCGCGCCGCGCGCGGCTCTTTACCGAAATGGTGACGGCGGACGCGGTATTGTTCGGGCCGCGCGAGCGGCTGATCGGCTTTGACGGGTTCGAACATCCGCTCGCCCTGCAACTCGGCGGCGCCGATCCGGCGCGCCTGACGCAAGCGGCGCGCATCGGCGCGGACTTCGGCTATGACGAGATCAACCTGAATTGCGGCTGCCCGTCGGATCGCGTGCAGAGCGGCCGTTTCGGCGCCTGCCTGATGCGCGAGCCGGCCTTGGTCGGCGATTGCGTCGCGGCGATGGCGAGCGCGCTCGCCATTCCCGTCACCGTCAAATGCCGCATCGGCGTCGACGAGCAGGAGCCGCGCAAAGCGCTGTTCGCCCTCGTCGAGGCGGTGAAGGCGGCCGGCGCCGCGGCGGTCGTCGTCCATGCCCGCAAAGCCTGGCTCGAGGGGCTGAGCCCGAAGGACAATCGCGACATCCCGCCGCTCGACTATCCCCTCGTCTACGAACTCAAGCGCGCCCATCTCGATCTGCCGATTGTCGTCAACGGCGGCCTGAAGGATCTCAGCGACGCGCAGGCGCATCTCGAGCATGTCGACGGCGTGATGTTCGGCCGCGCCGCCTATCAATCGCCCGAGCTGCTCCTCCGCGTCGATCCGCTGCTGTTTGGCGAGGCGGCGCCGGTCGCCGACGCCTATGAGGCGATCGAGGCCTATACGCCCTATATCGAACGCGCTTTGGCCCGGGGCGTGCGGCTGCATGACATCACGCGCCATATGCTGGGGCTGTTCGCCGGGCGCCCCGGCGCGCGCGCCTATCGCCAGAAGCTCGCCATGCTGGCGCCGGCGCGCGGGGCCGGCCTCGAGGTTTTGCGCGAAGCCGTGGCGCAGGTCGCGCGCGAGCGCGAAACGGTTGCGGCTTGATTCAGGAGCCTGTTGGATTTTGGTCGAAGCAACGCCCGGTTCGGCGCTGAATTCGCTATTGCCTGCATGCGAAACGACGGATCACACTCGACCGCTTCCAAGTATAGTCGTTCGGCTCTATCGGCTCACCGCGCCTTCAGCACGAGCCGCCCGCGCTCGACCGAATAGCTCTGCAGGCGTTCGAGAAAGCTCATGCCGAGGAGGTTCTCGCCGAGCGCGCCGGGCCGCGCGATCAGCGCGCGCACGTTATGCACGACGATCGGCCCGACGGCGAGCTCGTCGAGCCGCGTCTCGGCGGCCATCGCCGAGCCGTTGGCCGTCGTGACGCCGACGTCGTAGGTGAGCGAGGCGGTGTCGACGCCCATTTTCCTGGCGTCCTGCGCGCGCAGCACGACGGCCGAGGCGCCGGTGTCGAACAGGAACGACGTCGGCACATTGTTGACCTTGGCCGAGACGACGAATTCGCCGCCGAGGCGCTGGCCGATGATCACTTCGCCGCCCTGGCCGACGACCGGTTCCGTCGGGTTCAGTTCGGCCAGGACCCGGTCGGCAAGATCGGCGAATTCGTATCGATAGGCGTAGATGCCGGTCAAGGCGACCATCAGCATCGCCCAGGTCAGCGCGCCGCCGACGGCCCGCCCGATATTGGCGCGGCCGAGGCGCCAGGGACCGCCGAGCAGCAGCCACAGAACCAGCGCGCCGGCGAGCGCGGCCTGCGCGAAATGGGCATGGTCGAGGCCGAGCAGGGGCGCGTCGGCCGGCGTCAGATAGAGGCCGGCGGCGGCCAGGACCAGCAAGGCGATGGGCAGGATATAGCGCATTTCAGCTTTCCTCCCGCGCCTCGAGCCGGCGCCCGCGCTGCTTTCGCGAGCGCGCGGCGACGAGCCGCGCCGGCAGGCCGGCCATGATTTTAAGCCGGCTCGGCTCGTCGAGGCCGCCCCAGGCGGCGATCTCCTGCAACGTGCGTCCGCAGCCGATGCACAAAGCCGAGCGCGGATCGATCACGCAGATCTGGATGCAGGGGGTGGAGGGAGCCGCACCGGCGTCAAAGAGCGTCATGGTTAATTATTTAGGCGCCGCTGCGGCCGATGAGAAGACCGCAAAGGCAGGCAATTTCGGCGAGCTGCTGCGCCGCGCCGGCGACGTCGCCGGTCTGGCCGCCGATCTGCCGGCGCGCCAGCGCGGTCATCGCCAAAGCGGCGGCAAGGGCCAAAGCCAGGCTCAGGATCGCCCGTCCAAGACCAAGGACGCTGAGGCCAAGCGCGCAGGCGACGATCAGGGCGGTGACGCCGGCGGCCAGCGCGCCGCCGATGCCGAGGCGCCCAGCGCCGGCGCCGAGGCCTTCCGCGCGCGCCGGGGGCAGCAAGGCCAGCGGCAGCAGCGCGAAGGCGCGCGAGGCCGCCCCCGCCAGCACGAGCCCGGCCGCCGCCGGGCCGAGCCCATGTTCGAGCAGCCCGCTCAGTGCGGCGACGCGCAGCATGAGCGACAGCGCCAGAGCCGCCGCGCCATAGGCGCCGATGCGGCTGTCGCGCATGATTTCGAGCTTGCGCTCGCGCGTCGCGCCGCCGCCAAAGCCGTCGACGACGTCGGCGAGCCCGTCCTCGTGCAGCGCGCCGCTTAGGATGACGAGCGCGGCGACCGCCAGCCCGGCGCAGAGGAAGGGCGGCAGGCCGAGCCCGTCGGCGAGGCTAAGCGCCAATGCGCCGATCGCGCCGAGGATCGCTCCGGCGATCGGGACCATGCGGGCGAGGCGCGAGAGATCCGGCGGCGCATGCGGGCTTGCCTCGACGGACAGGCGCGGCAGCGGCAGGCGCGAAAAAAACCGCAGGCACGCGGCAAGATCGCGCGCCGCGGCGCGGGTGGCCTCGCCGGGCGAGGCGGGGAGGCGAGGGGAGGAAGGCATGGCGCGTTCTTGTCCGGCTTTGTGCGTTCCCTAGCCGATAGCAGAACAATCGCGCGATTTCGCCTCAGAACGCGATCTCGATCTTGCCCTTGACGGCATTTTCCTGATCGCGATTGCCGAGCGCGCGCTGGCGAATCGCTTCTCTTCCGGCTCAATCCGAGCAAATCGGTCGACTCATCTCGTTGCGGAATCGCCAGCGGACGCCGTCCTGGATCAACCTCGTCGCAATTAGGCAAACTGATTCAGGGGTCAGCCCTTGCGAGGCGTCAGGCGAACAGGTTTCGCAGGTGATCGTTCAGGAAACGGCCTTCGGGGTCGAGGCGGCGGCGGATCGAGCGGAAATCCTCGAAGCGCGGATAGAGCGCGGGCATGTCGTCGGCATGGTTGAAATGCAGTTTGCCCCAATGCGGACGCGCTTGATATTGCCGCAGGATGGCGTCGACATCGGTCAGATAGCGCCAATAATCGACGCCGGGCTCGCCCGACACCGAGATCGTCACGCTGTCCCTTTTGTAATAAGGGCTCAGCATCGCCGGATCGCCCGCCACGAAGCGATATTCCACGGGAAAGATGCAGTTCACGTGCGTGGTCAGCATCAAATCGCGGACCTGCCGCAACGCCTCCTTGCCGTATTCAACCGGAATTGCATATTCGAGTTCGTGGAAATTGGGGATGTATTCGATCGGATAGATTTCCGAGCTATAGGCGACGCGTTCGAACGCCTGCTCGTTGGAATAGGGCGGCTCGTCGGTGATATCCATCACTTTCATTTCGCATACGTCATAATCGCGCTTGACGGGCGACACCGAGGCGACGTCGGGCAGGCAATAGAGATGGCGCGACTGCGCGACCGGGCACCAGAAGAAGCTGAAATGGCGATGGCTCGCCGCCAGTTCGTCATGTTGCTCCATGCAGGCTTCGAAATCGTCGCGCCACAGGCGCTCCTTCAGGTTGTAGGCTTCGACGACCTGCAGCATGACCGCGCTCATCACGCCGAGCATGCCGATCGAGACTTGCGCGGCGGCCATCATTTTCGCGTCGGCGTCGATGTCGAGGCTCAATATCGAGCCGTCCGCCTGCACGAGCCGCATGCCGACCGACTGCGACGACAGGCAGCCGAGCGTGACGCCCGTGCCATGCGTGCCGGTCGACAGGGCGCCGGCGATCGCCTGGGTGTCGATGTCGCCCTGGTTGGCGAGCGACAGGCCCATGCCTTTAAGCGCGCGGCCGATATCGCCAATCCTGGTTCCCGTGCGCACCCAGACGCGCTTGCGTTCGAGATCGGCGGTGATGACGCCCTGCATGTTTTTGAGGCTCAGCAGCAGGCCGCTCGTCGCCACGACCGGCGTGAAGGAATGGCCCGATCCCGCCACGCGGATATGGAGGCCGCGGCGCGCCGCCTCGCGCACCAGCCCCGCCAGTTCGTCTTCCGAGGCCGGCTCGGCGATGTGGCGCGCGACGAAGGACTGGTTGCCGACCCAGTTGCGCCAATGGCCGCCCGCGCCGAGCTCAGGCGGCGTCGATTGCGAGGCCTCGTTCATGTCAGCCGCTCCCGGGGCGCGAGATGGATGTGCCCGAGGGTTGTCGTCGGTTTTCGCGGTTGCGTCAAAGACGGAAAGTATCGCGGGGCGGGTGGCCGCACGCCAACTCAATTTCGCCCGCGCCGGCCACGCCGCCAAAACGCCGTCAAGTCGCTTCGCGACTCCTCCGCTTCGCTCCGGCGCCTTCGGCGTGACTGCGTCTCGGCGGCGTGGCCTTTTACCTGCAAGTCCTTTTGGTGCGCGATGCGGCCCGAAGGCCGCGATCGCTCACCAAAAGGACTTGCAGGCCAACGGCCGTCGCCGCGTGGCGGGCCGGCTCGTCGCCTGGACGATCCAGACGCAGCTCGCGCTGTAGCGCCGCCGCGTCAGCCTTCCGCCGACAGCGGCCTCGCCACTTCCTCCAGGGATTTTCGCTCCGCCGGAACGGCGAACAGGGCGGCGACGATCGCGGCGGCGAGCATCAACACGGCCGCGAACGCATAGCCGCCGAACACGCTCTCGCGCGAGCCGCTCTCGATCAGTTTGCCGAACACGAGCGGCGCGGCCACGCCGCCGATTCCCGTGCCGATCGCATAGAATATGGCGATGGTGAGGGCGCGGATTTCGATCGGGAAGGTCTCGCTGACGGTGAGGTACGCGGCGCTGGCGGCGGGCGAAGCGAAGAAGAACACGATCATCCAGCCGAGCGTCTGGGTCAGCGCCGACAGGACATTGGCTTCGAACAGCGCGCCGCAGCCGACCAGCAGCAACCCCGACAAAGCGTAAGTTATGGAGATCATGCGCCGCCGGCCGAGCGTATCGAAAAGGCGCCCGAGCACGACGGGCCCCAGAAAATTGCCGGCCGCGAAGGGCAGGATATACCAGCCGACGCGGTCGGCGCTCACCGCATAGAATTTGGTGAGAACCAGCGCATAGGTGAAGAAAATCGCATTGTAGAAGAACGCCTGCGCCGCCATCAGCGTCAGGCCGACGAAAGAGCGCCGGCGATGGCGACGAAACAACGTCTCGAACACCTGGCCGATCGGCGTATGGTCGCGCCAGCGCAGGCGGATGCGCGCGGCGTCCGCGACGGGCGCAAGCGCCAGGCCGGCTCGGTGAAAGCGTCCCTCGATCGCCTCGATCGCCGCCTCGGCTTCGGCCGGGCGGCCATGGATGACGAGCCAGCGCGGGCTTTCGGGAATCCACAGGCGCATGAAGAAGACGACGATCCCAAGGCCCGCGCCGACGAGAAACGCCAGGCGCCAGCCGATTTCCGGATCGAGAAAAGCCGGGTTGAGAAGCAGCACGGCGACCAGCGCGCCGAGCGCCGCGCCGACCCAAAAGCTGCCGTTGATGACAAGATCGGTAAAGCCGCGATAGCGCGCCGGCACGAGTTCCTGGATCGTGGAATTGATCGCGGCATATTCGCCGCCGATCCCGGCGCCGGTGAGACAGCGGAAGAGGAAGAAGCTCCAAGGGCTCCAGGAAAGGCCGGTCAGCGCGGTGGCCGAGAGGTAGACGGCGATGGTGACGAAGAACAGCTTTTTTCGCCCCAGCCGATCCGTCAGCCAGCCGAAGAACAGCGCGCCGATCACCGCGCCGATGAGATAGGCGCTGCCGGCAAGGCCGACGTCGGAATCGGAAAAATTCAGCGCCGGGCTCGCCTTCAACGCGCCGGCGACAGAGCCGGCGAGCGTCACTTCGAGCCCGTCGAGAATCCAGGTGATGCCGAGGGCGGCGACGACGAGCGTGTGGAACCGGCCCCATGGCAGGCGCTCCAGCCGCGCGGGGATGATTGTCTCCAGGACAGGACTGTCCGGCCGTTCGCCGCCGGCGGCCGATCCAGGCTTGGACTGAAGCGAGGCTAAGAACGTCTGTGCGGCCATGGCTCCCCTCGACTGCAACTATAGTTGACAATTTCCGCAACCGCTCGTCGACATCCGCGTTGCAGGCTCCAACAGGGAGCTGTCGGATGGCTGAGGCTTTCAATCCGGGCAAACGGCACTTCGTCGTCGAATGCGTCAATTGCGGCCAGTTTATTTCGCTGGGCGAAGCGCCGACCTCCGACGAGGAACCCCATTTCTACAGCCTCAAGGCGGCCTGCCCGCACTGCCGCTTCGAGGCGACCTATTCGCCGGAGCAAATTTCGCGGCGTTCCGGAAGCGGCCACGACGGCAATACGCTGCTCGATTGAGCAGGGATCATCCCGTCGGCGCCTCGACCGCCGGGTCGTCAGCGGGGGCGTCGAGGCTCATCCAGCCTTTGTCCCACGCGGCGCACTCCGCCGACCCCGCGGGGTAGGGGTTGGCCTCGCCGGGTAAATCGTTCGCGCGAGCCTGGACCCCCTCGGTGTAAGTCTCGCTGGCCGGCTTCTCGCGTGCGTCCATTTCAGATCTCCCTCAGCCCATGCAAACAGCCTTAAGAGCCTTGAGGTTCCCTCCGCCGGTTCGCCGATCAGCCGATCGAGCGCCATCGATGGAACCGCAATCCGGCTTCTGGCGTTGTTGGGGGCGTCGCCAGAAGAGGCGGCGCTCGAATTTTCGTGAGGCGCCGCCGTGAAAGTCACTGTCGCAAGCTTGATTCTCGCGGGGTTCATGGTCGGCGCGGCTTATAGCGGCCCGGCGTCGGCGCAGTCCGCCTCGCCGCCACCCGACGCCAGCGCTCCCGGCGACCCGAGCGGCAATCTCAGCGACAAGCTGAGCAAATCCAACGGCGTGATCCGTCCCGAGGGCGACGTCGATCCGAAAATGCAGAAGGCGGCCCCCGCGACGGGCTCGATGCCGGTCATTCCCCCGCCCGGCGCGCCCGGGGGGCAAACGGGCGTTCAGCCGAAATAGGCCTCAGTCGGTATGGCTGACCGGAACGATGGGAAGCAGAGCCGTCCGATAGTGAGCGGCGGGGCAAATCGCGTGAGCGCCGCTCTCGCTCACCCCGCCTTGCGCCGCGTCCGGGCCTGCCGAGAGAAGAAACAGAAACAGGCAGAGGCAGGCTTCGGCGATTGCAAGCGCGATCGTCGCCTTGATCAGGCGGGAACCGTTCGCCGCACGCACCCTATGCCTCGCCCACACCATGACTTCCACTCAGCGCTACCCGATGGTGGATAACGCCAAGGCCGCGCGATTGTTCCGGCGCATTCGAGAGCGAACTGAGGGCAGGAGGGTCCGAGGGAGGGCCGTGCGCCGCGGCGATCAGTTGGTCGCCCGCAGCCCCGCCGTTTCGAGATCGCGCAGCAGGCGGTCCTGCACCTCGGCCGAGGGGAAGAATTTGGCGAGCTGGCCGCGCGGCGACGTGGCCCAGCCCTTGTTGATGGCGACCAACCGATCGATCGCCTGCTTGGCCTTATCGCCATCGCCGGCGGCCTTGGCGGCTAAAGCGCGGGCCAGCAGACCGAACAGAGAGCGATCGTTTTCGATCACCGAGGCGTGCTGCGCCGCGCTCGCCAGGTCGCCCTGCAGATAGGCGCCGATGAACAAATGGAAGTCGAACCAGGCCGGCCGCGACAGGTTATGGGTCGCCGCCTCGTTGAGCATGGTCATTCCCCGCGCGACTTGGCCCATCGCGACGAGCCGCGCGCCATATTCGCCCAGGATATTGGTGTCGTAAGGATTGGCCGCGATCGCCCGATCGGCGGCGGCGAAGGCCTGCTTCATATCGCCGCGCGTGAACCAGACGACGAACAGGACTTCCAGCGCGCGCGCGCTTTCCGGCTTGAGCTCCACGCCGCGCAGCGCGAATTGCAACGCGCGATCGAGCGCCGGCGCCTCGCCGGGGTGGACGATATCGAGATAGAAGTCGCGAAGATAGATCAGGGCCAGGCCGGAATAGCCTTGCGCATAGTCCGGATCCTCGGCGACCATCCGCTCGAGACATTGGCGAACCCCTTCGTGCTGGAAGGGGTTGAACTTGCGCCAATATTCGATCAGCTCGAGCAGGCAGGCGCGGCGCGGGTCCTTGGCGCTGTGGACCGCCGCCTCGCGCTGCCAGATGATGCCGAACGGGGCGGCGACGGTCGAGGCGGCTTCGCGCACCACTTTGTCTTCGGCGGCGCTCGGATCGGTTTCGGACGGCACCCTTTCGAACAGCCGCGACCAGACGAGCGCGCCGTCCTGCAAATCCACCAGCCGGAAGCTCAGCGTGGTCGCGCCGTCCTTATGGTATTCGGCGCTGCCCTCGAGACGGTACTGGCTCCACTCGTCGAGTTCGCGGGCGCTCGAGGCGGGCGCAGCCTTGGTGATGATGTTGAGCCCGTCGAACCGCCCGATCGCGTCGGTGATCTTGTCGCGCAGACGGTCGATGCCAAACGCCGGGCCGGTCGGCGCGCCGATCGCCTCGAACGGCTGGATGAAGATGACGGGCGCGGGGCGAGCGACGCGGAAGGTTCGCGGCGCCAGCGACGCCGGGGTTCGCGAAGCCGACGACGGCGCCCCATCATGGCCGCGCGGCCAGATCGCGATAAGGGCGATCGCCGCCGCCGCCGCGAGTCCGATCATCGCGAACGGCAGCCAGCCGCGCCCCGCAGGCGGCGCGGGCGCCAGGCGGGCCGCGAGCGGCGCGGCCTCGGCGGCGGCGGACGGGTTTTGCCCGGCGGCCCGCGAACGGAAGACCGGGATATAGCTGCCGCGCGGCAAGTCGATGACCAGGGCGTCGTCGGCGCCGGCTTCGGCGTAATATTGGTCGAGCGCGCGGCGCAGCCGGCCGGCCATCACGCGCACGATCGAATCGGCTTCCGGATCGAAGCTCGGCGGACGTCCGAGCGCCTCGACGGCGATCGTATAGGCCTTGATTCGCCTGCTCTCGCCGCGCAGCTCCGTCTCGACGACGAAGCCGAGGAACGCCGCCAGTTGCGGCGAAGCGCGCAAAGCCTCGCTGGCGACGATGCGCTCGAGCGCGCCGCGCACCTCGTCCGGTCCGGGAGCCTTGAGCGTCGGGTCCGGCGCGCTCGTCGGCGCCCCCACATCGCTCGCGGCCGCCCGCCGCGTGGCGAACGACATGAAGTAGCGTATCACGGCTGGGCTCGGCAGGAGCATGGTTTGAACTGTCGAACGGAGGGGCCCCCCCGACCCGTCCCGAGCCGCATCGGGCGGATCGGCGTGGGGTCGAGCACTTCGGCCGACACGTTCGCACGCGCCTCGCCGGCGCGCAACACGCCGCCGCGCTCATGGCTGGGTAGCCGTAACATGTCGATTTGTCACGGTTAAGTCCTTCCGCGCTGGCGTCGGCCGGGTTAGCCAGGGTGGGCCGCGGGGTCACCTGTCAATATCTCGCGCGGGGTCACCGCATGACTATCCCCGCGTAGAGAACACCAAATAATATCCCGACGGTTGGCGAGGATTGAGTAATTTTCGATTCGGATCGCTGTCTTCGCCAACCCCGCGTTAGCGGATGAGTTGTCGCGCGACGACGCGAATGGGCCTGAGGGCCGCGTTCAAGCGTATGACCTCGACGAGGGCGGCGCGTTCGCCTCAAGCGGCGGCGCGCCTCATGCCCCTCCGCCCCACGGCGTCTCGGGCACCGGCGTCAGCGGGCCCTTGCCGTCGAGCCAGGAATTGAGATTGTCGATCATCAGATCGGCCATCGCCTGGCGGGTATGGCGCGAGGCGGAGCCGACATGGGGCAGCAGCGCCGCATTGTCGAGCGCCAGGAGTTCGGCCGGCACGTTCGGCTCGTTTTCGAACACGTCGAGGCCGGCGGCCAGAATCGCCCGCGCCTTCAGCGCGGCGATCAGCGCCGCCTGATCGACCAGCGATCCGCGCGAGACATTGACGAGGATGCCGTCGGGACCCAGCGCCTCGAGGATCTCGCGATCGACGATATGTTTGGTGCCGGCGCCGCCGGGGGCGGCGACCATCAGAATGTCGCAGGCGCGCGCCATGCCGACCAGCGTGGGATAATAGAGGAACGGCGCGCCGGTCTGCTGGCGGCGGCCGTGATAGACGACGTCGAGGCCGAAGGCTGCGGCCCGCCGCGCGATCGCCTTGCCGATGCGCCCGAGGCCGAGGATGCCCATCGTGCGCCCGCGCAGCGAGGCGGTCAGCCGATAGGCGCCCTGAGGCCATCGCCCCTCGCGCAAATAGCGCTCGGCCTGCGGCAATTCGCGCGCCGCGGCGAGCGTCAGCGCCATCGCGATATCGGCGACCTCGTCGTCGAGAACGCCCGGCGTATGGGTGACGATGACGCCGTTTGCGGCGGCGAAACCCGCATCGACATGGTCATAGCCGACGCCGAAGCTCACCACGATCTCAAGATTGGGCAGGCGGCGCATCAGCGCCGAATCGACCACGGCCTGGTGCGAGGTCGCGACGATCGCTCTGATCTTGGGGGCGAGAGCCGCCAGCGTCTGCTCCGGATCGGGCGCGAGCCACAGCCGATGAAGAGTGACGCGCTCTTCGATCGGGCCGCCGATTTTCGCTATGCCCTCGGCCGGGACCAGAACGTCATATTCCGCCACCTGCGTTTTCCTTCCGCCATTGCGCTCGCCGCCACAATGCCCCGGCGCGCCGCCGCCGCCAAGCGGGGCGGCGACCCGGGGGCGTCGGGGGGTCGCGCCCAAGCTTTAAGAAAATGAAATCGCCGTGCTAGCCTCAAGCCGCGGAGGCGATCCGGGGAAGCGCGATCCCCGGAATTTTTTGGCCGCATTGGGGGCGCGGGCGATGAAAAACGACGCGACAAAGATAATCCGAATATTCTTTCTGCTCTCCATCCTGGTCATTTTGACCTTTCTCTGGCGGTTTCTTGTGCCCGCTCACGAGGAGTCGGAAGGCAATCTGCTGATCGGTTTTGAAATCCTGCTCGAGCTGGCCGCGCCGGTCGGTCTTGTCGCGCTGTTCGTCCAATTGTGGTCCCGCTACGAAGGCGGCAAACCGGCGCTTGCGCTGACGTTCTGGATTGCGCTCGTCGCCAGCCTTGGAATCCTCTTCATGCGATTTTCCTCGACCGACGGCTGGTACACCGGCCATCGCGTCTACCAGCCCGGATATGGCGCGGTGAAAACCGCGCCGCAACTCGCCGCGATCACGGCGTCGCGGATTGAATTTGAAGCGCCG
>Ga0302325_10000564_pt1 | contig 102307 bp, 69 predicted proteins | sample Palsa_T0_2_FD_201948 | JGI IMG/M metagenome (GOLD analysis project Ga0302325, IMG submission 201948) | Peat permafrost microbial communities from Stordalen Mire near Abisko, Sweden - Palsa_T0_2 | ecosystem: Environmental > Terrestrial > Soil > Palsa > Peat permafrost | place: Sweden: Abisko...
CGTGAATTTATTGCCGATGAGGCCCAGTGCCGCGCGCGCCTGCGGCTTACCCTCGTCCAGTCCAGCGCGGTATTGCTCGATCATTTCGGCCGCCTGGTCCGCGCTGAGCACCCCTTCGGCCACCAGCATATCCGCGTACAGCTGGCGCACGGTCGGTTTCTTGCGAATCACCTGGTACATCAACGGCTGGGTCGCGGCCGGCTCGTCGCCTTCGTTGTGGCCGTGCCGGCGATAGCCCACCAGATCGATGACCACGTCCTTGTGAAACTTCATCCGATAGTCGAGCGCGAAGCGCATGACGAAGCACACCGCCTCCGGATCATCGGCGTTGACGTGCAAGATCGGCGCATCGACCATCTTGGCGACGTCGGAACAATACAGCGTGGAGCGGGCGTCGTGCGGGTCGCTGGTGGTGAAACCGATCTGGTTGTTGATGATGATGTGCACCGAGCCGCCCGTGTAGAAGCCGCGGGCCTGCGACAGTTGCAGGGTCTCCATGATAACGCCCTGTCCGGCGAACGCGGCATCGCCATGAATCTGCACCGCGAGCACCTTGTCGCCGGCGGCATCGCCGCGCCGTTCCTGGCGAGCGCGCACCGATCCCTCGACCACGGCGTTCACCACCTCCAGATGCGATGGGTTGAAGGCCAGCGCGACGTGGACATTGCCCGAGGAGGTTTTCAGATCGGAAGAGAATCCCTTGTGATACTTCACATCGCCCGAGCCGTGCAGCTTCGGCAGGTCGTACTGCCCTTCGAATTCGCTGAACAAATCCTTGGGCGACTTGCCGAGCAGATTCACCAGCACGTTCAAGCGGCCCCGGTGCGCCATGCCGATGATGACCTCTTCGATCCCGGCCTTGCCGCCGTGCTGAATCAGGTCATCCAGCAGCGCCATCAGGCTGTCGCCGCCCTCGAGCGAGAAACGCTTCTGGCCCACGTACTTGGAATGCAGATAGCGCTCGAGAGATTCCGCGGCGGTGAGCTGCCACAGGATGTTTCTTTTCTCCTCGTCGGTGAAGTGCTGCCGCAGCCGCGCCGATTGAAAATTATCCTGCAGCCACAGGCGCTCAGCGGTGTCCGACACGTGGGCGAATTCGGCGCCGATGCTGCCGGCGTAGATGAAATTGAGCTGCGCCAGGATCTCCTTGAGCTTCGCGCGCGCGGGAATGATCTCGTTGCGGCTATTGGTGAAAAATTCGGTCTCCAGATCGGCATCGGACAGATCGAAATGCTGCAGCTCGAGCACATAGGGCTTGTCGTGTTGCTGCATGCCCAGCGGGTCCAGGTTCGCGATCAGATGCGCGCGGTTGGCATAGACCTGAATCAGGCGCGATACCGAGCCCTGTTTGGCGCTCGCCTCCTGCGCGGCCGCCGCAATATCGCTCCGCCCCGCCGCCGATGCGCTTCGCACCTGGGTCCGCAGGCGCTCGCGAATCGGCGCGTGCGCAACCTCGTTACGGCCAATGCCGCCGAGGCCGCTGAAGTACTCACGCCACGCAGGCTCCACGCCATTGCGGTCGCGCAAGAAGATTTCGTACAGTCCCTCGATGTAATCGGCGTTTGCGCCGCTTAGCGCGCTGCTCGCCAATTGCTCGGCAAGTGATTGACTTTTGGAGGGCATTGGGTGGAGAAAACCTCAATAACTTCAATGTGATGAGGAGTCGGAAGCGAATCGCACACCAGCCGCGCATTTTAGCCCAAGGCGGCAGAATATGGAATGTGAACGGCCTTCGACCGGCCTAGGCAGTATCTGTGGCTTCGCGGAGAATTCTAAAGGGTCGGCAGGCTAATTCTCGCCTGCAGCATCCACAGTTCGTAGCCGATCAGGGTGAAATACAGCGCGAGGACGCTGTACAGGATCACTTGCACGCGCACGAATCGCATGAATCGATAACGCGCCACCGCCACCATGACCAAGACGCTGGCTGCGGTCATGCCGACTTTCAGTGCTGCGAATACGGTGGCGTTGCCATCGATGAGCGGCGCCATGAAGGGATTTGCCTCGTAAGCCCCGCCCGCGATCAGGGTGACCGTGAGGAAAGCGTCGGCGACGCTGAGCAGCATGATTCCGATCGCCACCGCGAGCAGATGTGCGGCATGCCAATCAAGGGAATGAAAGCGCGAATCGTCGAGGCGGCGCGGCGCACTGCGGCGTCTCGGCTTAAAGCCGCCGTAAACCAGCGACCAGTACACCCGATTGCGCCGGTCAAACCGCTGCCGGCGCTCCTGCGCCGTCGCCGAATTCGCCTGGTTTTCCTGCAACTGGCGTGCTACCCAGTCGTTGGGCAGGCCCGGTGGTATAACGCGCTTCATCGGCCACACTATCCAGATTCCCAGGGGCTGCGCGCAAGGTCGATGCGTCATAATGCAGCGTGCCGCAGGGCATCTTGGGTGCGCTATTGGGCGGTGACCAGATTCGCGACAAAATCCGCGACCGGCATGCTGGACAATGCCTTCTGATCGGCGAATAGCGCTTTGATCGCCTCGGTTTGCTTGGGCCCAAAGTGGGCGGCAACGCTGCCCTCGAACTTCTTCACCAGCACCGGAATTCCTTCGGCGCGGCGCTTGCGATGGCCAATGGGGTAGTCCACCTGAATGCGCCGGCTCGATCCACCATCCTTGTAGAACACCTGCACGGCATTGCCGATATAGCGCTTCTCCGGCGCATAGTATTCCCTGGTGAATAGCGGATTTTCCTCAACCCGCATGGCGGCCCGCAATGCGTCGATACGCGGGTCGATTGCGACTTGATCCTCGTAGTCTGAGGCGGACAGGCGGCCGAGCAGCAGCGGGATGGCGACCATGTACTGAATGCAATGGTCGCGATCGGCCGGGTTGGCCAGTATTCCGGTCTTGTCGATGATGCGAACGCCGGGCTCTTGAGTCTCGATGACAATGTGATCGATTGCATCGATCCGCTCCTTCACCTCGGCGTGCAGCGTCATGGCCGCTTCGACCGCGGTCTGCGCATGAAACTCGGCTGGATAGGAAATCTTGAACAGAATGTTTTCCATCACATAACTGCCGAACTGCTGCGGTTGCGCGAGCGGCTTGCCTTTGAACAGAACATCCTGAAAGCCCCAGGTCTTGGCCGAGAGCGCGGACGGATAGCCCATCTCGCCCTTGAGGGCGAACAGCGCGAGGCGCACCGCACGGCTGGTCGCGTCGCCCGCCGCCCAGCTCTTGCGCGAACCGGTGTTCGGCGCATGCCGATAGGTTCTAAGAGCGCCGCCGTCAATCCAGGCGTTCGACACGGCATTGATCACCTGGTCCCGCGACCCGCCGAGCAGCGCGGTCACCACTGCTGTCGAGGCAATGCGCACCAACAGTACGTGATCCAGGCCGACGCGATTGAAGCTGTTCTCCAATGCGAGCACGCCCTGGATCTCGTGCGCCTTGATCATGGCGGTGAGCACATCGCGCACGCTGAGCGATTTTCCGGTGCGCGCAAGATAATCGGCCACCGCGAGAATGCCGCCCAAATTGTCCGAGGGATGCCCCCACTCCGCGGCCAGCCAAGTGTCGTTGAAATCCAGCCAGCGGATCATCGCGCCGATGTTGAATGCGGCATTGACCGGATCCAGCTCGTAGGAGGTTCCGGGAACCCGCGCGCCGCCGGCGAGGGTCGCGCCCGGAACCACGGGACCCAGCAGCCGCGTGCACGCCGGGTACTTGAGTGCTTGGAAGCCGCACGCCAGGGTGTCCATCAAGCAGTAGTGCGCCGTCTCGTAGGCAAGCGCGCTGTGGATGTCGAAGCTGAGTGCGTAATCCGCGATCGAGGCGAGCAGCGGGTCGGGGGCGGGCCTTGCGGCGGATTTTATATCGTGCGACATGAGGACAACCGGTGGTGATGCTATGGGCGCTGCGCCAGTGGAACGAACTTAAGGTCCTCGGGCCCAACGTAGTTGGCGCTGGGACGAATGATCTTGCCGTCCTCGCGTTGCTCGATGACATGGGCGGCCCAGCCGGTGGTGCGACTGATCACGAACAGCGGCGTGAACATCGCAGTCGGCACCTCCATGAGATGGTAGGACACGGCGGAAAACCAATCGAGGTTCGGGAACATATTCTTGATCTGCTTCATGACGGTCTCGATCCGCTCGGCAACCAGGAACGCCCGCAGATTCTTTGCCTGCTCCGCCAGGTTTCGGGCGACCTCTTTGATCACCTCGTTGCGCGGATCGGAAACGGTGTACACCGGGTGGCCAAAGCCGATGATCACTTCCTTTTCGCCAACCCGGCGGCGAATATCCGCCTCCGCCGCATCGGGGCTGGCGTAGCGCGCCTGAATCTCGTATGCGGCCTCGTTGGCGCCGCCGTGCTTCGGCCCGCGCAGCGCGCCGATGGCGCCGGTAATGCACGAATACATGTCCGAACCTGTGCCGGCGATCACGCGCGCGGTGAAAGTCGAGGCGTTGAACTCGTGCTCGGCATACAGGATGAGCGAGGTCTGCATGGCTCGAGTCCACTGCTGCGAGGGTTTCTTTCCGTGCAGCAGGTGCAGAAAGTGCGCACCGATCGAGTCATCGTCGGTGCAAACGTCGATGCGCCGCCCCGCGGTCGAGAAATGGTGCCAGTAGCACAGCATCGACCCCAAGCAGGCAATCAAGCGGTCGCCGATGTCGCGCGCGCCATTCACCGGGTGGCCCTGCGATTCTGGCTCGCAGCAGCCCAGGGTGGAGACGCCGGTGCGCATCACATCCATCGGATGGCTGCTGGCCGGCAGTTGCTCCAGCACCGCGGCCACGGCCGCAGGGATACCGCGCAGCGATTTCAGCTTGGTCTTGTACGCGCCGAGCTCGGCGCGATTCGGCAGTTTCCCATGGATCAGCAGGTAGGCGATTTCCTCGAACTCGCACTCGGTCGCGAAATCCAGAATGTTATAGCCGCGATAGTGCAGGTCATTGCCGGTCCGGCCCACGGTGCAGAGTGCGGTGTTGCCCGCCGTCACGCCGGACAGCGCCACGGATTTCTTCGGCCTGAAGGCCTCCACCGGCGATTTAACCTCGGACATCGTCCCTCCTGAAGTTTACCGGTCCTTGCCTTCGGCAAAGAGCTGGTCGAGCTTGGCCTCGTACGCATGATAGTCAAGGTACTTGTACAGATCCTCGCGAGTTTGCATGCGATCCAGGACGTTTTTCTGGGTGCCGTCGCGGCGAATCGCCCGGTACACGCCGAGCGCGGCGGCATTCATTGCACGGTACGCGGAACAGCAATGCAGGACGATGTCGACGCCGACCGTCGCCAATTCCTCGCGCGTATACAGCGGAGTTTGGCCAAACTCGGTGATGTTCGCCAGGATCGGCACCTTGACCGCATCCTTGAAACGGCGATACATGGCGAGGTCGGTCATGGCTTCCGGAAAGATCATGTCGGCGCCGGCCGCCACGCAGGCGATGGCGCGCTCGATGGCCTTGTCGATGCCTTCCACCGCCAGCGCATCGGTGCGCGCCATGATCACGAACTGCGAGTCGCTGCGCGCATCGACCGCCGCCTTGATCCGATCCGCCATTTCCGGCTTGGAGACGATCTCCTTGCCGGGCCGGTGGCCGCAACGCTTGGCTTGCACCTGATCTTCGATATGCAGTCCGGCGGCACCCGACTTGATCAGGGATTTCACGGTGCGCGCGATATTGAACGCGCCGCCCCAGCCCGTGTCGGCGTCCACCAGCAACGGCAGCGGGCACGCGTCGGTGATGCGGCGAACGTCGATCAGCACGTCCTCCAGGCCGCTGATGCCTAAGTCAGGCACCCCGAGGGAATTCGCCGCCACGCCGCCGCCCGATAGGTACAGCGCCTTGAATCCGCATGCCGCCGCCATGCGGCCGGCATAGGCATTGATCGCGCCGACCACTTGCAACGGGCGCTCCTCGGCCAGCGCTGCGCGAAATCGGGCCCCCGGCGAGGAGGTGGGCTGTCCACTCATGAATACACCGGCCATTGATTCAATTCCTTGGGTAAACGCTCATGCGGGTAGCACACCATGGTGTTGCGGCTCAAGAAAGCAATTCGCGCCGAAATTCCCCCGGCGACGCGCCGGTCCACTTTCTGAACGCGCGGTGGAAAGCGCTGCGCTCCGAAAAACCCAGCTCCAGTGCAATGTCCATGACGCTGCGATCGGAATGGCTCAGATAGCCGATGGCCAGGTCCCGGCGCAGCTGGTCCTTGATCTGCTGATACGATGCGCCCTCCTCGCTCAAGCGCCGGCGCAACGTCGCGCTGGTCATATTCAGCTCGCCGGCGAGTGTCTCGAAGTCCGGTACTTCGCCCGGCAGGACTTGCCGCAGGCGGCGACGGATGCGCGCGCTCAAGCTGCTGCCGTTCTTGTATTTCACCAAAATATTCTCGGGAGCCGTGCGCAGAAACTCCTTGATCGTGTGCTCATTCTGCACGATCGGCAGGTCAAGGTAGCGCGCGTCGAAGAAAATGGCGGTCTCGGGCGCATCGAATTCCAGATCCGTGCAGTACATCAATGGATATTCCGTGCTGTACGCAGGTTCCGGATAGCCGAATCGAGCGCGCAGGATCGGAATGCGCCGGCCCACCAGCCAGCAAGCGACGCCGTGCAGCAGCATGAGCAACACCTCATGCGCGAAGCGCCGGGTTTCCACGCCGCCGGCGCGCTCGCGCAGCACGATCCTAGCCTCCTCCGCGGCGCGCGTCAGAGTGCCGTGGATGTCATCCAGCAGCAGCGCGTAGAAGCGCAGGCTGCGCTCCAAGGCGTGGCCCAGGGACTTGCAGCCCAGAACCGAATGACACAGCATCGCGAAACTCCCCACCTTCATGCGGCGCGAATCCTGGCCGAAGAATTCATCGTCCAGGGTGCCTGCGACGAGGCGCCACAATTGTCCGTATTTCTGGGCGGAAACGCGCGCTTGCGGCACCTGCAGCAGGCTCGAGGACAGCCCCACCTGCGACAGCAGTGCCTCCGAATTCAGGTTGCGCGCGCGCACGCCCTCGAGCGCGGCCGCGACGAAGCAAATCGCGATCGTGCCGGGTTCCGCGCGCGTGGCCGCCGCCGCCGATCGATTCACGGCGGCCAGGGCGGAGTGGCTCGATCGCTTGACCATGCGGCATACTACCGCCGCCCGCTCAATTCGCGCAGAATTTGACGCTGGCGCGCCGTGCTCGCCCGCGGCCATTCGGCAATTTCGCCGAGAGTGCGCCGGCACCCGATGCACAACCCGCGCTCATCCAGCTGGCAGACGCCGATGCAGGGCGATGCAACGGGCACGTCCGCAGCCGCGTCAGGCGCTGATTTGTTCAAGACTTGCGCCCGCCGGCTGAGCCGGGTGCCGCTCCGCCCATTGCCGCACCACGCGATGGATGGCATCGAGCCCATCGGTGAGCGCCGCCGGGCCGGGCTGCAGGATGAGCGGCGACTTGATTTCGTGCAGCTCCGCGTCGCGCACCGCGGGTATCGAGTCCCAGCCCATCCTGGAGCGCACGCGTTCCGGGCGGAACCGCTTGCCGCACCACGATGCGAGCATGAGGTCAGGAGCACGGCGGATGACCTCGCCGGCATCGCCGAGGATCCGATCCTTGGCCAACGAGCATGCCGCGCGCTCGGGAAACACGTCATCGCCGCCGGCGATGCCGATCAGCTCGCTGACCCACCGAATGCCGGAGATGAGCGGCTCGTCCCACTCCTCGAAGTAGACGCGGGGGCGGCGCTCTAGTGCCGCAGCCTGCCTGCGAACCTGCTCCACATGCGCCTCGAGTTCGAGCGCATAGCTTTCCGCGCGCTCGCCCGCGCCGACCATTGCGCCGAGCCGGCGCACGTAACCCAAGATCCCCTCCACCGAGCGGTGATTGCTGATCCACACCTCGATTCCGCTCTTGATCAGCGCATGCGCGATATCGGCCTGGATATCCGAGAAGCCGATCACCAGATCCGGGCGCAGCTCGAGGATGCGGTCGAGCTTGGCGCTGGTGAATGCCGACACCCTGGGTTTTTCGCGCCGTGCGCGCGCCGGCCGCACGGTGAAGCCGGAGATGCCGACGATGAGCTCCTCCAGCCCGAGCGCATACAGAACCTCCGTGGGTTCCTCTGTCAGGCAGACGATGCGGCGCGGATAGCGGCTCTGCACGCGCGTCCTAGAACGCATTCTCGGCGAGCGCGCCCGCCGCGCCGTGAATGACGCTGTGCGCGAGCCCCGGTGTCTGCGCTAGCACGTGATCGGCGTAGAACCGCGCCGTCGAGATCTTCGCCTGATGGAAGCCGGCGTCGGCCGAGGAGGCGTCCTGCGCCAGACGCCGGAGCGAGATCGATGCGGCACGCAACATCTGCCATCCGCCTGCGACGATGCCGAACAACTTGAGCAAGGGCACCGCGCCCACGGATACGCTGCGGATGTCCTTGGCGTAATTCTCCACCACGTAGCCGACCGCGCCCTCCAAAGCGTCAACGGCCGCGGCCAATGCGGCGGCATCCTGAGCAAGCCGCGAGTCTTCCGCCTGCGCGGCGATGAGCGCGCGCATCTGCGCAATCAGCATGCGCGCCGCGTAGCCGCCGTCGCGCGCCAGCTTGCGGCCGATCAGGTCGTTGGCCTGGATGCCGGTGGTGCCCTCGTAAATCGGCGTGATGCGCGCATCGCGCAAATGCTGTGCCGCGCCGGTTTCCTCGATGAATCCCACGCCGCCGTGCACCTGAATGCCGAGCGAGGCGATGTCGACGGAATTCTCGGTGCACCAGCCCTTGACCACGGGAATCATCAAATCCGCAAAGGCTTGATGGCGCTGGCGTTGCTCCTCGAGCGGATGCAGGCGCGCGCAATCCAGGGAGACCGCAATCACGGCCGCAAGCGCGCGCATCGCCTCGATCTGCGATTTCATCAGCAACAGCATGCGCCGGACGTCGGGATGATGGATCAGCGTGACGCGCGCGCCTCCGCGCGCGCCGGCTTCCGTGCTCTGGATCCGCTCGCGCGCATAGGCGACTGCGGTTTGGTACGCCCGTTCCGATATCCCCACGCCCTCGATGCCCACCGAATACCGCGCCGCATTCATCATGATGAACATGTACTCGAGGCCGCGGTTCTCCTCGCCGATGAGCTCGCCGACGGCTCCGCCGTTCTGCCCGAAGCCGAGCACGCAGGTGGGGCTGGCGCGAATTCCGAGCTTATGCTCGATGGAAATGCACTCGACGTCGTTGCGCGCGCCGGCCGAGCCGTCCTCGTTGACCAGGAATTTCGGCACCACGAACAATGAAATGCCCTTGACGCCCTCCGGCGCGCCGACTACGCGCGCCAGCACCAGATGAACGATGTTGTCGGTCAGGTCATGGTCGCCATAGGTGATGAATATCTTCTGGCCCTCCAGCCGATAACGGCCGTCGCCCTGAGGTATGGCCCGGGTGCGCACCGCCGACAGGTCCGACCCGGCCTGCGGTTCGGTGAGCACCATGGTGCCGGTCCATTCGCCGGCGACCAGCTTGGGAATGTAGGTGCGCATCTGAGCCTGCGAGCCGCGCAATTCGATCGCTTCGATCGCGCCACGGGTCAGCATCGGGCACAGGGCAAAGGCCATATTGGCGCCCTGCCACATCTCCTCGACCAGCGCGGACACCACCCGGGGCAAATTCTGGCCGCCGAACTTCGCCGGACAGGACAGCGCATTCCAGCCGTCGGCGACGAACCTCGAATAGGCTTGTTGCCAGCCGCTCGCGGTGAGCACCTGCCGGTCCTGCCAGCGCGCGCCTTGCACATCGCCGCTGCGATTGAGCGGCGAGAGCACGCTCGCGGCGAACTTCGCGCCCTCATCCAGCACCGCTTCGGCCACATCCGGCGTCACATCGCCGAATCCATCGAGCTGCGTGACCTCGCGCAGGTCCACCAGCTCGCGCAGCACGAACTTCATGTCCGCCAACGGTGCTTGATACTCGGCCATGAGCTAGCTACATGTTGCGGCGATAGCGCCCGCCGACATCGAACAGGGCATGGGTGATCTGGCCTAGAGAGCAGCCGCGCACCGCCTGCATCAGCACTTCGAAGGTATTGCCGTTGGCGATGACCGCTTGGCGCAGTTTCTCAATCAGTTGCGGCGCCGTTTCGGCGTGGCGAGCCTGGAAGGATTCGAGCCGCTTCAGCTGCGACTGCTTCTCCGCGTCCGTGGAACGCGCCAGTTCGATGCTTTCCGGTGCCGCCGCGCTGTTCGGATTGCGGAAGCTGTTGACGCCGATGATGGGATAGCTGCCGTCATGTTTCTTGCGCTCGTAGAACAGCGACTCTTCCTGGATCTTGCCGCGCTGATAACCGGTCTCCATGGCGCCGAGCACGCCGCCGCGGTCGGCGATCGCATCGAACTCCTTGAGCACGGCCTCTTCGACCAGGTCGGTCAGCTCCTCGAATATGAAGCTCCCTTGGTTCGGGTTCTCGTTCTTTGCCAGGCCCCATTCTCGATTGATGATGAGCTGAATCGCCATGGCGCGGCGCACGCTCTCCTCGGTCGGCGTGGTCACCGCCTCGTCGTAGGCATTGGTGTGCAGACTGTTGCAATTGTCGTAGATGGCGCACAGCGCCTGCAAAGTCGTGCGTATGTCGTTGAACGCCATTTCCTGCGCGTGCAGGGAGCGGCCGGAAGTTTGCACATGGTACTTGAGCTTCTGGCTGCGCTCGTTCGCGCCGTACTTGTTCTTCATCGCCACCGCCCAGATGCGGCGCGCGACGCGGCCGATCACCGAGTATTCCGGATCCATGCCGTTGGAGAAAAAGAACGACAGGTTCGGCGCGAAGTCATCGATGTGCATGCCGCGGGCGAGATACGCCTCGACGAAGGTGAACCCGTTCGCGAGGGTGAACGCCAGCTGCGAAATGGGATTCGCGCCGGCCTCGGCGATGTGGTAGCCGGATATCGATACCGAGTAGAAATTCTGCACCTGATGATGCACGAAGTACTCCTGCATGTCGCCCATCATCTTGAGCGCGAATTCCGTGGAGAAAATGCAGGTATTCTGGCCTTGGTCCTCCTTGAGGATATCCGCCTGCACCGTGCCGCGCACGGTCGACAGGGTCCACGACTTGATTTTCTGGTATTCGTCCGCGGTCGGCTCACGAGAGTTCTGCTGCTGGAACTTCTCCACTTGTTGGTCGATGGCCGTGTTCATGAACATGGCCAGAAGCATCGGCGCGGGGCCGTTGATGGTCATCGACACCGAGGTCGTCGGCGCGCACAGGTCGAATCCCGAATACAGCACCTTCATGTCATCCAGCGTTGCGATCGACACGCCGGAATTGCCCACCTTGCCGTAAATGTCCGGGCGCAGGTCCGGATCCCAGCCATACAGAGTCACTGAATCGAAGGCGGTGGACAGCCGGTGCGCCGGCATGCCCTCCGACACGCGCCTAAACCTCTGATTCGTGCGAAACGCGTCGCCCTCGCCGGCGAACATTCGCGTCGGGTCCTCCCCCTCGCGCTTGAAGGCGAATACCCCCGCCGTATAGGGATAGGAACCCGGAACGTTCTCCTTGAGCAGGAAGCGCAGTATCTCGCCCTCGTCCTCGAAGCGCGGCAGCGCCACCTTGCGGATCTGGGTGCCGGAGAGCGATTCGCTGGTGAGCTTGGTGCGGATCTCCTTGTCGCGGATCTTCACCACGTACTCGGGCTGGGCATACAGCTCCTGGGTCTTCGGCCACTGTTCCAGCAGCTTGGCGGCGCCTGGATCCAGCTCGGCGCTCTTCGCGGCCGCCAGCTCATCGAAACCGCTGGGCGCGCGGCCGGCCGCCGCGAACAACGCCTTGGCGGTAAGCAACGACTGGCGCTCGCGCGCGATTCGCGACTGGCGGGCGATAAACCGGTGGAACTCGCGCACCGACTCGGAAATCTCGGCGAGGTAGCGCACGCGCTCCGGCGGAACGATGGCGCGGCCGCGCGAGGATGCCTTGACGACGCTGCGCGGCAGCTTGCTCGCGCCCAGCTTGAGGCCGTGCTCGGTCAGTCGCGGCAGCATGGCCTGATACAGCGCGGTGACGCCGTCGTCGTTGAAGCGCGAAGCCATGGTGCCGTACACCGGCATGCTGTCGGGGCTTTGCGCGAATAGTTCGTGATTGCGTTGGTATTGCTTGCGAACGTCGCGCAGGGCATCGTCGGAGCCCTTGCGGTCGAATTTATTGATGGCGATGAAGTCGGCAAAATCGAGCATGTCGATTTTCTCCAACTGCGACGCCGCGCCGAACTCCGGCGTCATGACGTATAGCGAGGCATCGACCAGCGGCACGATGGCGGAAGCGCCCTGGCCGATGCCGGAGGTCTCGACCACGATCAGATCGAATCCGCTGAGTTTTACCGCGGCCAGCACTTCCGGCAATGCCGCCGACAGCTCGCTCCCCGCATCGCGTGTGGCCAGCGAGCGCATGAATATGCGCTCCGATTCGATCGCATTCATGCGAATGCGGTCGCCCAGCAGCGCGCCGCCGGTGCGCCTGCGCGACGGATCGATGGAAATCACGGCGACGCGGACCCGATCGTCTTGATCGAGGCGCAAGCGCAGGATGAGCTCGTCGGTCAGCGAGGACTTGCCGGCGCCGCCGGTGCCGGTGATGCCGAGTATCGGTGTCTTGATGCCCGCGGCCGCCTGCATGAGTGCCTGGCGCGTACGCATGGGGTAGGCGCGGTTCTCGACCGCGGTTATGACTCGCGCCAGCAGCCGGCGGTCTCCCGAGCGCAAGGCCTCGAGGGCCTCGGCGGCGGCGGGCGCAAGCGCCGACAGATCGTAGTCGCTGGTGCGGATGACATCGTCGATCATGCCTTGCAGGCCGAGCTTGGCGCCGTCCTCCGGGGAATACAGGCGGGTGACGCCGTAGGCCATCAACTCGCGGATCTCGGCCGGCACGATCACGCCGCCGCCGCCGCCGAACACCTTGATGTTCTCGCCCCCGTGCTGGCGCAACAGGTCGATCATGTACTTGAAAAATTCCACGTGGCCACCCTGATAGGAGGTGATGGCCACGGCCTGAACGTCCTCCTGCAATGCCGCATTGACGATCTCGCCCACCGAACGGTTATGGCCCAAATGGATGACCTCGGCCCCGGAGGCCTGGAGTATTCGGCGCATGATATTGACGCTGGCGTCATGGCCATCGAACAGCGAGGTCGCCGTGATGAAGCGCACCTTGTTCGTAGGCTGATACAGGGCCTGCTTGGCGGCGATGGAAACGGCACTCATGGGATCTGCTCCTGTCTGCCGCCCATTCTAAAGAACCCCGGCAGTGAAACAAATGGCCGATTTCAGCGCCGCGGTTGAGCGAATTTGCCACATTATCCCCCGTGCCGCCGGCCGATCCCCTGACTTTGGCCGCCCTGCCGGGCTAATATGGCGCGGCGCCGAAAGAGGACTCTCCATGACCACCAAACCCGCAGTGCGGCCCGATCAGCCTGTCACCGTCAAATTGCTGCTCGACGGGGAATTCGTCGAGTCCACTAGCAACGAATGGCAGAACGTCGTCAACCCCGCCACCCAGCAGGTGATCGCCCAGGTGCCGCATGCCACCGATGCGGAAATCCAGGCCGCGATCGCCTCGGCCAAGCGCGCCTACAAGGACTGGAAGCACACGCCGATCGCGGCGCGCGCGCGCGTCATGCTGAAGTTGCAGGCGCTGGTGCGCGAGCATATGAGCCGCATCGCGCGCACTTTGAGCGCCGAGCAAGGCAAGACGCTGGCCGACGCCGAAGGCGACGTATTTCGCGGTTTGGAGGTGGTCGAGCACGCCTGTTCGATCGGCAGCCTGCAATTGGGCGAGTTTGCCGAAAACGTCGCGGGCGGTGTGGACACCTACACGATTCGCCAGCCCATCGGCGTGTGCGCCGGCATCACGCCGTTCAATTTCCCGGCCATGATCCCGCTATGGATGTTTCCGATGGCCATCGTCTGCGGCAACACCTTCGTGCTCAAGCCCTCGGAACAGGACCCGCTGACCCCCATGTTGTTGGCCGAGCTCGCGCTCGAGGCAGGTGTGCCTGCGGGCGTGCTGAACATCGTTCACGGCGGCAAGCGCGCGGTCGATGCGCTGTGCACGCATCCGGACATCGTCGCGGTCTCCTTCGTCGGCTCCACTGCCGTCGGCACGCATGTCTATGACCTGGCATCCCAGCACGGCAAGCGCGTTCAATGCATGATGGGGGCGAAGAATCACGCCGTGGTAATGCCCGACGCGAGCAAGGAACACGCGCTCAACGCCTTGGTCGGAGCTACCTTCGGCGCCGCCGGCCAGCGCTGCATGGCGACCTCCGTGACCGTGCTGGTCGGGGAGGCCCAGAAGTGGATTCCGGATATCGTCGCGAAGGCGAAAACGCTCAAGGTCAACGCGGGAATTGAAAAGGGCGCCGATCTAGGACCGGTGGTCTCGAAGACTGCGAAACACCGCATTCTGGGATTGATCGAGGACGGCATCCAGGAAGGCGCCAAGCTGGAATTGGACGGCCGCGCGATCAAGGTCAACGGCTACGAACAAGGCAATTTCATCGGGCCCACGATTTTTTCCGCCGTGACGCCGGCGATGAAGATCTATACCACCGAGATCTTCGGTCCCGTGATGGTCATCGTCGGCGTGAATACGCTGGCCGAGGCGATCGAGCTCGTCAACAGCAATCCATTCGGCAACGGCACCGGCATCTTCACGCAAAGCGGCGCCGCCGCCCGAAAATTTCAGACCGAGATCGACGTGGGTCAGGTGGGGATCAACGTGCCGATTCCGGTGCCGGTACCGTACTTCAGCTTCACCGGATCGCGCGGCTCCAAGCTCGGCGATCTGGGTCCGTACGGCAAGCAGGTGGTGCAGTTCTATACACAGACGAAGACCGTCACGACCCGCTGGTTCGATGATCGCAGCACTTCCGCGGGCGTCAACACCACGATCAGCCTCAAGTAAATGGCCGATAACGCGGGCGCTCGCGCCGATGCCGGCGCTTCAGGAGTGCTGTGCGAGGTCCGCGATTCGCTCGCCATTATCACGCTCAATCGGCCGGCGGTCCTCAACGCCCTGTCCCTTGAGATGATTGACGGCCTGCGCGGCACACTGCGCGACTGCGCTCAAGACTTAAAGGTGCGCGCGGTGATGATCCGGGGCGCGGGCGGGAAGGCGTTTTGCGCCGGCGGCGACATTCGCGCCCTGTATCAAAGCGTCAAGAGCGGCGGCACGCTGCATCACCGGTTCTTTGCCGCGGAGTATCCGCTGGATTATCTGCTGTACTCCTATCCGAAGCCCTTCATTGCGCTGCTCGACGGCATCACCATGGGCGGCGGAATGGGCATTTCGCAGGGCTCGCGCCTGCGCGTGGTGAGCGAACGCACGCGCATTGCAATGCCCGAAGTCGGCATTGGGCTGTTTCCGGATGTCGGCGCCAGCTACTTTCTATCGCGTCTGCCTGGAGCGCTGGGCATTTATCTGGCATTGACGGGGCTGCAAATCCGCGCGGCGGATGCTGTGTACGCCGGGCTGGCGGACTTCTATGTGCCGCCGGAGTCGATGCAGCTCATAGCGAGCCGCTTGGCATCGCTGGATTGGACCGACGATGCGCACGCCGACGTGGCTCGGGCGTTGAGCGCCTTGGCAACCCGCGACCTGCCGGAGGCGCCCTTGAGCGCCTTGCGCGCAGGGATCGATGCGCACTTTGGCGAGCCCAGCGTGCCGGCAATCCTTGCGGCTCTGCGCCGGGAGCGCCGCCCGGAATATGCCGATTGGGCACAGCAAACCGCGGCGCTGATCATGACCCGTTCTCCCACCATGCTTAGCGTCACGCTGCGCCAGATGCAGCGTGGCCGCTCGATGCGCCTTGCAGATTGCTTGCGCATGGAGTTGAACATGATGCAACAGTGCTTTGCCCAGGGCGATTTCCTCGAAGGCGTGCGCGCGGTGATCGTCGACAAGGATAACTCGCCGCATTGGAATCCGAGCCGGTTGCAGGACCTCGGGGAGGATGCGATCGAGGCGTTTTTCAAGGATCATTGGCCGCATGGGGGGCATCCGCTCGCACATCTCGAGCGCGAATCGCTGTAAGTCATGGCAACACCTGCATTGCAGGCGCAGATCGAGCAACTCCGCGATGCGGGTTACGTCATCGCGCGCGGATTCGCTCCGCACGATGCGCTGAGCGAACTCAACACAGTCGCAGCCGCACAGCTCGCCGCCCGTGAAAGTCCGCTCGAATTCGAGGCCGATTTGCAATATCCGGGCGCGCCCGCCTCGCGCGCGGCCGCCGGCGGCGAGACCGTGCGCCGCCTGCTCGATGCCTACGGGCGTGATCCACTGTTCGCGCGCTGGGCCACCATGCCGAGTTTGCGCGCCTGGATGGAGAGCTATTTCGGCGAGACCGCGCTGATGTCGCGCGCGCATCACAACTGCGTCATGACCAAGCATCCGCGCTACGGAAGCCTTACCAACTGGCACCGGGACATTCGCTACTGGTCATTCGAGCGCGAGGATCTGGTCTCCGTCTGGCTCGCCCTCGGTGAGGAACGAATCGACAACGGCGCACTGTGGTTCGTGCCGGCCTCGCACCGCATGGCGCTCGGGGCGGATCGGTTCGATGCAGCCAAGTTCTTGCGCGCCGATCGCGCGGACAATGCCGAGATCGTCCGAACGGCGCTGTCGCCGCGGCTGGCGCCGGGCGATGCGGTATTCTTTCACTGCAATACGCTGCACTCGGCCGGCACGAACGCCAGCAATGCGGTGAAGCTGTCGCTGGTCTACACCTACCACGGCCGCAGCAATGCGCCGCTGCCGAATACTCGATCCTCCTCCAGAGCCGAAATCACTCTGCGTTAGGGTGCCGAGGCGGCGACTGCGCGGAATACCGCGATCTGAGTCGAGGGCATTTTGACGGGCGCGCTGAGGTAACTCGTTGCCGAAGCCGTGAAGTGCGTCACCGAGCTGGCCATGCCGGCGTTGGCATTGAAGTTCAGCGTCGGCACGTTCAGGGCGGCGGCGGAGCCGGTGTCCGCCCCGGACAATGTCGGGAAGTCGTACTCATACAGGTTATAGGCGGTTCCGGGCGTCAACCCGGAAACCGTGACCTGCAGGCTCACCAGCATGGCGGCAGGCTGAGTGTTGCTGACGCATTGCCCTAGGTTGCATGAAGCAATCGGACCGCCGATATACGGCGTTTCATAATTGTTGCCGGCGGCGGGAACCGAGCTCTCGTCCCAGGGGTTCGGCTGCCACTGGCCGTCGACCAGCGACTCGGTGCGTAGAATATTCAGCAGCAGAGGCTTGGTGACGCCCTGCGGGTCGATCGGCCCCAAAACCGAGAACGCATAGTTGTGCGGTCCTGAGATGTGAACCCGGCCGAAGCCGTCGGCTGCAGTGTTGCCGCTGCCGGTTATGATATCCCCGTCTTCGGGTATGACGATGGAGTAGCCGGGGGCCCCGCTGGCATTGGCCCCGACGCGCGTGTGCGGCAGCGAGTCGAATGTGTAGGCGAAGATATACGGCGTGCAGCCCTCTTCATCCTCTCCGGCGCCCAACGGGACGGACGGATTTTCCGCAAAAAACCATTTCCCATCCGTGTGCTTCAGCGTGTAAACGCCGTGATCCTCGAAGTACACCACGTCATCGCCATAGTAGGTGTCGTCCGTGGGCGAGTGGTTGGTCCCAATTTTCATTACCGACACCTCATGATCGTACTGGGTGTCGAAGCCGCCATTGAGATAGACCCCAATTGTGACTTGGTTGCCGGCGATCACTTGCGCCTTGATCCAGCGCATGTAGTCCTGGTATCCCACCGGCCCCAGATTGGGATGCTTGTAGCCGGTAGTGTAGGGATAGGTAGCAGTCTGCAGCTGCGAGTTCGCACCGCACAGCGCTGAGTGAGCGAAATCATCCGGTCCCGAGACGCCGGTGCCCGGGCTTTCAATCAGCAGTTGCGCATTGTAATTGGGATGCTTCGTCAGCGGATTGCCGGCCTGCAACAGGCTCGCGCCGCTGCCGTTGGTCGCCAGGCCCGCAAAGGCTCCGCAGATGAGACGCGCGCTGTACTGGCTCATCCACTGCCCGTTGACCATGCCGGAACTGATCAGCGAGACCTCGCCGCAATACCCGTCATTACTCTCCCACTGGTAGTAGGGCGTCACCCCCTGGCGGGGATAGATGTAGGACTGACTCGGCCCGGGCGGCGGCGGAGCACCCAACAGCTTTTCGACTTGCGCCTGGCCGCAACCGGGAGCCGAAGCAACCGCCGGCGTCGACAGGGTCAGCGTTCCGATTATGACAAGTGCTGCAACCGGCATCCATGACAGGGAAGAAATTCGCATCCAATAACCGTACCACAAATCCTATTTGGATCCGAAGCCGCCGCCCCCCGGGGTGCGCACCACGAACGCATCGCCCGCCGCCATGTCGACCTGGGCAATGTGCCGCAGCCGCTCGATGCGTCCATCCGAGCGCTCGACTCGATTTTCGCCGACGGCGCCGCTGTCGCCTCCCGCCATGCCGAAGGCGCCATGGGTCCGGCCGTTGCTCAAGATCGAGGCGGTCATCGGCTCCAGAAATCGCACGCGCCGCTCTGCCCCTTCGCCGCCGCTCCACCGGCCTGCGCCGCCGGAGCCGCGCCGAATCTCGAACGACTCCAGGCGCACCGGGAAGCGAAACTCCAGGATCTCCGGGTCGGTCAGACGCGAGTTCGTCATGTGCGTTTGCACGACGCTGGTGCCTGAGAAGCCATTGCCCGCGCCGGAGCCGCCGGCGATAGTTTCGTAGTACTGGTACTGCGCATTGCCGAAGGTGAAATTATTCATCGTGCACTGGCCCGCCGCCATCACGCCGAGCGCGCCGTATAGCGCGTTGGTCACGCAGGTCGAGGTCTCGACGTTGCCCGCCACCACCGCGGCGGGCACTCGAGGATTCAGCATGCAGCCTTCCGGCACGATGATTTCCAGCGGCTTCAGGCAGCCGGCGTTCAACGGAATGTCATCGTCCACCAGGGTGCGGAACACATACAGCACGGCGGCGGTGGTGATTGCCCGCGGCGCGTTGAAATTGTTCGCCAGCTGCGCGCTGGTGCCGGTGAAATCGACCTGCGCCGTGCGCTGCTGCAGGTTGACGCGCACGGCGACGCGGATGCGCGCGCCATTATCAAGATCCAGCGTGAACTCCCCATCCTTGAGCACGGAGATCACGCGCCGCACCGACTCCTCGGCGTTGTCCTGCACATGCCGCATGTAGGCTGCCACCGTATTGCGCCCGTACTGCGCCTCCATCGCTCCAAGCTCCTCGGCGCCCTTCTCGTTGGCGGCGATCTGCGCGCACAGGTCCGCAAGATTCTGCTCTGGATTGCGCGCCGGGTAGGCGCCGCTGCCCAGCAATTCGCGCAGCGCCTGATCCCGCAAGGTGCCGCGCTCCACCAGCTTGAAGTTGTCGATCAACACGCCTTCCTCGCCGAGCTCGACCGAAAAGGGCGGCATCGACCCCGGCGTCACGCCGCCGATATCGGCATGGTGGCCGCGCGAGGCAACGAAGAACACCGGCGTCGCCTCATCCAGGAATACCGGCGTCACCACGGTGATATCCGGCAGATGCGTGCCGCCGCGATATGGATCGTTCAGCGCATACACATCGCCGGGCTGCATGGCTGGATTGCGCGCCATGACGCTGCGAATGGATTCGCTCATCGATCCTAAGTGTACGGGCATATGCGGTGCATTCGCGATTAGCTGTCCGGCCGCATCGAACAGCGCGCAGCTGAAGTCCAGGCGCTCCTTGATGTTGACCGAATGGGCGGTGTTCTGCAGGCGCAGTCCCATCTGTTCTGCGATGTTCATGAACAGATTGTTGAACACCTCCAGCATCACGGGATCGGCCCGGTCGCGCGCGCTGCGTGCGGCGCCGCGCGGCCTGAGGCGTCGCATCTCGAGGCAGCCCGCGGCGCTTACCGTGGCGCGCCAGTCAGGCTCGACAATCGTGGTGGCGTTGCGATCCGCCAGGATCGCCGGACCATCGACATAGTCGCCGGCACGCAGCTCCTGCACCACGTGCAGGCTCGCATTCCGCCAGTTCCCCGCCTCGCCCGCGGCCCGGCAGAACATCGTGATTTGCTCGCGCGGCCGTGCCGGGATCGGCTTGATCGAGCCTGTCGCCGCAGGCGCAGCCGGTTCGCCCTCGGCGATGCATTCCACGGACAGCGCTTCCAGTATCAGCGCGCGCTCCGGCATCAAGAACGCGAAGCGGCGACGATAGCTGCTCTCGAATTCCTCGCGAATCGACTGCGCCGCGAGCTCCGGGTCCGGCACGGCCGGCAACTCGATCGACAGCGCCGTGTCGGTGCCTCGGTAGCGCACGTGCACCCGCTGCAGCACTCGAATCGGCGCCGAGACCCCTTGCAGTTGCAGTTCCGCGCTCGCCTCGGCGCTCAAGCGAGCGGCTATCGTCCGCGCCTCGCCGAGCCCCGCCGCAGTCAGTTCGCGCTCCAGCGCGAATTCGCGCATCGCGCTCTGCTCGGCGAGTCCCATGCCGTAAGCGCTCAGCACCCCCGCCAGGGGATGAATGAATACATGGCTCATGCCCAGCGCGTCGGCCACGAGGCAGGCGTGCTGCCCCGCCGCGCCGCCGAAGCACTGCAAGGTGTAGCCGGTCACATCGTAGCCGCGCGCCACCGAGATACGCTTGATGGCATTGGCCATACTGCCGACGGCGATCTGCAATGCGCCATCGGCCACCTCCTCGCTGCTGATTTCCCGTGCGCTCGTCTCGGACATGCTGCGCGCCATGTCGGCGAAGCATTGCCGGGCCGCTGCGGCATCGAGGGGCTGGTCAGCCTGCGCACCGAACACCCGCGGAAAATACTCGGGCTGAATACGGCCAAGCACGACATTGGCGTCGGTGATGCACGGCGGACCGCCGCGCCGGTAGCTGGCTGGGCCCGGATTGGCGCCCGCGGAGGCCGGCCCGACCCGCAGCCTGGCGCCGTCGAAGCGAATGATCGAGCCGCCGCCGGCCGCAATGGTGTGAATGGACAGCATCGGAGCGCGAATGCGCACGCCGGCAACCTCCGTGTCGAACGCCCTTTCATACTCGCCCGCGAAGTGGCTGACGTCGGTGGAGGTGCCGCCCATGTCGAAGCCGATGACCTTGCCGTAGCCTGCGCTGCGCGCGGTATGCACCATGCCGACGATGCCGCCCGCGGGACCCGACAGTATTGCGTCCTTGCCGTGAAAGCGCCGCGCCTCGGCGAGACCGCCCGAGCTCTGCATGAAAAACAGCGGAACACCGGGCATCTGCTGCGCGACTTGGTCGACGTAGCGCCTCAACACCGGCGACAGGTAGGCATCGACGACCGTGGTGTCGCCGCGCGGCACCAGCTTCATCAGCGGGCTCGCTCGATGCGACACCGAGACCTGCGTGAAGCCGATTTCGCGCGCCAGCCGCTCCGCGGCGATCTCGTTCGCCGAGTAGCGATAGCCGTGCATGAACACAATGGCGCAGGCGCGCAGTCCCGCCTCGAAGGCCGCCCGCAGCTCGGCGCCAAGCGCGACCTCGTCCAGCGAGGTTATCTGCTCGCCGTGCGCGCCCACGCGCTCATGCGCCTCGACCACCCGCTGGTAGAGCAATTCCGGCAGCACGATGCGCCGATCGAACAGGTGCGGCCGCGCCTGGGTTGCAATTCGCAGCGCGTCGCGAAACCCGCGGGTGATCACCAGCAGCGTCGGTTCACCAGTTCGCTCCAAGAGCGCATTGGTCGCGACTGTCGTACCCATCTTGACGCTCGCGACCCGGTGCGGAGTAATCAACTCGTGCTGCCCGAGCCCCAGCATGCGGCGCATGCCCTCGATCGCGGCATCGCGGTATTGCTCGGGATTCTCCGACAGCAATTTGTAGGCGTGCAATGTGCCGTCCGGCGCGCGGCCCACCAGGTCGGTAAAGGTGCCTCCGCGGTCGATCCAGAACTGCCAGCGTGCCTGCTCGCTCAGACTGCCGCCCCCTTGGTTTCAGGCAGCAGCCACGCCGCGGCAATCACCAATGCGTAGGCGGCGGCGGTGGTTATGCCGATCGAACCCGCCAGCGACCAATGCGCGCTCCAGATACCGATCATCCAGGGGCAGACCCCACCCACGGCCCGGCCCATGCTGTAGGAAAAGCCCTGTCCGGAGCCGCGCACTGCGCACGGATAGAGTTCGGTAAGAAAGGCCCCCATGCCGGCGAAAATGCCCAGCACCACGAAACCCAAGGGAAAGCCGAGCAGCAGCATTTGACCGTCGGTGATGGGCAATCGCGTATAGGCGAGCACCAGCAATATGCCGCATACGGCGAACAGCACGAAGCAACGGCGGCGCCCCAGCGCATCGGACATCGAGGCGCTGGTCAAATAGCCGGCGAACGAGCCTGCGATCACTACCAAGAGATAGCCGGTGGTTCCGGTCACCGACAAATGCCGCTCGGTGGCGAGATAGGTCGGTAGCCAGGTGGTGACCGAGTAGTACGCGCCCAGCATTCCGGTGGACATCAGGCTCGCCAATACGGTGGTGCGCAACAGCGGCGCGCGGAATATGTGCAGGAAATTCGCGCCGCCGCTGCTGCCGCGCGAGGCGGTGTACACGCTGGATTCTTGCACCTTGCGGCGAATGTAGACGATCAATAGCGCGGGCAGAATTCCCATCCAAAATAAAATTCGCCAGCTTAAAGAAGCCGGCGCCAGGGCATACACTCCCCAGAAGGCCAAGGCCGCCAATGCCCAGCCCACCGACCAACTGCTCTGCACGAGGCCCGTGGCCCTGCCGCGATAGCGCGCGTCGATGGTTTCCGCCACCAGCACCGAGCCCACAGCCCACTCCCCGCCAAACCCGAATCCCTGCATGGCGCGCGTGAACAGCAATTGGCCGAACGACTGCGTGAAGCCGCTGAGGCAGGTGAACACCGCGAACCACAGAACCGTCAATTGCAGAATGCGCACCCGGCCGAAGCGATCCGCCAGCACGCCCGCGCCCCAGCCGCCGAGGGCCGAGGTCACCAGCATGCCGGTCGCGATGGAGCCGGCTTCGGCCTTGCTCATGCTCCACGCGCGCAGCAGCGTCGGAATGACGAAGGTGTAAATCATGACATCGAAGCCGTCCAGGCCGTAGCCCGCAAACCCTGCGAGCAGCGTGCGGCGTTCGCTCGCCGTTGTGCGGTTCAACCACATCAAGTGACGGCGCCCTGCGCGGGCTCGGCGTCAACCACCGTCTCGGCCCGAATGCCGAGCCAGGTAATGGCGCTGGCGAAGGCAAAGCCCGTTCCAATGACGAAGGCGGTGCGCCACAGGTGTTGCCCGGACAGGTAGGCGACGATGGGAGTGCCGATGATGCCGCCCAAATTGCCTCCGGTATTCATGAAGCCGCTGACGGCCATGGTGTCGCTGCGGCCGACGGTCATCGCGGCGCCCCAGTAAGCCCCTTCCGTCAGTTCGACGCAGCCAAAGCACAGCGCCAACACAAACACGGCCACATAAGGATTGGTCGCGCTGACCGCGACCAGCAGCAGCACGCCGGCAGCCGGCAGGGCAACCAGCGGCACCGACCTGAATCCCCAGCGATCGCCGAAGCGCTTGCACATGATCCCTGTCAATAATCCGCCGATGCCCGCCCCGGCGGCGGCGGCCAGCGGCGGTGCCATCGCCAGCCAGCCGCTTTCCAGCGCTGAGAATTTTCGCTCCTGGATCAGATACAAGAAGACCCAGGTGGATAGCAGGTAGAACGAGTAATTCATGCACAGATAAGAAACCGCGAGCAGAAATACATTGCGATCGCGGAACAAGCGCAGCACCTTACCAAAAGTGATGTGCGAGTCGACGGCAACAGCGCCTCGATCGCCGATTTCGGCCAACTCCTGCGCCGACACCGACGGATGCTCGCGCGGCGTATTTCGCCCATACCATGCCCACAGGGCGATGAGCGCAATCGCGGGCAGGCTGGTCCATAGCAGGGTGCGCTGCCAACCCATGCTTGATGTCAGCGTCGCGACCAAGGGCGGCGTGATCGCGGCCCCCAACCCTAGGCCCATGGTTTGCAGGCCTTGGACGAAGGCCCAGCGGTTCGGGGGAAACCAGGTTTCGAACACCCCCGCCGAGACCGGAAAGATGGCGGCCTGCGAAATGCCAAGCAGAAGCTGCACGCTCAGCAGCACGCCAAATAACGCCATTCCGCCCACCACATAGGGCGCCAGAGGCGTTGCCACCGTGGCGCAAAAGGCCATCAGCCCGATGATGACGAAGGTACGGCGCGCGCCTAGCCGCTGGCCGAGAACTCCGCCTGGGGTCTGGAATATTGCATATCCCACGATGAACGCCTGCACCAGCAGACCAATTTGAAATTGGCTCAGGCCCAATTCCGGCATCATGCGGTCGGCGGCCACGGTGATGCTCAAATGCTGAAAGTACGCGAGGAATCCGAAGCCGAATAGAAAAGAGAAAATTCGCCAGCGAATACGCATCACGCTGAGGCGAGCAGTGCTATTCAGCACGTATGCCGGCTGATCATATCTTCGGCCCCTCATCATGCCATTCGAGACACACTTGCACGGCTTCGCTGAATGAGGCCGCCGCTCTGTCGACCTTCGGAACGATGCCGGCGACCTCGGGCTGGTACCGCATCCCCGGCAGATAGACCGTGGCGAGACATGCTGTCGGGAACCGGCGGCGAAGCTCTTCGGCCACCGTGACTCCCTGCGCACGCTCCTCGCTGGGGAAGGCGCTCACGATAAAGGCCATCGATACGCTTTCCGGGGAGGACCCCGGCGGTGGGCCTGCCGCCAGATCTGCGATCGACAGATGCCGGGCGTCAATCTTGCGGTCGCGCAGGATGCGCACCAACAATTCGGTCGCTAATTCGTCGGCAATCGTTCCCAAGCCGACGCACAGCATGATGGATCCCGGAGCCACCTTGAGCGGCCCCTGCCATCGGCCGAAGAGCTTTTCGCGGCGCAGGCGCAGCTGGTGGCCCGCGCCCCCGGTGTCGAGAACCGAGCCGCGCCGCTCGCGCCGCGACAGGCGTTGTTTTTCGCCGCCGATCGCCGTCACCACCGCGACGATGGCATTGCGCACGTGGATTTGTTGGTCGGCGATAATGGCGCCGGCGCTCAAGTCAAGCCACGCCAGATGCAAGGCCGGCGTGAGCACCAGGTCGCAGTACCCGGCAAAGGAGTTGCGCTTCAGGAATAGCTTCGCGCTCGCGATGATCTCGTCCGAATCGCCCGACAGCGCACGCTGATAAAATCGCTGCGGCAGGGTCAGCGCATGATTATCGCCGAGCAGGATGTCGAGCAGACTTAGCGCCTTGATATGGCGCCCGGCGACCAGCAAGCATAAGGTCAGAGGGGTCGAGACGATCAACCCAACCGGGCCCCACAGCCAGCTCCAGAATACCGCGGCGATGACCACCGACAAGGGCGACAGCCCGGTGGTATGGCCGTACAGTCGCGGCTCGACCAACTGGCCGGCGATGAGTTCCACCGCAAGATAGATGCCGAGCGTCGAGGCCGCCAGCGACCAGCCCGGATCGACCGCGGCTGCGAGCACCGCGGAAAAAAGCGCTGCGATCCAGATGCCCACATACGGAACGAAGCGCAGCAGCGCCGCCATGGCGCCCCACACCAACGCGTGCGGCAGACCCACCAGGTACAGCCCCAGCCACAGAGCGATGCCCACTCCGAGGTTGACCGCGAATTGCGATACGAAAAATCTCGACAGCCGCTCGCCGGCATCACTGAGCGCAGCCGTCGATGCGCGAATGTCGGTACCGCCGGCAATGCGGATCAGGCGATCCCGCAAGGCGTCGTGCTCCAACAGCACGAATACCAGAACCACCAGCACGATGCCCGTCGTCTCTAGCGGCACCCAGACCGAGCCCACCACTCGCTGGATCACCTGCAGGGCGCTGGCCGGCGGGTCGTGCAGCTCCACGGGAATCGGCGGCCTCTCCTCCACGCCGCCGCGCTGCTGCAAAGAGCGCGCCGCGGAGGCCGCCGCCTTTTTGTCGGCGCGCGAATCGATGATGAAGCCGGCCTGCCCCGCCAAGGCATTGAGCTTGCCTACCGTCATTTCGTTCAGCGTCGACAATTTCTGGTGGATGGTTTCCTCGTACTGCGGCAGGCTCGCCGCCATGCGCACCACCTGGACGCCGATGACCGCGGCGACCGCCGCAAACGACAAGGCCAGGATCAGCACCGCGAGCAGCACGGATAGCGTGGGGCCCAAGCGCATCCGCCGCAGTCTTCGAACCAAAGGCGCGATCAGCAGACTGAGAATGACGGCGAGCGTGATCGGCAGCAACACGTCGCGACCCACATAAAGCAGCGCCAGTATCGCAGCGGTTGCGATGATCCCGGCGGCGGCTCGATTGCTCGGCGCGACCAACGGTAAGGCGGCGGATGGCGGAGATTCGCGCAGGTCCATGCGATATTTTCGCATACGCCGGCCTATTGTGCGCCACCGTGCGATCCAGGCAGTATCGCATTATGAGCAGAGCTTCTCTTGGCAGCGGATTCGGCATCGATGAACTACCTAGAATCGTGCTGGGCAGCGGCAGCTATCTGTACGATTCCACGGGCAAACGCTACGTCGATGGCTCCGGCGGACCGGCGGTGTTCTGCCTCGGCCATGGTCATCCGGAGGTCAATGCAGCGATCGCCCGGCAGTTCAACGAAATCGCCTACGCCTATCGTTACCTATTCACCAGCTCCGCGCTGGAGCGCCTCACCGAGACGCTACTGCGGCTCTGCAACGGTGGCTTCCGAGACATCGTCTATTCGGGCAGTGGTTCGGAGGCGGTCGAATCCGCGCTCAAAGTGGCCCTTCAGCATTTTGCCGCGCGTGGCCTGCCGAACAAGCGCCGCTTCATCGCGCGCGAACGCTCCTGGCACGGGGACACGCTGGGCGCTCTGTCGATTTCCGGATTCGCCGCGCGCCGCCGGGCCTTCGAAGGCAGTCTAATGGATGTGTCATTCGTATCACCCGCGAATTCCTACCGAATGCCCGAGGGCGTGACCAGCGACACGCTGGTCAGCCATCTGGCCGCGGAACTCGAGCAGAGAATTCTTCTGTTGGGACCTGAATCGGTTGCCGCATTCGTGTTCGAGCCGATCGTCGGCGCGGCCGGCGGGGTGGTGCCCGCGCCGGCGGGATATGCACGCGCGGTACAGGCGGTTTGCCGCAAGTACGATGTGCTGTTGATTGCGGACGAGGTCATGTGCGGAGCGGGCCGCAGCGGTACCTGGCGGGCGCTCGAGTTCGACGCCATGACCCCGGACATCATGGCGATCGCGAAGGGACTTGCCGGAGGCTACATCCCGCTGGCAGCGACCCTGATCAGCGCGAGCGTCTCGGATCCCATTTTCAGCGAGCACGGCGCCTTCATGACGGGGCATACCTTCACCGGCCACACGGCTGCGTGCGCAGCGGGACTCGCGGTACAGCAGATCATCGAGCGCGACCGGCTGCTCGAACGGGTCAGAATTGCCGGCGGCGCATTCCAGGACGCGATTCGCGACAGCTTGTCGCGCTTCGAGCAGGTCGGCGACGTGCGTGGGCGGGGCATGTTCATCGGCATCGAGTTGGTCGGCGATCGTCTGAGCAAACGTCCGATGCCGCCCGCCAGAGGCATCAGCTTCGATATCGGACGCCGCGCTTTTGCGGGCGGCCTCGTGTGCTATCCCTGCACCGGCAATGTGGACGGCGCTTCCGGAGATACGCTGATCATTGCGCCTCCCTACAACGCCACCGACGCCGAGCTCGAGGAGATACTGGTCAAACTCACGCGCGCAATCGACGCAGCCCTGAGCTCTACCGCCTGACACGGCCCTGACTAGAACGGAATTTTGCCGGCCAAAATTTCCCACCAAAGCCGCCAGTCGCCCATCAGGCTGAGGCGCGGGTACTTAAATGTGGCCGGCTTATTGTGCTCAAAGAAAAAATGCCCGATCCAGGCAAGCGCATATCCCTGCACAAAGGCCGCCGCGACCAGCCACCAGCTGCGCAGCAGCGCGGCAGCGACCAGCAGCACCACCGCGAGGCTGGTGCCGGCGAAATGCAGCCGCCGTGAAATTCGATTCGCGTGCTCGCTCAAGTAGAACGGATAGAACTCGCGAAAGGTCCGGTACGATCGATGCTGGCGCATGAAACCTCCGTTTGCGTGATGCTGCGTTGGCCGGTCAGGCAGTTATAGCACTGTGCGACGAAATTACTAATACTGTACAGTAAAGTCTTAAGATAATCATCTACACCATTGATTTTTCACCTTTTAATTCTCTATAATTTCTGAGCATTGAATATCGGGCGGCCCGCGTTTCAGTTGCGCGGCATACGCGCGGCACCGGTTCATGCCGCGCCTTCTTGGGCCTATACTGTCACCGGCCGCGTTGAGAGTCTTGCCGAATAAGCAATTGAAACCATGAGTCGATCGACGCGCCATCCTGCCGGATCATTCTTGGGGGAACCGTGACGACCATTAGCGAAATACCGAGTGGAGCTTCTTCGGGCGCATTGCTCTCGCGAGAGCGAACCGTCGCCGGACCGCAATTCAACCGATGGCTGGTACCTCCTGCGGCTCTTGCGATTCATCTGTGCATCGGAATGGCCTATGGCTTTTCGGTGTTCTGGCTACCGATGAGTCATCTTTTGCCCGCAACCGATGCAGCCTGCGCGAACCAGGCCTTCGCCGATACGCTGGTCACCACGACCTGCAACTGGACGGTGCCCACGGTCACGCACATATTCGAGATCTTTATCGCCATGCTGGGCATCTCGGCCGCAATTTGGGGCGGCTGGCTCGAGCATGCCGGTCCACGCAAAGCCGGGGCGATTGCCGCCATTTGCTGGGGCGGCGGCTTGGTGTTGCTGGGAGGCGCGGTCTCGCTGCATCAACTGTGGCTGGTCTATTTGGTGGCGGTGCTGTGCGGCATCGGCCAGGGACTTGGCTACATCACGCCGGTGTCGACGCTCATCAAGTGGTTTCCAGACCGCCGTGGCATGGCCACGGGCTTTGCCATCCTAGGCTATGGCGGCGGCGCAATGATCGGAGCGCCGCTTGCAGTTTGGTTGATGGCTTATTTTGGCCAGAGCGGTTCAGCCGGGGTCGCTAAAACGCTGGCGGCCATGGGCATCATCTATTTCATCTTCATGATCGCGGGCGCATTCGGCTTTCGCGTAACACCCACCGGTTGGCGCCCCGCCGGATGGACGCCGCGCACCGACGACGGTCCCTCGTTGATTTCGCGTCACAGCGTGCATCTGAACAAGGCGTGGCGAACCCCGCAGTTCTGGCAAATATGGGGCGTACTGTGCATGAACGTGACCGCGGGCATCGCCATCATCTCCATGGCCAGCCCGATGTTGCAGGATGTGTTCGGCGCCAAACTCGCGGGAGTCGATTCCACAGTCGCGCTCACGCCGGCTCAGAAGGCCGCCATCGTGGCCGCCGCGGCCGGCTTGGTGGGCCTCATCAGCCTCTTCAATTGTCTCGGCCGCATATTCTGGGCTTCTCTGTCCGACAAGATCGGCCGCAAGACCATGTACTTCACCATCTTTGTTCTTGAAATCATTCTGTACTGCCTGCTACCCACCTGGGGGCACCTCGGCCTGGCGGCCATGTTCGTGGCGTCCATCTGCATCATCATGACCATGTACGGCGGCGGCTTCGCCACCGTTCCTGCCTATCTCGCCGATATATTCGGGACACAGATGGTGGGGGCCATTCATGGCCGGCTGATCACCTCGTGGTCGGTCGCGGGCGTGGTGGGTCCGGCGCTCATTGCGGGCATACGCCAGTTTCAGATCGACCATGGCGTCGCGCACGCGCGCGTGTACGACACCACCTTGTACCTCATGGCCTTCCTGCTGTTTTGTGGCCTGCTGTGCAATTACTTCGTCAAGCCGGTCGCCAGCAAGTACTGGATGAGCGACGCGGAGCTCGCACGCGAGCGAGCCCTGCAGCACGAGGATCGAATCGCCGCGGACGCCGCAACGGCCGCCAGGGGAGGCTTTGGTCTCGGCGGCGTGTTGGCGTGGGCCGCCGTCGGCATTCCCTTTTGCATAGGCCTCTACATCGCCATCAAGAAAGCGGCCGGACTGTTCTAGCGATCGCACATCCTGATCACCGTCGCGGCTTTGCTGTGCTCCGCTGCGGCGCGGACCCGGCGCGACAGCGGCGAGAAGTGCAATGCAGCCCGATCCTGCACCTCGGTCTCGAATGCCCGATAGGTACGTATGACTTCGCGGCCGAGCGGCGTAAGTATCGCGCCGCCACCACCCTTACCGCCCTTGCTCGCCGTGGCCAGAGGCTCGCGGAACGACTCGTTCAGGCTGTCGAGTAGCTGCCAGCCGCGGCTGTAGCTCATGCCGAGCGCGCGCGCCGCCTTTGAAATCGAGCCACTTCCCTCGATCCGCTCGAGCAACGCGATCTTGCCCGGACCAATCGATTCCTCGGGCCCAAAATCGATGCGAAATTTGACGATCGGTTTTGCCATGCGACCTCCTATGTTAGCCGCTTCAGGCGCATGGCTTCACGCGCAAGCGATTCTATGCCGGCCCAATTTCCCGCGGATAGCATCGCGATAGGTGTCAGCCATGAGCCAGCGATGCAGGCCACATTGGGCTGGCTCAAGTATTCACCCGCCACATCCGGCGTAATACCGCAGTCGGGACAGAACAGCAGGTCCGGAAACGCTGCAGCCATGGCTCTCAAGAACCCAACTCCGCCGGCTTCTCGCGCCGGGAACAATCTGAGCACGCTGAATCCTGCGTTCCGCGCGGTCATCACTTCGGTCGGCGTCATTACGCCCGGCAACACCGGAAATCGCGCCCCGCGCGATGCGGCTGCAAGCTCCGCGGTCAAACCCGGTGTCACGCCAAATTGCGCGCCGGCACGGTCGGCCGCCGCGAAATCGCGCGCGCGCGTCAGCGTTCCCACGCCAATGATCGCCGCGGGCAATGCCTTGCGTATCGCTTCGATGGCCGCGAAAGCCACGGGGCCGCGGGTGACTTCGATCACCCTCGCGCCTCCTGCGAGTAGAGCTCGCGCGAGCGGAACCGCTTGGTCGAGGTCGCTGAGCGTAACAACGGGTATAACGGGACTGAGACTGGTGATTTCGCGGATTTCCACCATTCAGGGGCACTCGAAATCCGAGTTTCCGATTGGCTTGCACCGCGGCGGAAAGCCGTGCTTGCGCCAATATTCCGGCAGATGCCATTGCAGCGTGTAAGCGAGCGCCAAATAGGCAAGCGTCCACTGCACGACCTTGTGATGTTTGATCCGTTCCCATACATCGCGACTCGAGGTAGTCGCCGCAACGGCCGTGTCGGCCACCATCGACGCCGGAGGCGGCGTGGAAGGCACCGGCTGCTCGGGGTTTTCCATTGCCCGCATTCTAACCCCAGTCTGACGCAACTTTCGCTTCGACCCTATATGCAGAACCCTTTGGGATCGCTATCTTTGGGCTTGGGTGCATCGCCTCCGGATTGCACTTTCACAATACGAGGTCTCTCAATGCCGTCGATTCGCACCTGGCATACCTACCTGGGCATTCTAGTCGCGCCCAGCGTGCTCTTCTTCACCCTCACGGGAGCTTTGCAGATATTCAGTCTTCACGAGGCGCATGACAGCTACGTGCCCCCGCAACTCCTCGAGAAGCTCGCGTCAGTACACAAGGACCAGGTGTTCGCAGTAAAAGCGCACGATGATGACCATCATGACGGGCATGCCGCTGACGAGCATGCAGCGGCCCCGCCGGAGCATGAGGAGGAACCCGCTTTCGCCACCACCCTGCTGAAGTATTTCTTCCTGCTGGTTGCCGTCACGCTGTTCGTCTCGACCTTGCTGGGACTGTGGCTTGGATTGACGCACGTTCGCCATAAGCGCGTGGGTTGGTGGCTACTGGCCGTCGGAATAGTTGTGCCCACGTCGTTGGCAATGCTTACATGACACGGGCGGCCGGCCTCGAAGGCGGAGTGCCCCGGGCAGGAATCGAACCTGCGACCTAGCGCTTAGGAGGCACTCGCTCTATCCACTGAGCTACCGAGGCTTTAAATTGGTGGAGGAGAAGGGGATCGAACCCTCGACCTTCGCATTGCGAACGCGACGCTCTCCCAACTGAGCTACTCCCCCGCATAACTTAAGTGGTTGAATTAGATAGGGATAATCACCCATCAAAAGTCAACCGGCGCTTTCCGGGTGCGAATCATACCTGAAAGACCCGGCCGACAGCCCACAGTTGGGCCGCAATATTATTACACGCCAGAAATGCAATGACGGGCGCGAATCAAGATCCGAGTCCACGGCAGTCCGCCTTGAGTGCGATTAAATGCGCGGCGGTTATCGGCTGGTTCTGCTGCCGGGACGCGCAAGGTTGGCAGTCAGCGCATTGTCCCTTCAATCCTTCATGTGCTGCTTCGTGTCCGGATTCGGGGCGGTGAAGCATCGTCCGCGAATGCCGAACGCGACGACGCGACGGTTCGGAGAAAACCTGAGCCTGCAGCGTCCACATCTCAATTAATCAGCCTCGTTTTTGCTTGCAGGCGCGTTCCTACCCGAGTATTGGCGCGAAACCGGCGTTTGGCTCCCTTATTGGATCGCGGCTAAGCTAGGATGTAGCAGAGGAGGAGATGACATGCTGGCAGTAGGAGACCGTGCACCGGAATTCACGCTTCCGGACGACATCGGCAAGGATAGGTCGCTGACCGAGTTATTGAGTACCGGGGCGATCATCCTGTATTTCTACCCAGCCGATTTCACGCCTGGCTGCACCCGGCAGGCCTGTGCGCTGCGCGACTTGCATGCCGATATCCTTCGCGCGGGCTTGCGGGTGATCGGGATCAGTCCGCAGAGCCCGAAGTCGCATGCCAAATTCCGCGAGAAATACAAGCTCCCGTTCATCCTGCTGTCGGACCAGCAAAAAACCGTAACCAAGATGTACGGGCTGAATGGCCCGCTGGGAATAGGCGTGCGCCGCGCGACTTTCCTGGTCGACGGCAGTCGTCACATACGCGATGCGGTGTTGGCGGACTTCCTCATCGGGCGCCACCAGGAATTCGTGCGCAAGGCCATCCTGCTGCGCGAGCCGCCGCATAGGGCTCAAATCTAGACAGCTCAGTAGCTGAGGCGCAGCACGTTGGCAAAACCGATCCGGGGCACGGTGACGATGTACATCGTGCCGTATTCGGCAGCGTCGATTGCCGGAATGTTGTCGTGGCCGCTCAAGGCGGCCACAATCTGCGGCACGGTATCGACGTGCCCGACCACCAGAACTCGACCGCCCTCATGCTCCTGCAGTACGCGCCGGGCCAATTCCTTCGGACCGGCGGAAGCGGCCACGGGAGTCATTCCAAGCCGGGCCGCAAGCGGAGCGGCAGTGAGCCGGCTCCGCAGCACCGGCGACACATAGATGGCATCGATCCGGCCCGGCGATTTAGCGTCGCCGAACATGCGCGCGAGCAGTTCGGCCCGCGCCTCTCCTGCCTCCGTGAGCGGTGGGTCGACCAGGCTGCCGAGCGCCTTTTCGGCATGGCGAATCACGATTACCGTGGTGCAGTCGGCTGTGCCCCACCACCACACCGCTAAACCCAGAACCAATGCCGCAACAAGCGCGCCGAGTGCCATCAACCAAATGGGCGCCAGAAACGGCCGGCGCTGCAGCACTACATGGTCCCTTGCCATGACAACATCATACCAATGAATGACCCTGCCCTGCCCACGCTGCGAATTGTGATTCTGGCCGCGGGCTTCTCGCGCCGGCTGGGTCAACCCAAGGCCTTGGCGCGCGCCCACGGCGTGAGCTTGATTCGCAGACTGACCCTTCTGCTCGCACCATTCGCCGCCACCAGGCCCGTCATCGTGGTACCGCCGCGAGCGGCGCGCTATAAGGTCGAGCTGCGGGGAATCGATGTTGATTTCGCCGTGAATCCACGCCGCGCCGAGGGCATGTCGAGCTCGGTACGGCGCGGGATCGCGCTCGCCCGCTGCGCTTCAGCCGTGCTCGTGGTGCCCGTCGACCTGGTTCGGCTGCGGCGGCGCGATATCGCGCTCTTGGTGCATCGCTGGCGAGGCGCGCGCCGGCGGGTCGCCGTCGCGCGGTTCGGCACTCACGCGGGGGCACCCTTGATCCTTCCTCGATGGTTGTTCACGCCGGCGCTGCGCGTCGAGGGCGATATCGGCCTGCGCGAACTGGTCAGGCGCCTACCGGCCGAACATCTGATCAGCGTATCGATGAGCGCCGCGCACGCCGACATGGATACGGCCCAGGACTTGGGCAGCGCGCGCCGGCGCTTCACGCTATCGCAGCTCAGCTACTAGGATTTTGCACCAGACGGTAACCAACGGCGGTCTCCGTCAGTATGTGCTTCGGCTGGGTCGGATCGTCCTCGAGCTTCTGGCGCAGATGCCCCATGTACACGCGCACGTAATGCCCGTCCTCGGAGTGCGACGGACCCCATACCTCGCGCAGTATTTGCCGATGGGTCAGCACCTTTCCGGCATTCGAGATCAGCAATGTCAACAAGCGATACTCGATCGGAGTCAGGTGCACCGGGGACTCGCCCTTGTGCACCGTACGCAGGCTAAGATCGATCGTGATGTCGCCAAACTCGAAGCGTGCGCCTTGCGTCGTGCCCGCCTCTTGGCGACGGCGCGAAGCGGCGCGTACCCGCGCCAGCAGCTCCCCCACGCCAAACGGCTTGGTCAAATAGTCGTCGGCGCCCGCATCCAGCGCCTGGATCTTGTCCTGCTCGCCGACGCGCGCCGACAGCACGATCACCGGAACCTTCGACCACCCACGCAGGTCGCGCAGAAAGTCCACGCCATCGCCGTCAGGCAGGCCCAGATCCAGGATGATCAAATCGGGCTTGCGAGTGCCGGCATCCATCAAGCCCTGTCGGACGGTATCGGTCTCGTACACGCTCCAGCCTTCGGCCTCCAGCGCAGTGCGCACGAAGCGCCGAATCTGGCGTTCGTCCTCGATGAGAATGGCGACCGGCAGGCTCTCAGCCATGGGCAGCCTCCGCCTCGAGAGCGGCGGCGGGCGGAGTTCCCAGCGGCAGGGTGAATGTGAATTTGGCCCCGCCTCCCGGGCGGTTGGTGGCGACGATTTTGCCCTGATGCGACTCGACGATGGCGCGGCAGATCGTGAGCCCGAGCCCGACGCCTGGGGTGGCGGACTCGCGTTCTCCGCGCGTGAATTTCTGAAACACCGCTTCCTCGCGGCCCGGCGGCAATCCCGGCCCGTCGTCCGAGACGGAAATGCTCAGCTGGTCGGCGACCACTTCGGCCGAGAGGGTGACGGTGCTTCCCGGCGGCGTGTACTTCGAGGCGTTCTCCAGCAAATTGACCAGAACCCGCTCGATCAGCAGCGCATCGATCCGCACCAGCGGCAAGTCACGCGGCAGATGCACCTCGACCGTATGTTGCTTCAACATGCTGCGCGCTGCATTCAGCGACGCGCCCACCACTTCCTCGAAGGGCTGCCATTCCAGGTTGAGCTTCACCTCGCCGCTCTCGATTCGCGCCATGTCCAGCAAATTGCCAACCAAGGTGCTCATCCGGCGCGCCTCGTCTTGAATCGCGTCCGTGGTCTCGAGTTGCTCCGGCGACAGCGGCGGCTTGGTCAGGGCGAGGGACTCCGCCAGCCCGACCAGCACGGTAAGCGGCGTGCGCAAGTCGTGCGACAACGCGGCGAGCAGGGAATTGCGCAAGCGCTCGGACTCCATTCTGACCAATGCGTCCTGCGCGACCCCGACGTAATGCACCCGCTCCAGCGCGATCGCAATCAATGCGGCGAAGGTGTCCAATAACTGCCTCTGCTCGGGAATGCGCAGCAGCCGGCGGTTGTGCGCCTTGACCGCCAGCACGCCGCGCGCGCGGCTCGGCGCTCGAAGCGGAATGTACAAGATCTCGCTGCCCGGCAGAGTGTCGGTGCCGAAGCCTGCCGGCAGCCCGCGGTCGAACGCCCACTGGGCAATGCCAATGTCCACCGCGAGGCCGGTATCGCCGCGGGACGAGGTCACCGCCAGCTGGCCCGCGGAATTCGGCAGCAGCAACGCGGCGCTGGCGCGGAAGGTGCGCCCGATGGACTCATCGCTGATCTTCACCACCTGCTCGATCTGCACCGCGCCGGACAGATCGCGCGCAATCTCGTAGAGTGCGCCGGCGCGTTCCTCGCGATGCGAAGCGACGCGCGCTTGAAAGCGCAGGCCGGCCGTGAGCTGCCCGGTGATCAGCCCGACCGCCAGCATGATGCCGAAGGTCAGCAAGTACTGCACATCGTTCACGGCAAACGACAGGCGCGGCGGCACGAAGAAAAAATCGAAGGCGCATACGCTCAGGACCGCCGCCATCGCTGCGGGGCCGCGGCCGAACCGGACCGCGATCAGCACCACGGTCAGGATGAATATCGCGACGATATTCGAGCGCTCGAAGCGATTCTCCAGCGGCACCGCGGCCAGCGTCACCGCCACGCTGGCAATGGCCGCCCATAGGTAGCGCAGCCGCTTGGCCTTGCGCCGTTCCGGCGACTCGGTGCCGACCAGCGAGGGCGCCGGGCCGCTGGCCTTGATGCTGCCGCCCTGGGCCAGATCGGCCGAGCGCCCGATCTCGACCAAATCGATGTCCGGCGCGAGCATCGCCAGCTTCTGGCCGCTGGATCGTTGCCAGGGCCAAAGCCGCCGCGCAGGATCCCGTCCGATTACCAGCTTCGATAAGTTGTGGCTGCGCGCATAGGCGATCACGCTCTCGGCCACCTGTGGGTTCGCGATCACGGCGGTGGTCGCCCCGAGTTCCTGAGCCAGGTTCAAGGTGCCCAATATCTTCTCGCGGCGGGCCGGGGACAGCCGCTGCAAGTCCGGCGTTTCGACATAGATTGCGTGCCAATCGGCATTTAGCTGACTCGCCAGCCGCGCGGCCGCCCGCACCACGCGTTCCGAGCCCGGATCCGGGCCCACGCAGGTCAGCAAGGCGGTCGCGGTTTTCCACACCGACTCGATCGACTTGTCGATTCGATACGCTTGGACGTCGCCCTCGACGCGGTCGGCGGTGCGCCTCAACGCGAGCTCGCGCAGCGCCATCAAATTGCCCTTGCGGAAGAAATTTTGCGCCGCGCGCTCCGCCTGCTGCGGCACGTACACCTTGCCGGCCTTCAATCGCGCCAGCAGTTCGTCCGCGGGAATGTCGACCAGCACCACTTCATCCGCCGCATCGAACACCGTGTCGGGAACCGTCTCCCACACGCGCACGTTGGTGATGCCGCCGACGACATCGTTCAAGCTGTCCAGGTGCTGCACGTTGAGGGTGGTGAATACGTCGATTCCCGCGGCCAGCAATTCCTCGACGTCCTGCCAGCGCTTCGGGTGACGCACGCCTTGCACATTGGAATGCGCGAGCTCATCGACCAAGATCAGCGAGGGCTGGCGCTTCAGCGCAGCGTCGAGGTCGAATTCGCCGAGTTCCTTGCCGCGGTAGGACATCGCCTTGTGCGGCAGGGATTCAAGTCCCTCGAGCAATGCCGCCGTCTCCGAACGGCCGTGCGTCTCAACCACGCCGACGACCACGTCGCGGCCCTCGCTCTTGGCTTTTCGCGCCGCCACCAGCATCGCGTAGGTCTTGCCCACGCCGGCCGAGGAGCCGAAGTAGATGCGCAGCTTGCCACGCTTCGACAGCGCTTCCTGCTGCTTGACCCTGGCCAGCAGCAAATCGGGATCAGGGCGTTGTTCGCTCGATGTCGGCATCACCCCTATTGTGCGCGATCCAGGGCGATATTGAGCATTAAAACGTTGACTCGCGGCTCGCCAAATATCCGCCACTGCGGCGGCTCAACCGTCGCCAGCACGAGCTGCCGCAGCTTGAGCGGATCCATGCCCCGCGCCCGCGCAACCCGCCTCGTCTGATACAGCGCGGCGGCCGGACTGATGTGCGGATCCAAGCCGCTGCCGGAGGCGGTGACCAAGTCGACCGGGACCGCCAAGCTGTTGCCGGGATCAGCGGCTTTGAGCGCATCGATCCGCGCCTTCGCCGCATCGATCAGCGCCGGATTGGTGGGTCCGAGATTGGAGCCGCCCGAGGCAGTCCCGTTGTTGGGCATCGGCGCTGTCGCGGACAGCCGGCCCCAAAAATATTTCGGATCCTGGAACGACTGTCCGATGAGCGTCGAACCGACTGCTTTGCCGTCCAGCACAATCAAGCTGCCCGCAGCCTGACTCGGGAACGCGACTGCGCCTACGCCGGTGACGGCCAAGGGATATGCCAATCCGGTAACGATCATCAGAAAGATGAACAGGCTTATCAAAGGGCGCAGCATCAGTTTCATTCCGTTCTCCTATACCAGATGCATGCCGGCCAACAGCATGTCGATCGCCTTGATGCCCGCGAACGGCACGATGATGCCGCCCACGCCGTAGATGAGCAGATTCCGTCGCAGCAGCGAGGCGGCGCCCAGCGCGCGATACTTGACGCCCTTGAGCGCCAGCGGAATCAGCAGCACGATGATCAGCGCGTTGAAGATCACCGCCGACAGGATCGCGGAATTCGGGCTGGATAAACGCATGACGTCGAGCGCTGCCAACTGTGGGTAGGTGGTGGCGAATGCCGCGGGAATGATGGCAAAGTATTTTGCAACATCGTTGGCGATGGAAAACGTGGTCAGCGATCCGCGGGTGATCAGCAACTGCTTGCCCACCTCCACGACCTCGATGAGCTTGGTCGGATTGGAGTCCAGATCCACCATGTTGCCGGCCTCTTTGGCCGCCTGGGTGCCTGAATTCATAGCCACGGCCACGTCGGCTTGGGCAAGCGCGGGGGCATCGTTGGTGCCATCCCCCGTCATCGCGACCAGCCTGCCCTCGCGCTGATACTCCCGGATCAGCTTGAGTTTCGCTTCCGGGGTTGCCTCGGCGAGAAAGTCATCGACGCCTGCCTCGGCGGCGATGGCCGCGGCGGTGAGGCGATTATCGCCGGTGATCATCACGGTGCGGATTCCCATACGGCGCAGCTCGCCGAAGCGCTCCTTGATGCCGCCCTTGACGATATCCTTGAGTTCGACCACCCCGAGCACCCGGCCGGCGTCGGAAACCACCAAGGGAGTGCTGCCTTTGCGCGCGACCTCATCGACCGCTTGCGAAACCCGCGGCGGGAAAGTAAATCCTTGGGCCTCGATGTACTTCTTGATCGCATCCGCCGCGCCCTTGCGCACCTCGCGGGCACCGATGTTCACGCCGCTCATGCGTGTTTGCGCGGAGAACGGCACGAATGTCGCCGCGAGCGACCCTAGGTTTCGTTCGCGCAGATTGAAGCGTTGCTTGGCCAGCACCACGATGCTGCGGCCTTCCGGCGTCTCGTCCGCCAGCGAGCTTAGCTGGGCAGCGTCGGCCAACTGCTGTTCGGTGAATCCCTCCGCGGGCATGAAGGCGGCGGCCTGGCGATTGCCCAGGGTAATCGTGCCGGTCTTGTCCAGCAGCAAAACGTCCACATCTCCCGCGGCCTCCACGGCGCGCCCGGAGGTGGCGATGACATTGGCCGCCATCATGCGGCTCATGCCCGCCACCCCGATGGCCGACAGCAGCCCGCCGATGGTGGTCGGAATCAAGCACACCAGCAGCGCCACCAGCACCGTGATGGTCACCGGCGCGCCGAGCTTCGCCACTGCGACGCTGAACAGCGAAAACGGCAGCAAGGTGGCCGTCGCCAGCAGAAAAACCAAGGTCAGCGCGATGAGCAAAATCGTCAGCGCGATCTCGTTCGGGGTCTTCTGGCGCTTGGCGCTCTCGACCATCGCGATCATCCGATCGATGAACGCCTCGCCCGGGTTCACAGCCACCCGCACCACCAGCCAGTCGGACAGCACCCGCGTACCGCCGGTCACCGCGGAGAAATCGCCGCCCGACTCGCGCACCACGGGAGCCGATTCTCCGGTAATCGCGCTCTCGTCCACCGACGCCACGCCGTCGATCACCTCGCCGTCCGCCGGGATCACATCGCCGGCCTCGACCAGAAACAAATCGCCCTTGCGCAACTGGGTCGCGGGAGTCGCGCACCATTCCGCGTCGTGCTGCGGCTGGCGCAATTTCTTCGCGCTGATCGATAGTTTCAGGCCGCGCAGCGAAGCCGCCTGAGCCTTGCTGCGCCCCTCGGCCAGGGCCTCGGCAAAGTTGGCGAACAACACCGTGAACCACAGCCACGCCGCGATGGCCAGGATGAATCCCGCCGGGGCGTCTCCCGGCCCGAGCAGCGCCCGCAGGAACAATATGCTGGTCAATATGCTGCCCGCATACACGACGAACATCACCGGATTGCGAATCTGCACCGCCGGCGAAAGCTTGCGAAACGAGTCGGCGATCGCCGGCCAGAGCAGCGTGCGGTCAAACAGCGTGAGGGATTTTCGGACCATGGTTGTGCTCAGTGAATCGCGTACAGCTGCAAATGCTCGATGACCGGTCCGAGCGCGAGCGCCGGCACGTAGGTCAGGGCGCCGACCAGCACCACGGTTCCTACCAGCAGCGCGACGAACAGCGGCCCGTGGGTTGGCAGGGTGCCGGCCGTGACCTCGATGCGATTTTTCCTGGCCAAGGATCCGGCAATCGCCAGCACCGGCACGATGAAGGCGAATCTGCCGAACCACATCACCACCGCCAGCAGCAAATTGTAGAACGGCGTATTGGCCGACAAGCCCGCGAACGCGCTGCCGTTGTTGTTCGAGGCGGAAGAAAGCGCGTACAGGATTTCCGAGAAGCCGTGCGCGCCGGGATTGAATATCCCCGCCCTGCCCTGCTCGGCCATGACGGCGATCGCGGCGCCGACCAACACCAGGAAAGGGGTTACCAGAATCACGATCGACGTCATTTTCATTTCGAAGGACTGGATCTTCTTGCCGATGTACTCAGGCGTGCGGCCGATCATCAGCCCGGCGATGAACACCGCCATGATGGCGAAGATCAACATGCCGTACAGGCCTGAGCCGGCCCCGCCGAACACCACCTCGCCGAGCTGCATCAGCCACATCGGCACCAGGCCTCCGAGCGGAGTGAACGAATCGTGCACGGCGTTGACCGCGCCGCAAGAGGCCGCCGTGGTGATGGTGGCGAACAACGCCGAGGCATCGATCCCTAGGCGCGCCTCCTTGCCCTCCATGTTGCCGCCCGCCTGCAAGGCGCTATGCGCCTGGTCCACTCCGAGCTGCGCGAGCAGAGGGTTGCCCTGCTGCTCCGCCCATACTGCAGCCGCCGCCATGGCGACGAAGATCACCGTCATGGCGCCAATCAAGGCCCAGCCCTGACGGGAGTCGCCGACCATGCGGCCAAACACGAAGCACAATGCGGCCGGGATCAGCAACATCGAAATCATCTGCAGGAAGTTGCTGAGCGGGGTGGGATTCTCATAAGGGTGAGCGGAATTGGCGTTGAAGAATCCGCCGCCGTTGGTGCCGAGCATCTTGATCGCCTCCTGGGAGGCAACCGGGCCCATGGCCAAAGTTTGACTGTGGGTGGTCAATGTCTCGCTGAGCGCATTGCCGCCAGAGTCCTTGAGCGGCTGGCCGGCGGGGTCGAGCCTGGGCTGGGTGTAAGTGAGGCTTTCCAGCGTGGAGACCTGCTTGTAGCCGTCGAGATTCTGAATGACGCCTTGCTGCATGAAGATGACTGCCAGCAGCGCCGCGAGGGGCAGCAGCACGAATAGGCTGATACGCGTCAGATCCACCCAGAAGTTGCCGATTCCGGCGGCACCGCGCCGCGCAAAGCCGCGGATCAATGCGAACGCGACCGATATGCCGGTGGCGGCCGAGAGAAAGTTCTGCACGCCCAATGCGGCCATCTGCGTGAAGTAGCTCATCGTCGTCTCGCCGGCGTAGCCCTGCCAGTCGGTGTTGGTGACGAAGCTCACGGCGGTATTGAAGGCCGAGTCCGCGGCGACGTTCGGCATGTTCTGCGGATTCCACGGCAACCACACCTGCAGGCGTTGCACGGCGTACACGGCGAGTGCGCCCAGCGTGTTGAACAGCAGCAGCGCGAGGGCATAGCGGGTCCACGGCATGTCCTGCGCCGCATCGACGGCCGCCGCGCGATAGAGCGCGCGCTCGAATTTCCCAACGAAGCCGCCCAGCGGCCGGGTGTCGGCGATTCGCGCCATGTAGCTCGCCAGCGGCAGGCTGAGTGCGATCAGCACGATCAAGAACAGCGCAAGCGCTGCCCAGGCTTGGGCGCCCACTACAGATCCTCGGCCCAAATCAACGCCACCAGCAGGTACACCAACAGCAATACCGCCAGCACGCCGCTCAAGGCGTAAGCCCAGTTCACTTGCGTCGCTCCAGCGCCGCGCAGCCGGCCACCAGTGCCGCTGTCAGCAGAAAGAACGCGCAGAGCAATAGGACAAACAATCCATCCACGGAAGCCTCCAGGGCGTTCGGTCGCGATGCGAGCGCGACGCATCAAAATAGTCGCCAGCGTGGAAAAACACGGCAGAATTTGCGGCGGCGGGTGTAAAGGCGGTGTAAAGAGCCTGCGCTAAGCCCAGCCCGGGAAGTCGCGAAAAGCCGCGATCGCCCGATCGATCGAGGCCCTGGAGAGATCCAGATGGGTGACGAGGCGGGTGCGCGCCTGAATCGTCGCCAGGATTCCCTGACGCGCGATATGTGCCCTTAAGGCCGTCAGATGCCGGGCGGGAATCTGCACGTACACCATGTTCGTTTCCGGCGTCTCGACATCCAGGCCCGCGGCACGCAGTCCCTGCGCCAGAGAGTCGGCATTCGCGTGATCCTCGGCGAGACGCGCCACATGGTGCTCCAGGGCATAAAGACCGGCGGCGGCGAGAACTCCCGCCTGGCGCATGCCGCCGCCTAGCGCCTTGCGCCAACGCAGCGCGCTGGCGATGATTTCCCGGCTGCCCAGCAACACCGAGCCGACGGGCGCTCCCAGGCCCTTCGACAGGCAAACCGACACCGAATCGAAACCCGCCACCGCCAAGCGCTCCTCGATCTTGAGCTTGACGATGGCATTGAACAATCGCGCGCCGTCCAGATGCGTGGCCAGGCCGTGCGCATGCGCAAATGCCGTCGCCTCATGCAGATACGAGGGCGAGAGCACCCGTCCGCCAATGGTGTTTTCGAGTGCTAGAAGCCGCGTGCGCGCGAAATGCGCATCGTCCGGCTTGATGGCGTGGGCGATGCGCTCGATGGCGATGCTGCCGTCGCGCTCATTCTCCAGAGGCTGCGGTTGAATACTGCCGAGCACGGCGGCGCCCCCCTGCTCGTACTTATAGGTATGCGCCTCCTGGCCCACCAGATACTCATCGCCGCGCCCGCACTGAGCCATCAATGCAGCGAGGTTGCTCTGCGTGCCGGAGGGAAAGAACAGCGCAGCCGCAAAGCCGAAGCGCTCGGCCGCCGCCGCCTGCAGGCGATTGACGCTGGGATCATCGCCATACACATCATCGCCGACCTCCGCCGCAGCCATGGCGGCGCGCATCGCTGCGGTCGGCCGCGTTACCGTATCGCTGCGCATGTCTACGGCGGATTGTTCGGACATGCTCGGTGGCGCGACGCGCTTAACGCTGCTCGGTATCAGCCGTTTCTTTCAGTCCCCTGAGCCGAATCATGGCGTCGACGTTCGGCTCCCTGCCGCGCCAGTCCGAATACAGCTTTTCCAGATCGTGGGTGTTGCCCTGCGACAGGATCATGCTGCGAAACCGGTCGCCGTTCGCCCGCGTCAGGCCACCGTGTTCCTCGAACCATGCATAGCCGTCGTCGGCCAGCATTTCGGTCCACAGATAGGCGTAGTAGCCGGCAGAGTAGCCATCGCCGCTCCAGATGTGGCTGAAGTAGCTCGAACGATAGCGCGGCGGTACCGCGCGCACCTCGAGGTGAGTCCTCGACAGCGCAGCCTTCTCGAAGTCATCCGGGTTCTGCAGCGGCTCGCTCGCGCTCAGCGTATGCCATTGCATGTCGAGGTCGGCCGCGGCCAGCAATTCGGTCAGGCTGTAGCCTTCATCGAAATTCTTGGCGCGTTTGATTTTTTCGACCATTTCCGGGGGCATCAGCGCGCCGGTCTTGTAATGCTTCGCATAGTTCTTGAACACCTCCGGATACAGCGCCCAGTGCTCATTGAACTGCGAGGGAAATTCCACGAAGTCGCGCGGTGTTTGCGTGCCCGCGAGACTCGGGTATTTGGCGTTCGAGAACATGCCATGCAGGGCATGGCCGAACTCGTGGAACATTGTGGTCACATCCTCGTAGCTGATGAGCGCGGGCTCACCGGGCGCGGGCTTCTGCAGATTGGCGACGTTGTACACCACCGGCAGCCTGCCCAGCAGTTTCGACTGGGTGACGAACTCGGACATCCATGCGCCGCCGTTCTTGTTGTCCCGCTTGAAGTAGTCGCAGTAGAACAGCGCCATGGGCTTGCCGTCGGTATCCAGGACATCGAACACCCGGACATCCGATTGATACACCGGGATGTCCTTGCGTTCCTTGAAGCTGATGCCGTACAGCTGATGCGCGGCGAAGAACACGCCGTTCTCGAGCACTCGGTTGAGCTCGAAATACGGCTTCACTTCAGCCTCATTCAGCGCGTACTTCGCGGCCCGCACCTGCTCGCCGTAGTAATTCCAGTCCCAGGCCTCGAGCGTGAAGCCGCCATGCTGCGCGTCGATCGCCGCTTGGATCTCCTTGCCCTCGGACGCGGCCTTCGCGGTCGCCATCGGCACCAGCGCGTCCACGAACTTCAGGGCGGCCTCCGGCGTCTTGGCCATCTGATCCTCGAGCTTCCACGCGGCGTGAGTCGGGAATCCGAGTAATTTTGCGCGCTGCGCCCGCAGTTGCGCGAGGCGCGCGATCGTATCGCGCGTGTCGTTGGCGTCGCCCTTTTCGGCTCGATTCCAGGAGTTGTGGAATATCGCCTCGCGAGTCGCGCGAACGCTCAAGGAAGCGAGGGCCGGCTGCTGTGTGGTGTTTTGCAGAGGCAGCACGTATCCGGTGGACTTGCGCTCCGTCGCCGCGCCTGCCGCGGCCGCGAGCTGCGCGTCGCTGAGCCCGGCCAGCGCGGCTCGATCTTGCGTGGCATAGGCGCCGTCCTTGGTAGCCGCTAGGATCTTGTTGGTAAAGGTATCCGACAAGGTGGCGGCTTCCGCGTTCAGCTTCTTGAGCGTCGCCTTATCGGCGTTGGACAGATTCGCCCCCTGGTGAACGAACTGATCGTAGGTGAACTCGAGCAGCCGCAGAGACTCCGGATCGAGGTTGAGCGAGGCACGCTGCTTGTATACGGCGCTGATGCGCGCGAACAGCTTCTCGTTCAGGTAGATGGCATCCTGATGGGCCGCGTTCTTAGGGGCGAGTGCAGCCTTCGCCTTCTGCAATACGTCGTTGGTGTTTGCCTGGCTTACGCCGTAGAACGCCGCGCTCGATCGATCAAGCAGGCGGCCGCTTTTTTCCAAGGGGACCAGCGTATTGTCGAAAGTCGGAGCCGCCGGATTGTCGGTAATCGCCTTGATTTCCTTGAGCTGCTGCGCCATTCCAGCCTCGATCGCGGGCTGATAGTCTGCGTCCTTGATCTTGTCGAACGGCGGCGCCTGATACGGCAACGAGCTGGGCGCATAGAACGCATTCGCTGGACCGAAAGTGGCCGGCGCGGCGGCGGAAGCGCTGATCGCAACCAAGGTCATGGCGGTGGAGATGATGAACGAGGTGGTGGAAATGACGAACGAGGTTTGATGTTTCATCGCTCATTATAAATATAAAGGCCGCATCAGTTCCACGGCAATCGCAGTCGCAGTTGGCTTATGATCGGAGCAGTCGTTTTCGCCCTTAGGATACGGCCTTGAGGATATGATTTGAGACAATTCCTGCGAATTCTGCGCGCGATTGCCCTGCTCGTCGTGCTCATCGCCGCGGCAGCGCTGCTGACCGCATGGCTGGGGCTGCGCGCCAGCCTCCCAACCATCGACGGGCGCGCGATCCTCCCGGGATTGAAATATCCGCTGTCGATAACCCGCGACGCTGCCGGCGTGCCGACTATTGCGGGCCAGGACCGCATCGATCTGGCGCGCGGTTTGGGCTTTGTCCACGGTCAGGACCGATATTTTCAAATGGACCTTCTGCGCCGCGCCGCCGCCGGAGAGCTGTCGGCGCTGCTTGGGCCGGGATTGATCGACATTGATCGCCAGTTGCGTGTGCATCGATTTCGTACGGTGGCAAGACAGGCGGTGGCGAAGCTCGACGCGCAAAGCCGCGCATTGATCGACGCCTATGTCGAAGGTGTCAACGCCGGACTCGACTCGCTCGACGGCCGGCCGTTCGAGTACTGGGTATTGCGCTCCAAGCCGCAGCCCTGGACCGCCGAGGATGTCGTGCTGTGCGTGCATGCGATGTATCTGCAACTGCAAGACCCGGAAGGACATCTTCAGCTGCAGCGCGGCTTGCTGCGGGCGGCGCTGCCCGAGCCGCTGGCGCGATTCCTGGAATCGGACGCGACCGAATGGGACGCCGCCATCGACGGCAGCCTAGGGCTGGAGCCGAGAGTGCCGCTCGCCTCGGAAGCGGATCTGCGCTCATTGCAGGATCTGCCCGTGCTGCCGCCGGATCAGGTGCTTCGGCAATTGAATCTCGTGGGCAGCAACAACTGGGCGGTTGCCGGATCGCGTACCGACAATGGCGGCGCGATCGTTGCCAACGACATGCACCTGGGCTTTCGTGTTCCCAACATTTGGTATCGGGCGCGGCTGGTTCAGACGGGCGCGGGCAATGCGCTTGATGAAACCGGAGTGACCTTGCCGGGAACGCCGTCGATTGTCGCCGGCAGCAATGGCTCGATTGCCTGGGGCTTCACGAATAGCTATGGCGAATTCGCGGCGCTGGTGCGCCTGGTGCCGTCCGCGGACGCGCCTGCCGGCTACCTGACGGCGCTCGGCCCGCGGCATGTCGACTATGTGGACGAACCGATCGAGGTCAGCGGCGCGCCGACCCAGCATCTGCGCATCGCGCTGACCCCATGGGGTCCGGTGGTCGGCAACGATTGGGAAGGACATCCGTATGTGTTGAATTGGACCGCACACGATCCGGATGCCACGAATCTGCGGCTGCTCGAGCTCGAGCAAGCCCACAGCGTCGAGGAGGCGCTCAGCGTCGCGGCGCGTGCCGGCATACCCGGCCAGAACATGCTGATTGCCGATAAGTCAGGTCATATCGGCTGGACCATCGCAGGCCGGCTGCCGCGCCGCTTCGGTACTGTAGGCAGCCTGCCGCAGCTGTCGACCGACACCGAGGTGGGCCTGTCCGGCTGGCTGCCGGAGGCAAGCCAGCCACGCGTCGTCGATCCGCCCGGGGGATTGCTCTGGTCGGCCAATGCCCGCGTCGTCGGAGGCGCCGCCGCCGATCTGATCGGCGACGACGGGCTGGATCGCGGCGCGCGTGCCGCGCAGATTCACGCCGATCTGCTTGCCGCGGCGCCGCCATTCAGGCCGCTGTCGAGTCTCGGTGTCCAATTGGATGATCGCGCCCTGTTCCTGGAGCGCTGGCGGGAATTGATGAACCAGGTCGTCGATCGCGAGCGTGCGGCCGGCAGCCACGAACACGATGCGGCACACGAGGTGCTCCTGAAGTGGAGCGGCCACGCCGATCCGGCCGACGCCGCTTATCGACTGGTGAATTTGTTCCGCGCGCAAGTGGAGGCGCGCGCGTTCTACATGCTGATAGCGCCCGCGCGACAACGCGCCGGGGAGTTTCATTTTGAAATCCCCAGTTCATTCGAAGGGCCGCTGTGGCGCTTGATGCAGCAGCGGCCCGCGCATCTATTGGCCGCATACTATGCGGACTGGAATGCCTTCTTGCTCGAGGCTGTGCGAGCCGCCGAAAAATTGCCGGCGCCGTGCGAGAATCTCAGCGCCTGCACCTGGGGCCGGGTGAATGCGGTACGAGTCGCGCATCCCTTGGCGCGGGCGCTGCCGATGCTGGCGGGATTTCTCGACATGCCGACGGTTACGGTGCCGGGCGCTCACGATGATATGCCGCGTATTCAGGGGACGGATTTCGGCTCATCCGAGCGCTTCAGCGTATCTCCGAGCCACGAGGGCGATGGATATTTCCACATGCCCGGCGGGCAGAGCGGCCATCCGCTGTCGCCGTTCTACCGCGCGGGTTTCGATGCCTGGGCAAAAGGTAGCCCGACGCCCTTTCTGCCCGGGCCGGCAGCACACGTGCTGACGCTCGCGCCCCGAGACTAGTGTTGCGGCACTACCTTGCTGATCGAGTCGGGGCCCACGCAACCCCGCCCCTCGGTGCAAACCTGATTCACGGGGCAGGCCTTCGGAGCCCCTTTGACGCAGCCGCGCGCATCGGCGCCGGCGCTGTGCGGCGCGCAACGCTCCGCTCCGCTGCATTGGAGATGATCGTCGCAATCCGTGTCGCTCACGCAGCTCAACGCCGACGCATCGCGTTCCGCGGTGGCCAACTCGCCCTGGCGGTCGATCACTCCGGACAGGGTCGCATCCAGCAGCAGCTCGGGTGGCTCGCGGTGCGGCAGTTCGATGTTGGCGGCGATGATTTCCCACGGGGCTGCCTGTGGATTTCCGGCGCGATAGTACAGGCTGAAGCGCAGCACGCTGCGCGGATCCAGCGGCTCGCTCAAAGTCAGCGGAATGACCCGGGTGGAATTGCGTGGCCAGGACTCTCCCTGGACCAGCGGAAGGCGGCGCACCGCCTTGCCCGCTTCATAGATGCGCAGCTCCACGCGGCTGCCGGCGCTCAAATCAGCGGCCCCCGTCACGATTCTGACCTGAATATGTGAAATGGGGAGCGCATGGGCGACGGCGCTGCACACCAGCAGAAGCACCAGGCCCGCCCAATATGGGGCGGAAAGCAGGCGTTGCATCACGGTTCTCCTCGCTGCACATCGGACACTGAGCCTACCGATCATAGCGGATCCACCGGTGCCGCCCAAATTCGAGCAGTCGCTGCCCTGCGGCCGCGCGCGGCGTTAGAATTGTGAGCGGTGCCTACAGTGCCTGATCCGAGACGATGTTAGGGTTGGAAATGCTGTTACGAAAGGCCGCCATGCTGAAACCGGCGATACTCATGACCCTGGCGCTCGCCCCGATTTGCGCGCACTCGGTCGTCGCCGCGGTGGCGAGCGCGCCCACCTCGGACACCCAGCCGGCGACCCGTGCCCTGGAGGGTCTGCGCCGCGCGTGGTCCGGGGAGATTGCCGACCTGACCGCGACCGTCGCGGCGCTGGCCGTTGCCGACGACACCTACGAGTTCGTGGTGCGCCCGAACATTCCCTACATCGAGGATCACTACGACGTCGATCGCCTGAGCGATGAGCGGATCAATACCATTCTCATCGTCAATCTCAAGGGCAAGCCGCTGTTTTGGCGCCGCGTGAATCTGGGCGTGAATCGGGGCTTTGCGGACGCGCAAGCCTTCTTCGCACAATTACCCGCGCTCGCCACGGCGGGCGACCCCGGCGTGCCGAGTCTCGCCGGCGCGATGCAGCTCGCCCAAGGGCCCTCGTTGGTCGTGGCCATGCCGATTTATCCGAAGATCGGCTCCGGCGGCCCGCGCGGCTGGCTGATTGCGGTGCGTGCCCTCAACGCGATGCAGTGGCGCCGTTACGAGGAACGCGCGAGCGTCGAAGCCGAGGTGCTGGAACCGTCCGCCACCTCGAGCCCGGATATCGACGCGGCATTACGCGCACCGCTCGAGCCGGTCGTGCGCATGGTCGGCTCTCGCATACACGGGCTCATGGCGGTTCCCGATGTGGACGGCAAACCGCTCCGGCTGTTCAGTGTAACGCTCGACGCCCCGCCGATTGCCCTCAAGCCGCCTACCCCTGTGACGGCGGCGGTCACGCACCGCTGGCCTTGGTTCGCCCTGGCGGCGATAGTCGTCTGCATCACCGGGGTCGCTGCCGGCCGCAGGCGTCTACGACGGCGGGTCGCCCGCGCTCCGCAAGCGTCCTCCCCGGCGCCGCCAAGCGCCCCGACGCCGCCAAGCGCCCCGACGGTCGCGAAGCCCGTGGTAGCGAAACTCCCCACTGCCGCGAAGCCTCCGACCCCGGCGAAATCCCCAACGCCCGCCGCAGCCGCGCCGCCCGTTGCAATCGCAGCCGCACCCTCCGAACCCGATAAATCCGCCGCACCGTTAAGCGAGGTCAGTCCCGCATTTCAAAGCGGCGCAGCCGTCGCGCAGGGGGTGGCGCATACGGCGGCCGCCCGATGGGAACAACTGCAGGCATGCATCAAAGAGATGGACCCGGTGTGCTGCTTTCAGCCGCAGATCGATTTGCAGACCGGCCGGGTGGCCGGTGTCGAGGCGTTGCTCGCCGGCGCAAGCACGGGTGACCGCCACGCCACCCAGGATTTCATAGCGCAAGTCGAGGCGGCAGGCTTAGGTTTAGCGCTCACGCAGCGCTGGATTCAAGATGCCTGCCGCAACCAACGTGATTGGCTGCGGCAAGTTGAACACGAATTTCCCATTGGCATTCCGTTATCGCAACGCGTGCTCGAGGATCCGGAATTTCTACCCTTCCTGCGCCGGACGCTGGCTGAATTCGAGCTCGCACCCCAGTATCTGGAGCTGCAGATTTCGGAAACCGTCCTCGGCGGCAGCGCATCCGCGTTGCGCGCGCTCTCCGAAGTGCAAGCCGCGGGAATTTGCCTCGCCATCGACGGCTACAACGCTGCGAGGTCGAACCTTCGGCTGTTGACGACGGTGAGGATCACCAAGCTGCGCATCGATCCGACGCTGGTTCGCAGGATCGCGGTCTCCGGCGAAGAGGCGATGCTGTTCGACGGAATTGTCGGCGCCGCTCGGGGCCTCGGAGTCGCTGTCTGCGCAACCGGGGTCGACTCGCCGGACCTGGTCTCCGCCGCGATGCGCCACGGCCGCCCCCTCGCTCAGGGCGATGCCTTGGGCCCGTGCATCGACGCCGAACAGTTCCTGGTGTTGTTACGCGGCAGCGCCTCGGAAACCTGGAGTCTGCCGCCCATTCAGGTCGACGATGTGCTGTCGGAGAAATTCGGAGCGGCGGAGTCCGGTTCCTAAAACCGGCGCTGCGCATCCAAGCGCGCGCGGGGTGTCGTTATCGCGCGGAATCTGCGATAAAGACGCCCATGAATCGCGTTCTTCCCTGGCGCGTCGCGCCGCCGCTGATCAGCACCGCGCTGATCATGATCGGCGCGGGCATCTTAGGAACGCTGCTGCCCTTGAGATTTTCAGCCCTGGGCTTCTCGCCCGGGACCATCGGCCTGATCGCCACCGCCGAGGCGCTTGGATTCCTAGCCGGTTGCCTCTACGCCCACAAGATCATCGCGCCCGTGGGGCTGGAGCGCGCCTACGCCGCGTTTGCCGGCATGAAATCGGTGGCCATTCTCGGGCTGCATTTTGCGGGCTCGATTCCAACCCTCATGCTGCTGCGCTTTGTGATCGGCGCCAACGCCGCCGGCCTCGCCGTCATCGTCGAAAGCTGGCTGAACGCGCTGGTGCCGAATGCACAGCGCGGGCGTGTGTTGACGATTTACGTGCTGGTGTATGGCTTGTTCTTCGGAGCGGGGCAATTGCTCAGCCAGAACCTCGACGTCAGGGGCCCGGAAATGTTCCTCCTGTCCGGCATCGCGACGACGCTGGCGCTGGTGCCAATGGTGGCGATCGATGTGCGCGCGCCGGTCCTGCCGCACGGAGTGAAGCTGGAAATCCTGAAGGCGTTGCGCACCTCCCCGGTGAGTGTGCTTGCCTGCCTGCTGAACGGCCTGATCCTGACCGCCTTCACCACCGTGGGCCCACTGTTCGGCGAGCGCATCGGCTTTGACCAGCAGAACATCGTCGTGCTCATGGCCTGTGTCTCGCTCGGCGGCCTGTTCCTGCAGTGGCCGATCGGGTATCTGTCCGACAAGATCGATCGGCTGTACGCGCTGATTGGCCTCGGCGCCGGCGTCGTCGCGGTGTCCGCGGCGCTGGTGACGGCGACCGCCCACATGCCCTTCCTGTTGCTCGCCGGGCTGTTCGCCGTGTTCGGCGGCCTCGCGGAAAGTCTATATGCCGTGGGTGTCGCGCACGCTAACGACCGGGCCGTCATGACCGACTATGTGGCACTTTCCTCGACCTTGCTGTTCGTCTGGGCGCTGGGCGCCGCGATCGGCCCGACGACCGGGACCTACGCCATACAGCTCATCGCAACCCGGGCCTTCTTCGTGTACGTGATCGTGCTGACGCTGGCGTTCACGCTGTTCGCGATCTGGCGGCTGACCCGTCGCAAGGCCGATCCGGTGGTGGAGGAGCGCGAGGACTTCCTCAACTACCCGCAAACCTCGCCGGAAATCTACGCCTGGATCCCCTACCACAAGGATCCGCCCGACCTCGAACCCTAACCTGCCGCGGCGGCCGCCTTCGCCTTGGTCACCTGCTCGATCACTTCATCGGCGACGTTACGCGGCACCGGTTCGTAATGCGAGAATTCCATGGTGTAGGAAGCGCGCCCGCTGGTCATGCCGCGCAACTGCCCGATATAACCGAACATCTCCGACAATGGAACGTTCGCGACCACCGCGATATTCGTGCCGCGCTCCAGCTGGTCCAGGATCGAGCCCCGGCGCCGGTTGATATCGCCGATCACATCGCCCAAGTAATCGCCGGGAGTGACCGTCTCGACCTTCATCACCGGCTCCAACAGGATCGGGCCTGCCTTGCGGATGGCCTCGCGAAAGCAAGCCTTGGCGGCTATCTCGAAAGTCAGCGCATTGGAATCGACGTCGTGGTAGCTGCCGTCGATCAGTGTTGCGCGGAAATCCACCGTTGGATAGTGCGCGAGCACGCCGTCTTCCTTCTGGATCTTCAGGCCTTTTTCAACCGACGGCACGAACTCACGCGGCACCGAGCCGCCGACCGTTTCATCGACGAATTCGAAGCCCGCACTGCGCGCCAGCGGCTCGAACACAATCCACACTTCGGCGAACTGGCCGGAACCGCCGGTCTGCTTCTTGTGGATGTACTGTTCGGTCAATTTCTTGGTGAACGTCTCGCGGTACGCCACCTGCGGCTCGCCCATGACGCCTTCCACGCCGAACTCCGTGCGCATGCGGTCCAGCGTCACTTCCAGATGCAATTCGCCCATGCCGCGCAGGATGGTCTGGCCGGTTTCGCGGTCAGTTTCAAGGTGCAGCGATGGGTCGGCACGCACCATCTTGCCGAGCGCAACGCCGAACTTTTCCTGTTCAGCCTTGAGCTTCGACTTGACCGACACGCTGATCACGGGATCCGGAAAGCGCATTCTCTCCAACACCACCGGATTGGCCGCATCGCACAGGGTATCGCCGGTCTCGGTGTCGGCCAGCGACACCAGCGCGATGATGTCGCCGGCGCGGGCCTCTTCGACCGGATTGGCTTCCTTGGCGAACATCTCGACCATGCGCCCGATTTTTTCGCGCTTGCCGCGCGTGGAATTCTGCACCGAGGCGCCCTTGGTGAGCACGCCCGAATAGACGCGAATGAAGGTCAGCGCGCCATAGGCGTCATTGATGACCTTGAATGCGAGTGCCGAGAACGGCTCGTCGTCCGAGCATTTGCGCTCGCCGATGGGGTTGCCGTCGGCATCCACGGTCTTGATGGAGGCGACGTCGGTCGGAGCCGGCATGTAGTCGACCACCGCGTCCAGCACCTGCTGAACTCCCTTGTTCTTGTACGATGACCCGCATAGCACGATCGTGAATGCGGAATGCAGCGTGCCTTTGCGCAGCGCCTTGCGCAGCACGTCGCCCGAGGGCACTGTGCCGTGCGTAAGATAGGCTTCCATGGCCTCGTCGTCCTGCTCGAGGCAGGTATCCACGAGTTCCGTGCGGTACTTCTCGATCGCGCCCAGCAGCTGCCGGTCGCTGGGCGTATGGATGTTCAGCCGGTCGGCGAGGTCGGGCGTGATCTCGAGCGTCTGCCATTGGGCGTCCTTGTCGTCGGAATCCCAGACCAGCGCCTTCATCTCCACCAGGTCGATCATGCCCTTGAAGTTCTCCTCCGAGCCGATCGGCAACTGCACGGGCAGCGGGCGCGCCCCGAGGCGCTTCTTGATCATGTCAACGCAGCGCAGGAAATTCGCGCCGCTGCGATCCATTTTGTTGACGTAGCAAATGCGCGGCACGCCGTAATTGTCCGCGAGCCGCCAATTGGTTTCCGATTGCGGCTCGACTCCCGCCACGCCGTCGAATACCACCACCGCGCCGTCCAGCACGCGCAGCGACCGATTCACCTCGATGGTGAAGTCGACGTGTCCCGGCGTATCGATCAGGTTGATTTTCTTGTCGCGCCAGAATGCCGACACCGCGGCGCTTTGGATGGTAATGCCACGCTTCTGCTCCTGCTCCAGATAGTCGGTGGTGGTCGAGGTCTTCAGATCCTTGGTGTCATGAATATCGATGATCGTGTGCTTGCGCCCCGTGTAATACAGAATGCGCTCGGTCGTCGTCGTCTTGCCGGCGTCGACGTGGGCAATGATGCCGATATTGCGGATATCTGAAAGGGGTATTGTGCGGGGCATGTCGTGGTTCCGTAACGGTTTCCAAGGGAGATCAGCGGCGCGGATTCTGACACGGCATCGCTGCGCCTGTCGAAAAAAAGTTCGATTTTCGCGCTAGCGGCCCGTTACGACGTTAAGAAGTCGCAATGTAGGGCGCCGGCACCGGATCCCGGCGCCGCAGGGCCTGTCAGAGCAGTTGTAGGATGGGCCGCTTTCCGCGCATCCGGGCGCGCGCCTCGCTCGCGATCAGCAGCATCATCCGCAGCCTGCGCGCCAGCAGAAAGAACGGCGCGTCCAGGGCAAATTTGACCCGACCGTTGCGCCAGGCCGGAATCGCCTGCCGCCGTATCACCAGGCTCAGCGTGGTGAGCTCCATGCGCATCGGCACCAGCCACAGCGCGCCCAAGGTGCACAGGCGCAGCCAAACCGACTGCATTGCCTTAGGGTAGGGGTAGCGCCAAGCGGTGAAATTGCCGTGCAGAAGCGCGAATACCAGCAACCGGTCGGCCCAATTCAAATACTTGTGCCGGCGCTGTGCGTTGACCGGGTTCGGCCCGCAGGTGGGCATACCGCGAATCGTGACCACGTACGCAGCGCCGTTCCAGGTGCTGTCCAGCAAACAGGGGTTGTAAGCCACGCCGATCCACTGCGCGACCCGGCGCATCAGCGCCTCCGGCTCCAGATGCATGTCCTCGAAACGCACGGCGCGCGATCGAGCGTGCGTGCCCGCATGGGCGCTGTCCCACCTCAGCATCGCGACCAGGGTGCCCAGCGCCGGATCCAGATAGCGCGGCGCCAATTCCGGGCGGAAGCCGTAATCCTCGATTTCCATTTCCATCTGCCTGCCGAACCAGGAATCAATGCCGGTAATGGGATCGCGAATGGTGTGAATGAACTGTCCGTCCGGAAAATCCTCGGCAAATCGCAGCGCCCATTCCTGGTCCCAATAGTGCTGCGCCCAGACCATGACCGGTCGCCGCGTCTCGAGGCGCTGCCCGCCGGCGACCGAGTGTGCGGCCTGCAGCATCTGAAAGAATCGCGGGCGCGATTCCAGCCACGATGCCGGCATGCCGGAGTATTCCGCGTGCAACGCCTGCACCGCGGCGTGAAAATCTGCGGCGTTTATCGCGATATTTCCGTCCGGGTTATCCTTGAGAAAGAAATCCGCCGCCGAACGGTTTTTCAGCTCGGAGTACGCCGGGTAGGCAAGCAGCTTCTCCCAGATCGAAAGCCCCGCGTATTGCTCAAAAAATGCATAGATGCCCATGCTCGTGAGCATCGGCAGCATCACGATCTCGGGATGATGATCGAGGTAGCTTGCGAACAGAAACGAGCCGCTTCGGCCCCAGTGCACCAGATTCACCGCGCGCGTCATCGCCTCGAAGTCGAATTGGCGCACCAGCTCGCGCTTATTCTCGCTCGCGGCCGAAGCTACGCCCAGAGTCTCCGCGAAGATCTGCTGAGCGCGCCGCAGCACCTCATCGCTGCTGGTGCCGAACCGCGCCAGAATGGCCGGAAGAGCTGCCTGCGGGACAAAAACCTCCTGCTTGGCCGGGCTATTTGGCCAGTTGAGCAAAGTAGATCCGCGTGGTGTAGGGCACATCGATGTTTTCCGGCATGTTCGCCAGATACTTGGTGATGTCGGCGATGATTCGGTCGAACACCGCATCGCTCCCCGCCTGGCGCTTGAGCGTGGCATGGGATTTCCAGGCGACGATGATGTCCGCCTTCGGCATCGGCCAGGTGAAGGTCCCCTCGATCGACTTCGCCGGCATAAAGTATCCGCTCGAGGCGATGATGCTGGTCGGATCTTCGCGTCTCGATCCGTAGGAGTACCCGGGGATGGCGGACTTGATGATGGATTCGATCTTGTCCTGAATGGGGTCGTCCAGGTTGCGATGGTTCCACATGCAGCCGAACCAGCCCTTCGGCAGCAGTATTCTTTTTACTTCGGTCAGTGCAGCCTTCTGATCGACGACATTGAACGAGCTGCCGAAGAACGCCGCGTGAAAGCTCAATGCCGGCAGGCCGGTGGCCTCGCCGGTTCCCACCGACCACGTCACCGCCTTGCCGCGCGTGTTGTTGATGCCGATTTCGCGCATCGCCTCATTGGGCTCGACCGACCTGACGGTGAGCCCGTGTTTCAGCAATTCCTTGGTGAGCTTGCCCGTGCCCGCGCCGATTTCGGCGACCGGAGTCTTCGCGGAGCACCCGGTGGCGGCGAGCAGATCGCGGATTGCATCATACGAATAATCCGCCCTCTTATCGTAGTGCGAGGCGTGATCCGTGTAATCCCAACTGACTTTGGGGTTGGTCGAAGTGCTCATGAAATTCCTTTGTATCGATTTAAATGAATCGTTGATCGATGATCAGAGCCGCTGCTCCGTGATCGCCTCTTCCAGCACCAGCTCCCTGTCCCGGAGCATGCTTTCATACAGGGCGACGTCTCCCGGATTGTCGGTTTCGCCCCACTGGCCGTGGGTGGCGCAGGTGCGAATCGACACGGACCCGGCGGCAATCAGCCGGCGCAGCAGGCTGGTCATGTCGAGGCGATCGCGGCTCGGCGCATCGAGGCCCGCGAGCAGCACCTCGATGGCGCTCCATGCGGCGGGGGTGAATTTGAGCAGGCCCATGTACTGCCCTTCAATGTCGTCGATATTGGTGGTCTTGCCGCCGATCTCCAGCAGCGTCCCGTGTGCATCGATGCGAAAAGTCTCGGCGTCGGCGAGCGGATCGGCAAAGCGCCGCGTCCACAGCCGCCGCCAGTCCCGATCGAAACTGATGACCAGGTCTCCGCAAGTCTGTGCCAGTGCGCGCACCAATTCGCCACGATAGAAAATGTCCGCATAGCTAACGATGACCGGCCCGTCTCGAAGCCAGGCGGCCGCCGTGGCAAGCGAGGCCACCATGTTGGTTTGCGCCCAGCGCGGATTGTCGAAGTAGCGCAGTCCGGGAAAATTCAGCATGTCGGCGCGATAGCCGCGAACGATGCCGATCTCATCGGCTCCGCCGCGGCGCAAAGCCGCCAGTTGACGTTCGAGCAGCGGCCTGCCGTCGAGTTCGACCAGGCATTTGGGCCGGTCATCGCCCAATGAGCCCATGCGGCTGCCCCGCCCGGCCGCCAGGATCAGCGCGCGCATCACTTGGCCTCGAATGCGCGACGAAACAGCGAGATGTCGGCCGCCGCGAACGGCGTATTGCGCTCCGGGTGCCACATGATGCCGGTGATCGGGCGTCCCGAGTGCCGCACCGCCTTGACCACGCCGTCGGCGGCGACCGCCCAGACATCGAGCGGAGGCCGGGATTCGCTGGCCGCGAAACGGTGATAGCTGTTGACCTCGGCGGCTTGGCCGTCGATGCGGATGTTCTGGCGCGGAGTCACATGGCCCTCGGCCCGCAGCAGCGGGATCGCGCAGCGCTGTTGCAGGAGTTGCATGCCGCGGCACACGGCCAGTACCGGCAGGCCGCGGGCTTCGGCGGCATCGAGCAGCGCATTCTCGGTGGCGTCGCGTTCCGGGGCGTCGCCGCCGAGCGCGGCAAGATCATTGCCTCCGGTCAATACCAGGCCGGTCACGTTCGCATCGCGCAGCATCGCGAGTGCCACCTCGGCCACGTTCGGCATCGCCAGCGGCAGCAAACCGCAGGCCGCGAGGAATCGCGGCCACGCCTGGTCGAGGCAATCGCGGCGTTCGCCATACCCTGGCACCACCGCCACCCGCTGGGTGATCGCGACCAGCTTCATGCGATCAACGAAACTTTCTGGTTGGTGCAATCCAAACACAGCTTATTCGCCGCCTGCCAGCGCCGGTACAGTGCCTCACCGGCGCCGATCACCGCCGGGATGCCCAGCTCGCTGGCGCGAATCGCCATGTGCGAGTTGGCGCCGCCGAACTGGGTCACGAAGCCTGAGATGCCGCGGGTGAAAATCCAATCGAAGCCCGGGTCCGCGCTCGGCACGAACAGGATGCGGCCCGCGAAACTCTCCGGCGGATCGCTCACCAGCGCCACCGCCGCCGTGATGCACTTGCGGGTGATGAAATTGGGCTGGCTCGGCGGCAGATGAAATGCGAACACTTGATCCGGCGAGGCAATGACCGGAGGCAACGCGAGCTTGCGGGTCAGGGCGTGCGTCTCGCGGCCATGAGCGACACTCGCCAGCAGCCGCTCGCGCACCGAGCCGCTCTCGCTGTACAAGGTGCGGATCGCGTCGTAGTCCAGGTACGCGCAATCCTCGACCGAGAGGCCGTATTCCTGGCCCATTTCCTTGATCAGCGACAGCGCGTCGCTCAAGCTGCGGGTGAACACGAACTTGGCGTATTCGCGCCCCTCGATGCCGGCCTTGATGAACTCGATCAGGCTGAGCACGTCGATGTCGAGCTGATGTTCCTTGAGAAGCTCCTCGATCCGCCGTAGCTGCTCGATCGACAGCGCGAAGCGCGGCTGCGCGCCGGCGGAAGCGGACGGCGCCCGGCTCCAGTCGAAATACAGGTCCGGCGCCTCGTCGTAGCGCGGCGACAGGATGTCGTAGGTGCCGGGTCGCAAGTGCCCGTAGCGCGCCAGGAATTCCGCCTTGGGTAGATGCGCGAAATCGTGGCCGATGCGCGAGCCGACCGTGTCGACGCTCGCCATGAAGGTGGCATGCTCCTCCTCGCTCAACACCCCCGCAGCCACGAACGACTGCAGCAGCTGGACGGCAATGAAGCCCGCGCGCGCCAGGCCGGCAAACGGCAAGGTCCCATAGCGCTTGCAGTCTTCGATCAACCAATAAATTCGGCTGATCTTGTCGATCTTGGCCTCGCGGATCGCCGGCAGTCGCCGCGCCAGCAGATCGATCTTGCTGCGGTCGCGCCGCCACAGCGCCGTCTCCCCGTGGATGATGCGATTGGTGAGGCGGCGCAGTGCGCCGGAGAGTTCGTCGATATCTGCCTGAGAAAATCCGCTTTGCGCCAATCGTTCCAGCCGCTGCGGCAGATCGAGCGTGTAGCAGGAGAATATGATCTCGAACTCGACCTTGTCGTGCAGCTGCGGTTCGGCGAGCAGGCGGTCGATGTAGTAGTTCACCAAACGGCCCGCGAGCCCCTCGGGGACGTCGCGCGGCACGAATGAGTTGAAGCTGACCCGCACGTCGATATATGGCAAGCCGTGGAAGCTCACCAGCAACGGGAAGCTGCGCAGATTCTGATAGCCGTAGTTGTCGCGCTGGTAGGCCCAGATCGCGTCGGTGACCAGCTCACGGTAGAGCGACAGCGACAATGGCCACGGACGCAGGCCGATGATCTCGGCCGGGTTCCAGTCCGGCATCACCCCGAAGATGGCGCGGCTGCCATGCAGGAAGGGGTGCGGGCGGCTTAACAGCTCGACTTTGCGCGCCACGTCGCCGAGCGCGGCATGCACCTGTGTGTCGGATGCGGGATCCTGTGTTTCGACTGCCAGCCGCCGTACTTGCAGCAAATAGATGAGCCCCTCGCGGTCGATCGCAAATTCCACGTCGATCGCATCGCAGGCCAGCAGCGACTCCAGCTCGCTGACCAGGGCAATGACCGGCACCAGCGCCGGCGGGCAGGCATCGATGCGCGACTTGGCGCATAAGAAGGTCTCGAGATTGTCGGAGCGCCCGGCGGTGACCCCATCGGTGCGCCCCGAGCGATCGTCATAATTGACGATGTAGTACGGCGCACCACCACCCGGCCAGCGCGAGAAGGCAACCCCGGCCATGGCGACCCTGTCGACCATGGGCTGCACGAATACCTGATCCTCGTCACAGCCGCCGACGGCGAATGAGCCGATCACCTGCGCGATAGCCTGCGCGATCTGCGCGCTGCCGAGCACGCCCAGCACCGAGTCGTAACGTCCCGCCTGCGAGCTTGCCGCTCCATCCTCGTTTTGCGCGCTGCTACGCACGATGACCGGCGCACTACTCCAGCGTTCGGCGCCGATACGCTCAAGCACCGCGGCGCTGTCGTCGCGCCATTCGGCCACTGAAAACCGCACCTGCGGCAGAATCCGCGCGGTGCGCAGCAGCGGCGCAAGCTGCTCCAGCGTTTCGGCTTTGGTAGCGAATTCGGCGGCACTTGGCCTAAGCGGCAGGCCGGCGGCTTGCCCTGCGCCAAATTCCGCCAAAATTCGCTCGACCGCTGCGCCGCCATCGAGCGCGCCAAAATTGTCCAGCACCAGATCGGGCGACTCAGGCAATTCCGCGGGGACGTCCAAACCGACCACATCGATCAGTTCGCCACGGTGGGCGGCGGCGTAAATCCCCTTCGGATCGCGGCGCCGCAATTCATCCATCGGCACCCGCAGGTAGATTTCGCAGTAACCCGGTATGTTGGCGCGATTCCAGCGATGTACATCGTGGAACAGAGAAATCGTTGGGCAGATCACATCGATGCCTTGGGAGGCCAATAGCCTGCACAGGCGCGCATTGCGCATGGCCGACTTGCGCCGGTTGGCACTGGTGTGGCCCAGGTCCTCGGCGATGACCTCGCGGACGATGTCGCCATCGAGCAGAACCGCGGCACGGCCGAGCGCGCGCAGGCGGCGCCAAAGCTCCTTGCCGATCGTGGACTTACCCGCGCCCGACAGCCCGGTAATCCAATACACGCGGCCTTGCGATATGTCGGTCCCGGCCTGACCGTGGCGGGGCGAAGACTGAGCCAACATCTGCGGTGGTATCCCCCTTAGCTGCCCAACATACTCAGCGTCTGCGGGCCCTAGCACAAGCTGCTTGTAACATAAACATCATCTGGATGTAACATCCTACACCAACGGAAGTTCATGTTTGAAAAAGAGATTTGCACCTCCGCAGCGCTCTCGAGCCGTCCGGCTGCAGCGCCTTTGGAGCGCTTACGTTGCCTACGTCACATTGAGCCTTGAGCTCGGCGCCCAAACCTCTAATTTTGTCGATCAGGGCACGTATCCGCGGGTAGTGCTCGGGCATTCTGCCGCCTTATCGCTGCGGAGTGCGGATGTTGAACGGTTTCACGAGTCGGGCGAAGTGCCTCATGAGCGGCTTGCTCGCGGCTCTCGCCTTATCCGTCGCCGGCCCCAGCTTCGCGCTCGATCCGGCCCTGCAACCCAGTCAATACGTCGTCGACAATTGGCAGATTCCCGAGGGGCTGCCCCAAACCTCAGCCCAGGCAATCGCCCGCACCCGCGATGGCTACCTGTGGGTTGGCACCCAGGAGGGCTTGGCGCGCTTCGACGGCGTACGCTTCACCGTCTACGACAGCGGCACGGAGCCCGCCATCCCGAACAAGGACATCTGCGTCCTGGAGGTCGACTCGAACGGTCGGCTGTGGGTGGGAACCCGGTCCGGCATCGCCACCTACGAGAACGGGCGCTTCTCATCTTTCAACAGGATCCCCGAGCTCGAGCATGCCTACGTACGCGCCATTGTCGAAGGCAGCGGCGGGCGTTTCTGGGTCGGGACCGAGAATGGCCTGTTCGAGATCGGCGGCGGGCGCGCGCGCGCGTTTGATGCGTCCAACGGGCTGCAGGACAGCCGTATCCGGGCGCTGCAGGAGGACAAGAACGGCGTTCTGTGGGTGGGCACGGCCAGCGGGCTGCAACGCTTCGACGGCAAGCGCTTCGAGGCGGTGTTGTTGGGCGGCGCGGACGTTTCCGTCACGGCAATCCATGAAGACGCCGACGGCACCCTGTGGATGGGCGCCGGAACGGGTGCGCTGTATCATCAGAGCGGCGATCGCTTCGAATTGGTCGCCCCGGCCGGCCGCCTAGGCTCCGTCGTCCGGGTGCTGACCCGCGATCACGACGGCAATTTATGGATCGGCACGCGCAACGGCGGACTGGTGCGATACCGCAACGGCCAGTTCAGCGCCTTGACCACCAATCTGTTCGCGGCAAGCGATCTGCGCTCGTTGCTCGAGGACAATGAGGGCAGCCTGTGGGTCGGCACCTACGGCGTCGGACTGGTGAGACTGCGCAATGGCAAGTTCATGGCCGCGGGTGAACCCGAAGGTCTGCAGGGCAATGTCACCTGGACCATCGCGCCGCGCAAGAACGGCGGCGTGTGGGTGGGCTCGGACGCCGGGCTGAGCAGCTACGTCAACGGCAAATTCGACCATGTCCCCGGACCTCGCGGCCATGAGCACGCGCCGGTGCGTTCCGTGGTTGAAGACTCGACCGGCCTGTGGGTGGGCACTGAGGGCTCGGGCGTACTGCGGCTCGATGAGCATGGCATGACGATATTCGACCGGCACAGCGGGCTGTCCGGAGAAACGGTGAACGCGCTGATCGAGGACCGCAAGGGGCGCGTCTGGGTCGGCACGAACGAGGGCCTCGACGTCATCGAGCAGGGCAAGGTCACCTCGATGCAGTCGTTGCTGGGGGCGACCGGCCCGGCTGCGGTGCACCTCATATTCGAAGATCACAGCGGAAATATGTGGGTCGCCACCGAGGCCGCAGGGCTTTTCATCGTCGGCGCCAACGGCACGCGCCGCCTGAGCCCGGCCGACGGGCTGCCCGGCGACGGCTGGGTGCTTGCCATACACGAGGACTCGCGTGGCGTCATATGGCTGGGCTCGGACGATGGCATGGCGGCATGGCACGACGGCAAGCTGGTCTCGCTGGCGCATCTCGGCGGGGCGCTGCGCGAGACGATTCTGCAAATCCTGGAAGACGATGCGCACCACATCTGGCTGACCACCAACAAGGGCGTGATGACCGTTGCGCGCTCCGCGCTGGACGCCGTGTTGGCCGGCGGCACCGAGAAGCCGGAGTTTATCGTGTATGGCCTGGCGGACGGCCTGCGCACCGCCGAGTTCGACGGCGGCAATACCTCCGCCGGCTGCCGCACCCCGGACGGCATGCTCTGGTTCCCGAGCATCCGCGGCATCGTCAGGATCGATCCCGAGCACATCGAATCGAACAACCTGCCGCCGCAGGTGCACATCGAGCAGGTTGCCGTCGACGGCGCGCCATTGGCGCTGACCGACGGCACCGAAGTGTCGCCGGGGCGTGAGCAATGGGAATTCCATTACACCGCCTTGAGCTTGCTGGTGCCGCGCCGCTCGCTGTTTAGATACAAGCTCGAGGGCTTCGACAAGGATTGGGTCGACGCGGGCAATCGTAGAACCGCCTACTACACTCGATTGCCGCCCGGCACCTACACCTTCCGGGTGATCGCCAGCAATAACGACGGTGTCTGGAACGATGTCGGCGCCAGCTATCGCTTCACGCTCAAGCCGCACTTCTATCAAACGTCGTGGTTCGCGCTGCTGTGCATTCTGGCCATCGTGGGCGTGGTCGGCGCGTGGTACCGCCTGCGCGTCGGGCGCCTCAGGCGCCTCGCCAGCGCGCTGCAGGAGCAGGTGGCGCTGCGCACCCGCGATCTGGAACTGGCGAATGCCGAATTAATACAGGCCAAGGACCGCGCCGAGCTCGCGGCGCAGGCGAAGTCGCAGTTTCTCGCCAACATGAGCCATGAAATCCGCACGCCGATGAACGGCGTGATCGGCATGACCGAGTTGCTGCTGGACACCAACCTGGATCGCGTGCAGCGCGATCACACGGAAACGATCCGCGAGAGCGCCGCCAGCCTGCTGACCATCATCAACGACATTCTGGATTTCTCGAAGATCGAAGCCGGCAGGCTCGACCTCGAGAGGATCGACATGGACCTGCGCGGCACGGTGGACGACGTGGCGCACTTGCTGGCGGTCCAGGCGCATGCCAAGGACCTGGAACTGATCACCAATGTCGACCCGCTGCTGCCGGACCGGCTGATCGGAGATCCGGGCCGCGTGCGCCAGGTGCTGATCAATCTCGGCAGCAACGCGATCAAGTTCACCCACAGCGGAGAGGTCTCGATCGACCTGCGGCTGGTTTCCACCGACTCCATCGGCACCGTCACGGTGCGCTGCGAAGTGCGCGATACCGGCATTGGGATTCCGCCGGAGCGCACCGAGTCCTTGTTCCAGCCGTTCACGCAGATGGACACCTCGACCACACGGCATTACGGTGGCACCGGACTTGGTCTTTCGATCGTGCGCCGGCTGGTGGCGCTGATGGACGGCGAGGTCGGCGTCGAGAGCACTCCGGGCGCAGGCTCGATGTTCTGGTTCAGCGCGCGCTTCAGCCCCTCGGCGCGCAAGGCCGAACCCGTGAGCTGCGATGTCGCGGTGCTGGAGAATCGGCGCGTCTTGATCGTCGACGACAATGCCACCAACCGCAAGGTTCTGAGCCGGCAATTGTCGCAGCTTGGGATGATTCCGACCTGCGTCGAAAACGCCGTGGGCGCCCTGCAGGCGCTGCAAGCCACGGCTGATGGCACGACACCATTCGATCTGGCCGTGCTCGACTACATGATGCCGGACTGCGACGGCTTCGAGCTTGGCCGCCAGATCTCGAGCGAGGATCGCTTCAAGACGACGCGGCTGGTGTTGCTGACCTCCGCGCGCGGAATCCGCGGCGCGGATGACTTCGCGCAGCTCGGATTCGCGGCTTATCTGCTCAAGCCTGTGTCGTACCGCGACCTGCGGGACTGCCTGGCCCGCGTGATGTCGGTGGACGGCGCCGAGTGGCACGAGCGCACGCAGCCCATCGTGGTCGCGGAGCGAAGAGCCGATGCCAACGACCGGCGCCTGCTGCTCGCCGAGGACAATCTGGTGAATCAAAAGGTGGCGCGCGGCGCGCTCGAGAAACTGGGCTTCAAGGTCGACATCGTGAGCAACGGCGCCGAGGCCGTGGCGGCGTGGGAGACCGGGCGGTACCACGCGATCCTGATGGACTGCCAGATGCCGGTGATGGACGGCTACCAGGCGACACGGGAAATCCGCGTGCGCGAGGGCGGCAGGGGCCGCGTGCCCATCATCGCACTGACCGCCGACGCAATGATCGGCGCCGAGCAGCAGTGCCGGGATGCCGGCATGGATGACTACATGCCAAAACCGCTGGATCGATCCGTGCTCGCGGAGACCATGGATCGACATCTCGGGCTGCTAACGAACGACCTGAAGGCGCCCGTTGCTGAGGCGCCCGTTGCTGAGGCGCCCGTTGCTGAGGCGCCCGTGGCGGTCGCCGTCGATGATCCGGTTGATTGGGAGCAGTTCATGAGCGTCACCGACGGCGACAAGGAATTCGCCCAGGAACTGGTGCAATTGTTCATCGACGCCGGCGACGCGGCGTTGCGCGACATCAGTGCCGCGCTCGGCCGGGGCGATCTTGCGGTGATTGGATCGGTGGCGCATTCATTCAAAGGCTCGAGCGCGAATATTCGCGCGCAGTCGGCGAGTGCGGCCGCGTCGCGCCTCGAAGAGGCCGCTCGCGCGGGCGATGTGGATCAGTTGACGCGCCTGGAAGAGGATTTGCGCAAGGAAGCGAACCGCGCCATGGACTTCTTGCGCAAGCGCCAGGCGTAACTTAGGTTTCCAGGCTGGCGCGTATCCGTTCCCGCACCGCGCGGGTATGCACCGGCAGGACGACGACATCGCCGGGCTGCGCGGCCTGCAGCAAGCGGCGCGCCGCGGTTTCTTCATCCGACTCCTCGAGAATGCGCTCGCGCGGGAAGCCGGCCGTCAGCAGCGCCCGCATCAGCAGCGCCGGTACCTCTCCCGGCATGCGGCCGCGCAGCAGGTGCGGCAATTCCTTGATCATGATGCAGTCCGGCGAGAAGCGTGCGGCGGTGCGAGCCAGGTCGGCGATCGCCTCATCGTCGCGGTTTCCGGCCTGGCCGAGCAGCAAATACAGGCGCGGCGGCCGCAAGGCACGCGCGACCCGCAATAGCTGCTCCAGCGCGCCGGGATTGTGCGCGAAATCGATCAACACCAACGCCCCTCGGTGGTGCCAGCGTTCCAGCCGGCCGGGATTATCCAGCGGTGCGGAACCGAAACGATGCAGCACGCCGAGCACCGCCTGCGGCGCAAACTCAAGGGCCATGCCTGCCAGCGCCGCGGCTGCGAGATTCGCCACGTTATACGCCGCTGCACCGCCCAGCGTCAGCGGCAACGCCTCGAGCTTACCGACGCTGAGCTCGCGCGCCGCATGGCATAGCACCAGATCCCCATCCCGAACCGCGCAAGTGCTGCCGCCGCGCGCCCGCAATGCCGTCAAGGCCGGATGGGCATGGTCCCGCGCAAACAGCGCCACGCGCGCCACGGCCGCGTGCGGCAGCCGCCCGGCGGCGGCCATCAGCGTTGCGTCGTCGGCATTCAGCACCAGCACTCCGCCGTGCTGCACGGCCCGCGCCACGGCCAACTTGGTCTCCGCCAGGTCTTCGGCGTCCTCGACGCCGTATTCACCGAAGTGATCGGCGCTGATATTGGTCACGATGGCAACATTGGCGCGGCGCACCGCCAAGCCGCGGCGCAATATACCGCCGCGGGCGGTCTCCAAAACGGCGGCTTGCACCGCGCGGTGGCGCAGCACCGCGCGGGCGCCGTCGGGCCCGGAGTAGTCTCCCTGCAGCACCTCCTCGCCGCCCACGAATACTCCCTCGGTGCAGCAGTAGCCGGGCGTGAGTCCCTGGGCGGCGGCCATCGCTGCCAGCACCCGCACCGTCGTCGTCTTGCCATTGCTGCCGGTCACCAGCGCCGTGGGCACGTCGTGCAGCGCGCTCCACGGCACCGCATCGACCGCCGGCGGCGCGTCGCGCGGCCAGCGGCGGCTGCCGCTGCCGGCGCCCAAGGACACTTCGGCGTCGTCCTCGATTAGCGGCACGCCATGGCGCGCGGCGGCGGCGCGCAGCATCTCGAGTGCAGCCACTCGCTCGGCGGCGTTGCGCGCGGCGAATACTGCCACCGCCTGCGGACCGTCGCCGAGGTCGTGCGCCAGATCGAATGTGGACTCCCCGCCTTCCGCGGCGGCGCGTTCCCAGGCCCACTCGCTCACCTCGGTGGCGGTGAGCAGGGAATCGGGCGGCGCCTTGAACACGAGCAGCGTGCCCGCAGCGCGCTGCTCGATCAGGGGCTGAGGATCCGGCCAGCCGAGCGCCTCACACATGGCGCGCACGCGCCCAGCCCAAGCCTCGAGCGCCTTGGAATTCCCGGCGCTGCCGCCGAGCGGGGTCAGCGTCACCGCTGGGTCCGCGAAGTAGCGGTTCGTTCCCGTGAGCCGGCGCGAATCGTCGAAGCCGTGGTTGGGCTCGCCGGACACGCGCTGCTCAGTCTTCCGCTTCGCCGGCGAAGCGCAGTCCGCGCTCGTCGCGCACGAACCCCCTGGCCTCGAATCCGGCCGCGTCGCGCGCCGCCATCGCCGGCTCCTCGGCAGGCGCCATGACCGGCTGAACCTTGGCCTCGCCCGCCTCGGCACCATTGCTCGCGGCGGAATGGGCGGGCAGCTCCGGTTTGAACTTGATCACCTGCTTCCACGACCGCGTCAGCGAATCGGCGAATATCAGCAGCAGATCGCCGGGCCGGCCCGCAGCCAGCGCGGCGGCGATGGCTTCCTGCTCGTCGGGAATGATCTCGATGGCGGCCTCCGGGACGCCGTGCTCGCGCAGCACTTGCGCCATCATCTTCGGAACTGCGTCGCCGGCCCGGCCCCGCAGCTCGTCGTCGCGCCGGCAGATGTAGCGATCGAAGCGTCCAGCCACCTGCTCGGCAATCGCGCGGATGTCCTCGTCCCGCCGGTCGCCCGGCCCTGCGACCACCACAATTCGCCGACCCCGCACCTCGAGCCGCGCAGCCAGATCGGCCATCGCGCGCACCGCATGCGCGTTGTGCGCGTAATCGAAGATCACCTTGAATGGATGCTCGTCATAGACGTTCATGCGTCCCGGCGCCTGGAAGAAAGTGCTGTCGAATGTGCGCAGCCCCTGGCGGATGGCATCCAGCTTGATGTCGAGCGAGAAGGCCAGCGCGGCGGCGAACATTGCATTCTGCACGTTGTGCATGGCACGCCCTTCGAGCGTCGCTGGAATCAGATGCGTCCACATCAGCGGGATGTGCCGGCCCTTGTCGTACAGGGTGATCATCTGGCCGTTCACGCCGGCCTCCAGCGCGCATGCCCGACCGCCGGCGCGCACGTGCTCGCGCACCACCGCGTGCTGGGGATTCAGGGTGACGTAGCACAGATGCTTCGCGTCGGTGTGAGCGGACATACGGATGACATTTTCATCGTCGGCATTGAGCACGGCGCAATCGCGCGCCACCTCGACCACGATGCGCTTGACCTCGGCGAGCTGTTCGAGCGTATCGATTCCCTTGAGCCCCAGGTGATCCGACTGAACGTTGAGCACCGCGGACACATTGGAGAAGGGCACGCCCATGCCCGCCCGCAACAAGCCGCCGCGCGCAATCTCGAGAATCGCCATATCGATGCGCGCGTCCGCGAGTACCATGCGCGTCGCCACCGGACCGGTCATGTCGCCCTCCACGGTGCGTTGGCCGTCAATGTAGATGCCATCCGTGGTGGTCAGCCCCGGCGTAAAGCCGCCCATCTTCGCGATGTGCGCCAGCATGCGCGAGGTGGTGGTCTTGCCGTTGGTGCCGGTGATGCACGCGATGGGCACCTGCGAGGAGACGCCCGATGGGAACAGCATGTCGATCACGGGACCGGCCGCGTCGCGCGGCGTGCCCTCGCTCGGCGCCACGTGCATGCGAAACCCTGGGGCGGCATTGATCTCGCAGATTCCGCCGCCAACACTCTTGTAACTTTCGGCGATGTCGGGGCAAAGGAAGTCGACGCCGCCGACATCGAGTCCGATCGCCGCGACCGCGCGCACCGCCATGTCGCGGTTGTCCGGATGGATGACATCGGTCACATCCGTGGCCGTACCGCCCGTCGACAGGTTGGCGGTGCTTCGCAACAGCACCACCTGGCCGGCCTGCGGCACCGAATCCGCGCTCAGCTCCTGCCGCTTCAGCATCATGTCCGCCTGCGCGTCGAGTTCCAGCCGGGTCATGACCTTCTCGTGGCCGACTCCGCGCCGTGGGTCCTGGTTGACGATCTCCACCAGCTCGCGAATGCTGTGCGTGCCATCGCCGATGACTCTCCCGGGCGTGCGGCGGGTGGCGGCGATGAGTTCCCCATTGACCACCAGCAAGCGATGATCATCCCCCTGCAGGTAGGTCTCGACGATGACGGAAGTCGAATGCTCGGCGGCTGCCGCAAAGCCGGCGCGCACATCGTCCGGGCCCTTGAGCCCGATCGAAATGCCGCGGCCATGATTGCCGTTGTAAGGCTTGGTGACCACCGGATAGCCGAGTCTTTCGGCGGCGCGCACCGCCCGCTCGGCCGAGCGCACCAATTCCTGGCGCGGCACCGGCAAGCCGCAGTTGGCGAGGATCTTGTTGGTCTCCTCTTTATCCTGCGCGAGCTCCACCGAAATGTGGCTGGTCCGGCCGGTGACCGTGGCCTGGATGCGCTGCTGATACCTGCCGTGACCCAACTGCACCAGGCTCTGATCATTGAGCCGCAGCCAGGGAATCTTGCGCTCCTCCGCGGCCCTCACCAGCGAGGCGGTGGACGGGCCCAGCGCACGCCGCTGCGCATAGCGGATATACTCATCGAGCCTCTCCTGCCAGTTCCAGTCGGCCGGCACGGCGCCCTCGGGGCGCAGCTCGCCCGGCAGCAGCGAGCACAGCAATTGAATCGCAAGCTCGCCGGCCGCGATGCCTTCGTCGCGTTGCGCATATTCGTAGACCACGGTGTAAACCCCGGGCGAAGCGGTGCTGCGGGTCTTGCCGAAGGACACATCCTCGCCGGCGATATTCTGCAGCTCGATGGCAACGTGCTCGAGCACATGCCCGAGCCAGGTGCCCTCGCCTTCGCGCATGCGCCGTATCAGCCCGCCGGGCTCGCGGTAGGAGCATCCATGTTCCTGAAGCGTGGGCATGGCCGCCACCAAGGCGTCCACATAAGCCGGGCCAAGCTTAGCCGTAGGCCAACTCTCCAGCCGGCCGAGATCGAGCAGCAATTTGATGACTGGAAAATGGGCGTACACCGACGGGCCCACGTACACGTTGCGCTCGACGATTCGCATCGGACCCCTCCTCCGCTCAGCGTTTGGACTGCACCAGCATGCCAGCATCTGCCTGCCGAGTGTGCAAGTTGAAGGTTGCCCCCTGGGTCAGGATATGCAATTTCACGCCGACAAGACACACCGTGCGGCCTTCGTTGACACTGTCCATCGAGGAGAACTGCACATCGGCCGCGTCCACGACGGTGATGCCGCCCGAGCCTTCGACATGGACGGTGTTGTCCGGGGCGATGAACGCGGCGGTGTCCTCGTCCAGGCCGATGCCGACCGCGAATGGATTATAGGCCAGCGCGGTCAGCAGCCGCCCCAACCGGTCGCGCTGCCGGAAATGCTGGTCGATGATAATGCGGTTGGTCAGCCCAAGACCGGGCGCCAGGCGCACGGAACCTGCAATCGGCGTGCTGCCGTCATCGCCAAAGGCAATCATGTGCTCGCACATGAAGGCGGCGCCGGCGCTGGTCCCGGCCACCGGAATGCCGGCTGCATTCAGCTGCCGCACGCTCTTCGCGACCGCGGTGCCGCCGACCAGGGTGGATAACCGCAGTTGATTGCCGCCGGTGAAGAACACTCCACTCGCCTGGCTCAATCGCTCCAGACGCCCGGCCTCCTCGGCGTCGCGACGGGTATCGAAGTCCAGCGAGCTGACCCGGCTGGCGCCCAAATCGCTGAACAGGCGCTCGTAGCGCGTGCCGGTGTTTCGCAACATGCTCGCCGTGGGGATGATGACGATATCCGCGTCCTCGCCGCCGGCGAGCTCGATGAAGCGGCTCAGGATCTGCGTCGAACCGTCTTTCTCCTCGGCCCCCCCGATCGGAATCATCCATCCACGTTGTTTGCCGTCCGCCACCTTACTCGCGCACATTCATGTAGTCCTCGTTTTGCAGGCGCAATGATGCCATATGCCGCGGGGATGCCGCCCTGGTGGCACGCGCGGGGCTATTTGCGAATCGGAATATCGATGTAGCTGTCGCCGAACCAGCGGATCTTCATTGGAATTTTGCCGTCGGCGATGCTTTCCTCGCTCACGTCATTGCCGGTGCCATAATTGATCTCACGGTCCGGCCGCTTGGTGACGGCGAGCACCATGACCAGCCGGCTGCCGGCCAGGAGCTGGCGGCTGGTCATCCGCTCGCTCTTGAACGCCAGCACCTGGCGCACCCCCGCCTCGAGCAGGTGCCTATGCACGCGATCGTGCGCGTAACTGGCTCGAAATTCATACCTTGGGCTGAACAGCCGGACGTAGTCGCCTTGGGCCAAATGCTCGTACAAGGTTATGTTGAGGTCCATGTCCATCTTGTTCACCGTGAAATCCAGCCTGCCGGAAAACAGCCCGCTAACTTCGGTCGCCGCCGTCAGCGGTTCGCTTTCGAACATCACGCCATTCTGCACGGCCAGGCTTTTGCTGATGAGCTCGGTGGGCGGCATCCAGCCGGCATCGCTACGATCGGTCAGGCTGACAGTTTGGTGGACGAACGCTGGGTGCAGGGGCTTGCGCTGGGTCAATGGGTAGGCATTGCCCGACAGGGTCGAGCCGAAAAATAATTTCAGCGATGCGTTTGCCATCGCCTCCACCGAGGCGGCATGCTGCCATTCGTTTGCCCCCATGACCTCGTAGTTGACATGGTCGGTCAACAGCGGCGGCGCCGCGGCGCCCCTGAGCACGTGGTCGAACCACTGGTAACGCAGCTCATGCAGATCGACCACGGCCGCTGAATCGACTTGATAGCCGTGCAGCACCGGCGCAATCGCACTCTGCAGGGTGGCGTCATCGTAGGGGCCAACAACCAGGGTATGGTCGGCATGCCGATCGTATCTAGAGTGCTGAGTGAAATAATAAAGGTCGCCCGCTTCGCCGGCGGCGTAGTAACCGGTCATGGTCAGCACCGGAATGCCGATGTGCGCAAATTGCTCCCGGTAAGGGATCATCTTTTGCCAGTACAGATCGTAGCTCGGATGATTCAGCCAGCGAATGAAGATCGGGTTCGGCTCTCCGTGCGTGCGCCCGAGATCCCGGTATCGCTTGCCGCTTCGGTACCATTTTTGATCGAGCGCACGCCATACCTCGTCGTCGTCGCAGCTAGCCTCCACCGATTCCTTGGAGTTGGTGGCGCACAAGGACCAGCGGTACGCGGAATTTTGAAAGATGTTGCCGGTCATGGGAACGTCGATTCCCGGCGCGCTCGCAGCCGAGGTGGCAATGGCCTTGAGCGCCGGCGGGACGCGCTTCGCGACCGACCAGGCGGCAAACGCGCCATACCCCTCGCCGTACATCCCGACGCGCCCGTCGCTCCACGGCTGCTTGGCGATCCATTCGATTATCGCGCGCGCATCCTCCCCGTCCTTCTGGAAGGGCAGCACCTGATCCACGCTTTTGCCGTTTCCGCGCGGATAGGCGACGACCCCGACATAGCCGTGCGCGGCGCATTCCTTGGCATAATTCTGCGAGTCGTCGAACGTGAACTCCAGCAGCGCCGGTAACGGCTTCGCCGGGGCATTGGGCCGGACCAGCACCGCGGAGATTGTTGCGCCGTCGGCGGTCTTGATGAGAATCTCATTGTCGGCCGAGTAGCGCGCCCGGTCGTCCGCGGCATCCAGCAGGTCGACCAAGGGACCGAAGGTGCGAAACGCATCGTAGGCCAGATAGGTCCAGAGGAGTTGCACCGCATCGGATTGACTGATGCTGTCCTTGGCGCGCTGCTGGTCAAGGCTCTTTTGCAAATTCTCACGCAACACCGGCAGAGGAGTTTCGAACCACTTGGTGAGCGAGTACGCGTCCAAGTCGCTCAGGCGCGGCACGAAGTCTCGGTACGCCTTGCTGAAGGCCTGCGCGAAGGGCACTTTGGTTTCCGTCTCATTCGCCTTCGCGAATGCATATATATCGTAGATCACCGACCGGCTGATCGGCCGGCTTGCATCCGCGCGGCGCCGCCGCTCTCTAAGCGCCTGGCGGGACTCGGACGCGGCCGCGTAATTGCCTGCGACCAGTTGCAGCGCGGATAAATTCGCAAGGTAGCGATCCGAATCGAGATCCTGGTAGACGGGTAGCAACCGCTCGGCCAGATCGCGCATCACGGCCGGCGTGCCAGGGTCGCTTACGCTGGCCGGCGGTCGAAAATCGAGTTCCGGCGCCGACGCCCATGCGAGCGAGGATCCGGCAAGACCAGCACACAGCCAGAAGCTCGCCGTCCAAGCGGTCCTCATGGACGTGCTCCCGGTTGTTTCGGGTGCGCGATCGTTTGTGAGCGCGGCGACTTGACCAAGTGCAGCACGGTCGAGAACAGCGAGCGCGCCTGCGCGGCTCCGCCAATATGGATGATGCCGGTGTTCTTGAGTTCCTCGGTGAAAACGTCGACCACCAAATCGCGCACATCGTCGTCGAGGGACCCCAAGGTGCCGTCGATGAGGACCCAGGGCGGCGTCTGGAGCAGAATGCGCGCAAATGTCAGGCATAGTTGCTCGTCGTGACTCAACTCCCGATCCCAGCGGTGCGTCTGGTCGAGCATGGGCGCCAAGCGTTCCAGACCCAGCCGGTAAAGCGAGCGCGAGAATGCGTTGGTGTTGAAGCTCTCGGCCTTCAACGGATACGCCAGGACTTCCCGAAGGGTCCCACGCGGCATGTACGGGTCTCCGCGCGGCAGGTAGAAGATCTGCTCGCCGCGCGGATGGCTGATTTGGCCCGCCCCCCGCGGCCAGAGCCCTGCCAGTGCCCGGAAAAGCTGAGTCTTCCCGGTTCCCGGAGCCCCCAAGATGAGTACCCGCTCTCCGGCCTTCACCACCACGCTGGATTCCTTGAGCATGTCGGCGTTGGCGCGCGAAACGATCTGCAGGTCGTCGATGCGAATCTCGCCCGGCTCGCCGTCGGCATAGGTAATACGGCTTTCCAAATCCTTTGGCTCATGCGCCGTAATCAGCGCGCGGCGGAAGTTGGCGACTCTAAGCAGCGTCGCACGCCAGTCGGCGATGGAGCTGAAATTATCGATGAACCAGCGCAGCGAGGATTGCGCCTGGGTAAATGCGCCGGCCGCCATCATCAGGCCGCCGAAGGTCACCTTGCCGGTGAAATACAGGGGCGCTGCCACCAGGATGGGCGCGACTATGGTGACCCAGCCGAAGCCCGCGGTGACCCAGGTCAGATTGGTGTCGCCGCGGACGATGCGGCGGGTGGCCGCGAGCACATTGCCAAGATGCAGCTCGATGCGGCGCTTCTCGTCCGCCTCGCCGGCCGCGAGTGAAATGTCATCGACATGCTCGTTGACGCGCACCAGAGAAAAACGCAGATCCCCCTCGCGCGCAGATCGCTCGGCGTTGCGGCCGATGAGGCTGCGCCCCACCCAGTAGCTCAGCAGCGACCCGGCACTGGCATAGAGGATCGCCGCCCACAGCATGAACCCAGGAATGGCATAGTCCGTATCGCCGATTCGGAAGGAAAAGTTGTTGGAAAGCGCCCACAGGATGTTCGCGAAGCTGCCGAACAGCACCGCGGCCTGCAGTAGCCCGATCGCAAGATTGGCGGACAGCTCACAGAGCTTGCGAGCATCCTCGTGAATGCGCTGGTCGGGATTGACTCCGATCGCTCCCGCGTTGGCCAGCCAGAACGCGCGCCGCGGCTGCATCCAATCCTTGAGCAGGCTGAGCACCAATCCCTCGCGCAGCTTGACCTGCAGGGTCTCGCCCAGCCAGCGCTGCACGACGTTTAATATCAGGAGAAATCCCGCTATAACGAAAAACACGCTCAGCTGAAACAGAAAATCGCGCAGATCGCGCCGCGACAGCGCATCGAAGAAAGGCTTGTTCCATCGATTGAGCCTGATCTGCCCATAGGCCGTGGCCGCGATCACCAGAACGATGGCGATCGCCAGCAGCCACAGTGCCTTGCCCGCCGGCGAGCGGAAGATCGCGCGCAGAATCATTCCAAGCTGGCGAACCAGGCCCGTGTGGGCGGCCTCGCTCTCGGATAACGTTCCGGAAATGTCTGTTGAGCGATCGGTCACCGTCTTCAACCTGCCGCCAGATCAGCTGCCGACCGCGTTCGGGTCCCGCCAGGCTCGCTCGAAGGGCAGCCTCCAGGCATGCGGAGCGATGAGCTGGTGGATGGCATTCGGCCCCCAAGAGCCCGGGCCGTAGTGCCGAACGGGCGGCGGGGTCTCGAGCAGCGGCATCGAGACCTCCCAAGCCCGCTCGATACCTTCCGCGGTGGTGAATAAGGTATGGTCGCCGCGCATCGCATCGAGAATCAGGCGCTCGTAGGCCTCGAGAACGTCACCGAGGTGGCCGGTGTCGTGCATGGCGAACTGCATGCTCAACTTGTCCAGCCGCATGCCCGGACCGGGGCGCTTGCCGTAGAACGATAGAGACATCTTCGCCGCGTCCGCCAGATCGAAGGTTAAGTGATCCGGGCCCTGCGCGCTGACACCGGATCCTGCGGGAAACATGCTCTTGGGCGGCTCGCGAAACGCGATCGATATGATGCGTTGGCCGTCGGCGAGGCGCTTGCCGGTGCGCAGGTAAAACGGCACTCCCGCCCAGCGCCAGTTGTCGATGAAGCACTTCATGGCGATGAAGGTCTCGGTGTCCGACTCGCTATGGACGCCCTCCTCCGCCTTGTAACCCGTGTATTGCCCGCGCACGACATCCGCCGGTTTGATCGGCAGCATGCTGCGAAACACCTTGTTCTTTTCCTCGCTGATCGGCTTTGGCTCCAAGGAGGTGGGAGCCTCCATCGCCATGAAGCCGAGAATCTGGAATAAATGCGTGACCACCATGTCGCGATAGGCGCCGATTTGCTCATAGAAGCCGGATCGCTTGCCCAGGCCGAGTTTCTCCGGAACGTCGATCTGCACGTGGTCTATGAAGTTGCGGTTCCAGATCGGCTCGAACAGCCCATTGGCGAAGCGAAATGCCAGAATGTTCTGCGCCGCCTCCTTGCCCAGAAAATGGTCGATGCGAAAGATCCGCTCTTCCTCGAACACTTCATGCAACCGCCTGTTCAGCTCGACCGCGCTGTCGAGGTCGGTGCCGAATGGCTTCTCCATGATGACCTGGGACCGCTCGACCAATTCGGCTTCGCCCAGCATCCGAACTGCAGCAAGCGCCGCGTTCGGCGGCACGCTCAAGTAGTGAAGACGCCGGCTCTCTTTCCCCAAGCTGCGCTCCGCGTCCAGTACCGCCGCCTTGAGCCCGGCCGCGGCTTTGGCCATCGGCACGTAATGCAAGCCTTGCGAGAACTCGGTCCAATCGGCGGCGGCCACCTCGCGAGTCGAGAACTCGTCCAGCGCGTCGCGTGCGATCTTGCGAAATCCATCCGCGTCGAGATCTTCCAGGGACACTCCGATGATCCGGCATCCCGGAATGAAGCCCGCGCTGGATAGATGAAACAGGCCCGGAATGAGCTTACGCCGCGCAAGATCGCCCGTAGCGCCGACCAGAACGACGACCTGCGGGAACTGCGGACCGACTCCAGACGGTATCTTCGTCACCATCAACCCTCCTCAACAATCGAGCCGGCACGCTAATCCTCGTCGGCAGCCGGAACCTTGGAATCGACTTCCGATGCGATCGTCGCCGCATCGGCGCCCGCCACCGGATACGCCTTCGACCAGAGTAGCGAACTGTCCTCCATCGAGAGGATGCTGATGGACAACACCTGAACGCCGTTCTGGGTGCCGACGGTGCCGCAGAGGACATATTGAGCATGCTTCTCCCGTCCGCGCTGCAGAATCGCCGCCAAATCGCAGGATGACACCGGCTCGCTGGTCATGCCAACGTGGCCATGGTGCGATACGGCGACCCGGCCATAGACCTGCGCGAAGGTCGAGTCCGCAATCTTGGCGGCGCCCGCATCGCCTGCGGGCGCGCCGAAGGGCATTGCCAGCACGGCGGTCCGCTGCACGGTGCCCTTGGCATCCTCGGAAAACTCGTGCGCGAATTGCGCGGCCAGTTTCGCAACATCGGCGGCGTTGGTGTTTCCTTGGTACTGCTGCGATATGGAGTTGAGCTTCTTGGCTGTCTCGGGCGAGAGCTCACTCGCCTGATGGTGATGTCCCCCGGGCGTGCAACCGCGCTGTAGCAACACCACGACCAGCCACATGATGAGCAGCCACCTCACCCACCGCGGTAGTCGCTTGTAGAGCGCCCAGATGGATCGCAGCGCCCAGCCAAGCACCGCAACCCCAAACTTGACCCTCTGCCCGGGCTCCTGCTTGGGAAACTCCGGAAGCGCTGCGGCGGATGTTGGCGGCGAAACCGTCCTCAGCGCCGGCGCCGATGATTTCTTGGCCGGTGCGGGAACGACTGTCCCACCCGATACAATCCGGCGGCACAGTGCCTCCAGGGCAGGCGTCGGCCGACCGCCCGGCACCCGCAGCCATTGCACCGTGAGAAATTTCTCCGGCACGCGCGCCCCGGTCTCATTGGTGTCGTCGATGACAACCGGCAGAAGAAACAGGTGATCGTCGGCCATGTCGAGCGTTCTCTCGACGGCCAGGCGCCACTCGCGGCGAAAGTATCCTTCGTGGCGGGCTTCGGTATGTGCCGACACCAGCGCCATGAAGTAGTCGCACTCGCGAATCTGCCTGCGAATCTTCTGATCCCAGGCATCCCCGCCGCCGAGCTCGCTCTCGTCATACCAGACTTCAAGGCCATAACCCGGCAGGGCGTCCCCAATCGATCGCGCCGCCTGGCGATCCTCGGAGGCATAGCTCAGAAAAACCGTGGGCGCTGGGCGATTGGTCTCGGCGCCGACGCTAGCCATTCGTCGAATCGACCTTGGACGTTGTATTCAACTCGGAACCCAATCGCGCCTCCGACCCTGACAGGCAAACGGCTGAATCACCGAGTATAGCAATCCAGGCTCAGCGCGGTGCTTCAGCGCCCCCGAAGGCCAGTTGGCTGCTTAGGTACTCTTAGAATTTGGGCAAGTCATCGTCCACGTCCGCAACACGGCGATTGTAAAAAATATGCAACGCGGGTTTGGGCAGTAGCGCCGGATCGCAGATGTTGGCACTCGGAACAATGAAGCGGGCGCCCATGCACGTTGAAACGCGCGTTGGCGCAGGCGCACTGGCAGTTTTGACGGCCGTCCATTACCGCTACGGCTTATTTGTTCGTGAAGAAGGCGCGGCGGATTTCCTGCCCGCACATTGCCGACGCATAGCCGGCGCCTTCACCCTGCCGCGGTCTTCCGACTCTGGAGACTATTCCATAATAGTTCTTGCTTGAGTCGATCCATGGATAAAATCCGAATGCGCCGGGACTGCTAAAAGCTCCGTCGCCTTCAACCCAATGGGCATAAGAATAATGCCATGGCGCGCGCACGGGACTGCGCAGCGCCTGCCCGGGGCAGCTTTGCGGTAGCGTGCAAATAGGATCAGCACCCAAGAAATTCCGCAACAGCAACTGGCCACCAACGACCTTTTGCAGAAATGTGGCGAAGCCCGCGGCCGACATTCGCAGGCCACCGGCAAGCTGCAGCACGCCAAACTGGAACGGAATATCGGAACCGAGAACCCGCTGGTATTCGGCAGCCAGGCCTGGGCGATCAAGAGAACCAAGTCCATGATCGACTGCCCATTTCTGGAAGTGGCCGCCGTTATAAAAGAAATGGTTGTCGTCTTCTGCAACGTATTTGGAATTATCGCCTTGTTCGAAACAGTCCTTTACCGTGGATACTCCCCGACCGCAGGACATCGCCCGCAAGCTGACATAGCCCGCTGACATGTGCAGGAATTTCGCCGTCTCACTATCGATCTTGCCCTGATCTTTCTGGATGACATAGGCGCCGAAAACCATTTTGGAGGCCGAGGCAATAGTGACTACCGAATCCCGGCTTAGGCTTCCGTCACCCTCAGTGCCCGAGGCCAGGACGGAATTCTTTGTGCCGATTTCCCAGTAAAAAGGCTGGATATTGCGGCACGCTGACGCGGTATCGGCCGCATTCTTGGCAGCCGAGGCATTGACCGCCGATTTCGCAAATGCACCGCAGGGGACGATCGACCAAACACTTGCAAGCAGCCCGACTACAAGGGTTCGGACAATCATAAGAATCTCCAGGTGATTTTAAATACGCTCATCACGTACCCAATACTGAGCAGCTCATGGTGGTTAACGCGCCGAGAAGAAGAAAGATGACAGCAGATCCCATCTTAGGCGCGTAATCGGGCCGGGTGACCCCTCGCTGCGCTCGGGACCGCCGTCGCCAGGGCGCTCCGGCGTCCAATCCGGCGAAGCGCCGGATTGTCGAACTCACCGCCGAGTTTGGCGGAGAGGGTGAGATTCGAACTCACGAGCCCCGTAAGGGGCTGCCGGTTTTCAAGACCGGTGCATTCAACCGCTCTGCCACCTCTCCAAACAACAAAATCAGCCACCTACACGGGAATTTTACCTTAACCGAGCCTCGCGCAGCGACCGCCAACCATTGAATGTCCGCACTCAGTCCCCATGATGCTCGGGAAATGCGCATAGTTGTACTCCCCGCACCCCCGGCGCGGACGTTGCAGGGTGGTACCATGCCCACAGTTAGTACCGGAGGATCGTATGGCCAATTTCCCGAGCAATAACGCGGCTAACCTGAGCGCGGGCGCCGACAGTCGAAGTATTTTCATTACCCGCACCTACACCCACCTGGTGGGCGGAATTCTCGGCTTCATCCTGGTGGAGCTGGCGCTGTTCGAGTCCGGGCTCGCGCAAAGCATCGCGCGCTTCATGTTCGGCTTCAATTGGATGCTGATACTTGCCGCATTCATGCTGACCGGATGGCTGGCATCGCGAACCGCCCGCACCAGCACCTCGATCGGCATGCAGTATTTTGCATACGCAGCCTATGTCGTCGCGGAGGCGCTGATTTTTGTGCCCCTGCTTTACATCGCCGACGCCAAAGCGCCGGGCACCATCGACAGCGCCACCTTGATCACCGCGTTGGGCGCCGGAGGCCTGATGTTGGTCGCTCACCGCACGCGCAAGGACTTCTCGTTCCTGCGCGCCATCCTGATGTGGGGCGGCGTCCTCGCGCTGCTGGCCATCATCGGCGGCGTGGTGTTCGGATTCGCGCTCGGCACCTGGTTTTCGGTGCTGATGATCGGTTTTGCCGGCGCCGCGGTGCTGTACGACACTTCGAACATCATTCACTACTATCCCGAAGACCGCTACGTGTCGGCCGCGATGCAGTTATTCGCCTCGATCGCGTTGATGTTCTGGTATGTGCTGCGCTTGATGATGGGAAGCCGCAGCTAACTTTAGGCCGCGGGCTCGAGACTCGCACCCTTCATATACGGCAGGAGCACCGACGGCAGCGCAACGCTGCCGTCGGCTTGCTGAAAATTCTCGAGGATGGCGACCAAGGCGCGACCCACCGCCACTCCCGATCCGTTCAAGGTATGCACCAACTCCGGCTTGCCCGTGGCCGGATTTCGCCAGCGCGCCTGCAGGCGGCGTGCTTGAAAGGACTCGCAGTTGCTGCACGAGGAAATTTCCCGGTAGCGCCGCTGCGAAGGCAGCCACACCTCGAGATCGTAGGTCTTGGCGCTGCTGAAGCCTACATCGCCCGCGCACAATGAGATCGCCCGATAGGGCAGCTCCAACGCCTTGAGGACTGCCTCGGCGTGCCCGGTGAGATCTTCGAGCGCCTGGTAGGAATCCTCCGGCCGCACGATCTGCACCAGCTCCACCTTCTCGAACTGGTGCTGCCGGATCATGCCGCGCGTGTCCTTTCCGGCGGCACCCGCCTCCGATCTGAAACACGGTGTATGCGCCACAAATTTAAGCGGCAGCAGCTCGGGCGCCAAGATCTGATCGCGCACCAGATTGGTGACCGGCACTTCCGCCGTGGGAATGAGAAAGAACCCCGGGTCGCCGCTGACCGCAAACAGGTCCTGCTCGAATTTAGGCAGCTGGCCGGTTCCGAGCAGCGCAGCTGCATGAACCAGATAGGGGACATACGCTTCTCGGTAGCCGTGCTCGCCCACGTGCAAGTCGAGCATGAATTGCGCGAGAGCGCGGTGCAGCCGCGCCAGGTTCCCGCTCATGACCACAAATCTTGCTCCGGAGATTCGCCCCGCTGCCTCGAAATCCATTCCGAGGCGCTCGCCCACGGCCACATGGTCCTTCGGCTCGAAATCGAAGTCCCTAGGCACTCCCCAACGCCGGATCTCGACGTTGGCCGATTCGTCGCGCCCTTCCGGAACGCTCGGGTGCAGCAGATTGGGCAAGCCCAGCTGCAGACTGGTCATTTCCGCCTGGATGGTCGCGAGTTCAAGCTCCATGTCCTGAAGCTTCACATTCAATGCCTCGCCGGCAGCGATCAACGGCGCCACATCCTGGGACTTTGATTTGCCGTGCCCCACCGCTTTGGCATTGGCATTGCGTTCGGCGCGCAGCCGATCGGCCTCGATCTGCACCGCCTTGCGCCTCTCCTCGAGCGCGGCAACGTTGGCCACATCGAGGGCAAAACCGCGCCGTTGAAGCGCGTTGGCCACTCCCGCAAGGTCGCTGCGCAGCAGCTTCGGATCGAGCACGGTGACTTCCTTAAGGTGCGGAAAACGGCATTGTAGGTGAAGGCGGCGACGGTCACGAGCCGCCGGCGCCGCGCGGCGTCCGCTCGCGCGCGCGCCGCGAGGCCAGTGCCTCGCCGATCTTGATTTCCAGGCCTCGCGGCGCCGGCACATAGTAGTGCCGTTGCGGCATGCCGTCCGGGAAGTAGCGCTCTCCGGCGGCAAAGGCGTCAGGTTCGTCGTGCGCGTATCGATAGCCCTTGCCGTAGCCGATTTCCTTCATCAGCCGGGTCGGTGCATTGCGCAAATGCAAGGGCACCTCCAGAGAGCCCAAACTCGCGGCGTCTTCGGCGGCAGCGTTGTAGGCCGTGTAGACCGCATTGCTCTTGGCGGCGCAGGCCATGAACACAATGGCCTGCGCGATGGCGAGTTCACCCTCGGGGCTGCCCAAGCGTTCGTAAACCGCGCAGGCTTCTAGGCCCAAGGTCAATGCACGCGGATCGGCGTTGCCGATGTCCTCGCTGGCCATGCGCAACGCGCGCCGCGCGATATACAAAGGGTCGCAGCCCCCGGCCAGCATCCGGCACAGCCAATACAGGGCGGCATCGGGATCGCTGCCGCGAACCGACTTGTGCAAGGCAGATATCTGATCGTAGAAATTCTCTCCGCCCTTGTCGAAACGCACATAGGTGCTGCCGATGACCGCGCGTACCGTATCGACGGTCAGGAGCCGTCCCGCATCCCCCTCGTCCGCCAGATCGGCAGCGGTCTCCAGCAAATTGAGCAGGCGACGAGCATCGCCGTCGGCCCCCGCCAGCAACAGCTCGCGCGCCGCAGGCTCGATTTGCAGATTCAGCTCCCCTAAGCCGCGCTTCGGGTCGCTCAGTGCCCGATCCAGCAGCCGGCTCAAATCCTCGGCCGTCAGCGACTTGAGCACATACACGCGCGCGCGCGACAGCAGCGCGTTGTTCACCTCGAACGAGGGATTCTCGGTGGTCGCGCCGATGAAGATCAGCGTTCCGTCCTCGACGTAGGGCAGGAAGGTGTCCTGCTGAGACTTGTTGAAGCGATGCACCTCGTCGAGAAACAGCACGGTGTCCCGCGTGCCGCGAAGCTTCAGCGCCTGCTCCACGATCGCCCGGATGTCCTTGATGCCGGCCTGCACGGCCGAGAGTGCGATGAACTCCGCGTGAGCGCCGTTCGCCACCAGCCGCGCCAGTGTCGTCTTACCGGTGCCCGGCGGGCCCCACAGGATCATGGAATGCGGCCGGCCCGACTCGAGCGCGCGCCGCAACGGCGCGCCGGGACCGAGCAAGTGCGCCTGCCCGACATACTCCTCGAGCGACTGCGGGCGCAGCCGGTCCGCCAGCGGCCGGTAGGTGCCGCCGGACCCGGTCACTTGGCGTCGCGCCCGATCACGTCGACGCCGGCGGGCGGCGTGAATGTAAACAGATCCGGGGCGAACTTCGCATTGCGCGACTGATGCGTGAAGCTCAGCTGCGTCACTTGATTGAGCTTATCCGCGAGGAACATGGAGGCCAATTCGCCCTTCGCGAAGCCGATGCGCACGAGTTGAAAGTCGGTATCGGTATGCTTGGGAATCAGTTGGTACCATTCCAGGCCGCCGCTCGGCGGCAATGCCGTGATGTCGAATTGGCTGCTGACCGGGCCGCCGCCCGACAGCAGCACGGCCGGCGTGCTGGCGAGCGTGGCATCCATGTCGCGCACATTGGCCTGAGCCAGATCCTTATCGTAGAACCAGATCTGTTTGCCGTCGGCAAGCACCAATTGTTCCGATGGCTGGGAGTAATCCCAGCGAAACTTACCCGGCCGCTGCAGGTAGAGCTTGCCGGCGGCTTCACGCAGCACCTTGCCGCTGTCATCGGCGATGGTTTGCTTGAAATCCGCCGACCAACTGGCCAGCCCGGCGATGTACTTTTCCACATCGCTCGCGGGCGAGCCTTCAGCCGCGGCGTTCAGCAGGCCCACAACCAAGGCAAACACCAGAGGTGCAAGGTGACGTCCACTCACGGCGGCTATTCCTCCTCGGGCGGCGCCGCGCCGTAGATTTCGCGGCCGCCATTCGACTGCAACGGACCCACCAAGCCCGCGGCCTCCATGGCCTCCACCAAGCGGGCCGCGCGGTTATAGCCGATCTTGAGGCGGCGCTGCACGCCCGAGATGGACGCCTTGCGAGTCTCGGTCACGATGCGCACTGCCTCGTCGTAGAGCGGATCCGCCTCGGCGTCGGCGATGCCGTCCTCGCCGCTGTCTTCGTCGTCGGACGGGAATCCGGGGATGGGATTGCGCGGGCCTTCGAGAATTTCATCGATGTAAACCGGCGGCAAGGCGGCCTTAAGGCCGGCCACGACGCGGTGAACTTCCTGATCCGACACGAACGCGCCATGGATGCGCGTGGGGATGGAGGTTCCCGGCGGCAGATACAGCATATCGCCGTGGCCCAGCAGCGACTCCGCGCCGCTCTGGTCGAGAATCGTGCGCGAATCGACCTTGGCCGACACCTGGAAGGCGATCCGGGTTGGAATGTTGGCCTTGATCAGCCCGGTGATGACGTCCACCGACGGCCGCTGCGTCGCCAGGATCAAGTGAATCCCCGAGGCGCGCGCTTTCTGCGCCAAGCGCGCTATCAGCTCCTCCACCTTTTTGCCGACGATCATCATCAGGTCGGCGAGCTCGTCGATGATGACAACCACAAAGGGCAGAGAGGTCAACTCCGGCACATCTTCGGCGACGACGCCGGGGACACCCTGGACGATCTTCTGCATGCGGATCGGGTCCCTGATGGGCGTGCCCGCCTCGGCCGCGTCTTTCACCTTGCGATTGAAGCCGCCGATATTGCGCACCCCCAGGGCGGACATGAGCTGATAGCGGCGCTCCATCTCCGCCACGCACCAGCGCAGAGCGTTGGCAGCCTGCTTCATGTCGGTCACGACCGGCGCCAGCAAATGGGGAATTCCTTCATACACCGACAACTCGAGCATTTTCGGGTCGATCATGATCATGCGCACATGCTCCGGCGTCGCCTTGTACACCAGGCTCAAGACCATCGCATTGATCGCGACCGACTTGCCGGAGCCCGTGGTGCCCGCGATCAATAGATGCGGCATGCGTGCAAGATCCGCAACCACCGGCACGCCGCCGATGTCTTTGCCGAGCGCGAGCGCCAGCGGCGAGGTCACATCGTCGTAGGGCTTGGACTTGATGATTTCGCCGAGCGTGACGATCTCGCGCTTTTCGTTGGGAATCTCCAAGCCGACCACCGATTTGCCGGGAATGATCTCCACCACGCGCACACTGATGGCCGAGAGAGCGCGCGCAAGATCCTTGGAAAGATTGCTGATCTGGCTGACCTTGACGCCCGCCGCCGGGCGCAGCTCGAAACGCGTGATGACCGGCCCGGGAAACACCGCGACCACTTCGGCCTCGACGCCAAAATCACGCAGCTTGAGCTCGACCAGGCGCGACATCGCCTCCAGCGCCTCGTCCGAATACGACTGCTCGCGCGTTCCGGGCTCATCGAGCAGCGACAGTGCCGGCAGCTCGCTGGACTTCGGCGCATCGAACAGCGGAACCTGCCGTTCGCGCTCGACGCGCTCGCTTTTCTGCGGGGCGGGAGCCAGCGCCTCGATTCGCGGCGGCGGCCGGCTCGCGACTTTCTTCTGCTCTTCGCGCACCACCTCCTGGCGAGCCTGCTTGCGCTGCTGCCCGGACGACAGTTCGCGCCGCTGTTCGATCTTGGTGAGCACCCAGTCGATGCTGCGCAGAACCCAGGCGCCAATCCGGTCCATGACGTCGAACCAGGACACGCCCAGGAACAGCGCCACGCCGGCCAGCCATAGACCCAGCAGCAGCAGCGTTGCGCCCAGAAAGCGCAAGGCATGCTCGCTGTTGCGCCCCACCAATTGGCCCAGCACACCGCCGGCGCTGTCCGGCAGGTGTGAGCCGTCCCAATGCAGGGTCGCGAGGGCACAGCTGGTCAGCAAGGTCAGCACGAAGCCTGCGGCGCGCAGCAGGGTGTTGACCCGGGAGCGGGCCTCCGGCAGCGCCTGATCCTTGTGCACCAGCCAGCCCGCGTACGCCAGCATGAGCGGGAATAGGTAGGCCGCGCGGCCGAACAGAAATAGAAAGAAACTGGCCAGCCATGCTCCGACCGGCCCGATCCAATTGCTCACAGCACCGCGTTCGCCGGTGTCCGAAAAACCTGGATCGATCGGGTGATAGGTGAGCAGCGCGAGCAACAGCAGCAGCGCGAGGGCGCCGAGTATCCACAGCGTGCCTTCGCGCAAAGATCGCGCCACGGCCGCGGATAGCTTCAAAGTCGACTTTGATTTCTTGATGGCAGCAGCGTCTGTCAATCTAGATCCTTGGTGATAATTACGTCTTAACTAATTGAATGTTATGTAATAGTAACCGAGTCCAGGCCGACTCACCAATATCGCGCCGGAATTGGGCGCCAACGGGTCGCGGCCTTGTTTGAACTGGCTGGCGCCCATAGAGTTACTTACCATGAGCCCGAGACCCAATCGCTCGCAGCAACCACCTGGAAGAGAGAGAAATTATACATGAGCGATGTCAGGCACAGTCCACTGCTCATCCTGGGATCGGGACCCGCGGGCTATACCGCAGCCGTATATGCCGCGCGCGCGAACCGCGCGCCGCGCCTGCTCACCGGACTGGAACAGGGCGGCCAACTCATGACCACCACCGATGTGGACAATTGGCCCGGCGATGTCGAGCACCTTCAGGGACCCGCGCTGATGGACCGGCTGCGGCGTCATGCCGAGCGTTTCGCCACCGACATCGTCTTCGATCACATCCATCGGGTGGAATTGCGGCACCGGCCGTTTCGGCTGTTCGGCGACGGCGGCGAATACACCTGCGATGCGCTCATCATTGCGACCGGCGCCTCCGCCAAGTACCTAGGACTCCCCTCCGAGGAGGCATTCCGCGGCAAGGGCGTCTCCGCATGCGCGACCTGCGACGGTTTTTTCTACCGCGGCAAGGACGTGGCGGTGGTCGGCGGCGGCAACACCGCTGTGGAGGAGGCGCTGTACCTGGCCAACATTGCCTCCCACGTGACGCTCATACATCGCAAACCAAAGCTGCGCGCCGAGAAGATATTGCAGGACCGGCTGTTTGCGCTCGAATCCGCGGGCAAAGTCAGCATCGTCTGGAACCACACGGTCGAGGAAATCGTCGGCGACGATGCCGGGGTCAACGGCGTGCGCTTGCGCGCGGCGGCGGGCAATGCGACGCGTTCGCTTCCGGTTCACGGAGTATTCATCGCCGTCGGCCATCAGCCCAATACTCAGTTGTTCGAGCAGCAACTCGACATGCGCGGCGGCTATATCCTGGTGAAGGGCGGCAGCGACGGCGGCGCCACCGCCACCAGCATACCCGGAGTGTTCGCCGCCGGCGATGTAGCCGATCACGTCTACCGCCAAGCCGTGACGTCGGCGGGCACCGGCTGCATGGCGGCACTGGATGCCGACAAGTATCTGGAACAACTGGAGGCCGGATCCCACCACAAAGCGCGCGCTGCCCACGCGTGAGCAATCGCCGCGCCTCCTTCATCGGCAGCGTAGCGGAGATCGATGCGCCCAGTTGGAATACGCTCGCGGGCCACGCGCAACCGTTCCTGCGGCACGAGTTTCTGCTCGCGCTCGAGGAATCCGGCTGCACCAGCCCACGCAACGGCTGGACCCCGGAACATTTGGTGCTCAAGGACGCCGCAGGCCGGGCAACCGGCGTGATGCCCTTGTTCCGCAAGCGGCACTCGCGCGGCGAATTCGTGTTCGACTTCTCCTGGGCCAACGCCTACGCGCAGCACGGACTCAATTACTACCCCAAATTGCTATCGGCCGTGCCATTCACGCCGGTGCGCGGCGCGCGCCTGCTGGTGGCTCCGTCCGATGCCGCGGCGACTCGCCGTGCGTTGATCGAAGTGGCATGCGATCACGCACGGGCGCAGCGGCTGTCCTCGTGGCATGTGCTGTTTCCCTCCGACGACAACCTCGAGAGCTTGAGCGAGGCGGGATTGATCCTGAGGCACGACTGCCAGTTTCACTGGCACAACAGGGGCTACGACTCGTTCGACGCGTTCCTGGCGACGTTCACCGCCGAGAAGCGCAAGAAGGCCAAACGCGAGCGGCGCCGGGTCGCCGAGGCGGGCATCGAATTCGACACTCTTCTGGGCGGCGAGGTCGACGATGCGCTGTGGAACACCCTGTACGAGTTTTACGCCGACACCTTCTATCGTCATGGCCACGAACCGTACTTGAACCTGGATTTCTTCAAGCGCATCGGCGCCTGCATGCCGGAGAACCTCATGCTCAAGGTGGCGCGCCTCGGGTCCCACCCCATTGCCGTCGCCATATTCTTCCGCGGCGAGGATGCGCTGTTTGGCCGCTACTGGGGTGCCGGCGGCAATTATCACAGCCTGCATTTCGAGACCTGCTACTACCAAGGGATCGAATATTGCATCGAACACAAGCTCTCGCGATTCGAGCCTGGGACGCAGGGTGAGCACAAGGTGCCGCGCGGATTCGTGCCTACCCTGGTGAGCTCGGCGCATTACATCCGCGATCAGCGATTTGCCGCGGCGATCCGCGACTTCGCCGAGCGGGAAGAGCGCGGGGTGCGCCTCTACGCCGCCGCGGTCGAGGAGCATGTGCCCTACCACCGAATGCCGGATGAGGAGCTGCGGGTCTGAGCAGGCTGGTCTGGCTTGCGGAACGGGATCCGGAATGGTTCCCGCCGCTCAATGAGGCGCTGCGCGAACCGCCTGGACTATTGGCGGCGGGCGGCGATCTGCGGCCGGAACGACTGCTGGCGGCTTATGAGCGCGGCATATTCCCGTGGTATTCCGCTCAGCAGCCCATCCTGTGGTGGGCGCCGGACCCGCGCATGGTGTTGTTTCCGGAGGAGTTCAAGTGCGCGCGCAGCCTTGCCAAGACTCTGCGCAACGGCCCCTACCAGACCCGCATCGACCAGGCCTTCGGTGATGTCATCCGAGCGTGTGCCGCGCCGCGCCGCTCAGGGGCCGATACCTGGCTCAACCCCGAGATGATTGCGTCCTACGAGGCGTTGTTCACCCTCGGGTTCGGCCACAGCATCGAGACTTATGCCGCCGGCGAGCTGGCGGGCGGCCTCTACGGCATCCAGTTGGGCCAGGTGTTCTTCGGCGAGTCGATGTTCAGCCGGCAGCGGGATGCCTCGAAAGTGGCCTTGGCGCGTCTGGTGCAAGAGTGTCGCGCGCGCGACATTCGGCTGATCGACTGCCAGGTCGCAAGCGCGCACCTGGCCGGCTTCGGCGCCCGCGAAGTGCCGCGCGGCGATTTCGTCGCCCTGCTGCGCCGCTACGCGCGCCGCGCGCCCAGCGGCCGATGGAGGCCGCCTGAGCCGTAAATTGCATTAACAGGGTGCTTTATGCACAATGCGCGCGGCTCATCCATCCAGCCGCAATGTTAAGGGCGCATGTCAAAAGAAGAGGCAATACAATTCGAGGGCGAGGTCGTGGAGACCCTGCCCAACACGACGTTTCGCGTCAAACTCAAGACCGGCCACGTCGTCACTGCGCACATCTCCGGGAAGATGCGCAAAAACTACATCCGCATCTTGACCGGCGATCAGGTCACCGTCGAAATGACGCCCTATGACCTGACCAAGGGCCGAATCGTCTACCGCGGCCGCTAACTTTCGTGGGATAGCAGGGCGGGTTGATCCGCCGCGCGCGTCTCCAGCTTCAGCTTCTCGCCATCCTCGCCCAGGGTCACTTCCACGTGGCCGCCATTCACGAGTTTGCCGAACAACAATTCCTCGGCCAGCGGTCGCTTGATGAATTCCTGGATGACTCGCGCCATCGGCCTTGCGCCCATCTTTGGATCGTAACCGCGCTTCGCGATCCAGCGGCGCGCGCGCTCATCCACCGACAGCGACACGCGCTTGCTTTCGAGCTGCGCTTCCGCCTCCACCAGCAGCTTGTCGACCACCCGCTCGATCGTATCCGGATCCAGCCCGTCGAACTGGATGACGGCATCCAGGCGATTGCGAAATTCCGGCGAAAACAGCCGGCGGATCGCCTCCATGCCGTCCGGCGCGGAATCCGACTGGGTGAAGCCGATGCTCGGCCGGCTCATTTCCAAAGCTCCCGCGTTGGTGGTCATCACGATGATCACATGGCGGAAATCCGCCTTGCGCCCGTTGTTGTCGGTGAGCGTGCCGTGATCCATCACTTGCAACAACAGATTGAACACATCCGGGTGTGCCTTCTCGATTTCATCCAGCAACAGCACGCAGTGCGGGTGCTTGGCGATGGCCTCGGTCAACAAGCCGCCCTGATCGAAGCCCACGTAGCCCGGAGGCGCGCCGATCAGCCTGGAGACGGTATGCCGCTCCATATATTCCGACATGTCGAAGCGCACCAGCTCCACGCCCATGGCGAGCGCCAGCTGCCGGGTTACTTCGGTCTTGCCGACTCCGGTCGGCCCCGCGAACAGGAACGACCCCACCGGCTTGCGCTGGTCGCCCAAGCCTGAGCGCGACATCTTGATCGCGGCGGACAGCGCCTCGATCGCCTTGTCCTGCCCGAATATCGTCAGTTTCAGGTTGCGTTCCAGGTTCTTCAGCAAGTCGCGGTCCGACACCGATACGTTCTTCGACGGAATCCGCGCGATGCGCGCCACGACATTCTCGATCTGCGACACGGTGACCGATTCCGCGCGGTTCTCCACCGGCTTGAGGCGCAGATTGGCGCCGGCCTCATCGACCACGTCGATGGCCTTGTCGGGCATGTGCCGATCGTTGATGTGACGCGCGGCAAGCTCCGCGGCCGCACACAGGGCATCATCCTCGTACTTGACGCCGTGATGTTCCTCGAAGCGCGATTTGAGGCCGCGCAGGATGTCCACCGTATCCTGTATCGAGGGTTCCGTGATGTCGATCTTCTGGAAGCGACGCGCCAGCGCGTGATCCTTCTCGAAAATGCCGCGATACTCGTTGTAGGTGGTCGAACCGATGCAGCGCAGCTCGCCGTTCGCGAGCGCCGGCTTGATCAGGTTGGATGCGTCCATGACGCCGCCGGATGCCGCACCTGCGCCGATCACGGTATGGATCTCGTCGATGAACAGGATGGATCCCGGCTGCTTCTTCACCTCGGCGAGCACCGCCTTCAGTCGCTTCTCGAAGTCCCCCCGGTACTTGGTGCCGGCGACCAGCGAACCCATGTCGAGCGAATAGATCGTGGCGTCCATCAACACGTCGGGCACCTTGTTCTCGACGATCATGCGCGCCAGGCCCTCGGCGATCGCCGTCTTGCCCACTCCCGCCTCGCCGACATACAGGGGATTGTTCTTGCGCCGGCGGCACAGGATCTCGATGGTCCGCTCGATCTCGAGCTTGCGCCCGATCAACGGATCGATCTTGCCCTTGCGCGCCAAATCGTTGAGGTTGAGCGCGTACTTTTCCAGGGCATTGCCGTTCGAATCGCCCTCGCGCTCTGAATCGCCCGCGGCGCCGCCCTCGTCGCGGTCGCCCCGCTCCTCGCCGCCGGCCTTGGACAGGCCGTGCGCGATGAAATTGACCACATCCAGTCTCGACACATCCTGCATGCTGAGCAGATACGCGGCATGCGATTGCTTCTCGCTGAAGATCGCGACCAGCACATTGGCCACGGTGACTTCCTTCTTGCCGCTGGACTGGACGTGAAACACGGCCCGCTGCAGGACTCGCTGGAAGCCGAGCGTCGGTTGCACGTCGCGGTCCTCGCCAGCCGGCAATCGTGGCGTGGTTTGGTCGATGAATTGCTTCAATTCGACCTTGAGCTTCGCGGTGTCCGCCCCGCAGGATTTGAGGATCTCCCTGACTTTGGGAGTATCCACGATCGCGAGCAGCAGATGCTCGACCGTCATGAATTCATGCCGGGCCTCGCGGGCGCCGGCGAAGGCATCGTTCAAACAGAATTCGAGTTCTTGACTGAGCACTTTACGCCTCTTCTAGCGTTGCCATGAGCGGATGTTGATGCTGTCGAGCGTACGCGATTACCTGGGCCACCTTGGTCTCTGCGATCTCATATGTAAAGAGTCCGCAGACGCCTTTGCCCTTAGTATGCACTTCCAGCATGACGCGGGTTGCTTTGGTCCTGTCCATCGAAAAGAAACGCTGCAGGATGTCGACGACGAATTCCATCGGGGTGTAATCGTCGTTGATCAGGACCACTTGATAGAGCGGCGGCCGCTTGAGCTTGGGGGCCGATTCCTCGACGACTAAGCCAGTTCCTTCTCTTCCGCGCTCGATGTCTCTCATGAGTTCTTAGTTTATAGGGTCCGCCCGGAAGGTTTACAAGACGTGTCGACAAAAGCCGCTAGGAAGTTCCACTGTCGCCAATCACTGTCACTTTACTTTAACAAGCAAAAACAAATGCTTGAGCGGGTTGGCGGATAGCCCGTATGATTGCCGGTCACATGCTGGATTCGCGGACAACTGAATGGCTCTCTCGATTGCAAGGCAATGGCCCGCGCTTGGTGTCCTACGCCTTGGGCGCGCTGATCGCCGTGGAGTCGGCTGGGGTTGCGATATCGCTGCTGAGCCGCGCTCCGGTGAGCCCGCCACAGGCGATTGCCCCCGCCGCAACCAATGCTCATAAGGCGGGGACTGATGTCCAAAGCGTGATCTCGGCCCACCTTTTCGGGGTTGCGGTGGCCGACCCCAATCAGGATCCCTCCAATGCGCCCGCCTCCACGGCGAATTTGGTGCTGGCCGGCACTATTGCGACGCAGAACCCCAAGCATGGCGTGGCCATCGTCAGCGACGGCGGCCCCTCCAAGGTGTATTCGGTTGGCGACAACATTGGCGGAGCCTCCCTGCACTCCGTCTACCTTGACCGCGTGATTCTCGACCGCGGCGGGAGCTTGGAAACCCTGCTTCTGCCACGGCTGCTGCCGAGCTCCCACGCCGCGCCCAGGGCTCCTGGGGCCAGCCCCCGCACGGTGGCGGCGGTGGACAACATTCGGCGCATGGTGCAACAGGATCCGGGAATTCTCGACCAGGTCATGCGAACTGTCCCCTCGTATGACAACGCGGCGGGAAAATTGCGAGGCTTTCGTGCGTATCCGGGCCAAAATCGCGCGATATTCGGCAAATTGGGGCTTAAGCCCGGAGATTTGGTCACGGCCATCAACGGTACGCAGCTGGACGACCCGCAACGCAGCCAGGAGGTCTTTAATACGATACAAACCTCCGACCACGTGAACGTGACCGTCGAAAGGGCCGGCCAGAAGCAGGAGATCAGCTTGAACATTGCCCAGGTTGCCTCGCAGGCGACCAAGGACCTGGAGAGCGGTTCGGGTGCAACTGCGACGGGGGCCGTCCCTGGCGGCGCAGATGCGGCTACCCCACCGCTGCCGAATGGCGCCGCGGCCACCCCGCCGGCCCCACCCGCGAGCGGCGCGGGCGACAATCCGAACAATTAGCGCGCATTCCGGTCGAATGCGTTCAACCTACGAGAATCCATGATGCCGAAGTCAGTCAAGCCGCAGCTCGAATCCCGCAAGTTAGCGCTCTGCGCGCTTGCGGTCACGCTGCTTTCGGTATCCCTGCCAGCGCTGCCGCAGCCGCCTCAAGCGCAGCCGCAGCGCCCCGCACAGCAGCAACCCATTCAAGAAGGCGCGACCATCACGCCGAATTACAAGGACGCGGACCTGAGTCAGATCATTCAGGCGGTCAGCGAGGTCACGGGCAAGAATTTCATCATCGACCCGCGCGTCAATGCCAAGGTCACCATGTTGTCCGCGACGCCGATGTCGCCGGCCGCGTTCTATGAGGCGTTCCTGTCGGTACTGCAGGTGTACGGCTACGTGGCGGTGCCCGCCGGCAAGGTCATCAAGATCGTTCCGAGCACCGACTCGCGGCAATTGCCGTCCATCGACCTGCCGAACAACGTCAGCTCGACCTCGGACGAGATCGTCACCCAGATCATCACGATGAAAAATGTAAGCGCCTCGCAGCTGGTGCCGCTGCTGCGCCCGTTGATTCCGCAGCAAGGCCACTTGGCGGCCTATACCCCGGGGAACATGCTGATCATCTCCGACCGCGCCAGCAATGTGAGCCGAATCATGCACATCGTCGAGCGCATGGACGAGAGCGGCGATGAGCCGATCGAAGTGCTGCAGCTGCGCAATGCCAGCGCCACCGACGTGGTGCGCACCATCAATCAGCTGAATACCGGTGCGGGCGCCGCGGAAGCAGGCGGCGCGCCGGTGAAGGTGGTCGCGGACGAACGCACCAACAGCGTTCTGATCAGCGGCGAGAAGTCGCTGCGCCTCAAGGTCAAGGCGCTGATACTCAACCTGGATACGCCGCGGCAGGGCGGCGCCGGCGACACCGAGGTGCGCTACCTGCTGTATGCGGACGCGGAGAAGCTGGCGGACAAGCTCAAAGGCCAGGCCTCCGCCACCGCCAAGGCGCTCGGCGCCCCCGGCGGCGCCACCGCGCAGCCCGTCGCGAGCAGCAGCGGCGGCGGCTCGAATGTCGACAGCAGCGTGACCATCTGGGCCGACGTGCCCACCAATGCGCTGATCATCACGGCGCCGCCGAAACTCATGAAGTCCTTGATGACCGTGATCGACAAGCTGGATATTCGCCGCGCCCAGGTCAAGGTCGAGGCCATGATCGTCGAGGTCGACATCAACAAGAGTTCCAATCTCGGCGTGCAGTGGCTGCTCGACGGCGGCAACTCCTTGGGGTACGGCGTGGTGAACCTGCCCGGCACCGGCACCAGCATCGTCGACCTGGCGGTGGCCGCTCTGACCGCGAGTTCCGGCGGCCTGACCAGCTCCACGACTACGGCTGCCACCGGCACCACGGGCACCACCGGTGCCGGCATCAGCAGCTCGACCATCGGCACGGGCGCGACCTTCGCCATCGGCAAGTACAATTCGAACACCGGCAAGGGTTTTGCCGCTCTGGTTCAGGCGCTGCGCAGCGACGCCTCGAGCAATATCATCTCGACTCCGACCATCATCACCATGAATAACGAGGAGGCCGAGGTCAAGGTCACTCAGGAAATCCCGCTGATCACCGGTCAATACACGAGCTCGACCGCCAGCGTCAACGGCACCACCAGTCCGTTCGAGACCATCCAGCGCGAGGAAGTCGGCACCATCCTCAAGGTCACGCCGCACATCAGCGAAGGCGACACCATCCAGCTGAAGATCGAGCAGGAGGATTCTTCGCCAGGCGCGAAGCTCGCGGATTCGGCCGACATTTCCACCAACAAGCGCTCGATCAAGACCACCATTCTCATCGAAGACGGCGGCATCATCGTGCTCGGCGGATTGATGCAGGATACGGTCACGGAGAGCGAGGACCGCGTACCGGGCTTGGGCGCAATCCCCCTGATCGGCAATTTGTTCAAGTCGCGCAGCGGCTCGCGCCAGAAGAGCAATCTGTTGGTATTCCTGCGCCCGAACATTCTGCGCGACCAGACCCAGACTGAGGCCGCCAGCGCCTACAAATACAATGAGATCCGCCAGGAAGAGCGCACCCTGCACAACGGCAAGATCACTCTGCTGCCAGGCGAAGTCCAGCCGTCGGTACCGCCGATAGTGCCCAGCACTCCGCGGGCGGAACGGCAGATCGCGCCGCCCCCGCAAACTGCCCCGGCGCCGCAGCCGACGGGCACGGCCCAACCGGTGCCCGGCTCGCAGGTGGCTCCGGGCACTCAGCCGGCGCCGGCGACGCAGCCTGCCACGGCGCCGCAGCCAGCCGCGTCCGCGCAACCGGCTCCGCCGCCGCAGCCGGTGCATACGCCATGAACGCGGAACTGCAAGAACCGCTGCAACAGAGAAAACTCTCGTTTCCGTTCGCCAAGCGTCACGGCGTGCTGGTTCGAGGCATCGTCGACGGCACGGCGGACACCGTGTGTCGCCCGGGCGTCACCCCGCAAAGCCTCGCGGAGGTGCGGCGATTCGTCGGCGTCCCCTTGAAGCTCGAGCGGGTATCAACCGAAGCCTTCGATCTGTTGCTGCGCGTTGCCTACGAAGCGGGCTCCGGGGCGGCGATGCAAATGCTCGAGGGCTTGGACGACAACACCGACCTTGCCCACCTGGCGGACGACATTCCCGAGTCCTCCGATCTGCTGGAAAGCGACGACGAAGCGCCGATCATCCGGCTGATCAACGCGCTGCTGACGCAGGCCGTCAAGGAGAATGCCTCGGATATTCATATCGAGCCCTACGAAAACCGCCTGGTGATCCGCTTCCGGGTCGATGGAGTGTTGCGCGAGGTATTGCAGACCAAGCGTGCCGTGGCGCCGCTCGTCGTATCGCGCGTCAAGGTCATGTCGAAGCTCGATATCGCGGAGCGGCGTTTGCCGCAAGACGGCAGAATTTCGCTGCGAATCGCCGGCCGCGCAGTCGACGTGCGCGTCTCGACGCTGCCCTCCGGACATGGCGAGCGCGTGGTGTTGCGACTGCTCGACAAGCAAGCCGGGCGGATCGAACTGACTTCGCTCGGCATGGACCCACGCACTCAGGCCACCATGGATGAGATCATCCACAAGCCGCACGGCATCATCTTGGTGACCGGACCCACGGGTTCGGGCAAGACCACGACCCTGTACGCGGCGCTCGAGCGCATCAACGACAACACCCGAAATGTCATGACGGTCGAAGACCCGATCGAGTACTACATCGACGGCATCGGTCAAACCCAGGTCAACACCAAGGTGGAGATGACGTTCGCGCGCGGACTGCGGGCGATTCTGCGCCAGGATCCGGACGTGGTGATGGTGGGCGAGATCCGCGACCTGGAGACGGCGCAAATCGCCGTGCAGGCGAGCTTGACCGGCCACTTGGTGCTCTCGACCCTGCATACCAACACCGCCGTCGGCGCGGTCACGCGGCTGCGCGACATGGGCATCGAACCGTTTCTGTTGTCGTCGAGCTTGATCGGCGTGCTTGCGCAACGCCTGGTGCGCGTTCTCAACCCGGAGACCAAGGAGCGCTTTACCGCCGGTGAATACGAACGCCGCTTGCTGAATCTCAACCCGAACGGCGGCTCGGTCGAGCTATATCGCCCGAGCGGCGAGCCGGGCAACGGCTACCGCGGGCGCACCGGCATTTACGAACTGATCGCGGTCGACGATCATATGCGCACCATGATCCACGACGGCACCTCCGAGCAGGAACTCGAGCGTTATGCGCGCACCGCGAGTCCGGGCATCCGCGATGACGGGCGCAGGAAGGTGATGGCGGGCGAGACCACGTTGGAAGAGGTATTGCGCGTAACGCGCGAGGATTGATGGGGGCGTTCGAATATACCGCGCTCGATGCTCAAGGTCGGGAGCGCAAGGGCCTGATCGAAGGCGACACCCCGAAACATGTGCGGCAGCTATTGCGAGACAAGCAATTGCTGCCGATGGAAATCCAGGAAACGGCGGAGCAGGAGCTCAAGAAGGGCCGCGCGCGCGGTTTCTTCCGGCGCGGCCTGTCCACCCTCGATTTGGCGCTGCTGACGCGCCAATTGGCCACTTTGCTGCGATCCGGACTGCCTCTGGAGGAATCGCTGCAGGCGGTGGCCGAACAAACCGAGAAGCCACGAGTCCAGAGAATCATCCTCGGGGTGCGCAGCAAGGTGGTCGAGGGCCACCCGCTGGCCGACGGCCTGCGCGACTTCCCGCAGGCCTTCCCCGAGATCTACCGCGCCACCGTATCGGCCGGCGAACAGTCCGGGAAGCTCGACTCGGTGCTCGAGCGTCTCTCGGACTACACCGAGTCGCGCCAGGTGATGGGCCAGCAGGTCAGCAATGCGCTGGTCTATCCCATCGTGCTCATGGTGCTGTCCTTCGCCATCGTCTCCTTCTTGCTGGCGTACGTGGTCCCGCAGGTGGTCGCGGTGTTCGAATCCGGCCACCAGGAGCTCCCGGTCGCCACCCGCATTCTCATCGGCATGAGCGACTTCATCCGCCATTACTGGGCCTACGCCCTGGTTGCCATCGGGGTGGCGGTCTGGGGTTTCCGGCGCTGGCTGAGGGCCCCGGAGTCGCGGCTGCGCTTCGACCGGTTCATGCTGCGCGTGCCGCTCGCGGGCAAGCTCATCCGCGGCCTCAACACGGCTCGATTCTCCCGCACCTTCAGCATTCTGACCGCCAGCGCGGTGCCGGTGCTCGAGGCGCTGCGGATCTCGGCCGAGGTGGTCAGCAACATGCCCATGAGAAGGGCCGTGGAGGATGCGGCGTTGCGGGTGCGTGAGGGCGCCCCGATCGGCAAGTCGCTTGCCGCGCGCAAACTGTTTCCGCCCATGATGATCCACTTGATCAGCAGCGGCGAGAGCAGCGGCGAGCTGGAGAAGATGCTGGAACGAGCGGCGTCGAATCAGGAGCGCGAGATGGACGGCCTGCTATCGACGATGACGAATCTGCTGGGGCCCTTCATGGTGGTGTTCATGGGGGCGGTGGTCATGTTCATCGTCATTGCGCTTTTGTTGCCGATATTTCAGCTCAACGACCTTGTCAAATAGCGAACTGTGAGTCAGGGTATTGCGCACAGGACGCCTTTCCGTTTATAACCCGCGCGTGTCAGTCCACTACTGGTGAGACCTTAGGTCCCGGCAGCATGATCGAAAAGCCCGAATCCGACGAATTCGAGGAAGAAGACGCCGAGGATGCCGCGCCCGGCGGTGATGACGTGGACGTCGATCACATCATGCGCGACGTCGAGTCGCAGCGGCGCCGCGCTCCGAAGGGGGCTGAACCTGCCTGGCGGCGCCTGGAGCGGGTCATGGAAGAGAAGCGCACGGCCGAGCTGCTGAGCGACTTTGACGATTACAAAATCGACGAGCCGGGCGCCTCTGACGCCGATGCGCTAGATCGGCCAGCCCGCAAGACCAAGAAGCTGCGCTAGGTCACCTGCCCGTCTTGCCGTTCGCGGCACACGCCCACTGGAAATTCAGTTCCGCGAGCGTGCCGGGAACGATCGGATTCCACGGCGCTTCCTTCGGGTCGGATTGCTCGCTCTCCTCGCCGCCGCGGATGTTGTTCTCGGTGTAATACATGACCACCAGTGCGCGTACGCGATTCTTGGCGCAGTCGTACTGAACATTTTCAACCGTGCTCATGAACTGGCCGTTGCCGGCGCCCTGCTGGGGCTCGGCATACTCCTGTCTCAGCCATACCGACACCAGTGAGCCCTTGCGCGTCAACTGATGGTCGGTGCTGTATGCCGCCCACGATCCGTCGCCGGCGACGGTGCGGAATTGCCAGCCTCCGGTGGACATCGGATCAAGCGTGCCGACCCATGCCATCGGGTCCTTTCTGCGCGCCTCGCGTTGCTTCGCCAGCTGCTCGGCCTTGATTTTCTGTTCGGCGAGCGCCTGCACGTGCTGAGCTTCCCAGACCTTCTCCTGTTCGGGGGTCTGGCCGGGGGAATTCGAGCTGTGCAAAAGACCGGCGCCGGCGAGTGCCATCGCGATGATCGACCCGACTTTGCGCATCTTGGTGTTCCTCGCCCTTTGAGCCGCATCGTACACGCCTGGGAATCTTAGTGAAAATTCCGCGACGCCACCACGAGATCGCCGAGCAGCGCGGAAAGATTCGTCAGCCGCTGGGCGATGACATGCAGCACATCGCCCTCCCGCTGCAGCTTGCCGCGCACCTCGAGCAGCCGCGAATCGAGCAATGCCGCGCGCTGGGCTGTTGCGACGCGCTCCCAGACGATCAGATTCACATAGCCGGTTTCGTCCTCCATGGTGACGAAGGTCACACCGTTCGCGCTGCCGGGCCGCTGCCGCGTGATTACCAAGCCCGCCGTCGTCACGAACTCACCGTTCGGCCTCTCCCACAGCTCTTGCGCAGGAATGATCCCACGCTTCAGCAATTTCCCGCGCACCAACGCCAGCGGATGGCGGCGCAGCGTCAAGCCCATGCTGCCGTAGTCGGCGACGATATCCTGGCCCTCGAGCGGGGCGCGCAACAGCGGGATGCCTTCATCGGCTGCCGTTTCCGCCGGCAGCAGCGGCAACACCCGTTCCACGCCGGTCACCTGCCACACGGCGCGATGCCGATGTCCCGCAAGCCCCGCCAAGGCGTCCGCGGCGGCGAGCGCCTCGAGATCGCGCCGATCGAGGGCCGCGCGCCCGGCCAGATCGGCAACACTGGCGAACGGACGCACGGCGCGCTGGCTAAGCAATCGAGCCGCGCCCTCCTTCGATAAGTGTTTTGTCAACCGCAACCCGAGCCGCAGTGCCGCCCGGCCGTCGGCTTGCCGCTCCAGCGTGCAATCCCAGTCGCTGATCGCGGCTGCAACGGGGCGCACTTCGACGCCGTGCGCGCGCGCGTCGCGCACCAGTTGCGCCGGCGCGTAAAAACCCATGGGCTGGCTGTTGATGAGCGCCGCGCAAAACGCCGCCGGCTCGTAATGCTTCAGCCAGGCGGAGGTGTAGACCAGCAACGCGAAGCTGGCGGCATGACTTTCCGGAAATCCATATTCCCCAAACCCCAGTATCTGATTGAATATCTGCCGCGCGAAACTCTCCGTATAACCGCGCTCCTGCATGCCGTCGATCAATTGACGCTCGAACGGCTCCAAGCCGCCCTTGCGCTTCCAGGCCGCCATCGCCCGGCGCAGGCGGTCGGCGGCTCCGGGCGAGAAGCCGGCCGCCACGATCGCCAGCTGCATGACCTGCTCCTGGAAAATCGGCACGCCGAGAGTGCGCTTGAGCACCGCTTCGACGGCTTCGCTCGGATAGCTCACCGCCTCCTCGTTGTTGCGGCGGCGTAGGTAGGGATGCACCATTTCGCCCTGAATCGGGCCCGGCCGCACGATCGCCACTTCGATGACCAGGTCGTAGTAATTTCTCGGGCGCAGGCGCGGCAGCATGGCCATCTGCGCCCGCGATTCGATTTGAAACACTCCGACGGTGTCCGCACGGCAAATCATCGCGTATACGGATTGATCTTCGCCCGGCACCGTCGCGAGATTGAGTTCGCCCGCCCCTGAGGCTGCATTGAACTCATTGATCAGCTGAAACGTGCGGCGTATCGCACTCAGCATCCCCAGGCCGAGCACATCGACTTTGAGCAGCCCCAGCGCATCGAGATCGTCCTTGTCCCATTCGATCACCGTGCGCTCCGGCATCGCCGCATTCTCGATCGGCACGAGCTCATCCAAGCGGTCGCGCGCGATGACGAAGCCGCCCACATGCTGCGAAAGGTGACGCGGAAAGCCGAGGATTTGCGCCGTGATCCCGATGACCCGCGCGACCAGAGGATCGGCGGGATCGAATCCGGCTGCGCGCAGGCGGTGCGGATCCACGCGCTGACCGTCCCACCATTGCATGGTGCCGGCAAGACGATCGACTTGCGCCAGATCGAACCCGAGCGCCTTGCCGACATCCCGCAGGGCGCTGCGCGGGCGGTAGCAGATGACGGTTGCGGCCAGCGCCGCGCGCTCACGGCCATACTTGCCGTAAATATATTGAATCACCTCTTCGCGCCGCTCGTGCTCGAAATCCACGTCGATATCGGGCGGCTCGTTGCGCTCCTTGGAAATGAAGCGCTCGAACAACATCGACATGCGCGAGGGATCCACCTCGGTTATCCCCAAGCAATAGCAGACGGTGGAATTGGCCGCCGAACCGCGGCCCTGGCAGAGTATTCCCCGCGAGCGGGCGAACTGCACCACATCATGCACGGTCAGGAAGAACGGCTCGAACGCGAGCTCGGCGATCAAGCGCAATTCATGCTCTAGACCTACGCGCACGGCCGGCGGCACGCCGGCCGGCCAGCGCGCGGCGCAACCTTGTTCGGTCAATGCCCGCAGATGGCTGGTGGGCGTCTCGCCCGCGGGCACGATCTCCCGCGGATATTCGTAGCGCAACTCATCCAGCTTGAACGTGCAACGCTCGGCGATCTTGAGCGTCTGCGCCAACAGCGCAGCGGGATAAAGCTCCTCGAGCCGGTGCAGCGGCCGCAGGCAGCGTTCGCCGTTGGCGAACAGCGCATGACCTGCCGTCTGCAGCGGCGTTTTCAAGCGAATCGCCGTCAACACGTCCTGCAAGGCACGGCGACTGCGCCGATGCATGTGCACATCGCCCGCGGCGACCCGCGGCACATCCAGGGCGTGACCCAGTTTTTCCAGCAGCTCCAGACGGCGGGTATCGAAGCCGCCGGTCAGCAGTTCCACGCCCAGCCACAGACGCTTAGGAAAACGCTCGCGCAGCCAACGCCCATCCGTTTCATGTTGCGGCAGCGCCGTCCTGCCGGCCTGCGGCAGCCAGATGATCAAGCAGCCATCGAGGGCGCACTCGAGGTCCGTGCGCGCCAGGGCATAGCTGCCCTTGGCGCCGGCGCGCCGTGCCCGGCTGATCAAGCGGCTCAAGGCCGCGTAACTCGACCGGTCGGTGGCCAGCACCACGAGCTTGAGCCCGTCGTTGCAATTGAGCTCCGTGCCGACGATCAACGGCAG